>JGI2924J29684_1077024_pt1 | contig 13097 bp, 14 predicted proteins | sample BenlonsequencITS_FD_29684 | JGI IMG/M metagenome (IMG submission 29684)
CCTCGCCAATATGTCTAGTGCTTAATTGTCTTAACACACCCGCCTGTAAATTGTTTTACTATAAATTACTATTTCTTATATAAGTAACATTATATATATTGTCGTTAAGCTAGTAAACCAATAATAGCAAAGTAATTATTTTGAAATTATTCTAAACTTTAATATTGTCTATATAGGGAATATTATATAATTATCTTACTTTTTATTTTTTATATTACTATAACAATTTATCATTTCTATAAACCGATCAGTTTTTTCCCGATCTTTATCAACAGCATTATTAACGTTTTTATCTGGTAGATGTTTATCACTGTGCTTGACTTTTTTTATTAAATTGGGAATAAAAGATTGGCTACCCATATCATGCACTCCTAAACCATAAAATTATTCATACTACATGAATAAGCCGCCAATAAAATAAGGCGGCTTGTTCATAAGAAAACCAATGTAGTCATAGCGTATACTCCACATTAAACATTATTATCGATATCTTTTTTATCTAGCTGATTCAGGCGTTTTTCTATCTCTCCCAATTGAGCCTTTAACAACTCAGCCTGGTTTTTGAGGTATTCACTTTCCTGCGGAAAACCAGCTGCAAACGGCGAGGACATATTATTTTGAACATTGCTGTTTGCCCACCAGTGCCGGGGCATCCACGGGTACATACGGCAATTGGCACTATAATTACCCCTCATACCGCGGCCAAAACCAAATCCCGGCGCGTTGCCCATACCATATCCATATCCATATCCAAAACCACCTCTCGGCATATGTTTCACCTCCTTTCATAAAATATTGCAATCCTTATGACTCTGTTTGTTTAACAATGACCATCACAGTCATGATGTTGGCCGTCCGGATGGGTGCATAAACTTGCCCCCGAAGTTAACTTACCGTTGATATAGTCTTCCATGACCTGTTTTACTTCACCGGAAATGCCCACGATGGGTTGAATATTATTTTCCGCAAACAAATTTAATGCTTTTTGTCCCATACCACCTGCTATAATGCAGTCAACATTTAAACCTTTTAAATATTTGGGTAAAAATCCCGGCTGGTGTCCCGGGTTTGGTATATAGGAAAAATTCTCGGAACGCCCGTCCACCACGTCAAATACTGCATACTCCTGACATTTGCCAAAATGCTGGGCTACATTGCCTCCGTCTGAGGCGATAGCTACCTTCATTTTTTTAGCCTCCTATTATTTTAATTTTATAAAAGTTGTAACTGAATATGGTAAAAAGTTTATAACCAAATTAGTCAGCCTAACGGCCCCGCCATTTTTTTCCTTTGCCACCGCACCTGGGACAGTCGATAGCATCATCGGGATATGACCAGTTGGTCTTTATCCAGTCATGCCCACAATCATCACATTCCAGTTTATAGGGCATTAATTTATAATCGCCGCCCTCTATGCGTATGGCCTTACCCTCCAAGATAGCCGTACTCAATTTTTTTCTGGCCGATGTTAAAATCCTTTGAAAGGTGCTCTGGGCAATATCCATGTGCTCAGCACAGTTTTCCTGGTCCAAACCTTGCATATCTTTTAACCGCAGGGCTTCTATTTCGTCCACAGTGATCAACTCTTCCCGGAATTCCTCATCCAACCCAACAGGTTGAAAGTATGTAACCCTGGGTAAAAATCCTACCCGTCGTCTTTTACGCGGTCGTGGCACAATTCTACCACCTCCTAATACCATAATTTTGTTATGAATATATACCCTTATGGTTAATATTCTAATCGAGTTATAGACATATGTCAACTATTATTTTAAGCATTAGTTTATAAATATATTGAATGACCGGGAATGGGCTGGACGGCAAACGGATGGGTAAATTCAGAGGATGCAGGGGGTAATGTAACGCCACACCCTGTAATAGTGGAAAACGGGCACGAGTGCGTCGTGCCGCGTATGCAGGAAGCGTCAAAAATAGAAGGTTAAAAATCCCGGGGTATAACCAGCCAGGCAACTATATAAACAAGAATACCGGGAAACGCAGCAGAGGCCACTGAAACAATTACGTAGATCACCCGTACCAGATTGGGATCAATGTCCAGATACTCCGCCAAACCACCGCATACTCCACCCAGCATGGAATTGCGGCTGGAACGATATAAGCGCTTAATTTGCCTGGCCACTAAACGTCATCTCCTTTGCTTTAATTTATTAGGTTGTTTAATCTCCCAGTAAGCCGCGATCAAAAACACCGCGGCTTACTTTGCTAAAATAATATCTAAAAAACATAATTTTGGTTTTATACTAAATGTACTATTTCCCGGCTCAAAAAATACATATTGTAAATACATAAATATTGGATACTAGGGCCGAAAATAACCCCTTACACGCGGAGCCATGGTTTTTATCAATACAATGCCCATTAAAAAACCACCTATATGGGCCCAGTAAGCCACGGTATTGGCAGCTCCACCCAGAGAAGCCACGCCGTTAAACATCTGCAGAATGAACCATAGAGCAATGAAAACCACCGCCGGTATTTCCATTAAAGTAAAAATAATTATAATGGGCACCAGGGCCAGTATACGTGACCGGGGGAAAGCAATAATATAAGCGCCGAGCACTCCGGCTACCGCACCGCTGGCACCGACCACGGGAATAGTGGAAGTTGGGTCGGTGAGAATATGAGCCAAACTGCCCGTAGCCCCGGCAACCAGGTAAAATAACAAGTACTTTAAATGACCCAACCGGTCCTCCACGTTATCACCAAACACCCAAAGGAATAGCATGTTACCGATAACATGCAGCCATCCACCGTGAATAAACATGGCCGTAATAAAACTAACCACTATCGGTGTAAAGGATGCCCCAGTGAAAATTGCATTCAATACTTCAGCCGGCACCAGCCCCAGGATATAATAAATTTGGTTCAGCCGGTACGGTTCCAAAGTTACTTCCCAAATATAAATTAGCAGATTCAAAACTATGATGGACAAGTTAACTATGGGAAATGTTTGTGACTTGGCGCTATCCCTGAGCGGAATCAATTACCCTCGCTCCTCTCGTTTAAGGAGTTTATCATATAAAATAATATACTATTTAAGCCCATTTTGCGAACTATTTGGATTACTTTTCTTAAAATCAGACAAAATTTGTCACTCCACCGGCACCACCACCAATTGTTCCAAATACTTTAAGACTTTGGACTAAATTTTCTTTATTGTTTACAATGCTTATCAATTTTCATGTACTGGGTTTATAAAATTCATTATGTTAAAGCTAAAAAACAAAAAGAGGAACGGTTTTCACGACCGCATCCTCTTTTTAGTCAATGTAACCACTAAACGCGTAATTTTTAGCACAGCCTAAGGGATTACTTTATTCAGTGGATATTCAATAATATCCTGAGCACCTCCCCGGCGCAACGCTGGGATAAGATCACGCACCTGCTTCTCATCAAGCACGACCTCCAGAGCCAACCAATCGCTGTTAATAAGCTGCGACACCGTAGGGTGTTTCATCGCCGGCAATATAGCTAGTATATCATCCAGCTTATCCTTGGGTAGGTTCATTTTCAAACCCACTTTAGAGTCCGCACGCAGCGCACCCAGCAATAGCACCGCAAGGTTCTGTAGTTTCTCCTTTTTAAAAGGATCGGCCCAGGCCTTATGATTGGCATGTAGACGGGTGGTGGATACCAATATAGTGTCAATTACCACAAGCTTATTGGCCCGCAGAGAGCTGCCCGTTTCAGTAATGTCAACAATGGCATCTACCAGTTGCGGTACTTTGACCTCTGTCGCCCCGTAACTAAATTCCACAGATGCCGTAACACCGTTTTTGGCCAGGTAACTACGAGTCAGCCTCACCAGCTCAGTAGCTATACGCTTGCCCTCCAGGTCTTTTACAGTTTTTATGCCGCTGTTTTCCGCCACAGCCATCACCACCCGAATGGGGTTGGTAGTCTGCTTGGAATAGGCCAGATCGGCCACTTCCACCACATCGGCCTCATTTTCTAAAATCCAATCCAATCCACTTAAGCCGGCATCCAATACTCCTTCATTTACATAGCGCGGTATTTCCTGTGCCCGCATCAGCACAACCTCGATTTCAGGGTCATCTATAGATGGGTAATAAGAGCGGCTGCGTACAGAAATATTAAATCCCGCCCTTTTAAACAGCTGGAATGTGGATTCTTGTAGGCTGCCCTTGGGTAACCCCAGTCGCAATTTGACACTCATAAGAGTAAACCCCCTTGCTTTATTTCGTTATCTATTTAGCATATTAAAGAAACTTAAGATAGTATATACCCGGGTATAAGAACTGTCAAGGATATATTCGGGAGCATTTATTTTGAACTTATATAAAATAATTATGGACTAATTAATGATTATGAACTAAAATTAAATAATAAAATATGAACATTATCTCGTTATAAAAATCAAAAGGGAGTGGTTGAACATGCTCTCCAATGAATACCAGCTTTCCATTGTTACATTGACTAAAAACCATGTATTTTTTAACTTTTTCGTCAATGGCACTTTAACTAATACCGATGGTTACATATGCATGTCCATCAACGACTTTGACCGTTTATATAAAGATCTGTTCCGTTCTTCCAAAGGCCAGTGTACAAAAAATTATAGTTCCAACCCACCGGTGCAGTTTTTTACCTGATAATTAAGCATAAATTAGGGGAAAAACAAGCATAAATATAATTTAAAAGCTATTATCTTGCAGTAAAGGGGATATTGTTATTTGCTGTTAAAAAAGGCTTTAACAATAATGTTTTTTACGCTGCTCTGTATGAACACAATTAAGCCAACCGGAGCCCTGGCTATGCAAAGTAATAGCAAAACGCCGGAAAGCGTGATAATTTTCTGGACCGATGAAGCCAGACTTAAAGCAGTCAACCTTACTTTTTCACCGAACAGAGATGGTCCCATCGGTATTATATCGGTACCGGTATATACATGGCTGGCCGATGGACAACAGGCAACTACAGTTGGTGAGTATTATTTAAAGCACGGCCCTGTAAAGCTTACCCAGCAAATGGAAACATTATTTGAAAATTCGATTAGTGCTTACATTATCATCGACCAAAAAGCTCTGGTTAATGTCAGCAAGGTAATCGGCCCAATTAATATGGCCGACCAACATATAACATTAATGGATGTATTTGAAGGTAAGTATGTTGATGGCCCCGTGAACATGCAAGTGGAAATAAGACAACTGGCCGATGCCATGCTGACACCGGCCGTATTAATAAAAGTACCTGAAATTATTTGGGTGTTTAGCAGGGAAGTGGACAGCAATATCAGCCCGCGACATTTAGCATCCTTTTACCGGGTAATTCGTTATCGCGGATCTGATGTATTGCAAAAAAAAGACGTGCCGGGGCAAGACTATGTTATCAATAACCGCAAATATCGCCGGGTAGCCCCCGATACATGGCAACAAACATTACGGGAAGTAACCTCCAGCACGGAGCAGTAGTTCATTAAAAAATTAATAATAAAGATGGGATGCTGCCTACAATATTTTGCAAGCAAGTATACTGTTGAGATATAAGCCATTAATGGCAGGCAAGCCGGCCAGCAACCACACCATTGTGATTAAAGTACTTTGCAGACCGGTATCATATCAGGTAAATAGACCAATGGGGCAGATTTACGCTTTATAACTGCATATCTGCCCCATTTATATTTCAACATAATAATTTTATTACAGAATACTACTTCACTTATTCAGTTCACGCTATCAAAGGTAAATAAACATGCCGGGTTTATTCAACTACAATATTTACTAACTTACCGGGCACCGGTATTACTTTAACTACCTTTTTGTCACCGACCAGTTCCAGTACTTTTTCCTGTTGCATAACCAGTTCCCGCATAGCGTCCGGCTTAATGTCAGCGGGCACCAGCATGCGATCCCGGACTTTGCCGTTAATTTGCACCACAATGGTAATTTCATCTTCAATAATCGCTTCGGGATCATATTGGGGCCAGGGCTGGGCATGAATGATGCCCTCATGTCCTGTTAAATTCCATAATTCCTCGGTAATATGTGGGGCAAAGGGAGCCAACAACAGCAACAAAGCCTCAACCGCCTCGCGCAATACCCCGGCGTCACGGTCGCACTCGGGTAATTCCCGGTACTGGTACATGGCGTTTACCAGTTCCATAATGGCACTGACCGCTGTATTAAAATTAAACCGGTTGCCTACATCCTCGGTTACTTTTTTGATGGCCAGGTGAATCATCCGGCGCATATCCTTGTTAACCCCTACCGGGTTAGCCCCAGTCTGAGCCGCAACTACACCTGTAGCCAGCATATCACCCAGCGGTGCCACCAGACGCCACACCCGGTTCAGGAATCGGTAACAGCCCTCAACCCCCTGGTCGCTCCATTCCAGGTCCCGCTCAGGGGGTGAAGCAAATAAAATAAACAGCCGGGCAGTGTCGGCACCATAAGTGGCCACGATATCCTCCGGGCTTACCACATTACCTTTGGACTTGCTCATTTTGGCTCCGTCTTTGAGCACCATGCCCTGGGTGAGCAGGTTGGTAAAGGGCTCATCATTATCCACCAATTTCAAATCATAAAGCACCTTGGTAAAAAACCGGCTGTACAAAAGATGTAAAATAGCATGTTCAACACCGCCAATGTACTGATCTACCGGCAGCCAGCGCCTTACCTTATCATAATCCCAGGCATTGGCATCATCCCTGGGGCTGGTGTAACGGTAATAATACCAAGATGAGCACATGAATGTATCCATGGTGTCGGTTTCCCGGCGGGCCGGGCCACCGCATGTGGGACATGTGGTATTGACAAAGTCCGCATGTTCCTCCAGCGGGGAACGACCGGTGGGCTTAAACGCCACATCCATGGGCAGCATGACAGGCAAATCCTTATCAGGTACCGGCACCACACCGCACTTATCGCAATAAATAATCGGAATAGGCGCACCCCAGTAACGCTGGCGGGAAATTAGCCAGTCCCGCAGCCGGTAGTTGATCCTGCCATCGCCCAGCTTCTGTTCCTGCAAATATTTTATAACGGCGGTAATGCCCTCCCGGTTCGGGGTGCCGTTAAAGGGCCCGGAATTAACCATCAATCCTTCACCATCGTAAGCCTCAGTCATGACAGCGGGATCAAGTGTTACTCCTTCAGGTTGTATAACCACCCGAATGGGCAGGTTATACTTGCGGGCAAATTCAAAGTCCCGCTGGTCGTGGGCCGGCACACCCATAACAGCACCGGTACCGTATTCCAACAACACGTAATTGGCCACCAATATGGGCACTTTTTCACCGTTCACCGGGTTAATGCAATGAGCGCCGGTCAGTAAACCAATTTTCTCCGCCTCAGTGGAAGTACGGGCCAGTTCGCTTAAATTGCGCACCTTATGCACAAAATCCCTGATCTCCCCGGCCTGTGGCTTACCCTCAATTAATTTTTCCACCAGGGGATGCTCGGGCGCCAGCACCATATAGGTAACACCATAAACGGTATCCGGGCGGGTGGTAAATACCGTGATGGTCTCATCTATACCATCAATTTGGAAAGTAATCTCAGCCCCTTCACTGCGACCAATCCAGTTTTCCTGCATAATCTTAACTTTATCCGGCCAGCCGCCCAGTTTATCAAGGTCGGCCAGCAGCCGGTCAGCATATTGTGTAATTTTAAAGAACCACTGCTCCAGCTCCCTTTTCTCGACAACGCTGGCACAGCGCTCACAAGAGCCTTCTTTGACCTGCTCATTGGCTAGCACGGTGGCGCAGGAGGGACACCAGTTCACAGCAGATTTTTTCTTATAGGCCAGTCCATGGTGGTAAAGCTGTAAAAACAGCCACTGGGTCCATTTATAATATCCGGGGTGGCACGTGGCTACTTCCCGGCTCCAGTCATAGCTGATACCCAATTGTTTCAACTGCTCACGCATAGAATCAATATTATCCGTGGTCCACTGGGCCGGGTGCAAAGCTCCGTGCTTTATTGCCGCGTTTTCCGCCGGCAGGCCAAAGGCGTCCCAACCCATGGGGTGCAGTACATTAAACCCCTGCATCGTTTTAAACCTGGCCACCACATCGCCAATTGAATAATTACGCACATGCCCCATGTGCAGTTTCCCCGAGGGATAGGGAAACATTTCCAAACAGTAATATTTAGGCCGGTCGCTGAAATCGGGCACGGCGTAAATATCTTGCTCCGACCATTTTTGCTGCCATTTAGCTTCTATTACCTTAAATTCATAGCGGTCCTTCATTGGTTCCTCCCGTACATTGTAACTATTTCGTAATTTATCGACATTACTATAGGTGTTTTAAAAGAATGCCCGATACCAATATTATCACATTATGGTATTTTATCAAAGTTTAAGTATGTCTAAACTGGCCTTAAACCAGGTTAGCCACGTTTTCATAGCGGGATAATTCCTTGATGCCCATTTCCCTCAACTTGAACTTTTGCACCTTGCCGTTGGCGGTGGTTGGGTAGCCGTCAACAAAATGAATATATGACGGTATCTTATACCGGGCAATTTTACCGGAGCAGTAATTTTTAATATCCTCGACGCTGACCCGGGAGCCTGCTTTTAACTGGATAAAGGCCATAACTTCTTCCCCGTACTTTTCACTGGGCACACCCACCACCTGTACATCTTTCACCTGTGGATAAGTATATAAAAATTCCTCAATTTCCCGGGGATAAATATTTTCGCCACCTCTGATAATCATGTCTTTAATCCGGCCGGTTATTCTAAGGTAACCGTTTTCATCCATAATACCCAGGTCGCCGGTATGCAGCCACCCCTCTTGATCAATGGCGGCAGCCGTAGCCTCGGGCATTTTATAATAACCTTTCATGACGTTATATCCACGGGCGCAAATTTCACCCTGGACGCCGGCAGGCACCTCTTCGCCGTTTTCCGGATCAACGATCTTGACCTCCACCCCATCGAGCGCTTTACCCACTGTGGACACTCTCAATTCCAGCGGGTCGTCGGTGCGGGTCATGGTAATACCGGGTGCCGCTTCGGTTTGACCATAAGTAATTACTATTTCCCGCATACACATTTTTTCCACCACGGCCTTCATCACTTCAATGGGGCAGGGCGATCCGGCCATAATACCGGTGCGCAGGGTAGATGTATTAAAGGGCTGTTTTTCCAACACTTCTAACTCGGTGATAAACATAGTGGGCACCCCGTGCAGCGCAGTACACCGTTCCTTCTCCACCGCTTCCAGGACTTTCACCGGACTGAACGATTCTATCATTACCATGGTGGTAGCATGGGAGACGCAGGCCAAGGTGCCCAATACACAACCAAAACAATGGAACATAGGTACCGGAATGCATAGGCGGTCATCAGGGCCAAAACCCATGCATTTACCAATACTATAACCATTCCCTACCAGGTTAGTATGGGTCAGCATAACTCCCTTGGGAAAACCGGTGGTTCCCGAAGTATATTGCATATTAATAACATCGTCAGGTTCTAATGATGATTGCCTGGCCACCAGTTCATCATCAGTAATCTCATCGCCCATGGCCAGCACATCCTGCCAGTCAAAAATACCGGGATGACTTTCATCACCAATAAAAACCAGGTTCTTTAACATCGGCAGTCTTTTACAATTCAGCCGACCGTGCATACTGCCGCGCAGTTCCGGGCACAACTCATATACCATATCCACATAATTGGAATCCTTTATACCACTGGAGAAAATTAGAGTAGTGGCATCGGACTGCCGGAGCAAATATTCCAACTCAAAAACTTTGTAATTGGTATTCACCGACGTTAATACAGCTCCCATTTTGCCGCAGGCAAATTGAAGGAGTACCCATTCAGGTATGTTGGGTGCCAAAAGGGCAATATGTTCGCCTCTTTTAATACCCAGAGCCATCAATGATTTGGCGATACGATTACATTGCTGCTGAAATTGCCGGTATGTGTACCTTATGTTCCTGTCCGGGTACACTACCGCCTCATTATAAGGAAACCTGCCCGCCGATAAATCCAGCAATTCACCAACGGTAATTTGATCGAAAAGTTTTTTCATTCCGTCACCTCTAATCCTTTGTCTAGTTAACGTATTAAAGATAAAAATAGACAAATTAAAACCTCTCATCCCAGTAAGGGACGAGAGGTTTGTCTCGCGGTACCACCCTAATTGATAAAGTCCATGGTGGAGATGAGGGGAATCGAACCCCTGACCTCCTGAATGCCATTCAGGCGCTCTCCCATCTGAGCTACATCCCCATGACTTTAACCGCTCGGTGTGTTAACGGCACATGCCGTCCCGGTATACTTTTTTCCACCGGGCAACTCCGGGGCGAGTTCATTCACCTTACCCACCGCCTCGCACCGACCGGCAGCTCTCTTCAGGGTATGACAGCGACATTACTACTCCCCTTCATAGTCATTAACTTATTAAACTGAGCCTAATTATAAAATAATTAATATTTAAAGTCAACGCCAAAAATACTACATACTCAACGGGGATTTGACCACCTGGGCGTCCCCCCACAAGTGCTCCAGATTATAAAAACGGCGTTGTTCCTCCTGAAAAATATGCATCACCACTGAGCCATAATCCAGTAAAACCCATTGTGCCGTCCTGAACCCTTCTCTGCGTGGCTGACCAGCGCCGTGCTGCTGCAAATGTTCCTCAACTGCATCGGCAATGGCCCGGGCATGCACCGGTGACCTGCTGCTGCATATAATAAAGTATTCAGCCACCACGGAAACTCCACCAATATTTAAAACGGTGATATCCAAGGCCCTTTTTCCTTCCGCCGCTTCAACAGCCAACTGCACAAGAACATCAGGTTCATTTATCAACAAGTAATCCCCCCATAAGTTATTATATACCTAATTGATATTCGCCCACGGTCTAAAAGTTCCTCCCTGCAGTAAAAAACAATAATACAAATAGGGGATCTACACAGTTATATTTATCACACCGGCTACAACACTCCGCCGGGGATGAATCCCCCAGCTTTTGAATCATTCTAATAAGTTTAAGTAAGTTTAAGCCTGACCCCATTGCGGGCATGCACGGCCCTGGGATGAATTAATTCACCATTGCGCACTGATAGTGTAATAGCAGCGTCAAAACACCATAGCACTGCCCGGTCCAGGTTTTGCTGCGCAATTTGGCGCAGCTCTGCTACGCCCGGAAAAACTCGCCCGGGCTCCATCTTGTCCGCAACGAATACGATTTTATCGAGCAATGTCATGGTTTCACCGCCCAATGTATGCAGATCAATAGCCCGTAGTACCGCTTCATCCTCCACCCCAAACTGCTGCCTGGCCAGTAGTGCCCCTACCGGGGCGTGCAAGAGCACCGGTAGGGCCTCCTCGATATCGTCAACAGGCACAAGGTGTTGCCTGGCCAGAGCCAGCAATTCCTCGCCCGGCAAGTCTCTGCCGCAATCGTGCAGCAAACCGGCGATAGCAGCCTGTTCGCGGTCAGCACCATACAATTCGGCCAACCTGGACGCTGTAACCCTAACCCCCAGCGAATGCTGAATCCTTTTATAACCAAGCATGCCCCGTAAGCACTCTAAATAATACTTATGCCGCATTTTTCCCTCCGTTTAAAATATATCATGTGTGCTGAGAACACTTATCCTTAATTGTCCTGTTTATGAGGCGCAACACAACGCCGGTTCCTATTTATATTAGGGATCATCCTTGTGGTTAAGCTGGTGATTTAATAGATTAAATTATTAATTCACCAATTTTAAAGCATTTAGTCACTCTACGACATTATACAGCTTCCTCACAGCCAGAAGCCACCGTCAACAAATACATGCAAACCGGTGCTGATTTTTACTTGACCCAATATACATAATACCACATCAACAGCACCGGTGCCCCAAACGTGGCACCGGCAACCGCAAACGCACCCACCCCACCGCGCAAATTTTTGTCCTCACGCAGTGCATACCAACCATAACTGGCTATATGCACTGAAATTAGAGTCACCACCAGTATGATTAAAATATTAAACATTTCTAGCACCTCAACCTTATTATTAATAGTCTCTGTTTCTTAGAAAAACAAATACATATCTGGGTCCTCAAAAATTATTTAAGCGGCACCATTTCGTGCACCAGGCCGGTGCGGCGCACTTTATAATCAACGTCTACAGTAATATCGGCATCTGTAAACTTTTCCTTCCAATTATAGGCAATCCACTGCGGCCAGGTCTGAAATAATTTCTGGGCGTGAAGACCAAAGCCTAAAAAATCAGCATTCAGTTGTTTGCTCTTGGCTATTGTATTATTAATGTCTTCCCCAATAGCCCTTTGCACGGCGTCTTCCACAATATACAGCCGGTCCGGCTTTTCGTAATCCTCCCCGGATTGCAGGGAAATAATTTGTCCTTCCAGTTTAACATCTACGGCAATCTGCGGCCGTCCTTCGGTAATACTAATATCCACCCGGGGCTTTTGCCTGGGAATTACATCAACTATTATATACCTGTCTGGGTGATTCGGATCGTGTACATCTACAATGGTACGCTTTAAAGTACCAAAAAACAATTTTTGCACCCCCACCTCATCACCATTCAACGTACCCATCATACGGCCTTCTTTAAACACCGCACCGCCCATAATCTCAATTTCACTGCCTCCCTTCCGAGGTATGCGCCCGGCCTGGTATTGCCCCTTGGGCTTGGGCGAATTGTCAGGGTAAGCAGGATCATCATTGCCCAGCGCGGCCAGCTGGGCTACAGGTTCAACCCCCGGGTTTTCCGATTTATAATAAAATTGATGAAATGAGTCAAAGGGAATAAATTCTGTAAATCGCCAGCCTCTCTGCATAAGTTCATAAAATTTGCCCACATTGTCTTCCAGCCTGGGCATCCCTTTGGCCAAAAAATCCTCGGCCCGCCCTTCGCAAATGATCAACTGAGATGAGCGGCGGAATTGGTGAAAACGAACCAGCGGCGCCACATACTCACCGATGCCCTCCTCGGCTAGTTCCCGGGAAAAAACAATCCACTTGATATGACTGAGACTGACCCGCCTGTCCACAACGGTATTAGCCAGTTCCAGGTTGCTTAGAATTGTGGGGGTATCTATGGAAACAGTAAAAAAGCCACCCTGACCGCCACCGCC
>JGI2924J29684_1077022_pt1 | contig 13067 bp, 6 predicted proteins | sample BenlonsequencITS_FD_29684 | JGI IMG/M metagenome (IMG submission 29684)
CCGCCGGTACTGCCGGCAAAATCCCGGCAAGCCGAACCGGCTGCTATTTGTCGCGCATCGCAAAGAGATTCTGCAGCAAAGTCTGGCCTGTTTCCGGTCGATCCTGCGGGACCTGAACTTCGGCGACATCATGGTGGCGGGGCAGATGCCGGAACAGATTGATCATCTGTTCGTCTCCATCCAGTCGCTGAACTCCAGGGATCTGTTCGCACAGACGCCGCCGGATTTCTACGACTTCATCATCATCGACGAATTCCATCACGCGGCTGCGCCGTCGTACCAGCAGTTGTTGTCGTATTATCAGCCGAAGATATTACTTGGATTGACGGCGACGCCAGAGCGCGCGGACGGGAAGCGGGTGACGGATTATTTCGACGGCCGGGTCGCCGCGGAGATTCGTTTATACGAAGCGATCGAGCGCAAGCTGCTCAGTCCTTTTCACTATTTCGGTGTCACGGACTCGGTCGACTTAAGCGAAGTGAAATGGCGATTCGGCAAATACGACGAGGCCGAACTGGAAAAAGTTTTCGTACTGCAGGAGCGGACGGCCCGGGAGAGGGCGCGGTTCATTTTCGAGGCGGTGGAGCGGTATTGTACGGACATTCGGGATGTGATCGGGATCGGGTTCTGTGTGAGCCAGCGGCACGCCGCGTTTATGGCTGAGCAGTTCAATGCCTTCGGCGTTCCCTCCGCGTATCTGACCGCCGAATCGCCGGACGACGTGCGGGATACGGTCAAGAAGCGGTTGGTACAGAAGGAGATCCATTTTGTGTTTGTCGTGGATCTGTATAACGAGGGTGTGGACATCCCGGAAGTGAACACCGTGCTTTTCTTGAGGCCGACGGAAAGCCTGACCGTGTTCCTTCAACAGCTCGGCCGTGGACTGCGGCTATGCGAAGGCAAAGAAGCGCTGACGGTACTCGACTTCGTCGGGCAGGCCCATCGGGAGTACAACTTCGAGCAGCGGTACCAGGCGCTCCTGCCGCGGACGCGCCGGTCGATCGTGCGTGAGATCGAGCAAGGGTTCGCCAATGTGCCGAAGGGCTGCTCCATCATCCTCGAGCGGAAGGCGCAGGAGATCATCCTCGCGCATATCCGGGCTTCGATCAACAATCTGCGGAACATCCGGCGCAAGGTCGTCGACTACTTCGCGCACCATCGGGATTGGCAGGTCGGGGAGTTTTTCGAAGATTACCACGTGAAGCCGCTCGAGGTGTATCGCCGCGACGTGACGGTCTACGGGCTGGGTGCGCGGGAGAAGGTTGTGGCTTGCGAGGAGCCGCTCGGTGATTCTCGGGAGCGGTTGTTGGCCGCCGGGCTGGAGCGGTTGTCGTTCTGCAATTCGGCGCGGTTCATCCAGTTCTCGCTGCGGGCTTTGGAGCGGATTCGCGAAGGCCGCGGTCGGGAATTGGCGGATTTAAATGCGGCCGAACGCAAAATGCTGCTCATGCTGTACTACACGTTCTGGAATGTCGGATTGTCGGATTTGGAGGGGCAGCCTTTCCGCACGGTAGAAGAGGCATTGTATTGGCTGATCGGGCATCCGTTGGCCTATGCGGAGTTGTGCGATCTGCTGCGGTACCAGTACGAACGGATCGACATCGTCGGGCGGCCGATCGACGGGCTCGACGAGGACATTCCGTTAGACCTGTACTGCAACTACACGACCGACCAGATTCTGGCCGCACTCGACCGGCATCAGGCGTGGAAGCACCGGCACTTCCAGGAAGGGGTCCTCTATGTAGAGGATCGGAACATGGACGTGTTCTTCGTCACGTTGGTGAAGTCCGAGAAAGACTACTCGCCGACGACGATGTACCAGGATTACGCGGTGAATGAGCGGGTCTTCCACTGGCAGTCGCAGAGCCGTACGACGGTCGATTCGCCGACAGGGCGGCGGTATATCAATCAGGGGAAGACTCGGCACCCGGTCCTGTTCTTCGTCCGCGAGAAGAAGCGGAATGAGAACGGGGTGACGATGCCCTTCACTTGCGTGGGGCTGGCCGATTACAAGAGCCACCGCGGCTCGGCGCCGATCAGCATGGAGTGGACGATGCGCGAACCGCTGCCGGCGTTTGTGCTGGATGTGGCCGGGCGGGGGTGATGATACGATGAAGATTTATGTAAATTTGACTGATAGTGATTGGTTCAATTTTCTTGTCAGAGAACAGCCAGACGAATTGAACTTTTGGCGTCCAGGTGGAAAACAAGGATTCAGAGCACTTAAACCGAATGAGCTGTTCTTGTTTAAATTGCACAGTCCATCGAACTTCATTGTGGGCGGCGGTTTCTTTGTTCGGCATGTTTTTTTGCCACTTTCTTTGGCATGGGAAGCTTTTAAAACAAAAATGGAATGCCAAATCACAAGGCATTCAGGAATGCAATTTATAAATATCGTAATAGTGATTACAGAACGGACCCCTGATCCAAAAATTCGGTTGCATTATCTTGTCAAAGCCATTCTTTTTTAGTCGAGAAAATTGGATTCCAGCGCCAGAAGATTGGAATGAATATAAAAATATGGTTCGAAAAACTTACGATACAAACACACCATTGGGTAATGCAATTGTACGATAATGTTATGAATGTTTTAAATGAGCGTCAAATTGATCAACCCGAACCAAATACTGTAAGTGGAAGCATTGCTCGATATGGGCCCGGTCGAATCGTATATCCGAGAATATGCCAAGGAACATTTAAGATATTGGTTACAGAGGCGTATCATCGCCGTTGGTGCTATTATTGGTGGTAATACGCTCCCAGCATTGGAAGCAGCCCATATCAAACCTATTCTGAAAAGGGTCCCCATTTAACCAGTAATGGGTTGTTGCTCCGAAGAGATTTCCATGCATTATTTGATCGCGGATACATCACAGTGAATGAGGAACTGAGAATTGAGGTTAGCAAGCGAATTAAAGAAGAATATGGCGACGGACGCGAGTATTACGCTTTTCATGGGAAGAAGCTGGCGGTAATTCCTGATAGATTTGATGAACGACCGGCAAAGCATTTTTTCTTTGGCACAATGAGAATATTTATTTGGGATAATTTCATTTGGAATTGATTTGAGGTACTGATATGTTTGAACCTGTTTTCCTGAGGACTTCATCTTCATGGAAATGAGGCATAGGATTACTTGATGTATGTTGAATTTATAGTCCTGAAGGAATAGGTAGGCAATAAGGCAAGTAATACAATATTGATTGATTTGTAAATGCTAATTGCCCGGATTTCGATTGGAGATTGATGTTATGCGAAAGGGCACGCAAAATACAATACGTAAAGCTTATGATAGAAAACTTCAAATGGTTGTTACTGCAAAAGAAGCAGCAATAAATCAAGGATTTGAGCCAAATCGGTATGTGTGCGTTGTTTGTGAAGAAGAGGTCTATGTTGCGGCTGCTTATAGCACAGAAAGATCAGTTCATTTTAGACATCATAGAGGAAACAATAATGTCGAATGTGAATACTATTTAGGTCAATTAACTGGAAATACAGATAGATTGTCTTTCAAGAGAGAAAGCCGTGAAGTTGGAGAGATATACTTTGACAATAAAAATAGAAATTTTTGCTTAGGTTTGCGATTTAGTGTGGATGAGATAGAAGATTGCGAGAAAAATAACGTCTTTATAGAACTCAATACCGAGGATAAGAACAGAACATTATTAAAAATCAAAATTAACCGAGAAAATTTTGCACCAGATACTGTTACACTATTCCCTCTTGCGAGATTTTCATCATCTTATTATCTATCCTTTTCAAGCGAAGAGGAAACGAGCAAGCGTCTGTTTTTTAGTCGGAGTAACACTCCAATCTTTTTCAGAATGATGGGACATGACCAAGCAGGTAGATGTAAATATGTGAGAGGAGGTGTGCTTTATACAAATATAAAATACGTTGTTGTTTTTCCGCTAAAGAAATCGAGCTTAAAGAATCAGTTTCTTTTGAATGAATTTGATGTAGAAGATACTTTCGAATTTAAAACAATGGATATGAGATTTATAGGGATGGTATTGAGTATTAAATATTTATCAAAAAATTTGGTTTCATTACTAAAATCATGGAATTATAAAGCGGAGACAAGTGAGGCATTAACGATTCTTTGGCCTCCTACTTATCTTACGGACAATAAATGCAATGTGAACGCTGATTATATTTACGTATATTCCAGCTTTAACTTGATTCCAAAAGGAAATACTAATGTCCCCAGAGAGAATATCCGACTTGTAACATCAAATGTTTCAAGAATAAATCTGTTACCGCAGTCAATTATATTCAAGAAAAACGCTGAGATAATAATAGAAAAAAAAGATTCTATAACATTCAATAAAAAACATATTCAAAGTTACGCGAGAAAAGCGAATGTGTTCAAAGTTCCTGAGGATGGATTATCGTACTTTATGTTCAACTGTTATGGAGTATCTCAATTGACGGTTAATCAAACGGTATATATGACCCCTGATTCTTTAATTATTGGTTATAAACATAACTATCCTGTCACTTACATTGTTCAGGATGAACATCACGTTAAGTGCGGAAATGAGTTACTCAACGACATTCTCGCTCATTATAAAAAAACAGAGAATTTTGATGAATCAAAAATCGATCAAAATAGACTAAGTACACTCGCACTTCAGTATATTAAAAAATGTGAGATTGATGGAAAAATAAATACAGTGGTAAGACATTATATTGAGGAGGGGCTATTATGAAGTATCTTCCTCAATTATCAAAAGAAGAATTGCAATTCATATGTTCCTTAATACCTCATCAGAATGCAATTTCATATTTTTCAAGATACCCAAAAGAATTTGCGAAAGTTCGTCGAGGCTTTAGACCAAACAAACTAACGAAACGTCATGTTGAATATATTTTGCTTAACTTTCATAATCACAATTTCATCTCAAATCTCATTGAGCAGCATATTCATGATTGGGTATCAATAACGCAAGAGCAAATTAATATGTGCATACAAGAAGGTAACAGTAAAGAAGTTGCAATAATAAAAGCACTATCTCAGTCAAACTTTTCAAATAATACTCAGCTGTACTTTAAGCTTGTCAATGAGAATTATTCTGAAGAATATATAGGATTCTTAAGTGCGTTCATTAATATATACAAAGAAACTTCTGTAATTAAGGAAGTAAAAGAAAACATTGAAAAAGAATTAAGGCTCCTGGAATCTGATCTTCGAACTCTAAAAGTAAATCTTGATTCCAGCAGAGGTAAGCAAAGAGATTCGGTTGAGGAACAGTTAAAGAAAAGTTCCGCTGAAATTAACGAAATAAAGAAGAAAATTGTGGCAGTTGAGGATTATGCGGATACTATAGACGATAATCAAAAACGAATTGAATTTTTATTAAATGAGAATGCAATGCTTCAAAAGAAAATCGAGATTATGTCTGGTGAACTAAGCGAAATTAAAGATGCGTGCATTCTAACCGAAAAGAATGAAAGTATCCGAATTGAAATTGATCAAGAACAAATTATTGAAAATATTAGTGAACTGCCAATACCCAAATCTCCTTCTGATATTGACGAATTTAAAGAATACTTATCATATAACCTTGAAAATATTGGGTTAACGAAGAACACTGAGTATTTCAGGCTTCTAATAGAACACTTAAGTGAAGTGCTGTTTCAAGGGTTCCCAATAATCATAAGTCACAAAGTTGGATTGAATCTAATTAAGTGTACCGCAAATACACTTATAGGAAATCAAAATGCTAAAATGCTTGTTTACTATCAAAATATAACTTCAACTCATATCAATCATTTTTTTAGTACAGCAGATCGAATTGTTGGCTTGGCCAATTTTCTAGGAAACTTTAATGAAACTGAATTGATACCGATTTTCGAGAAACATAGAGATAAGATCATCTTTCTTACAGTTGCCTACAACAGGACTCTCAACTATGTTTCAAAAGAGTTTCTTGAATACTGTCGTTACCTTAACTTGGATCGAATAAGTGCGCTATCTTTGACAGTCAATTTAACTGAAGATCCTTCGAGCCTAGAAGAACAGAGCAAAGTGTTCGAACTAAATTACGAATGGAATAGATATCAAAGAATATTAAAACAAATCCTTATGGAATTAGATTTTAGGCAAAGCTTAGTTGAACGCTATTGCTCTTACGTAAAAAATGAAGATGATCTCTGCCGGTTATTAGCATTTGAAATACTTCCGTATTGTACTGATGTCTTACAGATAAACCCTTATAATATTTCCAATCAATTGAACAAATATGCTGGTCACGCAGGGCGGTGTCCAATTAAGAATTTACTATTAGGGTGGTTTGCTCAATGAATGAATTATTAATATCGATGTCCAATGATATGAGAATAAATCGGTATTTTGGTGAATCGGAGAATTCATTTACGTACAGATTGCTTTACTCTTCATTAGGGCTTTGGTGCTTATGGACAGCAAATAATGGAGAGTATGGGTCAACAAAACACAATCAAACTCTAGTTATCAATGAACTGATGCAAAGATACAACGAACTTTTTCCAGGTATTATTGATAAATTTATCGATTCAAATAACCCTAACCTCAGATTTCCAGTCCATATGCGTAGAGTCTATGAAGAAACAGGTTATCTTATCACTAATGAAAACAATCGCAATCAAACGGCTTATTTTGGGCGATCCTTGAATATTGGCAACACATCTTTATACTTTGGGATTCCTAACAAATTATATACAGTTAATGGACTTGGATTATTTACTTCACCAACAGAATACTCAGTAACTACCAGAGAACTCTTAATTAGAGATGAGTTATCAGTAACAGATTATGTTCATGCAAAATATAACATTGCTGAATTTTATGAAGCGGATATCAGAATAGAGGAACTGCAGTTTTTCAATCCATTATCGAAAAAAGCCATTTCACATTCTTGGTCTGGAAATATAGTAACTGATTATTCAGTTGCTCGAACTGTTGAACATAATTCCTATTACAGAGTCGTTAGAGAACCCACTGGTGCCATCTTATTCGCAAATGAAGTTGGAGAAATGAAAGGTGATTCACTGTCCTCATTTGAGTATAGACGATTATATTACGCCTTAAAAGCTTACTATAGCAATCCATCAATTGCCAAATTGATTGATAAGGACGACAGTTATGTGGTTTTAAAGTTGAACGGACACTTGCCTAATAGAGAGTATTTTTTTCTTTTATTGATGTCATGGCCGTATAATAATGCTTTCAACAAAACCAATTTTTTGTTCAAGAAAGAGTTTATCGCCGATATAACAGCATTACTAAGTAACCTTGGTATAAAAGTAATAGGAGGTTAGTAATTATGCACAATTCAAACGGTGTTCAATTCTATTATCAGGCTATTAGAGATCGGTTGAGAAACTATATAAAGTCAGACTATCTTGCCAACAGTGAAACCTTACTGTTATATGAAAACGATCTTTTAGGCGAGAAGTGTAACAATTATTCCAATATTGCACGCGAGCCTTTTATTGAAACATCAGCATCTTACAAGAAACTCCCGGATGGTATTAAAAATTCACATTCCATTGAACCGGGTGTTAAAGAGGCATTTATAAAACTTGCGGATGCAAACTTAGGAGTATATCCTGATCCCTTTGTACATCAAGTAAAGGCATTGGAATCTTTCTTGTCTGGAAAAGATTTGTTTGTTTCAACGGGGACGGGTTCTGGTAAAACAGAGTGTTTCCTTTGGCCGATACTTGCTAAAGCATTTGAAGAAGCAAAAAAACGCCCGAATACGTTTAAGATGGATGCGGTACGGACGCTAGTCATTTATCCTATGAACGCGCTTGTATCAGATCAACTCTCAAGAATTAGAAAAATACTGGGTAATGAGAAATTTAAAGATATTTTTACTACCGAAACAAATGCTGAACGTATCCCTCATTTTGGAATGTACACAGGCAGAACCCCTTACTCTGGTGAGTCCAAGACATCTAGTAACCGTGAACTCGCACAAACTTTTCGTGCAAATTACTTAGTGGATAAGTCAGCTGATGAAGCAATCCAGGAAAAGCAACGAAACAATATTAAAGGGCTTCAAAGTATACACAAATACCCTGCTAGATATGGTGGAGAAAAAGGGGTAGAAAAATTTATCAACAATTTGGAAAATAATATTCAAAATCCTGATCCCTTTGATGCTGAACTTATCACAAGGTTTGAAATGCAGGTATTTCCTCCGGATATTTTAATTACCAACTACTCTATGTTGGAATTTATGCTGATGCGCCAGCGGGAATCGAATATATGGGAGAAAACTAGACAATGGCTTGAAGCATCAAGAGAAAATAAGCTTCTTGTAGTCTTGGATGAAGCACATATGTATCGCGGATCAAGTGGTGGAGAAATCGCCTTGTTACTGGAGCGATTATTCAATCGCTTGAATATAACTATTGAGAGAGTTCAGTTTATTTTGACCACGGCTAGCATGCCTGAGAATGACCATGATGCTATAAATGCATTTTACACGGGGCTAACTGGAAAAGAGCATACCGGTTGTATGTTTTTATTCGGAGAAAAGGAAGATATCCCAGATAAATACGAAGTAATCACAGATGTCGAACTTCTTGCCTCGATCGGATCAGAACAAGCTTATGGGGAAGGTATCGCGAAAAAAATTAAAACATTCGCAAAAACTGTATTTAATCAAACTTTGCCAGAAAACATTGATAATGAGCAAGCACAAGCTTGGCTCTATGAGAATCTGCCGAAATATGAAGCCTTCGTAAAACTGAAAAAGCTTTGTCGAGATGGTGCGAATTCATATAGTTTTCTAAGAGAACAACTATTTGGTGATCATAGACATGCAGGAAATGCACTGGATGCGTTACTTGCCTTAGTTCCTCTTGCTCAGAAAAACGATAACATTTTATTTCCTGTTCGTTTGCACATGTTTTTGCGTGGCTTACAGGGAATTTATGCGTGTTCAAATCCAAAATGCAAGAATGCGTATTATTCTGAAAGTGAGAAACTTCCTTTGGGAAAAGTTATATCAATACCAAAAGAAAAATGCGAATGTGGTGGGCGAGTTTATGAACTCGTCAACCATATTAAGTGTGGGGCTTTATATTTTCGTGTATTTTTCAAAAAAGAAGATGGTCAACCATATTGGTATGTATTTCCTCGGCCTGGCTTGGTCGGTGATGAGGATTCCCTTAATGCAATGCTGTTGTATATTGTTCCATCCAACCATAAGAGAAGAAAAGATGAAAAGTTGGGATATCTTGACCCATTAACAGGAAAATTGTACTTAACGCCTCAAAATGATGATAGTCTTCTAAAGGTAATTTACAACGATACCGAAGATAAAAAAACCAAAGCTTATACTTTTAATAAATGTCCCAAGTGCTGTAAGAATATGACTTTAAAGAAACCAATCGACCTTGCCACAAAAGGAAATATTCCTTTTTACAATTTGACTAAAGTCCAGTTCGAACTGCAACCGCCTCAAAAGAGGAACTTGATAAATCAAGGAAAAAAGGTCCTTTTGTTTTCCGATTCCAGACAGAATGCTGCCAAACTTGCCCGTGATTTGTCAAAGTCATCTGATGCAGATGCTTTCCGACAGGCAGTTATTCTTGCATCTCAGTTGATGCAAAACAGCGAAAAGGAATACTCGCTCAGTGAGCTATACCCGGCATTTTTGGAGATTTGCAATTATCATAGACTTTCTTTCTTTAATGCCGGAGACAAGCAAATATTTGAAGAACATAAACAGAAATTCGAAAAAAGGAAAAATCGAATTTTAGGGCGAGGCGGTAAAATTGATTTTGAAGAAATGGCTAGGGAATTTCAGTCGTTGCCAGAAGAATACTACGAACATTTGCTGATGTTCTTTACAGAAAGTCCGCGTTCTTTTAAAGATATTGGGCTTGGATTTCTTGCGCCCACGAACAAACAATTCAACTACTTAATAGAAGATATTGAAGATGAAGGAATTGAAATTGATAAAGAACTTCTGTATCAGACGATGGTGTTGTTGTTCTGGGACGTAATGGATGAAGCAGCTGCGATTGGAGAAATGATACCAGATGAAGTTCGTAAACAGTTACCAGGACGTAGCAAGTCTCGAGAATTTGGATTGAACTCGGCTTTTATTTCTGACATAGATGGAGAATTATTAAGTCGAATTCAAGAGGTTCTTGACATTGATTTGCCCAAAATGAAAAAAACCATAGAACTAATAAGGGATAACTTCTTTGCAAGGTCATCAAGAAATAATAGGTACTATATCAAACTTTCATCGGTAAAGATAGTATCTACAGATGAGAATTTCTCATGGTATCGATGCATAAAGTGCGGTAAGATTTCACCGTTTAAAATTGGGGAGTATTGTGGTGCTTGCTTTGTTTCAACGGAGGTTGTAGCTATTACTGCAGAAGATTTGTCTCGTTTTGATTTTTGGAGAATTCCAATACTAAATGCTCTAAGTGAAGGGTTTCAGATTCAAAAAATCAGAACAGAAGAACATACTGCTCAATTGACGCATAAAGAAACAAGAAGTGACACTTGGAGCAGAACGGAAAAGTATGAGATGCAGTTCCAAGATATATGTGCAGGAGAGTCTGGAGAGGATTCAATTGATGTATTAAGTTGTACAACAACGATGGAAGTTGGGATTGATATTGGTGCTTTGACTTCTGTAGGCCTTCGGAACATCCCTCCGATGAGGGAAAACTATCAGCAGAGAGCTGGCCGAGCAGGACGAAGAAATGCGGGGGTTTCCACAGTGGTCACATATGCTTTAGGTGGACCACATGACCATCATTATTTCATTCACCCAAATGAAATGATATCTGGTCCTCCACGAAAACCATGGATTGATCGCAACAATCCAAAGATAAAGCAACGACATTACAACATGATGGCTCTAAATGGATTCATGTCCACAGAAGAGATGAGGACACAATTCGACAGCATAGCTGATATTGGAATAATCAGTTTTTGTAAGGATTATGGCGAAAAATACATTCAGTATGTCAAATCTACTAGTGCAACACAGCCTTACATGGATGAATCTATAAGAAAATTTAAAGAGATTAAAGAAAATGTGTTGGATGAAAATAAAATCAGTGAGTATGAAGAAGCATCTGCTTTTGATGTGTTTTATCGTGAGGGGTATATTCCGTCCTACTCATTTCCAAAGAATGTCGTAAAGTTTTACGTAGAGAAAGGTTCGAGTCACGGAAGGAATAATCGTGAAATTCAATATGCCCCTGAAAGGGATATTGCATTAGCGCTTAGTGAATATGCTCCGGGAAGGTTTGTAACTATTGATAAAAAAATATATAAAAGTGGTGGCATCTATGCCAATCCAAGACCGCGAGGATATGAAACAAATCAAGCTGAGTTTTACTTTACGAATAGTGACTATTATCACGATATTATTATTTGCTCAGAATGCAATTGGTTTGGTGTAGATAAAGAAGATTATGCACGATCAAGTTGTCCTTATTGTCATGCGTCGATTGAACGAAAGAAAATGTTGCGTCCCTGGGGATTTGCGCCTGAAAGAGGTGATGCGGTTAGATATGAAGATGAGAGCGAAGAATACTCTTTTACAGAAATGCCCTATTATGCCTATGTACCAGAGGACGAAAAACTTGAACAGTTTGGAGAAAGCAAGATTAGCTATGCAAAATTGTCCAATAGAAAAGTACTAACTGTTAATATGGGGAATAACAAGCACGGTTTTAATATATGCAAGAAATGTGGCGGAGCAGAAATATCAGATCCAAGCAATCCTGGACGTACTTTGGTATCTCAGCCGTATCATGATAGCCGTGTGTGTAATCATGATGAGGTAGCAAATAATGTATTCTTAGGGTTTGAATTTTTGACAGATATGTTTATGTTGGATATTTCATATGACACAAAAAAGCTAGTTAGCAACAGTAGTGCAGAGGAGAAAAGCATTTTTTCGTCTGCAGTAACAACGCTGCATGAGGCTCTAAAAAAAGCAGTGTCTATAGTCCTTGACATTGATTATAACGAGATTAGTGGTGGTTGGCGTCCGAGAATAAAAGATGATGGGAATTCACATATTGAGATGTACTTCTATGATAATCTATCTAGTGGTGCAGGCTATTCATCTATGATTGGACAACATCTTGGAGATATACTAGAGACTGCACAAAATATCCTCTCTAAATGTGATTGTTCCCGTTCATGTAAGAACTGCCTTGATAACTTTTGGAATCAAAGAAGTCATCGTTATTTTAATAGAGAACTTGGGCTGCAATTGTTGAATTATGCCAAGAATGGGACTTTACCTTATGGCTATTCAATAAAAGAGCAAAAGGAATGGCTTGTCCCGCTTGAGAAGCTTATCTCAGAAGATCCGGATTTATCTCAGATGGGAAAAATTGAATTTGAGGTTATTCCGCCAATCCTAAAAAAACCAATTAGCAGTACTAATAAAATGTACTTAAACCCTATTGATTTGTCAGATTGGTTGCCTAACACTTTCTTGGATTACAGAAACTTGATTATGAGAGGTAAATGATGGCGACTTCTTTTTCACCTCTACGTTACCCGGGTGGGAAAAATAAGATATACAAGAGGGTTGTTAGGCTCATTGAGAAAAATAATTACGATTGTAGAACGTATGTAGAGCCTTTTGCTGGTGGATTTAGTATTGGGATTGGCTTGCTGAGCAATGGAATTGTGAGTACGGCGGTACTAAATGATTATGACAGGCATATATATAACTTTTGGTATTCACTATTCCACTTTACTGATGAACTGGTGAAAAAGATATATGATACCCCCATTACAATTGAGGAAAGAAAAAGGCAACTTGCAATTTATAATGATCCTTCTGCAGACACCCTCAGTGATGGGTTTGCTACTTTATTCTTAAATCGTGTAAACTACTCTGGAATTATAAAAGGAGGTCCAATTGGCGGGCAATCACAAGCTGGAAAATATAAACTCGATTGTCGCTTTAATAAAACGGATCTTAGTAAAAGAATAGAGAAAGTTGCGTTGCTTAAGGATAGAATTTATCTGTTTAATTATGATGCTAGTGAATTAATAACTAAACATCTGAAAAAAA
>JGI2924J29684_1077021_pt1 | contig 13064 bp, 10 predicted proteins | sample BenlonsequencITS_FD_29684 | JGI IMG/M metagenome (IMG submission 29684)
CCTCCGCCACCACCACCTCCGCCACCTCCACCACCGCCTCCTCCTCCGGAGACATTGGTTGAAGAAGCTCCAGTGGTTAACTGTGTGGCTCAGTCTCAAGACTTCGCTGTATACTTCGAGTGGGATAGTTCAGTTCTAACTGTACCTGCACAAGAAGTTGTAAACAGCGCGACACGTCGTGCTCTTGAAAACGGTTGTACAATCTCAATTGCGACAATCGATGGTTACACTGATACTTCAGGTAACAAAGCTTATAACGCTCGCTTGTCTGCACGTCGTGCAGCAGTTGTTCGTGATGCTTTGATTGCTCGCGGTGTTGATGCTTCTGTTGTAACAACAGACGCTAAAGGTGAAGAAGGCCTAGCTAAAGCAACAGCTGATGGTGTTCGTGAGCCGCTTAACCGTCGTGCTCAAATCATTCTTTCTGTTCGCTAAATTTAGCGAATAAGTCTAAAAATAAGATGGCCCGAAGATGTATCTTCGGGCCATTTTTTTGTCTTTACTGATTTTTTTCTCAATTGCTGCAGGTCCGTCACTATTTTTATTTTCGAATATTGCTATGTTCGCCTCAACTTAAAAATATGGATTGCCCAATGGCAAGAAAAATGACGGCACCCAAAAAGCCTTATCGGGGCTCTGGTGCTAAGAACAGGTCTGCGACTTTTGCTGCGCTGGATCTGGGAACAAATAATTGCAGGCTGCTTGTGGCAGACCGCGCGGGAGATGGATTCCGTGTGTTGGATAGCTATTCTCGAATCGTAAGATTGGGTGAGGGGTTAGCCTCTAGTGGACAATTGTCTGAGACGGCGATGGATCGTGCTGTTGAAGCTTTGAAGAATTGTAAGACAAAGCTCGATAAATATCGCAATTGTCAGGTCAGATGCATTACAACTCAAGCATGTCGAGCCGCGTCTAACGGCAATGAGTTTCTGCAACGCGTCAAAAAAACAACAGGTCTAAAACTCGAAACAATTAGCCCCAAAGAAGAAGCGAAACTCGCACTATTAGGGTCGTTGGATCTGGTTGATGATTCCAAAGATTTCACTCTTGTTGTTGATATTGGTGGTGGTTCTACAGAACTTAGCTGGGTTGATGCGAAAGCTGCTAAGCGTCGCGGCGTTTCAGGAAGTGCTGCTAGGCCCCCAATATTAGGCTGGGCGTCTTTTCCTGTTGGTGTTGTGACTTTATCAGAAACCTTCCCTGAGCATGCAGATGGAGGAGATCCATTCTGGTATGATAAGCTGGTTGAGTATGTCGTTAAATTATTGCGGGAAAACGATGCCGCTGATCGATTCGGACCATTATTTGAAGCGGGACGCGGTCAGTTGCTAGGGACATCTGGTACTGTGACCAGTCTCGCAGCAGTGCATTTAGGACTTTCCAAATATACTCGCTCTGCTGTGGATGGAGTTTGGGTTAGCCAAGAAGGTATGGATGCCGCTCGGGATAAGCTACGTTTTGCGACACCAGAAAAGCGGGCAACAGAGCCTTGTATTGGGCCTGATCGCGCTGAACTAGTCTTGGCAGGGTGTGCGATTTTGGATGCTGTTTGGCAAATTTGGCCGTCTGAGAGATTGCGTGCTGCTGATCGTGGATTAAGAGAAGGGGTGCTGCTTTCCCTTATTCACAGCAATAAACCTGCCGGCAAGAAAAAGCGTAAGCGCACGCGCAATGTCAAAAATCAAAATAATACAAACGCAAAACCCAAGACAAACGCACTAAATGGCACAGATAACTTATCTGACAGTTTGGATAAATTAAGTTAGATTAGATAAGACATTTTGGTATTCGATTTGATGCTTTGCACAAGAATGAAAATATATGACCGACGATACGCCTGAAAATTCAAAGCCAAATGATGGAAAACGTCGCTGGAAAGGTCCAAACGCGACTGATGCTGAGCGCGTGCGAGAGAAAACGTTTAGCACGAAGAAAAAAATCAAGAAGGGCGGCATTACCAAGAAGTCATCCCGTGCATGGATTGAGCGTCAGTTGAATGATCCCTATGTTCGGCGTGCACACGAGGCTGGATGGCGAGCAAGAGCAGCATATAAATTGCTCGAATTGGATGAGAAATTTGGCCTGCTTAAGAATACGCAGCGTGTTGTTGATCTTGGATGTGCACCCGGAAGCTGGACGCAGGTTCTGATGCAAAAATACGGCGCGCATTATGTCGTCGGAATTGACCTTTTGCCAGTTGATCCGATCGCGGGGGCGCACTTGATTGAAGGTGACGTCAACGACCCGGAAGCTATGGCAGAAATGATGTCGGTCTTGCAGGGTAAGCCCACCCTCGTTTTATCAGATATGGCGGCAGCCACGACCGGCCATAAGCAAACTGATCATGTTCGAACTGTTCAACTGGCAGAAATGGCTGTTCAGTTTGCCATAGATAATCTTGAAGTCGGCGGCAATTTTTGCACAAAAGTGTTTCAAGGCGGCGCGCAAGGTGAGTTAAAAGCTTTGATGGATGCCAATTTTGCTGAAGTTAAATATTGGAAGCCGCCATCAAGTCGTGCTGGTAGTCCAGAAATGTTTGCTGTCGCGCTGGGTTTTAAACAAACCAAGAAGCGCTAGCGTAATTTAGGTAACGATTTTCGCCATGACTAGCGATAAAACAGCAAAGAAAAGTCTCCATATTTGATTTGGGGGCTTCACAGATGCTGTTACCTCCCTTATTAGGCCAAAAAGGGAGCTTCATCCATGAAAATTCGCCAAGCCATTACGTTCGATGATGTTCTACTCGAGCCGGGTCCGTCGTCAGTTCTGCCCAATCAGGTAGCCATAAAAACAAAACTTACAAAAAAAATAGATCTGAATGCGCCTGTGTTATCGGCTGCAATGGATACTGTTACGGAATCACCTCTGGCAATCGCGATGGCCCAAGCCGGCGGTATCGGTATTCTTCATAAGAATATGACGATTGAAAAACAGGCCCAGCAAGTTACCCGCGTCAAGAAATTTGAAAGTGGTGTTGTTGCTGATCCTGTTACTTTGACACCGGATGCTAAGCTTGAAGATGTGAAGCGTATTAAAGAAGAATACGGTTTTTCTGGAATTCCGGTCGTTGAAAAGGGAAATGGCGGCAAAGTCGTTGGTATTATTACTAATCGTGATGTTCGTTTCTCTGATGATTTAAGCATGCCAGTATCTGAATTGATGACGACGAAGCTTGTCACCGTTCGAGAAGGTGTGTCGCAAGATGATGCGCGCCGTCTATTACATCAGCACCGAATTGAGCGTTTGATTGTTGTTGACGATAAAGAACGGTGCGTCGGTCTTTTGACCGTCAAAGACATGGAAAAAGCCGCGTCTAACCCAAATGCCGCTAAGGATTCTCAAGGCCGTCTTCTTGTAGGTGCTGCAACTGGTGTGGGAGAAGATGGATTTGCGCGTGCTGAAGCCCTAATCGCTGCCGGCGTAGATGTGGTTATCGTTGATACGGCACATGGTCATTCAGCTGGTGTGTTGAAGGCTGTCGAGCAGATTAAAAAGCTTTCTGGAGATACACAGGTTATCGCTGGCAATATCGCAACTTATGATGCTGCAAGAGCATTGATTGATGTTGGAGCGGATGCTGTGAAAGTGGGTATTGGGCCGGGGTCTATTTGTACAACGCGTATTGTTGCCGGTGTAGGTGTGCCCCAGTTAACAGCTATTTCTGATGCATCCAAAGCTGCGGCTGATCAAGGTGTGCCAATTATTGCTGATGGCGGTATTAAGTTCTCTGGTGATTTTGCAAAGGCGCTAGCCGCTGGTGCAAGCTGTGCCATGTTAGGGTCTATGCTGGCAGGTACGGATGAAGCGCCTGGTGAAGTGTTCCTGTTTCAGGGACGTTCGTATAAATCTTATCGTGGCATGGGATCAATTGGTGCCATGGGACGCGGGTCTGCTGATCGGTATTTCCAAGGCGATATCAAGGACACGATGAAGCTAGTGCCTGAAGGTATTGAAGGCCAAGTGCCTTATAAGGGACCGGTTGGCGCGATACTTCACCAAGTCATTGGCGGTTTGCGGGCTGCAATGGGCTATGTTGGTGCTGCCAATATTACTGAGCTTCACGAGAAAGCCCGGTTTATCCAGATTACAGGTGCGGGCCTACGCGAAAGCCATGTGCATGACGTGAAAATGACGCGAGAAGCGCCAAATTATTCATTCACTAGCAATTAGGTTTCTTTGATTGTTTTGATATTTTGAAGCGGGCTGGATATACTGATTATTCGGCCCGTTTTTTTGTTTAGAATACGTGCAAATGTGATGTAATGTTAAGCATTACTAAGAATTTGGTTTCACGTAATTGGATTTGAAGTGCAGGCAAGCAGGTATTTATTGCATGTTGGTCGCGATATATAAAACACTTGAGTGAAGAAATTTGTGGGGTAGGTGGCATGGCTATTCGTATTGTGTGTGCGGAGGCTGATATGAAAACCGCGTCTTCTCTGGCGCGGTTTCTTAAAAAGCAAAACATACCCACTGTAATTGGCGGTGTGATGGGCAGGACGCACTTGGATGGCGGTGCAAGTCAGATTGTCTTATGGTCCAATCTTCTAGCGCCTTATAAAAAGCGGCTCAAAGATCTACCAAACAGTCAGCTTGTTATACTGGATGGCGCTGGTGTGCCGCCGGAGCTTTCCAGCCTTGATCGCGTTGATGTTAAAAGTATTGGCATGCGCGAAAATAGAGCGTGGCGTGATGTTGCTAAAATGGTGCAACGAGATGTGTCGAGTGAGTATCATGACGTCGCGATAGATCGCGATGTTTTACCAAAAGCTGCGCCAATTAGCTTGGAGGAAACTTCTGTTGAGGTTTCACAAGATGAAGGTGTTGTTGAGGTTGAGGAGAGTCTTGTTGAGGTGGAGGTTGAAGCCGCCCCAACGCTAGAAAGTGTTGAAGATTTACCAGAACTTGATCTACCTGAATTAGATGCTGAGATAATCACGACGGAACCAGAAATGGAAAGCGTCTCAGAAATGGTTGAAGCCGATTCTGAACTGGAAGAGATATCTGTTGTTGAGGCAGATGCTTTGCCCGATTTGGATAGTTTAGACGAGCCTATTATTCCTGCGGAACCGGAAGAAACAAATTTAGCTGAAACTGAAGCTGAAAGCGTTGGTTTGGATACTCTGGAAACGCCACTGGAATTGGATTTGGGTGAATTGGTGGACTTGCCGACTCCAGATGAAGTTGAAACGATTGAAGTACCAGATGTCCAAGTGCAATTGGCCGAAGCATTGCCATTAAGTGATGTTGAAAAACAGGGGGCTGATGAAGAAGATACCGTAGCCGAAAATCTTGAAGAAGAATGTGAGCCCGCTGCAACGGTGAGTGAGGATGTTTTACCAAGTGTAGAACACCTAGAATTGCCTGAAGCTGAAATTCTTGAGGATGAGTTTGTTGTATCTGACAGCATCCAAGATGAGGCGATACCCGAACCGGTGCCCGAGCAAGAGCAAGAGGTTGGGCAAGAACTAGCGGTTGAGCCCGTATCTGAGGAAGTCGCGCCAAGCGTATTGGACGAAGTTCCAAGTTTTAGTGAGCTTTCTGCTGCGCACAATGTGGAATTGCCCAAGCAAGAAAACAAAACTTTTATCATGCCGGTATTGGTTTTGATTGTACTTATATTTGGATTGGGCGGCGCTGTTGGCCTATTGCATCCTGATAGTCCGTTTCACATAGAGTCGGACGCTGCCTTAGAAGAAGCTGAATAAGCCTTTAGAAAACATCTCTAATAAGCTATTGCTCATCTAATATTAGAATTTCGTTTCTGGAGTTGTATGGATGAGCGATCTCATAACTGAAGATGATTTGCCCACAACTTCAATAGATGAAGTATTTCGCCGGTTTGGAGAAGTGAGCTTTCGAGCGCAAGCCTTTGAGCAAACACTAGAAAACACTGTTTGGTCGATGATCAAAGCAGAAGGCGAAGCAAATCGAGACACTCGAGACGAGCTTGAAGGTCAATCTTTGGGAATGATCTATCGACGCGTTGAAAAGACTTTCGCTGAACAGGATCCTGTCTGGGCGGGTTCGGTGAAGGCTTTCATTCGATATCGCAACTATCTGGCACATACTTTCTTCATAGATGCGGCGCAAATACATACCAGCAAGGAAATTCGCATAAATGCATTGCTTTATCTGGATGAATTTGAGAAAGCATGCGCCACAGCTTCTTTCCACTTGTATCTGCTCACTGATGCGCTCGGGATTATGCATGCGGGTCGGTTCTCAGGAAGCATTGAGACGCGCTTAGCTAATTCAAAAGGCGTGACGCAAGATACGACGGTGACTTTTAAAAGGTTTAAACCAAATGCGTGACGGCGGAAAAATCGACGCAGCGATTAGTGTATTAACAGACGTGCTGACACGTCATCAACCTGTTAAATCAGCAGCAAAAGACTGGGGCAAGCGTGCGCGCTATGCGGGATCTAAGGACCGCGCTTGGGTATCTGGACTGGTTCTTGATGCTTTGCGCAATAAGTTGTCACTTGCTCATGCGATGGGATCAGACGAACCACGAGCGCTTGTTCTTGGTGCACTAACGCATGTTTGGAAATGGGATATTGGCCGCGTTGATGAAGCTTTTGATCAAGATCACGCGCCTTCAGCCCTAACGCTAGATGAACGTGAACGCCTTGTTATGGCACCAGACCCAGTTGCTCCTGCGCATGTGCGTGGTGACTATCCTGAATGGATGCATGGCATGATGGAGCGAGCTTTTGGTGAAGAAGCAGTCATTGAAGCGCAGGAAATGGCGGTGCGGGCACCGGTTGATTTAAGAATTAACACGCTCAAAGCTGAAGTTGAGAAAGTTGAAAAAGCACTGCGTTCTGTACACGCGGAGCCTATTCCAACACTTAAAAACGGATACCGTATTCCTGCGCCAGACCCTTCTGTACGTGCAAACTCTGTGGAAAGCATCCCCGCATATTCTAAAGGTTGGGTGGAAGTACAAGATGCTGGTAGTCAGATGGCGGCGGCTGGTGCAAACGCGCAGCCCGGTGAACAAGTTCTCGATTATTGTGCTGGCGGCGGCGGTAAATCACTCGCTATGGCGTCCACAATGCAAAATAAGGGACAGATTTACGCTTACGATATTGAGGGGCGTCGCTTGTCCGCAATGATTCCTCGTTTGCAGCGTGCCGGCGCGCGAAATGTGCAATTGCGACACCCTCAAGAGGATAAAGGGCTCAATGATCTTGAGTTGAATATGGATTTGGTGATCATTGATGCGCCGTGTTCAGGTGTTGGGACTTGGCGTCGCCGTCCAGATTCTAAATGGCGACTGAAAGAAAATTCCCTAAACTTACGTCGTCAACAACAAACAGAAATCCTGCACAAAGCTTGTAACTTCGTAAAACCGGGCGGACGTCTTTTATATATTACGTGCTCTTTCTTAATGGAAGAAAATGAAGATCAAGTCGCCTCATTCCTAGCTGATAGAAGTGACTTTTCTCAGGAAGACGTTGTGGACAGTGCGATACAGTCTGGTCAATTGACAGCCGAAGGTGAAGCGATGATGGCGCGTTGCAAACGTCCGGGTGGCTCTGTGCGCTTAACACCAAGAACAGCTGGAACAGATGGGTTTTTCATGGCGTTAATGCGCCGCGAAAGCTAAATTAGTGCGGCTTTTCCGTGCCTTGAAAGGGCGTCGAGATGTGGATTTCGACGCCCTTTTTTTATCAGTTTGAATTGTTTTTCGCCTTTGTCTTTTTTCACTTTTCCATTTCAGATTTTTGATGCATCATTATTTTAAATGACCATTGTTATTTCGACGTTTGCGTATTGTATATGAGGCGTGTTTAACGAGATGGGTTGCGTTTAAATGAAGCCAAGAGTGATCATTTTAGATGTCTGATATTCCCCCAAAAGATGCGCCGCTACCTGATACATTGAAACTTCGAAATGGTTGGATAGCCAGTTTGTTGATGACGGGGCTTTGCATCGCCTTTGTTTTGATATCCATAGGATATGTCATTGCTGGCAAAGGCATGTTGGCCATCTTTGCTATTGTTGTTTTTATTCCCGGTATTTGGTTGGGCATAGAGCATATTAGAACTGAAGGATCTTACATTCTATTAGAGCCGCATCAATTTACGCGTGGTGTTTATGGCCATGTTCGGACATGGTCTTGGAAAGAAGTGTCCAGTTTTCGTGCTGAAACATATAAGGGTAAAAAGGGAATTTGGTGCCGCCTAGATAAAGGGGATACTGGCGACGATATTCTGATTGAATCAGGTAGCCGAAACCCAGAAGAATTAGCTGATCTATTAAATCGCTTTAGACAGAGAGCTATTGGAGAACGTTTCACCTCATTATAGGTATTCATGTAGAAGAATGTGCTATGGGGTGGCTATGGTTATATCAGTTCACGATGTGCATGAAGCAGCAAAACGTATTGCGCCTTATGTGAAGCAAACACCTGTCATGACGTCTGAAAAATTTAACCAATTTGTTGGTGCTGACGTCTTTTTTAAATGTGAAAATTTTCAACATGTTGGGGCATTTAAAGCGCGTGGTGCAATGAATGCCGTATTTGCTCTAAGCGATGAAGATGCAAGTTATGGCGTGGTTGCGCATTCCTCAGGAAATCATGCGGCAGCTTTATGCCTAGCTGCGCGTAATCGCGGGATTTCTGCGCGCATTGTGATGCCGGAAAATTCAAACAAAGTAAAAATTGCTCAAGTGCGCGAATTGGGTGGTCAAATAGAATTTTGTATACCAACAGCGCAGGCTAGAGAGCAGGCGGCAGCTGCCATTGTTGAGGAAACGGGCGCGCGGCTCATTCACCCGTTTAATGATGCACACGTAATTGCTGGACAAGGCAGTGTTGCATTAGAACTATTGAGCGAAGTGTCAGGGTTAGATGCTATTTTAGCGCCGGTGGGTGGCGGCGGATTGATGTCTGGTTGTGCATTGACGGCCAAAGCGATTAAGCCAGACATTTTCACATGCGGGGCTGAACCAAAAGAAGTCAATGATGCAGCGCGATCTCTTAGATCGGGACAATTGCAAGGAAACGTCACTACCAATTCAATTGCCGACGGTTTGCGCGGTGATTTAGGGCAAATGGCTTTTGATATCCTCAAAAAGCATCTGGATGAGTTAGTTGAAGTGTCTGAAGCGAATATCGTCGCTGCAATGCGTTTTATCTGGAGTGATCTAAAAATCATAATCGAGCCAAGCAGTGCTGTCGCAATTGCGGCGCTAATGGCTGAGCGGTCAAGAATAAAAGGTGATCGGATTGGGGTGGTGATTACTGGAGGTAATGTCGATTTAGATGAATTGCCTTGGTAAAATTCATCTAGAAAAATTTGAAATATAGCGCAAAAATCAGGTCTCATGGCATTCTAAGGCTGTGCAAATGATTGGAGTCACGCTATGTGCTTGCCATGACAGATATACACGACATGAATCACGAAAAAGCGCTGATCATCGACTTTGGTAGTCAGGTGACGCAGCTCATCGCTCGCCGTCTTCGCGAAAACGGCGTATATTGTGAAATCCACCCTTATCAGAATGTGACGGACGCATCGCTTAAAGCGTATAATCCCAAAGCGATTATATTCTCTGGTGGTCCAGACTCGGTTATGCGTGAGGGGTCACCAAGACCGCCTAAAGCGGCTTATGAGTTGGGCGTTCCAATTTTGGGTATCTGTTATGGTCAGCAAGTGATGATGCATGATCTTGGAGGCCGTGTTGAAGCAGGTGAACATGCAACAGCTGAATTTGGACGTGCCTTCGTAACGCCTTCTTCGAACAAGCTGGACATGCTTGAAGGTTGGTTTGAAGACGGCAATGAACAGGTCTGGATGTCTCATGGGGACCATGTGGCGGAAAGAGCACCAGGGTTTGAAGTCTATGGGACGTCACCGGGTGCACCATTTGCCATAACGGCAGATGTGAAACGTAATTTCTTCGCTGTTCAATTTCATCCTGAAGTGCACCACACACCCAATGGTAACAAGCTTTATGCCAACTTTCTAAAGCTTGCAGGCTTTAAAGGTGATTGGACGATGGGTGCTTATCGCGAAGAAGCGATAGCGCGTATCCGCGAGCAAGTTGGTGATAAGCAGGTTATCTGTGGTCTATCTGGCGGTGTGGATAGCTCTGTGACTGCATTGTTATTGCACCAAGCCATTGGTGATCAGCTGACATGTGTGTTCGTCAATAATGGTTTGCTTCGCAAGAATGAAGCTGAAGAAGTTGTGGCAATGTTCACTGAGAACTACAAAATCAAGCTCGTCTATGCGGATGAGAGTGAGTTGTTCTTGGGTGAACTAGAGGGCCAAGATGATCCAGAGACTAAGCGTAAAATAATTGGCCGGCTCTTTATCGATGTTTTCCAAAAATATGCAGATACAATTGAAGGCGCTGAGTTCCTTGCTCAAGGAACGTTATATCCTGATGTGATTGAATCCGTCAGCTTTTCTGGTGGTCCGTCCGTCACGATTAAATCACACCACAATGTGGGTGGTTTGCCAGAAAAAATGGGCCTTAAACTTGTTGAGCCATTGCGTGAACTTTTCAAGGATGAAGTGCGTATTTTAGGGCGTGAGCTTGGACTACCGCAAAGCTTTATTGGGCGTCACCCTTTCCCTGGGCCAGGCCTCGCTATTCGTTGTCCTGGATTGATTACGCGTGAGAAACTCGCAATCCTGCGTGAAGCGGATGCTGTTTACATTGATCAGATCCGTAAACATGGTCTCTATGATGAAATCTGGCAGGCCTATGTTGCAATTCTACCTGTTCGCACTGTCGGTGTGATGGGAGATGGACGCACTTATGATTATGCGTGTGCTATGCGAGCTGTGACGTCAGTTGATGGTATGACAGCAGATTATTATCCTTTTTCACACGAGTTTCTTGGTGAAACTGCAACGCGTATCATCAATGAAGTCAAAGGTATCAATCGAGTCACTTATGACATAACATCGAAACCGCCGGGGACAATTGAGTGGGAATAGATGATTCACTCATTTGGTTGAATCATCTGTTCTTTGTATAGCAATGGTTCAATTCAACTGAGTGAACCTTTTTGCTGCTAGAAGAATGCTTTGTCTTAAGCGGCTTAGATTAGAGATAGATATGACAATTCTCGTAACGGGTGCAGCTGGTTTTATCGGGTTCCACACCTGTAAGGCTTTGGTTGCGCGTGGCGAAACGGTTTTGGGTTTAGACAACGTCAACGGATATTATGATGTTGATCTGAAGCAAGCCCGCTTAGAACAATTGCTCAGTCAGAAAAATTTCACTTTTGTCGAGATGGATATTTCGGATAATGATGCCTTGGAGCGAGCTGTTTCTGGACAAAAAATACACGCCGTTTTGCATTTAGCAGCTCAAGCAGGTGTAAGATATTCTATTGAAAACCCAAAAGTTTATGCAGATACGAACTTGCAAGGTTTTTTCAATGTATTGGAATATGCACGCAATAGTGGTGTAGCGAATGTGGTATATGCCTCGTCATCCTCTATTTATGGCGGCAACACGAAAATGCCATTTGCAGAAGACGATGTAACCGATACGCCGGTTTCATTTTATGCGGCGACCAAAAAATCAAATGAATTGATGGCCCACTCTTATGCGCATTTATATGGAATTTCATTGACTGGTCTGCGTTTTTTCACCGTCTATGGCGAATGGGGGCGCCCTGATATGGCGTATTGGATCTTCTCTGAGAAGCTACGCCGAAATGAACCTGTCCAGATATTTAACAATGGTGATATGAGCCGCGATTTTACATATATTGATGATATCGTGACGGGTGTAATTGCAGCAATTGATAGGCCTGCATCAGCTTTGGGGTTAGATGTGCCTCATCGTGTTTATAATCTTGGAAATGATAAGCCTGAAAAACTCATGGATTTGGTCGGTTGTATTGAAAAAGCCTTTGGGCAAGAGCTCATAAAAGAATTTCAACCAATGCAATTGGGTGATGTTGAGCGAACATGGGCAGACATTTCAAGAGCACGCAAAGAACTTGGTTTTAACCCTCACACATCGCTTGAGGAAGGTATTGAGCGATTTGCAAGCTGGTTTAAATTTTGGAAGATGCGTTAAATTAAAACAGGTCTTTGAGATCTAAACCAAACTTGAAATTAGGAATTCGTTTTAAAGGCTAAATATCTAGCTCTTCGACAAATTCAGCGTTGTCTTGAATAAACTTAAAGCGGTGTTCCGCTTTTTTCCCCATGAGTGTTTCCACAAGTTCGCCGGGGCTTTCTAGACCATCGGGAAGAGCAATGCGTGCCATTGATCGTTTGGCGGGGTCCATTGTTGTTTCTTTAAGCTGGGCAGGCATCATTTCACCAAGACCCTTAAAGCGAGAGACTTCAACGTTTTTGCCTTTAAACATTGTTCTCATCAGCTCATCTTTATGCTCGTCATCACGCGCATATGCCGACTTGTTTCCTGCAGCTAATTTATATAGCGGCGGCATGGCCATGAAGAGGCGACCTGAAGTTATCAAGTCTGGCATTTGCTTGTAGAAGAATGTGATGAGCAAGGCAGCGATGTGTGCACCATCGACATCCGCGTCAGTCATGATAACGACACGCTGATAGCGCAGATCGTCAATATCGAATTTACGGCCAATGCCTGTTCCAAGTGCTGTTGCTAGATCGTTTAATTCAACATTGGCTCTTAGTTTGTCTGCACCAGCGGAAGCAACGTTCAAGATCTTACCGCGTAGAGGTAATATAGCCTGTGTTTTACGGTTACGTGCTTGTTTGGCAGATCCACCCGCTGAGTCACCCTCTACGATGAAGATTTCAGTATCTTCTTTAGAGTTGCTGGAACAGTCTGACAGTTTTCCCGGTAGTCTTAATTTGCGTGTCGCCGATTGACGAGAAACTTCTTTTTCTTTGCGGCGGCGCATCCTTAGGTCGGATTGCTCAATCGCCCAATCTAGGAGTTTGGTCGCTTCTTTAGGGGATGCGGTCAGCCAGTGGTCGAAACGGTCTCTAAGGGCACCTTCAGCAACGCGAAGGCCTTCGGGGGAAGAGAGTTTATCTTTTGTCTGGCCTACAAATTCAGGTTCACGGATAAAAACAGATAGCAAAGCC
>JGI2924J29684_1077019_pt1 | contig 13029 bp, 13 predicted proteins | sample BenlonsequencITS_FD_29684 | JGI IMG/M metagenome (IMG submission 29684)
TTGTTTTTTGAGGTGAAGCCTCAAAAGGCAAAAAAATAAAGCCTGTATTTGCAAGGCTTTGGGATTTTTCGAATGTACTAAATAATTTAAAAGAGGTGTAAAATATATGGCTAGTTTTGAAGTGAAGAATCTTTGTGTTATTGGCGCGGGGAACATGGGACACCAGATATCTATCTCCGCTGTCCTGGCGGGCTATAAAGTGTCATGCACTGATATTAATCCAGAAATTTTAAAGAAAGCTGAAAGTTTTGCTGATACTTACCTCCCGGAGCGGGTAACCAAAGGTAAACTTACTGAGGATGAGGCTAAGGCGGCCCGGGCCAGGCTCTCATTTACCGGCGATATGACAGAAGCAGCCAAGGATGCCGACCTTGTAATTGAGGCGGCTATCGAAAAACTGGAACTTAAACGTAAAATATTTGCCGATCTGGATAAAATTTGTCCTCCACATGCTATTTTAGCCACTAACAGTTCTTACATCGTTAGTTCCAAGATTGCTGATGCAACCAGCCGTCCGTCCAAGGTATGCAATATGCACTTTTTCAACCCGGCTTTGGTAATGAAACTTGTGGAAGTAGTTAAAGGAGCTCATGTTTCGGATGATACTGTAGAGATAGTAATGGCAACGTGCAAAAAAATGGGTAAAATACCAGTTATGTTGAAGAAAGAAATATATGGCTTTTTAGTTAACAGAATAGTTTCAGCCATTAAAAACGAGGCTTTGTATATCTATGACATGGGAGTGGCCAATCCCGAAGATATTGACACCGCAGTGGTAAATGCTTTGGGACACCCAATGGGACCATTTAGACTAATGGACCTTACCGGAATCGACCTGAGCTACTATATCAGTACAGAGCGTTACCAGGAAACTGGAGATCCAAAATTCAAGCCCTCTCCCATTATTGTGGAGAAATTTGTGAAAAAAGAATGGGGTCGTAAAACTGGTAAGGGATTCTACGAGTACTGCAAGTAAAAAAACACTACAAGTCTTTTAATACATTACAGACAAGCTCAAAGAAGGGGGCTAATTATTAAATGAGAGAAGTTTATATAGTTAACGTAGATCCTGTAGTCATGGGTATTGGACCCGCTGTGGCCATTCCTAAAGTTCTAAAGCAGGCCGGTATGACCATTGATCAAATTGACCTGTGGGAAATCAACGAAGCATTCGCCTCCCAGGCCATATACTGCACTGAAGAATTAGGTATTAGAAATATGAATTAATAAGGAAGGGACCAATATGGAATTTCAAAATTTGTTAATTGAAAAAGACGGCCATATTGCAATAGTAACGTTGAATCGACCGGAAGTGCGTAATGCCTTGGACCCGCGCACCTGGGCAGAAATTCGCGGTGCTGCACGACAATGCCGTTTTGATAAAGATGTGCGAGTGGTTATCATCACTGGTGCGGGTGGCAAAGCATTTGCTTCCGGGGCGGATATCCGTTCACTAAGGGAGCGCGAAGCTCTGGAAGCATTAAAAAGTGAAGCCCAGGAGTCGTTAAACGACGTGGAAAACCTGGACAAGCCCGTTATCGCAGCCATTGACGGCTTTGCCCTGGGCGGTGGATGTGAGCTGGCCCTGGCCTGTGATATCCGGATAGCCACCAGCCGCTCCAAACTGGGACAGCCAGAAGTAAACCTGGGTCTTATCCCAGGTGCGGGCGGCACCCAGAGATTACAGCGGGTAGTAGGCATTGGCAAGGCCAAGGAATTAATTTTTACCGGCGATATTATCAGTGCCCAGGAAGCCAAAGAAATCGGCCTGGTGAATAAAGTGGTGGAGCAGCCGGAGGATTTGCTGGCTGTCGCCAAAGAAATGGCGCAAAAAATTATTGCCAAGGGCCCCATGGCGATCAGTTTAGCCAAAGTGGCTATCAATGTGGGAACCAATACCGATATTAATTCGGGTCTGTTATTTGAAAAATTTGCCCAGACCATTGCCTTTTCCACTGAAGATCGTATCGAAGGAACTACGGCCTTTTTGGAAAAACGCAAGGCCGATTTTAAAGGTAAATAATTAGTCTGAATCACAAGATCCACTTCGAATTTCTACATGATAAGTGCCGGGTGTTGAAAGGTTGAAAGTCAAAGACTTTCAACCTTTCAACACCCGGCACCAAAGCCTACCCCTTTCGAACGAGCTCTACATATAGAAATGTTCATACTTTATTAAGTCAATTATGGTAGGTTTTAAGAAACTGTTGATTAACTACTTATATCGCTTTATAATTTAGTGTAGTATTTTGCTGTATTTTATGAAGTACGGCCTTTTTATTTTAAATATACAATATCTATTGTGGTGTAGGTAGAACGGGAGGAAAGTGTAAATGCCCATTACGGAAATACTATCGCGCAATGCCGAAATGTATGGTCAGGAAATATGCCTGACCGAGATTAATTTGGATCTTCAGGAGAAACATAATGTCACCTGGCGTGAGTATGAACTTATTGAGAACAGCCCGGCAGGTGAATACCGAAGGGAAATGACCTGGCGTGTTTTTGACGAGAAAGCAAATCGGCTGGCCAATCTATTACTAAAGAGGGGGATAAAAAAAGGGGATAAGGTGGCTATCCTTTTAATGAATTGCCTGGAGTGGCTGCCGATTTATTTTGGAATATTAAAAACCGGCGCTATCGCAGTACCATTAAATTTTCGCTATACAGCTGAGGAAATTAAATACTGTTTAGATTTATCCGAAACCACTGCCTTGATTTTCGGTCCTGAATTTATCGGCCGGGTAGAAACAATTTATGATCAGATACCCCAAGTAAAAACACTTTTTTTTGCTGGAGAAAACCGCCCTACTTTTGCTGAAAACTATGACCGCCTTACTGCCAATTGTTCCTCTGAAGCACCGCAGATTAAACTAACGGACGAAGATGATGCAGTAATATATTATTCCTCGGGGACCACGGGTTTCCCCAAAGCAATTCTGCATACGCACCGGAGTTTGATGTCGGCATGTTATACGGAAATTAAACACCACGGTCAAAGGCGTGAAGATAATTTCTTATGCATTCCGCCGCTTTACCATACCGGCGCCAAGATGCATTGGTTCGGAAGTTTGCTGTCGGGGAGCAAAGCCGTATTGCTCCGCGGAGTTAAGCCCGAATGGATTCTTAAAACAGTCTCTGAAGAAAAAATTACCATTGTTTGGCTTTTGGTTCCCTGGGCACAGGATATTCTGGATGCCATTGAAAGAGGAGATGTGCAGCTGGAAGATTATGATCTTTCCCAGTGGAGACTGATGCATATCGGTGCGCAGCCAGTTCCACCCAGTTTGATTCGTCGCTGGAAAAAATATTTTCCCAAGCATCTTTATGATACGAACTATGGTCTCAGCGAGTCTATCGGTCCCGGATGTGTCCATTTGGGTACGGAGAATATTCATAAAGTCGGCGCTATCGGAGTACCTGGTTATAATTGGGAAGTTAAAATTGCCGACGAGAGTGGATGCCCTGTAGCCCGGGGAGAGGTTGGGGAGTTGGTTGTCAAAGGACCGGGTGTAATGAAATGCTACTACAACGACCCGGAAGCTACTGCGGCGGTAATTAAGGATGGCTGGTTATTTACTGGCGATATGGCCAGGATGGATGAGGACGGTTTTATTTATTTGGTTGACCGGAAAAAGGATGTAATTATCAGCGGCGGAGAGAATATATATCCGGTACAAATTGAAGATTTTCTCAGGGCGCATAATGCAATAAAGGATGTAGCAGTCATTGGCTTGCCTGATAAGCGTCTTGGTGAAATAGCTGCTGCTATCATAGAGCTAAAACCGGGCTGCAAGTGCACTGAAGATGAAATTAAGACATTCTGTATTCCAATGCCACGTTATAAACGCCCGCGAAAAATTATTTTTGATAAAGTACCGCGTAATCCCACCGGCAAAATTGAAAAACCGAGTTTAAGGGAAAAATACGGCGCAATACGTTTAGTGGCGGCTCAAACGGAGGTATAAAATATAATTTGATTAATTAACAATGAATTATTAAAGCTGAACATTTTTTATAAATCAAGGAGTTATCTTATTCAGGCGATAACTCCTTGATTTATAATTTTTTTTATTTATTCCTCCCCCAACAATTCCCGGGGGTCTACATCTTGTACTTTACCGTCCAAGCTATGTAATCCGGTGCCCGGATGGGTATCTGTTTTGGGAATTTTTACTTTCTTCTCCCTTATATCAGATTTATGCACCACTGCAATTACCTCCCAGGGTGCCGGGTGTTGAAAGGTTGAAAATCAAAGATTTTCAACCTTTCAACACCCGGCACCAAAGATTTGGGTTATAATGGTTTTATTAATGTGCCATGTTAAAATATTATTTAAGAAAGGTGAGTGTGGGAAATTTTTTGGTTTTACATGATGCTAATTTGCCTATCGGCATTTCCTTTAACGTTAATTGCAACTATAATTTTTTTGGTCAGAAAAGACCCGGTTTGGAAAAAATGGCTTATTGGTTTTCTAATAACAACAGCAGCCTTGCTGGTAACAATTATCACATATCCGATACCAGACTAGTCAAGTCAAATCGCTTCAAGGTTCCCTCAGCGGCTGGAAATATATGTTGAAAATATATACATCAGGGCTCTTATTACGTAAGATGCGGGTAATGTTTTGCCGGCATCTTTATTATGGTTAAAGTTAAGCATTTAATCCTGGATAATCTCCACCGCGCCGGATTGTTCCATCATTGCTCTTACCCGGCTAGCCTCGTGTTTGGATGTTTCCACAGCAACAATAAATCCCCTTTTGCCATGTTCCAGGCCCTTTATACCATCGGCATAGGGCCCTGCTTCCCACAGTCCCTCTCGTTCGGTTTTTACGAAAGCCACCTCATCCGCCATTTCTTCGGATGAGGTCTTGCGCTCATCGTCGGCTTTGGCCAAATCAGAAATAATCATGTCCTTACGATCAAAGCCGCCGTTGCGCAGGGTATCCACCAGAAACCCAACCTGCTTTTGATCTGGTACCCTAGCAATTATACGCATTTCTCTGCACCTCTTTGTTGTTCATTGTAATAGTACATAGTATCGTATCTTGTTTGATGAAATCATGGTCCTAGTCATATGTTTTACCCTTTTCCAAACAAAATACTACTTATTTTTGCCGGGGTTATCATTCCAGAACCAGCATGAAATATAGTTTTTTCTACTTGGTACAGAAACCGGCTTTTATATCATCTTTAGTTTATTTTATATTTACAGTGTAAAGAGTACTGTTGTCATCGCTACCCAGTATGCCAAAGGATACGTTGCAACTGTCTTTACTCCACATAAAGTGACGGGGTGGTTCAGGTCCGGCCAATTCTTTTTGTAAAATAACTGTATTGCTTGTCATGTCGAATAACCGGGCGTTATACCGGCCGTCTTCCGAAGTTGCTGATATTAAAATAGCAAATTGGCCATCCGGGCTGATGCTGCCTCCAACGGTATTTTCTTGTCCGGGCAGGTAATCTATAATACCGTCACTGTTATTGAGCACTCCGGCAGATGATTTGGATTCGCTTTCCCATATCACCACCAGTATGTGTTGGTGATTACTGCTTGTGCCCCCATATAAGGCAAACTGACCGTCATCCAAACGGGTTAACGGTGTACAATTGCCATCCATATCTGCCAGCATTAAGTCGGAGCGGTAACCACTTTCCCTGTATTCCTGTTCCCCAGATTTAGATCTATTGGCATGTACGATAAAAAGCAAGCCATCGTTATACCAGTCAACCGGACTGGAAAGAAAATTGGGGATATTTTGAAACTTATATGCGGTCTTTTCCTCTGTCTCTATGTTATAAATGAAGTAATCCGAGGACCACTCACGCACGTACATATACAGAAATTCACCCGAATTCGGGGACCACAACCCGAGGGCTAGTGATGAATCATCCTGAGACGAATTTTGAACCACGGAAGTAATAGAGCCTGTGTTTACGTCAAGTACATTCAGTCCTTGCTCATTGATAAATGCTATCTTAGTGGCATCCGGGGATAGCATCCCGGACCAGGCGCTGCCAGTGCTTTTTAATTCACTGTTCCTTGGATTCCAGTATGTTAAATTATTACCGGACATACCGAATAGTGAACCATCAGGTATGACTGTACTGGGAATGAAGTACTTTGGTGCGTTCGTTTCAGTTATCGTGGCGGTATGTACCTTGTTAGGCGGAGCATCGGCTTTAGGAAGGCCATTAGGATTGGGGGGGCTGCTTTTAACACACCCGGAAATAAACAATAGGGCAATCAATAAAGCCAGCCAGAACTTTTTCAATGCTTTCACCTTCATTATTATATATTTTGAAACGTTAGTGATTAATAGACTAAGGCGAAAGTAAAAAAGTTCCCTGAGGTTAAGTTAAGTTAAAGTGGCTACGCCGCTCTAACTTTAGTTCCATTATAGGTTTGTTGCTTGGCCAATCAGATATTAAAATGTCGTATTTGCATTCTGGACTGCCGCCGACGATGTATCGATATATTATAATTCATAGCTGTGTTATTGACAGACAATAATATTTATATTATATTAACTTTAAACTAATATGATTTATCAAAAAGGTAAATGGCGATGCAATTAGATATTTATGCTGTATTCGCCATAATATCTTAAACAATATTTACAATATTGAGGTATTAATCATGATCAATAAACTAAAGAAACTTGGCCTGAGGGCTACGCCCCAGCGCATGGCGATCATGCAATTACTGGAAGGTAATACCAATCACCCTTCGGCGGAGGAGATATACAGGGAGTTAAAACCGGCATATCCATCACTATCTCCGGCCACCGTATATAATACGTTGGAAGCACTGGCCAGGGCCGGTGAAATTCAAGAGATAAGTATTGACCCACAGCGGCGCCGATTTGACCCCAATCCCCGGCCACATTGTCACTTCCTTTGTTACCGTTGTCAGAGGGTTTTCGATTTGGCTGTCGCCCTGGAGGATATACCTGTGCCAAAACAGGTGGGCAGTTTTAATATTCATAGTTTTTCACTGTATCTTTACGGGGAGTGTGACCAATGCAGCGGCATCAAAAATGGTAGCTTTAAATCATAAAACAGATTTAGCGTTTACCTGGCAGTGTAATAATATTTTTATGGGTAGTTATTACAGAGCAGTAAAAGAGGGATATTAACCATAAGTTCAAATGAGGAGGATACCAATGACAACAAAAACCAATGATAATTTAATGGCTTCTTTTGCTGGCGAATCCCAGGCCAACCGTAAGTATCTGGCCTATGCAAAGAAGGCGGAGAAAGAAGGCAAAGATAAGATTGCCCGTCTATTTCATGTAATAGCCGAAGCAGAAACCATCCATGCCCTTAAACATCTTGAAACAGCCGGTAAAGTAGGTTCTACACTGGATAACCTTAAAGCGGCCATTGAGGGCGAAACCTATGAGTTCAGCACTATGTATCCTGAGTTTATTGAAGATGCCAAGCAAGAAGGTCAGGCCGCAGCCACCAAGAGTTTTAATTTGGCCAACGAGGCCGAAAAAGTACATGCCCAGCTGTATCAAAAGGCATTTAAGGAACTGGAGGAAAACGGAGACATGCAGGTTGATTCATTCCATCTCTGCCCGGTATGCGGCTATGTTGCTGAAAATCATCCTCCTGAGCGGTGTCCCATTTGCAATGCACCGGCTAAATCTTTTAAGGCATATTAAAAATTAATGCTACGACTAAAGTGCTCTAATAAACCATTAATGTTTTGCGAGTGGCCTACCTTTTTAACAGTATTTGCCCGTGGCTAATTTTAATCATCGCTAAATGCCATAGATGCGGTTTAAAGCTGCTGTCAACCTTATTAAGGAGGCAGCAGCTCTTCGGTTATTAGTGGATAAAATATGGCAAATCCCTGGTAAAATAATATAATCATACAAAACATAAAAGATTCTAGGTACTTATGCCATCGCATAGCTTTAATTTTTACGTTACCTTATCTGTACACATGGGCACAATTTATTATATAACTTAGTTTTAGTGAAAGGATCGTACAATAAATTCCATGCAAACCATTGTGGTTACAGCGGCCATAATAAAACACAGGGATCGGGTGTTAATCGCCCAGCGCAAGGAAAATGTGCACCAGGCGCTGAAGTGGGAATTTCCCGGCGGTAAACTGGAGGCCGGCGAATCTCCGGAGCAATGCCTGGTCAGAGAAATACGTGAGGAATTGGGGCTTACCATTAATGTACAGAAAATCTTTGAGGTGGTATCTCATATCTATGGGGAACGGCACATTATTTTGCTTTGCTATCTTTGCAGGTTAATCGGAGGTAGTGCCCAAACCCGGGACTGTCACGATTTCAGATGGGTGGAAATTAATGAGCTGTACTTTTATGATTTTGCCGAAGCGGACTTGCCAGTAGTGAGCAATCTGCAAAAAAGGAAATAATTTCACCAAAGGAGGTTAACTGTGGAGTTAATCGAAGTAATTCGCAAGCGCAGAAGTATCCGAAAATATAAGCCCGACCCGGTGCCTGATGAGTACATTAGAAAAATAATGGAGGCGGCCCGGCTTGCCCCATCGGGAACCAACCTGCAGCCCTGGCGGTTCGTGGTGGTCAAAAGCGCGGAAAAACGCAGGGAGCTGGCCCAGCACACCTTGGAATTTGTCGCCACCGCACCCGTGGTAGTGGCCTGCTGCATAGACATTACCGCCTATAAGTATACCCCGCAGCGAATTAAGGAGTTGACCGATGCCGGAGCTTTTACCGGTATAGATATGGGAGCCTTCGGTGGCGATGAATATATGAAAAAACGTCAGGCGATGGATGAAAATGCGCTCCGGGCGTATGCTTCCCTTAACTGTGCCATTAGCATTGAACACTTGATTTTACGCGCCACCGACCTGGGTTTGGGTACTTGCTGGGTAATGATGTTTAAACAAAACGGTGTTAAGGAAGTATTGAAACTGGGTGAAAGTATCCAAGTGGTGGCATTAGTACCGGTGGGGTATGCAGATCAGGACCCGGCACCGAGACCCCGTCTGCCTATGGAGGATTTGCTGATTCAAGAGGTTTAGTGCCCATGGGTAGTTTCGACGAGCAAGTTAAATTACCTTAATAAATTTTAATATTTCCTTCAGGTGGTTTTCATATTGACCTGTCAGAATTAAGCCATAAGAAAAATAACTTGGAGGGCTTGATTATGATCAGGGACAAATCTTTACGGACAACGGTTATTGGCATTTTGGCGGCACTGGTGCTGGAGGCCGCCCTGCTGGGGGGACTATTCTTGTATTTACCGAGGGAGAATTTTAACCCGGCAATGGCGGCGACCAGCGGAACACAAAATGTAAAAAGCGCTGTGGCACCGGTGGGCACGGATATAATTGCCGACACTGTAACTAAAACCAGCCCGGCAGTGGTTAAAATTGAAACTATACAAAAAAGTACCTATCGCAATGACCCTTTTTTTAACGATCCCTTTTTCCGTGAATTTTTTGGTTCACAGCGCCCTTACAATGCGCAGCCGGATGTGAGCCAGGGAATGGGCTCAGGATTTATTATCAGTGAAGACGGTTACGTATTAACCAATGAACACGTAATCAGCAGCGCCGATCAAATTAATGTATATCTAACTGACCAGGAAAAGCCGCTGACTGCCAAAGTGATTGGCGCAGATGAAGAACTTGACTTGGCAGTGCTTAAGATCAGTTCGGATGAAAAACTGCCTTATCTGCAGTTGGGCAACGATGATGATACCCTGGTGGGTGAATGGGTTATCGCCATCGGCAACCCGTACGGGCTCGATCATACCGTTACAGCCGGTGTGATCAGTGCCAAAGGCCGGCCGGTGCAGGTAGAGGACCGGCAGTACAAAAATTTGCTGCAAACTGACGCGTCCATTAACCCTGGCAACAGTGGGGGCCCGCTTTTAAACCTGGAGGGGGAGGTAATCGGTATCAACACGGCAGTAAACGCCAGTGCCCAGGGAATTGGCTTTGCTATTCCCGCCAATACCGTTAAATCAGTGCTGGAAACATTGATTGAAAATGGCAAGGTATCCCGCCCCTGGATGGGTGTTTATATTCAGACTTTAAATGATGATCTGGCCAGACGGCTGGGCCTGCAAAGCAGCCAGGGCGCTGTGCTGTCCGGGGTGGTGGCGGGATCCCCGGCAGATAAAGCGGGTTTAAAGCAGGGAGATGTCATTTTGGCCATCAACAAGGAAAAGATTGCCGACGCTGGTGACATAACCAATGTTATTGAAAAAAGCAAAGTGGGCGATAAAATTACTCTGTTGGTGGAAAGAGACGGTTCCCAGAAAAACATAACCGTCACCCTGGCGGAAAAGTAGCCCGGCGCGGGAGTGGGTGTATTGAAAATACTGGTTATCGACGATGATAAAAAAATTACCAGCATGATGCAAAGGGTGCTTACCTTTGAAGGTCATGAAGCGTTTATTGCGTATAACGGTGAAGAAGGGCTGCACCAGGCTGATGAATGTAAGCCGGACCTGGTAATACTGGACATTATGATGCCGGGTATGGACGGCTGGGAGGTGTGCCGGAGGTTACGGATGCACAGTGATGTGCCCATTTTGATGCTCACCGCTCGGGACGAGGTGGCGGACCGGGTGCGGGGTTTGGACGTAGGTGCCGATGACTACCTGGTGAAACCATTTGCGCTGGAGGAACTGCTGGCCCGGGTCAGGGCATTATTGCGCCGGGTGCGCCGGCTTGGCCAGGGTAACGGGCTAGTGCTGAACTTTGCGGATTTAACGCTGGATCTAGAAATAAGGGAGGCCCGGCGGGGCGGCGAGGTAATATCCCTGACCACCCGGGAATATGAGCTGCTCAAGCTTTTTATGCAACACCCCCGCCAGGTACTTACCCGGAACCAGATCATGGAACAAATCTGGGGCTATGATTTTTCCGGGGAATCCAACGTGCTGGAGGTTTACATCGGCAGCCTGCGCCAGAAGCTGGAGCACCCGCAAGCACCCAAGCTGCTCCATACCGTGCGGGGTGTAGGTTATACTTTGAGGGAGCAGTGATGATAAATGCACCTGCGTACTAAACTTACCCTGCTGTACACCGGGGTGCTCGTTCTGGTACTCTTAATATTAACCACGGCACTGCTTTTAGCCACCTCCCATACTTTATATAAAGAAGTGGATGAGGGCATTGCCGCCAAAGCTGCATCACTGGTCAAGTCAATTAGAGTTACCGGAAATCCCTTTTCACTGCGCGAAGTGGTGCTGCCCGACGTGGACGTGTTTGCAGCGCCTGATACCTACCTGCAGGTGGTGGATGCCCGGGGGCGGGTGGTATCCCGCTCCAACAACCTGGGCGGACAATACCTGCCCCTGGGGGAGTATACGCTAAAAAACGCCCTGCAGGGGGAAGGTTTTTACGAAACTGTGCAGGCCGGCGGGCAGCAAATACGGGTCTATAATGTACCGCTGGTGGTTGATGGGCAGTTGGTTGGCCTGTTGCAAGTGGGAAGGGCCCTGTCCACAGTGCACATACTGCTGAACCAGTTGCGCTTTTTTATTGCCCTGGTAGGTACAGCATCAATAATACTTGCTGCACTGCTGGGGTGGTTATTGGCCCGAACAGCCTTAAAGCCTCTGGAGAAAATCACCGGCACAGCTGCATCCATAGAAAGCAACAGCGATTTGAGCAGGCGCATCGAGTATAGCGGCCCGGCGGACGAGCTGGGACGGCTGGTGATTACTTTAAACGCTATGTTTGGACGGCTGGAAACCATGTACCACCGCCTGCAGCAAAGCTATGACCTGCAGCGCAGGTTTGTCTCCGACGCCTCCCACGAGTTACGTACTCCGCTGACCACCATCCGGGGCAATGCCGAGCTGCTGCTGAAAATGCAGGATGGTGACCCTGTTCTGGTATCAGAGGCACTAAAGGATATTGCCGATGAAGCCCGCCGCCTAACTCGTCTGGTGGAAGATCTACTGGTACTGGCCAGGGCCGATGCCGGCTTTATGCCGGAAAAGGAATTTGTTGATCTGGCGGAACTACTGCAGGGAGTGGTTAGAAAAGCGCGTTTTTTGGCAGATGACCGGGAGTTTGTTTTTCAGGAATACTATCCACCCCGGGCCCGGGTACAGGTAAATAGCGATAGTTTTAGCCAGTTAATGTTCATACTGCTGGATAACGCTTTTAAATACTCGCCTCCGGGCAGTACAGTGGGGTTAACGGTCAGTGTGCCGCCACAGGGTTGTTCAATGCCCGGCAGCGGGGACAACACCAGGCGGTGCCCGGAACAGCTTGCCGCCTCCGGTTCAAAACAAGGTTGGGTGGAGATAGCCGTGACAGATCAGGGACCGGGGCTGATGCCGGGGGAAGAGGATCGCATTTTCGACCGTTTTTATCGCAGTGAAAGCACCCGGGGACAGGAAGGCTCGGGCTTAGGGCTATCCATTGCTCACTGGATTGTGGATCGGCATGGAGGCTTAATTAGTGCCGCTAACCTGCCGGAAGGAGGCAGCGTTTTTACAGTGCTGCTGCCCCTTTTTTATACAGACGAAGATGTTGAACCGCCCTTTGGCCAAAAAAATTGATTTTACTGAGCAATTACTGGTGACTATGCGCACTCTAAATGCCCACCTGCACAAGGGTGGGTTTTAATATACGCATTACATCCTGAGGTTCAAGGCTGACCAAAAAACCACGCTTGCCTCCGTTGATATATATTTTAGGCAGTTCCATAATGGTTTGTTCCATATAAACCGGCATAGTACGGCGAGTGCCAAAAGGGGAAGTCCCTCCTACCAGGTATCCCGTATGTTTGTTGGCTGTTTCCGGGGAACAGGGGGAAATGCTTTTGACACCAATCAGACGGGCCAATTTTTTGGTTGAGACCTGCCTGTCACCGTGCATTAAAACAATTATAGGGTTTTTATTTTCATCTTCCATAACCAGTGTTTTAACCATGCAGTGTTCATCAACACCCAACTCTCTGGATGAAACGGCAGTGCCGCCTTTCTCCTCATAGGCGTATGTAAAATCCTCAAATTTAACCTTTTCATTGCGCAGTACACGTATGGCGGG
>JGI2924J29684_1077017_pt1 | contig 13013 bp, 10 predicted proteins | sample BenlonsequencITS_FD_29684 | JGI IMG/M metagenome (IMG submission 29684)
CCTGCTTCATCACCATCAAAACACATTATGGGTTCAGGCCCGACCCGCCACAGCATTTTTAATTGCTCTTCGGTGAGCGCTGTTCCCATCGGTGCCACAGCTGTTGAAAAGCCATGTTCTGCCATCGCGATGACATCCATATACCCTTCAGTGACAATTAAGCCGCGTGCAAATGGATCGGCTGAAGACGCATTGCGTGACAATTTATAAATGGCATCACGAGCTCGGCCATAATTATAAATAACCGAAGATTTGTGAAACAAAGGCGTTTCAGAGGAATTCACATATTTGGGAATCCCTTTTTCCTTCAGCACATGCCCCGGTTCTAATGCACGTCCGCCAAGCGCAATTGGTCGGCCCGTTGGATCAAGAATTGGAAAAATAATGCGATGACGAAATGCATCATATGGTGGTTTACTCGAATTTTTCGATGGCCGAACAAGTCCGATTTCAAGAAGTTCTTTGGCAGTCGCACCCATTTTGATCAGATGATCATGCAATGTTTGCCAACCTTCTGGTGCATATCCAATCCGGTGACGCCGCCACGCCCCCTCACCTAAACCACGCGATTTGGAAAGATATTCTCTTGCTTGCTCGCCCACTGGTTCACGTAATTGCTCTTCATAAAAAGCAACCGCCGCCTCCATCAGCTCAAACAAGGATTTGCGTTTGGTGACCTGTTTTTTCTCGGCCTTGGTTTCAGTTGGCATTTCCATGCCAGCGAGCTGAACAAGTTTTTCGACAGCTTCCTGAAAACTTAATCCTTCTGTTTCCTGCACAAAGGAAATAATATCGCCAGAGTTTTGCGTCGAGAAACAACGATAGGAACGTTTGTCATCATCGACATAAAAAGAAGGCGTATTTTCATCTTTAAAGGGTGAGAGGCCTTTGAAGTTCTTTCCCGAACGCACAAGCTTAACCTTGCGCCCGACATAACCAGATATTGGCAGTCGATCTTTTAATTCATCAATGAAAGCTTCGGAAAACCGCATCACACCTCTCGGAATTCTATCCTAGCCCAGGAAAGACTCCACGTCTGTCTCAAATTAACCAAAAAATCAATTATTGATTAGAGAAGCAACTTTTTCACAGCAGATTTTGCTGCACCTGACTCAATACGGTCAGGATAGCGTGCTTTTAGCTCAGAAACGCAGCGGCCCATGTCTTTCAGGCATTCAGCCCCAAGTTCATTGACCACTTCTTCTGCTGCAAGCGTAATCTCTGTCTTACCTAGACATTGTGGAAGAAACTCTTTGAGTGTCTCCACTTCTTCACGCTCTTGCTCAGCAAGTTCAATCTTACCAGCCGCATCATATTCTTCGGCTGCGGCTTCACGCTGCGCTATCATATGGCGCAAAATCGCGTTGATCTCTGTTTCTTCACAAACGCTGCATTCGTCTTTTTGACGCGCTTTGATATCGCGATCACGTACAGCGCATAAAACAAGTCTGAGTGTCGCCGCGCGTTGCTCAAGATTCTCAGTCTCTGCTTTGTGAAGCTCTGTTTTTAAAGTTTCACGAAGTCTCATTTGAGCGTTATCATCAACATTTTGTTGTAATGCAAGTGACATCTATCCGTTAGTCCTGCTAGGAGTTAATCCGTTTTCATCACCAAATATGAAGGTTTTAAGTCCGATCATCTTGACTGTTATTCCTTCATCTCTCTATTCACGTGCGAAAAGCGTCGTGAGTCAATGGTTATGAACACGCTGTAATAAAACAAGAAGGCGCGCTCTTATGCCCAATCAGGTTGCCAATCAAGACCCTAATACAAAGTTTACATCGGATGAGCTTTCTAACAACGGCTCCCAAATGACCCAAAAAGCGACTGGTGCGGTCGCTTTGGAAGACGGTACTATCGTTTATGGACGCGGCTCAGGCGCAGCCGGAACAGCAGTTGGAGAGTTATGCTTCAACACGTCCATTACTGGTTACCAAGAAATTTTAACTGACCCATCTTATTCAGATCAAATCGTGATGTTTACATTTCCTCACATTGGAAATGTTGGTGCAAATGAAGACGATAATGAAGAAAGCAGCGTCAATGGTGCTAAAGCTGCGCGCGGCGCACTTTTCAGAGCGCACCCTACACCGCCAGCAAATTGGCGCTCAAAAGATCATTTAGGTGCTTGGCTTCGCAAAAAAGGCATTGTCGGAATTTCCGGCATTGATACGCGCGCCCTCACACGTCGCATAAGAGAAGGCGGCATGCAGAAAGTGGCCATCGTTCACGCACCTGATGGCGTTATAGACAAAGATGCGCTTCTTGCAGCTGCACGCGCATGGGGCGGCGTCGAAGGATCTGACCTCGCTAAAACAGTCACAACCAATGATAAGTTTGAATCGTCTCAAAACCTGTGGGACATCAAAGATGGATATCTTGATGCAAGCACAGCCTTGTATCACGTCGTCGTCGTTGATTTTGGTGTAAAGAAAAACATCTTACGCAATCTGGCCAGTGTCGGTGCACGCGCGACAATCGTGCCTGCTTCAACATCTGCAGAAGACATTCTTGCGCTTAATCCAGATGGTATCGTCCTTTCAAACGGACCGGGCGACCCAGCAGCCACTGGTGAATACGCCTCCCCAATGATCAAAACTTTGATCGAATCAAACAAACCTATCCTTGGTATTTGTTTGGGTCACCAAATGCTTGCTTTGGCTCTTGGAGCCAAAACCATGAAAATGACGCAAGGCCACCATGGTGCAAACCACCCAGTCAAAGACCTAGAGACCGGAAAAGTGGAAATCGTATCCATGAATCACGGCTTCACTGTTGACCCTGACACACTCCCAGAAGGTGTGGAGCAATCTCACATCTCCCTGTTTGATGGCACCAATTCAGGACTAAAAGTGATCGGGAAACCCATCATTTCTGTGCAACATCACCCAGAAGCAAGTCCAGGTCCGCAGGATTCATTCTATTTATTCCAGCGTTTTGCAGATTTGATGAAATAATTAGCGGGCAAACAAAACCTTTATGTGAAGGTTTTGTGGCAACGCCCAAAAGTCCTTGCGGCTGCTAAGATTCAGTGCCATTCGGTTGCCTAACAGAGGTTTAACAGAAACCTCTGTCTAGTGTTGCGTTGAAGATAGATGGGCTGTTGCAATGGAAATTCTGGGCACTAACATTTGGGCGGTCATAGGTTTCGCCTTTGCTGCTTATGCTGTTGTCGGTAATGACGCATTGCAGACACTAGGTACTTTCATCAATTCAAACAGACGTTTGCCTTGGTGGGTTTTATACCTTTTCGCCGTTAGTATTCTGCTTATTACATTCTATTGGGGATGGTCCTCATCCCTTGGAGATGTGTCTTGGGGTAAGCTCGACAAGACAGATAAATTCCCAATTTTCGAAGTTCATTGGTATCATGCTCTCCCGCCCATGGTGCTTTTGCTTTTAACACGTTTTGGTATTCCGGTTTCAACAACCTTCATGGTGCTGGCCACATTCGCGACCATGTCCGGCATGATGACTATGCTGAACAAATCCCTGATGGGTTATGCGGTCGCATTTGCCACTGGTGGCCTGATCTATGCCGCATTGGCTCCATCACTTGAGCGCTGGTTCTTGAAAACGGCGGACTCGCAACACAATCCAGTCTGGGTCGTCTTACAATGGGTGACAACAGGTTATCTCTGGGGCGTGTGGTTGATACAAGATTTTGCGAATATCTTCGTCTACCTGCCCCGCAATTTGCCCAACGCATTCAATGTCGGCGGAGAAATTGTCGAAGCGAGCAAACCTGACGCGCAAGCCATTATCGACAAATGTAATGAACTTTTCATCGGACAAGCCGAGCTCATTTCTTCCTGTCTCTCTGATGTTTCTATCGCATCACGTTCTCAAAATCTCAGCCTCATGCACGCAAGCTTAGGCATGGGATTGATCGCAATATTCTTGCTGATCACTTTTGCCAACCGTGGTGGGCCCGTTCAGAAAATCTTGCTCACCAAAACTTCGGTGACAGATATTCGTTCAGCCACAGTGATCGACTTTATCTACGCCACGCTCTTATTCGCCTTCTCTGGAAACCTTCAGGATTTTGGTATCCCAATCTCAAAAGTGCCAATGTCAACAACATGGGTTTTCTTGGGATTGATCGCTGGACGTGAATTTGCCATCGCAACGATAGACAAAGTCCGCTCCACTGGCGCAACAGCTAAAATCGTGGGAATGGACTTAGCAAAAGCGACACTAGGTATTATCATCTCAGTTGTCCTCGCGCTCTCAATGCCCTATCTCGCGCAACAATTTGATCCGGTAGATGAAGTCACTATCGACACCAATAACAACTAGGCAGATATAGTTGAACTAAAAACATACACTATCAGACCACAGGTATGACCAAAGCTAACTGATAGTGGCATATTAATAAGCTAGCGAGTTGCGCGTTGCACAATAACACCTCGCCACCCAAGGCCGGCGTAAGTTTCATACCCAGGGGTTAAATGATACCCGACCGTTTCACCGCTCTTAGACGTATAAAAGCCCGCTTCGGGATCTGTAAGTGAAAGATCAAACGTCTCTCCGAGCCTTCTCTTAGGGTCGCTAGATGCAATAATTCTATCTTGTGCATCAATCAGCAAGACACTCGTGCGATCAGCCTCCTCATTCGTAAGACGAATACCGTTCACTATGCTTGCTGCCTGAGGCTCCCAATCAAAATGTATCCCCAAAACCCCAATCTGCTCGCCATGCAGATCACCATTTTTTCTGACACTGGCTGCATAAGTAGCAATTTGAGCGTTGCTCAATAAGCTCTCTTCTGTGATGTCATCAACGATATAATCATCACCACTTTGAAGATTTCTAGCCTGCCTATACCAATTTTTATAACTAACATCTTCTCCAATGACCGGATAAATATCTGGTCGGCCATTTGCAATGATTTTGCCATTCATGTCGCAAAGCCAAAGATCAACGTAAACAGTATATGCCCCTAAAATAACCCCTAATCGTTTGCTCGCATAATCCCGCGCAGAAGCGGCGTCATTATCAATTGCGTCAACAAGCGCTGAATCTGTTGCCCACCAGCGGACATCACATGTGCGTTCAAATAAATTGCGATCTATCAGCTCAACGGCATTCAAGGATAAATCAATCAGACGCTTGCCATTTGCTTGGCTGATCATGTTGCAAATGGTCTGCTCAAGTGCACTAATTTCTGCGACAAGTTCGCTGGATAAAGATTGCGCCAGCATATCCACACTGGCAGAGACACCCTTGACTTCGTCTGCAACGACCCCAAACCCAGCCCCTAATTCACCAACTCTTTTAGCTTCTATCAGAGCATTAAACGCTAGCATTCTTAAGCTCGCATTCTTAAGCTCGCATTCACTTTTTGAATATCACGAACCTTACCATCAGTTATTGTGCGAGCCCGTTCAGCTCCGGCAACAATAAGAGAAATTCCACCATCCTCATGTGAAGCACTCATCGACCACAACCTCCCTGATTGCTATAGATCATCGCTCAGCATGCTGAAGGTTTTAAAGTCTTCAATGTTCTCAAGCTATTATTTCAAATTTTACGAAACTAATAAAAAAACACAATCTCCAAAACCAGCTCTAGATTGGCTTTTTTGATAACATTCCTGACCCGAATATTAACCTTATGAATATAATGGTTAAATAACCAGCAAATTAGTACGGGTAATCTAAATTTTGTTCAAATCATCGCGCAGGCAATGGTCCACATTTTTGCTCATACAGCTCAATATATTGCGGCATCACTTCGATGAAAGCTCGCGCACGTTTTTCAGGATCAGGGTGAGTCGACATAATCTCAGCCGGACGATTTCCTCCGCCCAACTCTGCCATCCGCCCCCATAATTCAGGCGCTTCACGCGGATCATAACAAGCGCGCGTTAGCAACTCTAGGCCAATCATATCTGCTTCGCTTTCGTGCGCACGAGAGAACGGTTTCATCACGCCCATGTCTGCGCCCATGCCGAACGCCCCCATCACTGCGCGCTGCGCACCTGCGCCCATATCACCCACGCTTGCACCAACAGCCATCTGACCAAATTGCATAATCTTGGCTTGGCTCATGCGTTCTGCCCCGTGGCGCGCCAATGCATGACCAATCTCATGGCCCATAATCGTCGCGATGCCATCCCGATTAGCGGCTGTAGACAAAATCCCCGTATAGAAAGCCACTTTCCCGCCCGGCAGACAAAAAGCATTTGGTGTATCAGATGCAATGACCTGAAATTCCCACGCAAACTTATCTGCCAGCGTGCCCCATTTAGGAATATTGCCGCCCGATTTTCCCAGCCCGATAACAGGCGCACCTTCGCGTTCCCATTCAATCGCAGCACGCGCAATATCTTCACCAATTTTCTGAATGATATCGACAATCTCTTTTTCGTTGACGCCGCAAGATGTCGCGCGACTTCCACAAAGCACAGGTTCAGATTGCAAGATCTGCATATAGGATTGATCCCCAAGCGCAACTTCCTGCTCCACAGACATGGTGACCATTTGCTTACGACCAGCAATTCCGGTTTTCTGATTCGAAAACCAATAAAATGCCAATCCGAGGACGACCAAACCAATAATTGGCAGACGGCCACCAATTGCCCCCAATAGTCCGCCACTTGTTCTGCGACGACTTGAATAAGCAGGAATGCGCATACCATAAACCCTCTAAAATAGACCGTTCTTCACCCAATACCTCAAGAACATTCAAACCTTACCCCACACTTGGGCGTAATAAAAACACTTCTTGGCAGTGAAATGAGAAATCTTATTTGCCATTGGCTCATTGCATCCACATCTTGTGAATATATAAATGCCTGAAACGTCAGCAAAGATTGAAAAGCTTACCATGCCCGCGACACCTTCCGATCCAGAAAACCACACAGCAAACGCCCCGATCCCTTTCAAGGTGCAAATCATACCGGTCACGCCGCTTCAGCAAAATTGCTCTTTGATTTTCGATGAAGAATCAAAGGAAGCTGTCTTTGTCGATCCGGGCGGCGATGTTGAACAATTGGAAGCAGCGCTCAAACATTTTGGCCTCAAACTCACACAGATATGGCTGACACATGGCCATCTTGATCATGCCGGCGCGGCGCAATCCTTAAAAGAATCATGGAATGTCGACATTGTCGGGCCCCACAAGGAAGACCAATGGTTGCTCGATGATATCGAAGCGCAAGGTGCCAAATACGGCATTACGACGGGACGCAACACAAAATCAGATAAATATCTGGACGATGGTGACACGCTTGAATTTGCGGGACACACATTTGGCGTCGTGCATTGCCCGGGACACACACCCGGTCATGTTGTCATTTACAATGAATCAGCACAATTGGCATTTGTCGGCGATGTGATTTTCCACGGCTCGATCGGGCGCACAGACTTTCCACGTGGCAATCACCAAGAATTACTTGATTCCATCACTCAAAAATTATGGCCATTGGGAAAAGACATGCGCTTTATTCCCGGTCATGGACAAATGAGCACGTTTGGACAGGAACGCCTCACCAATAATTATGTGGCGGATTCTGTGTTAGCGCGCAAATAGCTAAGCCGCATCATCGCGGCGTTCAGCACCATTATATTTAATATTCTGGAGACGGCGCCGACATGGGCCAAAATAGTTTTCCGTCCGAACAAAAGCTCGGTTTTGATTTACAAGATTTACAATCTGACGCCATAAATCATTTCCAGTGAATGGTAGAGCCATCACACCATCCACACCGGCTTGAACAGCTTCCCGAACAACGCGTTGTGAAGGGGTCGCCGTCATAAGCAATACAGCACCATAAGGATTGGATGCATGTGTCTCAGACCGAACAGCTTCAACAAGTGGTGCAATTGGAAGCCCGGGCGCGTGATTAATGATGATTATGTCGCGATAATTGTGACGAACAGCTTCTTTTAAATTCTGAAGCTCACCAACCGATTCAATGCGCTTAACACCAAAAGAATGCAAAGCCGTTTTTTCAAGGTGAACCAAGTTCTTGTGTCGACTGTATATCAGAACATCAACTGCGTTTAAATTTGTGACACGCAAATCGCCTCATCTCCTCTAAATGCATCCATCTTTCAAATAAATCCCCATACTCATCTATACCGCCAATCTAGTTAACGATTTGAATACTGATTTAATTGAGTTTCTATATTCCCTTATCTATCTATTTCCATGATAACATAAGTTGGAGCAAAATAAGTATATCTGATTACTTATAGAGACACATCCAGATTTGAGATTCGTCCACACACTTATTAACGGCACATCCCAATATCATAGAACCAGAATTTTCCTTCGAGAATGCGCCCGCATTCTGTTGCATTAAATCCGCTACCATTTTCCTCACGGATACATTGACAATACGCGCTTGTCCTTGACTGTCCAAGCCTGCGGGAACCAGATAGATAGCTTCCCCCCGCGCGCTTAGAATTTTGCTTTCTTTTGCGCCGCACATCCCCATTGAAATCTGCTGCACTTGCAAGGAAGCACGTTGCGCCAAACTTTCTGACCATTCCAGTCCACTCGCGCCTTTGGCCTGCAAGGCATAAGTGTGTGCCTGCGTTATACCGGCAAGATCACCTTTTTCAGGAAACGCACGCAGAGGCGTCGCTGAATTGGCGATCACTGTTCCATCATTGTGTTTTGCTGGCGGAATATCGCGTTCGTCTACTTTCTCTACTGGTTTTGTCTTAGGCATTGGCCCCAAAGACAAATCAGGCTCGACAGGAACGGGATCTGGAACTTCTTCAATCTCTACAGACTCCACAACCGGCAAAGGCTCCAAAGGCGTCTCGTCAGAGGTCGTTTCACATCCTGCGATGACTAATACCCCCAGACAGATACTCGCTTGAATGGAAGATTTTACGATACGTCTCATATTCACATCACCTATTAGCGAAACTCTGGCGGCATTTTCACACAATCAAAATATTCAGTATTCGGAACACATTTTGATTCTTGAGCCTATCAATTACGCGATTTTTTTATCCATGCCTCAAACAAATTTGAATTTCCAGTTAGTTTTTAGCAATGCGAAATCATCAAACCTATCGGCAAACCACATTTTCAACCGACACGTATAAGCATTCATGATACAAGAAATAAGCATTGAATCAAAAACGTTTTAAATTGAGCCTTGCACCAACACGCTCAGACAGTTAAACCGTCCAACAATTTGCCCATACGAGCCTAGGCTTGTGTGAGAGCATTTATTTTGTAGTGCGCCGAAAAGACCCCAAGGACCGACCTCCATGCCTAAACGTACCGATATTAAATCCATCCTAGTTATCGGCGCAGGCCCAATCGTTATTGGGCAGGCTTGTGAATTTGATTATTCCGGTGTTCAGGCCATCAAAGCTCTTAAAGAAGAAGGCTACCGGATCATTCTGGTAAACTCCAACCCCGCAACAATCATGACAGACCCAGAACTTGCGGATGCCACATATATAGAGCCCATCACCCCTGAATTCGTCGCTAAAATAATCGCCATAGAGCGCCCAGATGCAGTTTTGCCAACAATGGGCGGACAGACAGCACTCAACACAGCCCTAGCACTTGATAAAGACGGCACACTTGAAAAATACAATGTCGAGCTGATCGGTGCCAAAGCAGATGCCATCGAAAAAGCTGAAGACCGCGAAAAATTCCAAGTCGCGATGAACAATATTGGCCTTGAAAACCCTAAATCCGTTATCGTTTCCGCACCTAAGACAGTTGATGCAAATGGCAATGAAACAGGTAAAGACATTTTAGGCGGCCTTAAAGAATGTTTTGATGCACTGGATGAGATTGGTCTTCCAGCCATTATTCGCCCTGCCTTCACCTTGGGTGGTACAGGCGGCGGTGTTGCCAACAACCGCGAAGAATACGAGCACTTCTGTCGCTCAGGTATGGAAGCTTCCCCAACAGGCCAGATCCTGATTGATGAAAGTCTTCTTGGTTGGAAAGAATATGAGATGGAAGTTGTTCGCGACACTGCGGACAATTGTATCATTATCTGTTCTATCGAAAACATTGACCCAATGGGTGTGCACACCGGTGATTCGATCACTGTTGCCCCAGCCCTCACTCTGACAGACAAAGAATACCAAATCATGCGGAATGCTTCGATTGCAGTTCTGCGTGAAATCGGTGTTGAAACGGGTGGTTCAAACGTACAATTCGCTGTTCACCCAGAAACAGGTCGCCTTGTTGTCATCGAGATGAACCCACGTGTAAGCCGTTCTTCAGCCCTCGCTTCTAAAGCTACAGGTTTCCCGATTGCAAAAGTTGCTGCCAAACTAGCCGTTGGTTACACGCTAGATGAACTCGACAATGACATTACTGGCGTCACACCAGCATCATTTGAACCAACAATCGATTATGTCGTCACAAAAATTCCGCGCTTTGCTTTTGAGAAATACAAAGGCGCAGACGAAATGCTTTCAACAAGCATGAAATCCGTTGGTGAAGCCATGGCCATTGGCCGGACATTCCAAGAAAGCTTCCAAAAAGCCCTACGTTCATTGGAAACAGGCTTTTGTGGCCTCAACGAAGTTGAGATCAAACGCCTTGGCAAAGGTGATGACCGCAATGTCATGCTGGCTGCTTGTAGCCAACCAACAAACAAGCGCCTGCTCGTGATCGCGCAATCCATCCGTAACGGTCTTTCAGTGGAAGATGCCGCCAAAGCGTCCGGCGTTGATTTATGGTTCCTGCGCCAGATTGCCGACCTTATCGAAACTGAAAAGAACATCCGCCGCGATGGTCTGCCAACAAATGCCGCTGATATGACGTTGATCAAATCCAAAGGCTTCTCCGATGAACGCCTTGGTATGCTGACTGGCAAATCAGAAACAGACGTGCGCGCTTATCGCCATTCTCTGGGTGTGCGCCCAGTCTATAAACGTATTGATACATGTGCTGCTGAATTTGCCGCTAAAACCCCTTACCTCTACTCAACCTATGAAACAGGTATGATGAATGAGGATGGCACACTGCTTCCAGCTGAATGTGAAGCCCTGCCATCAACACGCAAAAAAGCCATGATCCTTGGCGGTGGCCCAAACCGTATCGGGCAAGGTATCGAATTTGACTATTGTTGCTGTCACGCTGCTTTCGCCATGGAAGATCTGGGCATTGAAAGCATTATGGTCAATTGTAATCCTGAAACAGTGTCGACAGACTATGACACATCAGACCGCCTCTACTTTGAACCACTCACTCTCGAAGACGTGTCCGAGATTTGCCACATCGAGCAATCAACCGGTGAATTTGCAGGTGTGATCGTCCAGTTTGGTGGTCAAACACCCCTAAAATTGGCGCCTGGACTAAATGAGATGAAAGTTCCTATCCTTGGAACATCACCTGACGCGATTGACCTTGCTGAAGACCGTAAGCGTTTCTCAATTTTGCTTGATGAAATTGGCTTAAAGCAAGCACCATCAGGCATCGCAACGACAGTTGAAGAAGCCCTCGCCATTGCAGAGCGTGTTGGTTATCCAGTCATGGTACGCCCTTCCAATGTCTTGGGTGGACGCGCGATGGAAATCGCCCACGATATTACCGACCTTAAAGACTATGGCGCAAAAGCCATTGTGGCGTCTGAAGGCGGAAACCTCCTAGTCGACCGTTATTTATCTGATGCAATCGAAGTCGATGTCGACGCCATTTGCGATGGTGAAACCACCCACGTTGCCGGTATTATGCAGCACATTGAAGAAGCAGGTGTGCACTCAGGTGATTCGGCCTGTTCCATTCCGCCATACTCGCTTTCCCAGCCAATTCAGGATGAGTTAGCCCGTCAAGCTCGCGTTTTGGCCAGCGCGCTGAATGTAAAAGGTCTTATGAATGTGCAATTTGCCGTCAAAGATGATGAAATATTCGTCCTTGAAGCCAATCCACGTGCATCCAGAACGGTTCCTTTTGTCGCAAAAGCTGTGGGTAAACCCCTTGCTTCTATCGCTGCAAAAGTAATGGCAGAAGAAAAACTAGCCCAATTTGGACTAGGCGATGGACCAATTACACCACCTCGCATTGCCGTAAAGGAAGCCGTATTCCCATTCGCGCGCTTCACTGGCGTCGACCCGGCACTTGGTCCTGAAATGCGCTCAACCGGTGAAGTTATGGGGATTGCTGAGACATTTGATGCAGCATTCCTGAAATCTCAAATCGGTGCTGGTCACGATCTTCCACAAAGCGGAACTTGCTTCATCTCTGTGAAAAAGAATGACAAAGCAGCAGCGATCGAAACAGCTAAACAGCTGATAGATTTAGGCTTTTCAATTATTGCAACATCCGGCACAGCCCGTGATATGCAAGAAGAAGGCATAGATGTCAGCGTCGTGAATAAAGTTCTAGAAGGGCGTCCACACATCGTGGATAAAATTTCTGACGGAAAAGTTCAGCTTGTGATCAATACGACGGAAGGTGCACAATCCATGCTTGATTCTGCATCCATCCGACGCACAGCTCTTATTAAGGGCGTACCCTATTATACAACTATTTCTGGTGGGCATGCAGCAGTTAGGGCAATTCGTGTTCTTAAAGAACGCCCCCTTGAAGCTGCCTCACTTCAATCCTACTCTTGACCTTAGCGAAAGTTCGGTCGACCTTTCGTAAAGTTTCAATAACGGTATCTAACTAATGCAACGCATTCCTATGACAGCCCAAGGCCATCAGGCCTTGGAAGATGAACTTAAGCATTTGAAAACAGTCGCGCGCCCTGAAGTGATTCAGGCGATTGCGGTCGCACGCGAACATGGTGACTTATCTGAGAATGCTGAATATCACGCGGCAAAAGAAAGCCAGAGCCACATTGAAGGCCGTATTATCGAGCTGGACAGTAAGCTCGCGCGCGCTCAAGTTATCGACACGTCCAAATTATCTGGTGACAACATCAAATTTGGTGCCACGGTAACAGTTGTCGATGAAGACACCGAAGAAGAAGCGACTTACAAAATCGTTGGTGAAGACGAAGCCAATATTGCAGATGGTAAAATCTCGCTTTCCTCTCCTCTGGCGCGTGCCATGATAGGTAAAGAAGAAGG
>JGI2924J29684_1077015_pt1 | contig 13012 bp, 8 predicted proteins | sample BenlonsequencITS_FD_29684 | JGI IMG/M metagenome (IMG submission 29684)
CAATTTGAAAGTAATTGATCAAATCTTTCAGTTTATCACCATCGAATAGCATTAGCATTAGAAAATATAACAGTACTGTTAAAAAAAGAACAAGACCCGAAATGAGGAGCAAGATAAAAAAGTATATTGCAAAGAAGGGGAAGCCAAACATTAAAAGTCCCGCTATCAAGGATGGTCCGGCCATAACATAGGTTATCGTCCATAAATTGATTAGGATATGAGTTATTTTGGCGGCATTGATAGTTTGAGGCTTTAGAGGTTTGGACAATAGGATTTGCCTGTCCTGTGTATCCAGTAAAAGCGAGGAAAATTCAGACACCATGGTCATCGTTATCATAAATATTAACATGCAAAATACAAGATTCATTTTGAAGAACAGCGGAAACGGCGGAATAAGGAGGAAAATAAAAACAATGCCCATTAATCCATATATTATTAGAGCTGAATGATAATTATTTCCACTTTCTTTTTTAGTGTTAACTAGGACTGCCGGTACCCTTCTCTGGTCCGTCAACAGCTTAATCTGCAATATTCTTCTCATTGACCCATAATCGATTCCTCCAAGCCTGTAGAAAAAGCTAAAGAAATCCAAGATCTTAAGGATCAAGAAATCCTTCATCATCTCTTACACCTCCTGTAATTCCTTGACGAATTCACAGGCTATTTCTTTATGCTTATTGAAACCTGTAAGCTGATTAAAAATCTCTTCCAGGGAGCCTTGGCTGCTCATTTTCTTAAGTTCTTCAAAAGTCCCATCGGCAACTATTTGTCCCTCATTAATTAGGATTATTCTGTTACTAATCTTCTCTACTACGTCCATAATATGGGATGAATAAAATATCGTTTTACCCGAGGATGCCAATTCTGCCAGAATCTCTTTGACAATCATTACACTATTGGCATCCAAGCCGCTTAAGGGTTCGTCCAAAAACAAAATGTCTGGATTATGGATGAGACTGGCGATAATTAAGAGTTTTTGTTTCATACCTTTGGAGTAAGCGGATATTCTCGTGTGATAAACTTCATCAATACCCAGCAAAGCCATAAGTTTTTGGGACTTATAATTTACTCGTTCTAAGCCTAACCCGTAAACCTCACCAATGAAGGTCAGGTATTCGAAAGCTGTCAGGTTTTCGTATATCTCCACTACCTCAGGCACGTAACCGATTTTCCGCTTGTATTCTATGCCGCCAGTAGAGATGTCGTCGCCAAGGATTCTAATTTCACCGCTGTACCCCTCGACTAAACCTAACAGGATTTTGACAGTCGTGCTTTTCCCCGCCCCATTAGGCCCAATATACCCAATTATCTGACCTTGGTAAATCTCCAAATTTATTCCCTTCAGAACTTCTTTAGTTCCAAATTTGATTCTTAGATCTTTGATATCTACGACGGTTTCAACGTTCATTACCAACCTCCTAGTTATTAACTCGCTAATTGCTTAACTTACTAATTCATTTTCCTTTTTCTGACTGCCCTTTCTCGATGTCCTGAGCGGTTGCAGCTTTCTTAGACATTCCATAATTATCCTTAATTTCCTGCATAATTAGTTTGAAAATATAGAAATACGCCAATCGCTTCGTTACGTACATAATCTATAATGCGAGTATTTAATCTATATTCTAAAAAAATATTTGAAAGCCCCGTTGGGCTTCTAGGGTAACTGAAGCCGTTTTCGTATATTTATTAAAATAACAAAAATACCCCCATCGGAGTGAGGGCATTTTCTAAATGATTTTGCTATCTGTGAGAATAAAAAATATGGTTTTCTATGTTTTCTAGGTTAGCATACCTGGGATTTCAGATTTTCTATCGTAGTTGAACAATCCAACCGCTTAACTTCTTGACCCTTATCTAATACCACAACGGAGGGAGCCTTTTCGATACCATATTTCTGGGCGAGACTTCTCTTCGTGGTCAGATCAACGTTTACAATCTTGTATCGTTCCAGCAGTTCTTTGTTTACTTCTTCTAACGAAGTGCCAAATTCCAAGCTTCTGTTATCCAGGGCATTAAAGAAGAGCAAAAGAACTTGCTTATCACTTTCTAAGACGTTTACATTGAACGCTTTCATTTCTTCAATATAGCGTTCGGCGGCAACAGCGGCAGTGGCTCCATCCCCGGCAGCGGAAACCACTTGTCTTAGATATTTAACCCGATTGTCTCCAACTGCATAAACCCCTTCGAGATTTGTTTCCATTAATTCATTGACCGGGATATAGCCTCTTTTATCGATCTCGATGCCGCTTTCTTTAAGAAAATGGGTTGAAGGCACCATGCCCACAAAGAAAAAGACACCCTGACAAGCAAGTTCCGTTGAAGCTCCGGTTTTTAAGTTCTTGATCTTAACCCCTTCAACATTATCTTGACCCTGAACTTCTTCGAGGGTTGAATTCCAGATGAATTCCATTTTTGGATTTTGGAACGCTCTCTCTGCACTCACTTTATTGCAATCAAGAATTCCTTCGTCATGGAGCACAATCACAGTAACTTTACGAGCGAATTTAGTGATGTACATGCCTTCTTCAATGGCCTGATCCCCGCTGCCGACAACTACGACATCTTCACCTTCGAAGAACTCGGCATCACAAGTAGCACAGTAAGCAACCCCGCTGCCTTGGAGCCGCTTTTCACCGGGAATATTCAGCAGTCTTGGTTCACTGCCGCAGGCGATAATAACTGCTTTAGCCGAAAAGACTTTGCCTTTTTTCGTAGTGATTACTTTATCTTCCTGTGAGAAATCCGTTCTAATAACTTCATCACGTAAGAATTCTGTTCCAAAGGATTCAGCGTGCTTTTTAAAGTCCTTCATGAGATCTTCCCCGCTGATTTGTCCATATCCGGGATAGTTAACAATTTCCCGCGTTGTATTCACCAACCCGCCAACGGTGCCTTTATTGATGACCAAGGTTTTTAACTTGGCTCTTCCGCCATAAATAGCGGCCGAAAGCCCTGCCGGGCCACCGCCCACAATAATTAAATCATAGGTACTTGTTATGTCTCCCATACTCCTCTACGACTTCCTTTCTCCAAATTGCTGAGGTTTTACCCTTCAAGGACCTCCGCAATCTTATCCTCGACTTTTTCTTCGTCAACGGCTCCTGCCAGCTTTCCTTGATATTCACCTTCATTAAAGAATAGGATTTGAGGAACACCTTTAAGGGAAAAGCTTTGAAATAATGCTTTATCATCCTCGACGTCAACATAATAAAAACCGAATTTCCCTTCATAATTTGGCTTTAGATCTTCTAAAACAGGGATAACTCCTTGACAGACATGACAGCTTTTTCTGGAGAAAATGACCAAGGAAGGTTCTCCATTATTATAAATAATCTTTTCAAATTGATCGGCATTTAACTTTTCCAACGACATGTTCCTCACTCCTTAGAAGTTTTTCATTAAAATTGCGTGAAACTATCCTCGTCATCATCATCGTCATCCTTCAGGGACAAATCCTGATCGGCTGCGGCAACACAGGCTTGTTGGATGGCAGGATAGCCAGTAGTCCCTTCAACACCCACCACATTTTGAACTTCGCAATCCGCCGCGCCCGGTACACGGAATTTACGAATATCGAGCATTTGTACCGGCGTTTCCTGGGGTTCAGGAAGTTGAGGAATATAACTATAAGGGTAACGATAGGCACGATAATAGATGGTTGATGGATTTTCTGTAAATGGAGAAATGAATTCCCAGACAACTTCTTTCATGCGTGTTACTTCAAAGAAGCGTCCGCCCACTCCTTCGGTTATCAATGTATTGCCGTTTGGCAGACGCTGAGCTGCACTGGTTAAAGGGCTATAGAAACGATAGTCGGAGATTCCGGGCTGACCATATCCCATAAGCTCGCTTCCAAGGATCTGCCAGACTACTTTCATGGTAACAGGATTGAGTTCGAGGACACGGGACCGGTCAGAAATATTAACTTTTGTGCCATCTTTAGAAATATTGCTTGGACTGCCATAGCCTGACCAACCGCCATTATCAAAAATAAGAATATTTCCTGCTCCCGGAAGACCTTGGGGAATCATATGCACATGGTGTTGACCAATGATCTGCCCGATCTTAGCAAGCTTTTTATCGGCGGAATAATCAGGGCCCATTTTCCAGACGATTTTCCCGGTTTCCTTAGAGATAATAGCAATAATGTTCGCTTCACGAGAATCCCAAATGATATTATCCGGATGGAAGCGCTCATCTCCTTTAGCGTACCATTTATTGGGGCCGAGGACACTCATGGAATTGATATGCATCCAGTCACCCATTCCACCGCCGGCTTCATGCATGTTCGGATTTTTATAAAGTGCAAGTTTGGCTGCTTCACTAAAACCGAACTCTTTAAAATGATCACTGGCATGCCACTCCCAAACGATATTGCCTTCCCAGTCAACTTCAATAAAGACATCATCTAACAGGTTTTTGTCGGAGATTTTTTTATTAAAACAATTCTCATGAACAAGGATCAATGTATTCCCTTTATTGGTTTGACACTCCATACCCGGAACATAATATCCAACCGGATTCCCTTCCCGTTGATAATCGTGGTGCTGACGCGCCATCCATTGAGGTTCATGACCTTCATCTGCGATTAATTCTTTTCCGTCAAATTTCCAAACCACGTTACCTTCCCAGTCCACTTGAACGAGGTCAATTTGGTCTTGATAACCAAATTTGGGGTCTCTTACACCGCGGCTTCCCAAAACATAGCCACCAGGAAGCAACTTATTGGGAAACCCATGCAAATCCTGCCAAACCCGAACAACATTGCCGTTCATATCAATAAGAACGCAGCCAAGCTTTTTTACAGCCATGATAGTATAACCATTAAAACACTTTTCCGGATTATAAATAGTCACTCCTGTAGGATGAACAAATGGTTGACCCATAGAACAACGCTCCTCTTTATTAAAAATTTTTGTTAAGCCCTGTGTTGTTTGATTTAAGTTCCCGAAACTCGTGTTTATTATAGACATTCAGCAAGGAGATAACAGATAACACATGTTATTCTTTTAACAATCAAAGCCATAAAATTACTTAATACCTAAGACATTTCCGTAGAAACCCCTTGGCTTTTTCAAAATCATTTATCCCAGCAAGAACTCCCACTTCTTATAAGTGGACGTTAGGTTACTCCTTGAATTACTATCCTCTCAATACATTAGAAGAGAAAACTCCCCTTTAGCCAACAGATTGTTTTAATAGTTTCTGCCTGCTTTCGGGGAGCATCCTCCAATGATCATCTTTTCCGATTATTTATGATCCTGACTTTTATAACGTTACTGAAAATCCGGTATCGTACCTTTTGTTATCAATATTCAGGTAAATATCAAAGTCACCGGTTAATCCTTCCCTACTAACATAGAATTGAAAGTCATTGTCTTTTTGTTCTTCAAAGGAGACACAGGCAGCAGTCACATCATGAACTACGGTTGGTATGGAGTAGAACTTCGCTTCACTCGCACCTTTTAATTCCAGAAACACTTCCGATCCTTCTTGAAAGGCCGCGCGAAGAGCCAGACGATCTTCCTCCAGGATTAACGATAAATTATGTTTGGCCGGAACTCCACCTTCGGCATCTTTAAATTTTACTTTGCCGAACTCCGGTGTTACGCCAAAACCGCCCAAAAATTCTCCCTTGCCGAGTGTAAAATGGGTCTTTTCATCATATAAGGAAAGTCTTCTCGCCCGATAATAATTGCCGCCTTGAACTTTCATTTCATACTTCACTTCATCGTTTTGGACTTCCACAGTGATGGATTCTAAGGTTAGATGAATATGTTCATCTTTATATTTATTAAGAAGCATAGCTCCCAAACCGTCTGTGTGCTTGCCACGGTAAGTCGCAATTCCCCCTGAGTGAATCATATAGTGGCCTTCGCTATAGTAATCAACATTACAGATATAGGGAGAATAGAATTCAGCTCCGCGTTCTTTACCGTATTGCCATACTTGTTCAATTTCCATTTTTTCCGTATCAATTCGATAGATCACGCCACGCGAAAAGTTTTCTTCAGGCGGAATCCATGTTGCTTCATTTTTCGAGCGATAAGTTCCATTATCAAAAACAAAGACGTTGCCATTTGGTAAAATTCGAGCAGCATGTTGCTCATATTGCCAGTCAAAATCACCTTTAGTGACATTTTTAAAGAAGTATTTTTGCCATTCTTCGCCCCAGCCTTCGGGATCGCCCAGTATCCAGTTTAAGTTTCCGCTGTCATAATTAAAATTAATAATGGCATCCTTGTGTCGTCCGGACATCGTAATGGAGTTCGTGGCTTTATCGTACCAAACTGCGTTGTTGTGGAACCAATCGTGGTGATTCCAATCTCCCGCGTTACCTTTTTCCCTAGGCAGAATCTTGAGAAGATCCCAGGATTTAACGATCTCCCCTGTTGTTTTATCGACTTCGACGATATAATCTTCCACTGATTCCTCAAAGTCATTGTCCGAAGCGACTAGAAAATTACCATTCTCCAATTCTATGCCATCATGGTGATAACCACCTGGTAAGCGGTATTCTTTATAAATTTTGCCGCAAAAGTCCATTTCCATGAAGCCAACCGTATAGTATGGTTTTTGGATGGTTCGATAGGAAGTGTAGAGAAGTCTTCCGTTTTCCAGTTTTTTAATGTCCCAGCTTTGTTTGTTAGTGATCATCCATCGTAAATCCCCTGCATAGTCGAAACCAACCGTTCTGGCAGAATCAATTAAGGGAGTCGTCGTGGAGATCAGCATAAGATCCTTACCGAAATACTCCGACGTGGTATGACAATAGAGAGCTCTGTTAACATTTAATTCCTCTACCTCAATTTTCACGTCTGATGTGTTTCCGGTGCCAAGAGTTATCACTACAGTATTTGTATAATTGTCATATAATCCGTAGATCGGCAAGACATGTTCTTTACTTGCTGCAAAAGTATGAGTTATATCGCCTTCTTTAGCCTTACCTTTAACCGTAATTTCCGCTGTCGTTTCTTCAGCCGTATTAAAACAAATGACGGCGGAAAGAGGGTTAATCAGATAGGGATTTTTGACAACCAATGGATTTTCTAAAGTGTAGTTGCCCGAATGAAACTCGGCTAAATACTTTTCTTCGGACACAGCTTGCAAAGTAATGAGGTGTTTTTCTGTCTCTAAAATATTTCTCATCGTAATCACTCCTGTATTGTTTTTTCTTTGACCCATTCTCTTTTAGCTTATTTCTTCTAACGATTTGCCCCCTGTACGAGCACCCCAAATGGCTAAAATCCCAGCTGGAACCAAAATCATAATCGCTACAATACTATAGATTCCTACAAACTTATACTGAGCAAAAATCACCGGGATGACCAATTGAAAAGCCGCTGTGGCAAATCGGCCCACGGAATTATGAATCCCTACAGCCGTATTTCTCAGGCTTGTTGGGTAGGATTCAGCAATATAACTATAAGAGATAAAAGCAAACGCCATGATTGCCGCGATCAAAAGGAACCCAATCAATGAAATCGGCCAAAATCCCGAAACCTTCCCAAACATTACAGCAAGCACACTTGCCAAAGCACAAAGGATCACCATGGGTATTTTCCTGCCGCCTTTATCCGCAATAAACGAAGAAATGTATAAGCCAACAGGAACGCCGATCATCAGAATAAACGAGACTCGCAAACTTTCGGCAACATCTAATCCGCGTTGATTCAAAAGGGTTGTGGTCCAATTTGTGACAACAAAAGTTGCCGGTGTAGTTAACAAGACAAAGGCTAATATAACTAAGGTGCGTTTAAGATACTTCCAGGAAAACATTCCGGTGATTCTTCCTAACAAATTTTCTTTCTTTCCTGAGGGTAAAGGCACATTTTTCAAACTCACCGGAACGCCGCTAACTTCCCAAACAACTTTTTCTGCTAAGTCGACCTTTCCTTCGGCTACCAACCAACGCGGTGACTCTTGTAAATATTTTAAGCCAACGACAAAGGGAACCAGCCCCAAACCTCCCAAAACGAGGATATACCGCCACGCCTGCGGACTTAAAGGAATAATCAAACTGCACAATCCGCCAATAATGGGGGCAGCGGTAAATCCCACTGCAGCGGAAAGGCTCTGCCATTTTCCTCGGCATTCAGCCGGGGCCATCTCCGAAAAATAGGCTTGTGAAGTTACCATTAGGCAAAAGACGCCAAATCCCGTTAATGCCCGAAATATTGTAAAGGTCAGCACATTATTGGCGAACCCGTTAAGTATCGAAGCGACTGAAAAGAGAAAAATTGAACCAAGGAACGTTTTTCTGCGACCAATTGAATCCGATATTACCCCTCCCAGGAGGCCTCCGAACGTCATGGCCATGAAATACACGAAGCTTATTCTCCCGATATCGGCCATGGTCAGCCCCCAGGACTTAATCAAAGAAGGTGCAATAAATCCAAAATTCCAATTTGTAATCTGCTCAAAGAAATAAGCGACCATAATGATCATGAAGATCATTTTATGTTTCTTACATACTGTTAAACCATCAAAGTAATTGTTTACCTTTTTTCCGGTTAGAGTACTTACGGAATCGGGCATTTCGGCGATGGAATTTGCTCCTGTTCCAATTGCCATCTTAAATAACCTCCAATTGTCCTTGTATTCTCAAGTACTTATCTAAACAACAATAGATATAGATACCGATTTTTAGAAAATGGAATTTTCCCCAACTCTTAAGTTCGAAGCACTTAAGCTCCTCTATTTCCCTCCCCTGTATTTAAAAATTTCCTGCAGGTTGTCGTCTTAGCGACATTTTAACAGGTATAAGATTTCACAGAAAATAGCATAGACTATCATTTTAGAATAACCTATGCTGCTATTAAATTTTCGAATAGAGAAAACCAGCTTACGCCCTGAAAACTCTGTCTGCACACTCATTGATCTTGTTACAGCCCTAAGCAAGCGGAATCCACTACTTGCACCAATGCTTGGGAAGTAGATAATGTACGTTTATTTTTCCCATAGTACGACAAAAAGGCGCGAGGTAAACACTGCATTCCCTCGCGCCCTGATTTAAATATAACACGTGAATTTATATCCAATTGATTAGTAATCAATAACTCTTTCATCATTTGCATAGCTTTCTAATTTGCTCTCATCAAGAATTATAATGCCCTCTTTTTCTTTTTTTATAATACCTTCACTCTTCAAAGCTCTTAATATTTTAGCCACTGTTACCTTATGGATACCTAAGAAACGGCTAATTGTCGCATTACTAAAGCGCTTATCAACCAGCAGCAAGCCTTGATCAACGTGAGCATTCGTCAGTAAAAATTTACACAGACGGTTGCCTACCTTACCTTCGTTCCTGGCTTGCAAAGAGTCAACCAGCTCCCGAATAAGTCCTATCGCCATTTCCAATAGTTGGCTTAAGGCAACCGGGTCATTTTGCACATATTGCCAAAACATTTCCTTAGGTATTTTATAGCAAATGCACTTACTCTTGGCAACAAAGTCATAATCGCTTAATCCATTGTCAAATATCGTTAAGGCCCCTATTACCGATTGAAACGAATTATCGGATTCCTTAACACCATAAATTACTTCGTCACCCTTTTCTGATATTAACGTTCGATGACAGGTGCCGCTTATTAAGTAATATACATAATCCATCTTTTCACCTTGTCGGATAATATATGAGCCTTTTTTAAATTCACACTTTACGAGACCATCCATTTCCAAAAGCTCCATCCTAACTCTCCTCTCACAAAGTTCAGCCTGATTTCTTATCAATCGTTAAAAATCACTGACGACAACATCAGAAATTATATAATTTTCCTAATAATCATCTACGATATATACTCTTGTACTAATTATACTGTTGAACGAGCATTTTTTCAGCAATTATTAATACTTTCCATAAAATTTAAACCCTAAAACTTCAATTCTGGAAAATTGTTATTGACAGGTGCAATAAGAAACGTTAATTTTAAGTGAACTCGTTCAGCTAAAGCTGAACATCGGGGCTTCAGATACAATAATGTCCAGTGGACATTATTGCCGAGCCGCCTTTCCCAATAGGAATACTTAGCGGCGAAGGAGGACTCTACCCCACCTGAACGAAGGCCCCCCCCTCTTAAGAAGTGAGGGGCTTAAAAAATAACTTGGCATTTATTATTGCCTAAAATTGAATTTTAATCGATGCAAAATCAAGCTGACAACGGAGTGAAGACCAATGAATCATTTAATTGTCTTAGGAACAGGACATGCTGGAGTAACAAAATGCTATAACACATGTTTTGCCCTCGCAAATGAGAACAATGAATATCTATTAGTCGATGCCGGAGGTGGTAATGGCATCTTAGCAGCTCTAGAAAAAGCCGGTATTGGTCTAACTAAGATTCATCACGTTTTTGTAAGCCATAAGCATTCCGACCATCTGCTCGGGATAGTTTGGATTATTCGAATGATCGCGTCGTCCATGCTATCCGGTCAGTATCAGGATAACCTAAAAATTTATTGCCATGAGGAGCTAATTGACAACATCATTACTCTTGTAGAAGCAACTCTTGATGAAAAATTAACGGACTTAATTGGGAGTCGAATTATTCTTGTCCCTGTTACCGATGGGCAATCGGAAAACCTCCTAGGTCAAAACTTTACCTTCTTTGATATTCACTCCACCAAGGTAAAACAGTTTGGTTTTACCGTTAAACTGAGTAACGGAAAAATTCTGACCTTTTTAGGCGACGAACCTTTTAACCAATTATGTAAGAGATATGTATTAAATAGCGATTGGCTTTTATGTGAGGCTTTTTGTCTCTATAATGACCGGAAAAAATTCAAGCCCTATGAAAAACATCACAGCACAGTTAAAGATGCTTGTGAACTTGCTGCTCTCCTTAATGTTAAAAACCTGGTGCTGTGGCACACAGAGGACACGAATATAACTCATCGAAAAGAGCTATATACCGCTGAGGGAAAAAAATACTACTGCGGAAATCTCTACGTTCCCGACGATCTGAATGTTATCACACTATAAGGACAAACCGACTCATTTAATTTCGCATAAACTCCAAAACTAGTCTCATACTCTCCGGACCCAAAAAATCAAGCCGTTCCCTTCAACGGCTCCAAGTAAATGTTATCAAATATCTATTCGACCTGACCCCAGATTCGAAAGAAACATTCTTTTAGAGGTGCATCAATTAGGATAAGGCGTTATTGTTAGGTCATGGAATCTTAATTTGCCTGTTTTTCAGAACCGGCTAAAGGCCGAACCTTTCGAATATCAAAAAAATGAATTGCATTGAGGAGAAGGTATGAATAGAAAGACCAGTCTCCTGCAATATATTCATCAGAGACTTCCAATGCAGGGTGGCTTATGCGTTTGATATGCTCAATGATTTCCTCATCAAGTCCATGTTTGCTATTTAAATTCAGCCATTTTATATATAATGCTCCGTGGTCTTTGTCAAAAATGTGTTTCCGGATCTGATATTCACCAGGTTCTAATCCACTTATTGTTACGTGAAGATCAATATTTAATTTCCGAAGAAATGTCTCCTCCTGAGAAAGATACGGATTGACATTATTACAGTTCATCAGGACTAACTGATAGCCAAGTTCAGTTTTTGTCATGATATATTCTGACCCCTGAGCAATGATTTTTCCCCGTAATTTCTTGAAGAATACCATTGCATAATAGGCCGGACGTTTTCCACTAAAATAATAAAATAATTCAAGTCCTTCTATTTGAATCAGACGACTGTTATTCTCTTTCTCGTGTAATTCTGTATTAATCCAAAAACCCAAAGAGTTGACGTTTTGAGCGACGTCTAACGCATTCTTCAGCACAAGGGCACCTCGAAAGAAGATTCCATTGGTATAGCGGGTATCTCCGGAAAGCGTGTTCCAAGCCACAAGGTGAAGCGGTTTTTCTATATGACTTTGTTTGAGAAACATCTTGAGATGATTCGTTCTTTCTCGAATGTAGTCCTTGGTTAAAAGAAAATGCTCATTGTCCATCTCGCTAAAATCGATCACTTCATTTTGGTTGGCATCAAAGCCAAAAAAATCAACATTAGCGTTATCCTTAAGCAGCCAGCTATGACTATAGCTTATTTCATCTCGACTAAAGGGCAAAAAAGCTCCCACTTGAATACCCTGTACCTTTTCCTTGAGCAAATGGTGGAGTTTTAGATAAACCCGACTTGATTCTTTCGCTGGAATAGTCGCTCCGGAAGGTTCGGAAAACATAAAAAGCCATGAGGACAAATAATCCTCTCCGTAACATTGCAGACAATGGTTTAATAATTTCTTTAATTGATGGAAATAACTCTCTTCATTTAGGACGATTTCCCGATAATCAATATGAACAAAGAGCGACAAGCCTTTCTTCTTCAAAAAATTCAATGCTGCGTCTAAGGTGAAAAAAGGAGAGGACGTAGCAATTGTCTCATCTGTTTCAGCCACAGGAGAAATCAACGTTTCGTTTAACAAATGCATGACGCCAATATAGGTTAAGCCTAATTCTTCTTGGACAATTAGAATCTGGGACCTAACATCTTCTCTTAATATAGTTTTCAAATCGCCAATAATCAGGTTGTGCGCAGGATAATGAAGCCTATAGAAGTCGGGACTATGTAAATCGAGACGTAATTCATCAAAATAATCATCCGTATTACTGTAGGTACTATCTTCGTCTCTTAATAATAGAGCTAAAGGTCGTAAGATATCTGGCGAATTAATAGGAGCCGTCTTATCTTCTAAATTAAAGGTATGGACGACATCTGGCGTTTGCTCTTTATGTTTTTCACGATAGGTCCGCGGAGTTTCGCCATAAAGTTTCTTGAAGAGATCAGTGAAAGATTTTGTATTAGGAAACCCATTATCCATTGAAATTTGTGAGATGGAATGTGAGGTATATAAAAGATCCTTGAGGCTATGGGTGAGCCGTATATTCATTAAATATTGACTAAATCCAATCCCTAGTTTCTGCTTAAAGTAACGTGATAAGTAACTCGTCGATAAATAAAATAGACGAGCCACGCTTTCTTGTGAAATCGGCTGG
>JGI2924J29684_1077012_pt1 | contig 12974 bp, 12 predicted proteins | sample BenlonsequencITS_FD_29684 | JGI IMG/M metagenome (IMG submission 29684)
GGAGATAAGGGGGGAAAGCTACAGATTGACAGAGGGGGACAGCATAACCTTCAACTCTAGCGAGCCTCACATGAAGCGAAACGAATCGGATACCATGTGTACCTGTATTTGGGCAAACACGCCCCCCTGGTTTTAAGCCCCCGACAGAGAAGCGAAGCTCAAGAACATGAACTCTACAGTTGAATTATATATTTTTGTTTTCCTTATAGAATTTGTCTGCTATTTTATCAAAGGCCTTGCCGGTTTCGGGGATCCCCTTATTTCGACCCCGCTTCTATCGATGACAATGGACAATTCGGTTATCTCACCGCTCAATCTCTGTCTCGCTACTCCGGTCAATGCATATATGTCCTGGCAAAATCGTAAGGCCTTTTCGATCCGTACCTCCCTGTTCATCATCCTGTGCATTCTCTGCGGGATTATCCCCGGTACAATGCTGCTAAAGTATGCAAGCTCCTGGCTTCTTAAGGCCTTCCTGGGCATACTTGTCATCGGTATCGGTATAGAGATGATAACGAGAGACCGGACGAAAACGATGCACCCGAATAAAGTGATCCTGGGAATCGTTTCATTTTGTTCTGGTATCACCGCTGGTCTCTATGGTATCAATCTCTTCTTTGTAGCCTACATCGAACGGACAAGCAAAAACCGTCAAGCCTTTCGCGGGAATATTTGTTTTGTCTTCCTGATTGAAAATATCTTCAGAATTGTCACGTATATCGTGAGCGGACTTCTGACAAAAAGCGTAATGATGCTGGTCCTTGCGGCACTGCCCGGCATGGCTTCCGGATTCACCTTAGGATCGGTGATTGATAAGAAGCTCAGCGAACAGGCGATACGCCGTGTCATCATTGCGATCTTTATGGCAGGAGGCTTCAGCATTTTTATAAAGGCACTTATTTTTAGAGCGTGAGGAGAAGCAGGGGAAGGATTTCAGACTTTCTGGTTCAGAAAATAGAGCAGGATTTCCTTGTCGTTGTGGAAATCCATCTTTTCCATGATTCGGGATTTGTAGGTACTCACGGTTTTGGGGCTAAGGCAGAGATTTTGCGCTATGTCACTGTTGCTGATTCCCGATGCCAGCAGCAAGAGCACCTGCAATTCCCGATCGGAAAGCCTCTCGATAGGCATATTGCCGCCGGTGCCATGGAGGCGGTCGGCCATCTTTTCCGCAATATTTCTGCTTACATAGCATCGCCGATTCAGGACCGTTTTCAGGGCATAGCCAATCTCTTCGATAGCGGAACTCATCATAAGATAACCGGTGGCACCAGCTTTGAGGGAACGCTCGGCAAAGTGTTCCTCGTTCTGCATGGTGAATACAAGAATCGGAATATCAATCTCATGGTCCCTGAGGGATTTGATGAATTCAAGCCCGCTGCAGGAACGAAAGATCAACTCCATAATGATAAGATCACACTCCCGCAGCTCATCGAAAACGTCGCCTTCACCGGTATGACAATCGATAAAGGCGACGGAAGAGAAGCTCTCAGTCAGCAGATTTGTGAGAGCATAGTTGATAAACGGCGAGTGATCTACCAGTGCTATTTTCACGGCGTTCGTTTTCCCAACTCTTCCTTGTATCGTTTAAGGGCATCATGATAGGCAGGGATTCCTGCCGTTGCACCTATCTTTCTGATGTTCTCTCCGGCAACCACCGTCGCAAAGAGGGCGCACGCCGCAAGGTCCCATCCATTCAGTAAGCCGCGAATAAATCCGGCGACATAGGAATCACCGGCTCCGGTGGTATCGACGACCTCTCCAAAATCCACAGGAGCAACAACATAACCATCGGAGCCCGCAGGCTTCACATAACTGCCATCGTTTCCTAGCTTTATTATGACATGTTTTGCACCGGCTGACTGCAAAAACCGGGCAATTTCCTCGGGACTATCCTTTTGGGCGATCTCTTTCGCCTCACCATAGCTGGGCAAAAAATAGTCGATATAGGGAAGACTCTCCCGAATTCCGCTGAACCATCTGTTGCTTCTATCCCAGGAAACGTCCACGGTGGTGAGCTTCCCCTTCCCTTTCGCATACCGGAGTATCTTCGCCACATTCTCACCATCCAAAAGCGGCAGGGTATAGAGCCCCCCGACATGGACAATTTTCGCATTATCAATGGCATCCCACTTAATATCCTCGATTCCAAGGTGATTATTGGCCCCCGGATAGAAGAGAAAGCAGCGTTCGCCGTTCTTCCTGATCAACGCCACGGAAGAGCTGGTTGAATCGCCTTCTGCAACAACCAGCCCCGAGCTATCGATGCCGCAGGATTTGATCCTGCCTATGAGCAGTTCGCCGAAGATATCGGTACCGATTTTTCCGTTGAAAGCCACGTCGACATCCAATTTCGAAAGGGCAACCGCGACATTGAAGCTGTCTCCCCCGGTATTCAACTGAATTGTTTCAACCTCCTGCGTATCGACCCGAAAATCGACCGCTTCCACGGGACGGACAAGTATATCCGTAATGATCTGCCCGATGCTTACTACTTCACTCATGCTTATTCCTTTACAGATCCTGCCAACATTCCTTCAAGTAAATATTTCTGTAAGAACAGCATGATGATCACAGCCGGAACAAGACTGATGATACCGCCTGCCGTCAACAGACCCATGTCCAATGCGAACTGGCCACTAAGAGCCGCCAGGCCGACAGGCAGCGTCCAGGTATCCTGAGTCTGCATGAAGACCACCGTAAACAGATATTCATTCCACGATGAAAGAAAACAGTAGGTTCCTACCGATACCAGTCCGGGCAAGGCAACGGGAAGAAAGATTTTTATGTATGAGGTGATAAAGGAACAACCGTCGATCATCGCGGATTCTTCTATCGTTGGAGTGATTTTATCGAAATAGTTTTTCAACGCCCAGGTACAGAACGGGATTGTTATTGTCAGGTAGCATATCTCCAGCCCGGTAAAGGTTCCTAAAAGCCCGATCCGTTTTACCATCAGGAAAAGGGGGATAAGGACCAACACCGCGGGAAACATCTGGGAGACCAGCAAATAGCGGAGAAAAAAATCCTTTCCCTTGAAGGTATAACGGGAAAGAGAGTAGGCTGCCATGGAAGCTATCGCAAGGGTGACGACGGTATTATAGAGCGACATGATCAGACTGTTTTTTATAAAGGTGCCGAATTGTATCTTTTCCCATATCTTCACGTAGTTTCCGAAATCGAAAGTCTTTGGAAACAGGGTAATCGGGGTCTGGAACATCTCGGACCGGGTCTTGATCGAGGTTAAAAAAAGCCAGATCACAGGGGTAAGGATAAAGAGCAGGGCCAGGACCACCAACAGGTTCACACCCACTGAAGAGAAGAAGCGTTTCATTTTGGTACTACTCATCAGCTCCTCCCCTTTTTTTGAGAAACAACATCATGATACCAAGAAGTACAACAAGGAAGAGGCACATAAGAACACAAACGGCTGTCGCATAGCTTATCTTCATGTCGACAAAAGCAAGCTGCCACACATAAAGGGGAAGGGTCAGGGTATGATGGGCAGGCCCTCCCTTTGTCAGGACAAGAATGATATCGATGAAATTGAAGGCTCCGATAAAGCCGTAGAGACTGAGGGTCAGGATCAAGGGCTTGAGCAACGGTATGGTGATATTGCGAAACGAGGTAAAGCTCCCTGCACCGTCTATCATTGCCGCCTCGTAGAGTTCGTTCGGAATGGTCTGCAGGCCGCCGAAGAGCATCACCATGAAAAAGGGAGCCCCCCGCCAGACATTCACCAACACAACGGAGATGAGCACAAACTGCGTGCTTGCCAGCCAGGGGATGGGGGCGCTAATAATATGCATACGTAAAAGCATTTGATTTATCAGCCCGACCGAGCCGTGATACAACCATTTCCACATGATGGCCGCAAGGGCCCCCGGAAGCATCCAGGGAACGAGTAGCGTACGGTGTTGACGATCGGAATAAGAATGCTTGTCAGCATTATCAGAACTATAGGCAGCAAAAAGAGCCTGTAATTCGTTTCGTAGTAATTGTGTTTGCCATTCATAATCATTTCGGTAAAGCCGCTCTCCCGCCGAAAGAAACGACGGGAGAGTCGGCATACATCATAGCCTCTCCTGCTATTCGTTCAGGGCTGCGGTCATTGCACTCTGAAGCTGCGCAAGGCATGCCTCCGCTGTAATCTCTCCAAGAAGTGCACTCTGAAAAATCGGCGGAGCAACCGAGCGTTCTATAGAAACCCATTCCGGTATTTGCGGCGGAGGAGTGACATTGTCTGCGTCCGCGGCCTGGAGGCTCTCTACAAACACCTTGATAACGGGATCCTGTTTCGCAAGCTCTTGTGCCTTTTGGGTAACGGGAAGGCCATTGCCCATATCGACCGCCCAGATCTTCTGGGCCTCATCCGAGACCAGATACTTTGCAAAAAGCAATGCCTCGTTCGGATGCTCCGTGGTATTGAAAATTCCAACGGGACAGCCGCCGATGTGACAGGCGTTCTTCTCCCGTTTCGGTTCGAGAGCAACACCCCAATTGACCGAAGAATCATACATGTTCCCAAGGTTCCAGGGGCCGTTAAACATCATGGCCACCTTCCCGGAAAGGAAGTACTGCTCTTCGCCCACATAGTCTACCGAAGGGGTATCGGGTGGAACAACCTTGTATCTTTGAAAGAGATCAAGATAAAAGTTGAGCCCTTCAAGATTCTTCTTGCTGTCTACGATAACGTTCCGGTTGGAATCGACCCATTCCCCGTCCCCTGCGGCAAGCATAAACTCCCTGATGGGAATGGTAAGGGAGACATCACCCCGTGTCACGAATCCCCATTGGTCGACGACACCGTCGCCGTCGGTATCCTTCGTCAGTTTTTTCGCATCGGCAAGAAACTCTTCCCAGTTTTTCGGAGGCGCGGCATTGCCGTCGGCATCAACGATTCCGGCTTCGATGAAAAGATCCTTGTTGTAGAACATGACATTGGAACCGGCGAACCAAGGAATTGCATAGAATTCGCCATTGTACTTGGCCTGGGAAACGCTGACTCCGCATATGTCGTTGAGCCTGTCCCAACTTTTCAGTTCGTCGTCAAGGTTCAGGAGAATCCCCTTCTCTCCGTAGTCCGCGGCTCCGGTCTGATTGAGCTGCGAAAGATCGGGAAGTGTTCCGGCCGCTATGGCCGTCATGGTCTTCTGTTCCACACTGTCCCATGGAGTCAGAACGACATTCACCTTGATTCCCGGATGCTGCTGTTCGAACGACTCGACGATCAGATCCATTGCCTCGACATTCGACGGACGAGTATCTCGCATCCAGAATTCGAGCTCGACGACACCATCACGTTCCTGCTTCCCACCTGCAATCACAAAAGAGATGCACAGGAGGGCAAACATCGCCATCAGACAAAGTCTTTTCATACCCTTACTCCTTCTTTTTATCTGCTATCTTTGCCAAGAGAGCAGACTGATTTTATGATCAAGGACCTTGGCCACTGCCTCTTTTCCCGCGGAAAAGATTTCGACAGGAGCAACAAAGTCTTTTGTTTTCGTCGTTTCCTTTATTGACTGCTGAAATGCATTCATGAGATCAAAGCCGATATTGAGTTTACTGATGCCAAGGCGAGCCATTCGCTTTACATCTTCATCGGGAACCTTCGATCCGCCATGGACAACAATTGGTTTCGAAGCCAGGGACAAAATCTTCTCCAGCCGCTCGAAATCGATCACCGGCGTCTCGGAATAGACCCCGTGGGCTGTGCCGATCGCAACGGCCAGGGCATCAACGCCTGTCTTTTCGAGAAAGTCGGAAACCATGGCAGGGTCCGTCATATGCGACGAAATCTCATCTTTGCCCTCGGTTCCCAAAACGATCTGCCCCAGCTCGGCCTCAACGGTAGCGCCTTTCGCATGCGCATATTCGACAATCTCTCGTGTCAGTTCGATATTTTTCTCGTAGGGATGAGCCGAGAAATCGGCCATGACCGATGAAAATCCGGCATCGATACAGCCTTTCAACAGTTCGGTTTCACAGCCGTGATCAAGCTGCAGGGCAATAGGAACCGATGCGTTCTCCGCACCGGCCTTCGTCATGGCAACCGCATAGTGCTTCGTAAGATGGTCGAGGTCGTTCTCCCAGTAAATCTGCACCACGGCGCCGACTCCGTTTTTTTCCGCACAATCGATGACCGCCTGGATCATCTCCATGTTGACGACATTGAAGGCTCCGGCTGCATAGCCGTGTTCCTTGCCGTGGCGAAGAACCTCGTTCAAGTTAGTGTATGGCATCCTTTCTCCTCTTGTTCAGCTTTTCAGCCTGTTTGTAATATTTCTGATATCGCTGGCGATAGTATTCTTCATACTCTTTCTGGGGATGAACCTTGACAAAGCTGGGCTGGATGGTCGCTTTTATCTCTTCCCAGTCCCGGTATATTCCCGTACCGAGAAAGGCAATCTTTCCCACCCCGATGAGGGTGGCCACATTCTCCACATCAATGAGTATGGCGTGATTCAGCGTGTCCGCCTTTAGCTGGGTAAAAACATCGTTTCTGGTCATTCCTCCTGTCATGAAGATTGAATAGTGCTGTACCGAATATTCTTTACAGTAGAGTTCCAGTATCTGCCTGAAATTGAAGGATATTCCCTCGTAGATGCTGTAGGTGATCTCTTCGGGAGTGGAGCGGGGGGTTAAGTCGAACCAGATTCTCTTTTCCAGGTAGTTGTTATTTACGAAGGTGTTCGGGATATATATCGGTGATTCCAGGTTTCGGTGCGCAATAAAGTCCTTGATGCTGTACTGATCGGTGATCCAGTTCACCAATCGCCCGACGCTCCCGAAATGGCCGAGGGTGATATACTTGTGATCCAAAAAGCCCGGATAGCAGGAGAAGCGGTTGCTCTCCTTGATGTTCGGCGGTATGAACCGCTCATCCGTAACGCTGATAAGCCCCTCACCGATTCCCGTCGAATCGATAATCTGATTCTTGTTGTCGATCCCCATGGCTGCGGCAATACAGCTCCGATCGTGCCCTCCCAGGACAACGGCCACCGTACCGTCCAGATGCAAAGCTTCTTTGATCTCGCTTTTCATATTTCCGATTACCGTCCCGGGCATACAGGGTTCGGAAAGCTGATCGGTCCTCAGCTCGGTATAGGAGAGGAGCGGCGCCGACCACTGGTAATCGGTGATATCGAAAAGCATGGTTCTGGAGGCTATGGTGTAATCGGTAAAGAAGGCGCCGACGAGCTTATAGTTTATATAATCCGCGATACATACCCATTTGTGCATGGATGTGAAAATTTCTTTCTGATGTTCCCTGAGCCACAGGATTTTATGGATCGAAAACATCGAATCAAGGGGCATACCCGTAATCCGAAAAAGCTCTTCACTACCGATATCACCGGCAAGCCTCTTCGCCTGTTCCCTGGCCCTGCGGTCCATCCAGCTGATTGCGGTGGACAAAGGGGTGCCATCCTGTGCAACGGGGAAGCCGACCTCTCCCATGCTCGACACGGAGATCGCCGCGATATCGCTTTTGTGTTTTGATTCAAGTTTACGAAGAGAATCCCGTATACAGGAAAGGGTGAGCCCCCAGATTTGATTGGGATCATATTCGACAACACCGCTGCTGCCGCGTATGAGCGGTATCTCCATGTCCGCGGCAGCCACGAGCTCCCCCTCTTCAAGCAGGACTCCGGTACTTATGTGCGAACTTCCGATATCAACACAGATAATATTTCTCATGCATACCTCACCAACGTCATCGATGGTAAAGCATCTATGAGATTTTCATATCAGACGGCCATGTAGGTTTATGTCGGATTCCTTTATCCGCTCCTGTAGGAATCGGCTTACAAGCCGCTTCCCTCCGACTCGGGAGTCGTATCTCCGAGTATCTGAAGCAGGGCTGCGGCGGAAAGCCCCTTGCCGATGGGAGAAGCACTTCCGGTATTATAGCTCAGGGTGAGAGCGGAATCGATGGGAGAAAGCAGAAGCGGACGCAACTCATGTTCGACGGCATCGAACAGAAATCGATTACCGTCGATGATGGGACCGCGAAAAAGCAGAGCCTCGGGGTTGAGAACATTACAGATATCGGCAAGCTTTGCGGCAAGGGCCTTTGCCGCGTAGGTAAAGACCTTTTGCGCAAAGCGATCGCCCTGATTTGCAAGATTGATGAGGGTTTGGATGGTGACATCTTCCGCGCCATCTTGATGATGGATGATGCCACCCGAGTTGACCACGCTGCCGATCATATTCCGGAACGAGCGAATAAGGTTTGATTCCGAGGTTACGGTCTCAAGGCAGCCGTTTTTTCCGCAATAGCAAAGCTCATCGGAGAGCTCCGTCTTGGTGTGGCCTATTTCCCCGGCGTAAAACGACGCCCCGGTATAAAGCTCCCCCTGCAAGAGCAAGCCCAAACCGGTTCCTTCGCCAAGCCACAGGAGCAGCATGTTTTCAAAGGCCTTTCCGTCGCCGTAATACTTCTCTCCCAATACCGCTGCATTTGCGTCGTTCATCATAAAGGTATGGATACCGTATGCAGAGCCGATGGCATCGGTTATCTTAAACTCCTGCCATGTTTTCGAGGCATAGAAGCTGTGGGAAATTCCCTTACGGGGATTGATATAGCCGCCGATTGCCAAGCCGATGGCAATGGCCCGCATATCTCCCCCTTTCGACGACGCATGCCGCTGTTTAACCTGACCGATCACCTGATCGATAACGGCCAGAAAGGCCTCGGGAGAGATATCCGATTCAAAAGGAATCTTGTCGGAAGAGCACAATTCCACCCCATGGGGATTTACCAAAATAGCCTGAATCGTCCTGCCGACGACGATGGCGACGACATTTCCCAGGCCGGTGGCAATGCGGAAGGAGAGAGTTCGGCCGCTGCCACCGGGTTCCTGCATAAGAACCCCCGATTCAACAAGAAACTGGGTGTATTTAATGACCGAGGCCATGGTGTAGCCGGTGCATGCCACGATCTCGGATCGGGTCATGGCGCCGTTTGCAAGAATGAATCGCAGAATTTCCGACGACCGCTGCCTTCGCAGCAGCGACAGGTCGTTCATTTTTTTCATCGAACTCTCTTTTCTCATCCCTTAATGGCTCCCGACAGGAGGGCTTTCGTCAGATAGCGGAAACTTAAAACACCGATAAACATTGGAGGCAGTATACTCAAGGTAATGGCCGCAGCGGTCTGTCCCCAGCGGATACCAAAAGAAGTAATAAAAAACGTCGCCCCAACCGTAACGGGAGTCGCTACCTTTGTTGTGAGTATAAGCCCAAATAAAAACTCATTCCAGGCATAGATAAAGCTAAGTACCGAGACCGACGCAAGGACGGTTGTCGCAAGCGGAAGGATGATCATCCGCATGGTCTGAAATGTGCTAGCGCCGTCCACGAAGGCAGCCTCTTCAAGTTCGATGGGCAAATCCTGGAAAAAGCTCAGCAGCACCACCAGGGCAAGGGGGAGATTAATGAGACAGGATAAAATCGCCAGACCGAGAACCGTATCCAAAAGGCCGACCGACTGGAACATAAAATAAAAGGGGATGGCAAAGATAATCAAGGGGAAGGTCCGAAGGTTGGTTACAAAGGGCAGAAGGAATTTCTTTCCGACACCATGGCGGACCATCCCGTAGGCCGCCGGAAGGGCCAGGAGGATTGAAAACAGTGTACCAAGAAGTGCGAGACCGAAACTATTTCTCAGGTATGTCCCAAAATGAAGTGACGGCGAGGTGAGGACCTCGGCATAATTGGCAAGAGTCGGCTTAAAAAAAAGGAGCGGAGGGGAAGCGGATATTTGGGCAGGCGTTTTTAGAGAGGTTGCGATCGTCGCCAAGAGCGGCAGATTACAGATAAAAACCACCAGAACATAACAGATAATGCGTAATGTTTTTTTCATCGCTATTTCCTTGTAATCTGTCTCATGGAGAAAATCAGTGGTATCAGAAATACGATAAGAAGAACCATGGCCGCAGCAACGGCCGTTCCTATCTGCTCCTGCTGAAAAAACGACTTATAGATAAAAATACTCAGGCTGGTAGTCATCCGCCCTGGTCCCCCTCCGGTGAGCACATAGATATGATCGAAGACCCTGAAGGAATCGACAAACCTGACAAAGGCCGCAATGGAGATATTCGGCAATAAAGCAGGGATTGTGATATACCAAAAGACTCCCCACTCGGAAGCACCATCTATCCTGGCGGCCTCGATAACATCCCCGGAGATGGACTGTAATCCCGAAAAAATAATCAGGAAGGCAAAAGGCGTCCATTGAAGAATCTCGATCGTCACGAGGGTTCCAACGATCCAGGGAGGGTTCAGCAAGCTGACATAGATTCCGAACATCTGCATGATTTGTGAAATCGGCCCCACAAATTCGTTTAAAAGAAGCCGGTACATGATCCCCATCAGGACCGGGGCTATCATCAAAGGCAGCATAATGAAGGTCAGAAGAATCTTATAGCGCTCGAGCAACGGTGCAAGTGCTATGGCAAGCCCCAGCCCGAGGAGGACTTCAAAGAATGTTGCTACAATTGCAAATCTGGCACTGAACCAAAAACTGCCCCAAAAAGCAGCAGAAGTCAGCACCTCTTTATAATGTTGAACGCCGATAAGCCTTGGCGATCGTATGGTCCGAAAGGTGACATCGCTGAAACTGTATATGATATTTGTAACAAGCGGATATCCAAGCGTAATAAGCAAAAACAGCGCCAGGGGCGCAATGAAAAGGTATTTTCTGTACCGGGTCATGCTACTGGTCATGCTCCCCCTCTTTCTACTCCGAGATTATAAAAAACGGGCGACGTTTTGTCGTCACCCGTTTTCCAACATTATTTATGTATCAATTCCTTCATTCGCTGTTCGGTATGCGCCAGGGCCGTGTCGATCGACTGGTCCCCGGACCAGACGGAGGAAAACTCTTCTGCCATAACCTCATAGACGGGCACGGCATAATCGGCTGTCCCGCCGTTCACAACATAGGCATATCTCTCCAGATATTCTGCGACCGTCGGGAATTCGGGCCTGATATCAGCAAGGCTTGCAAGAACCATCGAAGCGGGAGGACTGCCGCCTGCTCTGCCGTAGATCTCCATCGCTTTATCGCTGAAGAGGTAATCGACGAATTTTCCAGCGGCCTCTTTGTGAAGGCTTGCGGCATTCATGCCGATTCCCAGGCTGTGAACATGGGTTCGATGGCCGAGGCTTCCGGCAGGAAGCGGAGCAATTCCGATTTTATCGTAGACCGAAGGAGAGTCATCGGGATTTGTAAGGGTGGAATATGCGGCGTTCCACTGAAACATGGAAGCAACCTGGCCCGCCTTGAATGCCTCATTCGATTCGGGAAACTCATAATTGAGGCTCCCTGGAGGTGTCGCTTTGTTATCGATAATCATCTGATACATCTCAAGTCCACGTTTTGCCTCGGGAGTATTAATGGTGATGTTCCCTGCCTCATCCATCCAGTTGCCGCCATTTGAAACCATGGTGCTCTGCCAGATCATGATATTGAAAATCAAGTTTTTCAGCTGCAACACCGTACCGAAGGTCGTTGGCGATTCGGGATTAATCGACTTGGTAAAAAACAGAGTGGTGGCAAGATAATCGTCCCAATCCCACTGCGCCGGGTCTTTCGGAGAAAGTTTCTTTCCCAGATATTTCTGCGCTATGGCAGTATAGCTACTTTTCCAGGAAGCATCGGTGAGCAGTTTGTCTATCAAATCCTTGCGATAGATATTGAAATGCAGGCTGACATCGGTCGGCACACCGTACTGCTTACCATCCAACGCCAGGGAATTAAGGGTGGCGGGAATAAACGTCTTGCCGGGATCGCTGGTAATATAGGAATCCAGCGGTTCCAGATAGGGAGCATAGCGGCCAAGGCTATAGGTGGTCACCAGGTTCAGATCAAACTCCGTGCTACCCGCGGCCATATCCGCAAGGAGTTTATCATAAAATCCTTGCCTGCTAAAAAGGAGCATCTCGACTTCCACATTATCCTTTATTCCCTGATCTGCATTGTAGGCATCGAGCACCTTCTGCATTGCCTCGCTCTCCGGCCCCGGCCAGAAAAGGAAGGTCACCTTTTCTCTTCCTGCTTCCGCTCCAGCTTCCGATTGCCCACCGGCCCAGAGCAGTCCCGCTACCAATAAAAGAGCTACAAAAAGCCCCATACTCTTTTTCATAGACACTACCTCCTTGCTATTATATGGATATTATACACCTCATAAGAATTCAGTCAATTATTAAATGTAAAAATTATATTTATAACGTGATTTTATATTATCAATTGTTAAAATATATATTTCATGGTATGGTATGACTCATGAATACGATACATACAAAAGAAGCCATACGGAATTACCTGGAAACTTGCACGACACAGCTCTATGATAATATTTTGCCTTTTTGGCTCCAAAACGCCCCCGATACGAAACACGGCGGATTTTTTCATCAATTTGATCGAAACGGAAGCCTGAATTCCCAAGAAAAAGGGATTTGGGTCCAGGGCCGCTTTACCTGGCTTCTGTCATGGTTAAGTAACAGCGCCGGTTCGGAAAAAGAGCGTAGTCATTATCTTGGCCTGGCGGAAACAGGGGCCCGATTTATCCTCGACCACGCAATAGCCCCAAACGGGCGCTGCTACTATCTGCTCGGTCGATCGGGAGAGCCGCTCAGGCAGCGGCGATACCTGTTCAGTGAGGTATTCACAGCACTCGGCCTTCATGCATACGGAAGTGCCGCAGGGGATAAAGAGAGTGTGGAACAAGCCAAACGGCTCATCGAAGTGATTAATCATTATCTCGCGCATCCCGAGCTTCTCGAAAGTAAATACCTTCCGGGGGTCGTATCCCTGCGTTCGCATTCCATGACCATGATCATGATCAACCTCTTCCAGCAGATGCGTTCGCAAAGTTCGAACGCCGAAGTGAAAATCGGATTAACCAAACGGATCGAAAAGCAAATCGACGAATTCCTTCGTTACTTTTTCCACCCTTCGGAAGAGG
>JGI2924J29684_1077011_pt1 | contig 12963 bp, 15 predicted proteins | sample BenlonsequencITS_FD_29684 | JGI IMG/M metagenome (IMG submission 29684)
CCTCCGGATCCGGAGGCAACGTCTATATAGGTCTCATCAGCGAAACCAAACACGAGTTTTGACTTATTGTGCTATGGGGTCGATATTGATGTAGTGTCGTCCAAGTCGTCTCTTGAATACGACGGTCCCGGCCTCTTTGGCAAAAAGGGTATCGTCCTTTCCTTTGCCGACATTCAAACCGGGATGAAACTTCGTCCCACGCTGTCTGACGATGATTTCTCCTGCCTTTACGACCTGTCCGCCGGCACGCTTTACTCCGAGCCGCTGTGATGCGGAGTCTCGACCATTCTTGGAACTTCCGCCACCTTTTTTATGTGCCATTTCACGCTACTCCTTGAATCTTTTTACCCTCAACGAACATTGTCGGGGAAATGTCTCATGGAGGTCGGAAAGACCAGTCAGCAAGAACTGCGAAGCACCTTGAAAAAGGGACTCCCGTTCCCGGCAGGGCTTACCGACACTCGCATACAAAACGCCGGATTTCGGCGCTTCTCCTTCAACGGACTCTATCCCTCCAATCTCGATCCAACGGAGGTAGGTCCGAACAAGAACGGTAACGGCGGCACAAACAGGATTTTCTCCCTTGGCAAAACCAAGGGCATGTCCTTCCGCCGTCATTTCCCGGACGATTCCGGCCTCGTCAAGAGAGACGACCACCGTTACCATCCGAACCTTCCTGCCTTAGGCGCCGATAATATCGGTAACCCGAATAGAAGAATACTTCTGCCGATGGCCCTGTCGTTTTCGATAGGCTTTCCGCTTCTTGAATTTGAAAATAGTGACCTTATCACCCTTTTCTTCTCCTTCAACGGAGACCTTTACCTTAACACCATCAACATAGGGAGTGCCTACGCTTACCTTCTCGCCATCGCTGGTAAGCAGGACCGAATCAAACTCCAGCTCCTGACCTTCGGGTGTATCGAGTCTGTCGACCGTAAGCAGAGCCCCTTTTTCGGCTTTGTACTGTTTTCCTTTAATTTCAACCAGTGCGTACATCAATCCAACCTCAATCAATCCATAATAATACGTAGACGAACTTATACCATAACAAGGCAATGGGGGTCAAGCTACATCACTTCGAGAAAAGGGATCCCCACAAGCCAATAGGCATTTTTCAGGACCTGCAGAACCCCTTTCGCCAGGGAAAGTCGTGTAAAGGCCAAATTTTTATCGTCATTGTTCAAAATCTGATTATCGTGATAGTAGCGACTAAAGGTTCGGCTCAGATCATACAAATAGGTGGTAACGATAGAGGGATTAAATTCCGCTCCAGCCTGAGCGACCTTTTCAGGAAACAACGATATCAACTTGATAAGCTCCCGCTCTTCAATCGTGGTAATGAGCGAGGGATCCACTGTCGCCCCTTTGAACTCATCGCTTCGCTCTTCGAATTTTCTCAGCATGCTGCTGATCCTCGCCCCCATGTACTGCAGGTAAGGACCGGTATTACCGTTGAAGGAGATCGATTCCTTCGGATCGAAGATCATATCCTTTGCAGGAGAAATCTGCAGGAGATAATAGTTGAGAGCGGCAAGTCCTACCGCTTCTGCCGTTTTCTCGACATCTCCCACATCACCTTCTCTTCCCTTCGTCTTGATTTCCGCAGCAGCCATGGAACTTAGTTCCGCAATAAGGTCGTCTGCATCCACAACAGTCCCCTCTCGGCTCTTCATCTTGCCTTCAGGAAGATTGACCATACCGTAGGAGAGATGGTAAAGGTTCTCGGCCCAATCGAAACCAAGCTTCTTCAAAACATGAAACAAAACCTTAAAATGGTATTGCTGTTCGGAAGCCACAACATAAATAAGCCGCTTAAAGGGCCAATCCCCATGCCTTGCGATCGCCGTACCGATATCCTGGGTAAGGTAGAGGGTCGTTCCGTCGCTTCGCAGAAGAACCTTTTTGTCCAGATTGATCTCGGCAAGATCAACCCAAACGGAGCCGTCTTCTTCTTTATAAAAGACACCGTTGCGTAAGCCCTTCAGCACCTCATCCCTGCCTGCCGAATAGGTTTTACTCTCATAATAGATATCGTCAAAGGAGATGCCGGTCTTCCGGTAGGTCTCACCTATGCCGTCGATGGTCCAGCGATTCATGGTTTTCCACAGTTCGACGGTTTCAGGATCACCGGCTTCCCATTTTCTCAAGAGTTCCCTGGCTCGTTCCTCTGCCTCGGGTTCCTCTTTCGCCCAGCTATTGTACTTCACATAATAATCACCGACAAAGTGATCACCTTTACACCCCTCGGATTCCGGGCTTTTTCCTTTACCAAAAACAGAATAGGCAAGCATGGATTTACAGATGTGAATACCGCGGTCATTGATGAGATTTACCTTTCTCACATCGGCGCCGTTGGCCTTTAAGATCCTGCTTACGCTTTCTCCCAGAGCATCGTTTCGCAAATGGCCAAGATGAAGGGGTTTATTTGTATTGGGGCAGGAAAATTCAATCATGATCTTCTCGCCAGCATACAGATCGGTTTTTCCATAAGCTTCTGCCTCGGAAAAAACCTGCTTCAGCAAACCCGGCATCATCGAAGCAAGATTGTAACGGACATTTACATAAGGGCCGGAAGCCTCGACCTCACCTGAGGCACCAAGTGCCGCTGCCGTCTGCTTTGCATGATCGGCCACGGCACTTGCAATGGCCATCGGAGATGTGCGAAAAAGCTTGGCAAAAGGAAACATAGGAAAGGCAAGGTCCCCCATTTCCGGCTTCGGGGGCCGCTCCGCAATCAAAGACGCGGGGTCTGGTCGCTGGAAGGAGAGCTCCATACTTTCAGCGTGGCGAAACAAGGCGTCGGCAACGGCACCTTTCCACAGGGTTTTCGTATCGGTAATGTCGGCCATGATGTTCTGTTCCTTTCGACCATAGAGGGTGGTCGCTGTATTCGAGGAAAAACTTTACTGAAAAAAGGCGATCAGTGCAAGCATTCTATGGAAGGCTTCGGGCCCCTCTCTGCGATAACTGCCGAAACGATCATCGCAGCTGGTACAGCTTTTCTCCCGTACCAGCTGACGTACCCCGGAGATCCGCAGCAAGCGCTCATTTACCTCACCGAGGTCGAGGTAGAACTCCCGCCCCTCCTTTCGAAGGACGGCATCACCGTAGCGTCGGGAAAAATCCCGAGCCCGCTTTTCGTCCACCCGATAGCAGCATCCGCCGATTGATGGGCCGATAAAGGCCTCTACCTCGTCCGGGGCGATGGCCCAATTCGCCCGAAACGCCTCCAATGCATCAGAGACGATACCGGTGCCCCTCCAGCCACTATGGAGCGCGGCAAAGGTCCCGCTCTTGGCATGAAAAAGAAAAATCGGCAGACAATCCGCAACGGTGACGCCAAGGACAAGAGAAGGATCACGACTGATAAGACCGTCACCCTCCATTCGGGAAACGGCAATGGGAAGATCGCTTCCATCTACGTAAACGATACGGCGGGAATGGACCTGCTGCAGCGTAAAAACTCTCCGGTTCAAAAGGCCTGCTTCCTCGTAGAAGCCGCGACGGGGTTCTCCCTCAGGATCACTCATATCACCAAGGCTCCGAAGCGACATATCAACTTGCACCTTCGGATCGGAAAAGGGAAAAAAACGAAGAAAATCATTACTAACCGAGATTTCGCTCAATGTCGTACAACTCCCTGCAAATAAAGATTGCCTTTTCTAAAATCTGTTTAATGGCCTTTAAACGGCGCATGAGGTTGCTGTTATCGTTCTTACCGATATAACCAAGATTACTGAGAGTATCGAAACGTCCCCCCATTTCCCCGTCTACAATGCCACCGATGACATTTGCCAAAAGTCGAAGATTTTCCTCAAATCCGTTGATAATCCTATCGGCCTCACGGTCCAGTTCTCCGATTCGGACCTCGACTTTTTTGCGGATAATCTTCGTGCCGAGGACCTCTTTCGAAAGCTGCTCAAACTCACCCTGCAAGGCCCCGTCGGGGGCAAGCGCCGAATCAATGTACGCAATGTCGTCGACAACCTTCAAGATACCGCTGTAGGACTCGTTGTACTCTTCCCTATTCTGTTCCTTATAGAACTGCCCGTCGATAAGAATCAATTTAAGAGGGCTGTGCAGCTCCTGGAGAAAAAGCTCCTTCACAAAAGAAGCAATAAAACTAAGACTAATGGGAAAGCGGGGACGGACATTCAGCATCACCGAAGCTGGACGATAGTTATCCAATAGGGGCAGCTCACGTTTTTTCAGGAATTTTACCGCATCCTGAATGATCTGTTTCCGCTTAGACTCTTCAATATAGCGGCCGAGTACGGCATCGCACCGTTTCTGCCAGAATTTCCGATACATCTGAAACCAGTCTTCCCCCCCACCCACGGATTCGGCCTGATAGTTGAGGTTCCTACTCACGATCCGACAAAGGTCGTTGACACGCAACTCGGCGGCGGTCTGACGAATGACCTGCCATGCCCAAGAGATGCTGTCCATCATCTTCAGAAGCTGATCCGCAGGGTTAAAATCCCGTTCATCCAGATCCTTCTGCATATCGAACATAAAAACAGCCTTTAAGGCATCATCATCGGGCAGAGGTTCCAATGAGTAAAGAAGGGCATCGAATTCAAATAAGGTTCCCCGTATTTCGTTCATCGCAACGGGAGAAACCCTGCCATCGGCATTGGTAAAGGGTTGAAGCAGCTTGGAAAAGGGAAAGTCAACAAATTGCTTGAGGAGACTCAACGCCCTGGCCTGCTGGTAGAGCCGCTTTCTGTCGTTATCGAGAATCTCTGCAAGGTATTCCTTAAGGGAAGATTCAATCGCTCGTTTCACCTCGAAGGGGTCTTCGAGAGAACGCTCAAAGGCAAGCTTCTCAGGATCAAGCAAAGTAAGCAGCTCTTCCTGCACAAGGGGCATAATCCAACCGACATAGAAAGCAACGAACTCCTCTTTCGATCCACCGAGGGCAGTTCTAAGCGGTGGTCTGAGTACGGTAAGAGAAGCCTCAAGCTTGGCGATTCGATCGTAAAATCCTATACCGATCTCCCCCTGCCCGTAGTTGAGCACGGAGGGACTCATTTTTTCCACATCCTTTGCAAGACGTTGAATATCAAGTTCTTCAACAATTTCGTATTTATCGGTACCGGTGAAAAGTGCCTTCAGAAAACAAAAAAGCCGCTTCCAAAACCCAAGGCGGGCAAAAGAGTCCCGAGGCGTATAGTTTTCGGTCGTCTCTTCCAATACCAGAGGTTCATCGCTGGTCATTGTAGCGGTACGAATACGATCAAGCATCGTCTGCCGCTCTTCGGTTGAAAGGGCCTGCACCAAACGATCGAAAGAGCTTTCTCTGTTCATGGTTTTAATAAGATAGCGGACAAGAGAATAAAACACAAGGATTTTCAAAGGGAAAGCGAGAGACAAAAAAACGCCCGATTATCGAGCGTTTATCGTAGGAATAGTCCCTAGGGGAATCGAACCCCTCTCTGAAGACTGAGAATCTTCCGTCCTAGCCGATAGACGAAGGGACCATAAAGAGCTGGCCGAGAAGGATTTGAACCCTCACAAACAGATCCAGAATCTGTTGTGCTACCATTACACTATCGGCCAACGTTTGGTACATGGGAATCTACTAAAAAGCCTTATTTTTGTCAACTCCTACATTTTTATTCTCCCTCATAGCAAACCAATGTCTCGATGCTGCAATCGGAAAGAAGCTCCCTAAAACCAAGAAAAGGTAGGCCAATGACGGAAAAAAGCTCGTTTGCACAGGCACCAGATTCACGAAGGAGATCCACCGCAGCGCGGATGGTACCTCCTGTGGCAATCAAGTCGTCAACAATAAGAACATTCCCCCCTATGGGTATATCGCCACGATGGATTTGAATCGTATCCTCACCATATTCAAGGGAGAAAGAGCGCTCTACGGTGGCTCCGGGAAGCTTACCCTTTTTCCGAATCAGAATCGTCGGAAGATTCAGAAGGTAAGCAAGGGGAGTGGCAAAGAGAAAGCCCCGGGCCTCAACCGCTGCTATGGCATCAATACGCCGCCCCTGGTAAAGATGCTTCATTGTGTCAATCACAGCCCCAAATGCCTCGGCATTTCCAATCAACGAGGTAATATCGTAGAAAAGAACACCAGGTTTGGGAAAATCGGGTATTCTTCGTATGGCTGCATCGAAATCGTATGTGGCACTCATAGAAGCCACCATAATACAATTTTACCCGAAAGCGAAAGAGGGGATGGCACAGATCATTGCTTTTTCCGACACTCTCCTCTATGCTGTTATCGATATGCAGGTAATTATTCCTATTGCCAGTGGAAAGGGTGGCGTCGGGAAAACGGTTTTCACCGCCAACCTGGGTATAGCCCTCGCCTCCTTGGGGAAAACGGTTATTCTTGTCGATCTCGACCTCGGAAGTTCCAACCTTCATACCTGTCTTGGGGTCAAAAATCGCCATGCAGGCATCGGCAGTTTTATCTACAAAAAGGCGGAGTCTCTGGAATCGCTCCTTGTAGATACAGGAATCCCCAGGCTTTTTCTTATTCCGGGTGATGCCCTGCTTCCGGGCACTGCCAATCTTCCTTATTTCCGCAAACTCAAGATCATGAAAGAGCTGGAGCAACTGACCGCCGACTTTGTTCTTCTGGATTTAGGAGCCGGCAGCAGCTATAATGTCGTTGATTTTTTCCTTATGTCCTCTTCGGGGCTCATCGTTACAAGCCCTGAAACAACCGCGATCCTCAGCTCCTATTCCTTTCTAAAGACTGCGGTCTTCAGACTTCTCTTCCGCACCTTTCCCTCCAAAAGTGAAGAACGGAACTTTATCTCCGAGTTTATGACCGAACGGCTGGAGGGATCGGGAAACGATTTTTCAGATCTTCTGGCCGGGATGGAAGATTTTTCGCAGGAAGCGGCGGAGAAATGCCGCAGACAGCTGGGCAAGCTCTACCCGAGGATTGTTCTTAATATGGGGGCCAGTAACCAGGACCTTTTACTCGGTAGCAAACTTCGCTCCATAACAACCCGCAATGTCGGCATCAAAATGGAGTATATCGGATTTCTGAAGCGGGAAGAAGGAATATCCAGATCCATTATCGAACGCCGTCCTTTTTATCAGAACCATCCGGATAGTCAATTCGGCAGGGCTATGACATTAATTGCAAAGAAGCTTATTTCAACTCCAATACCAGAAGCACCGGCACTGTTCGAGGAGAACGAGGATATCCGGCAGCTTGGTGAAGCGTTCTGACCATTTCCCTTACGGATAGCCTCGCCTAAAGGCAGCGACCCTTGATGAGGCATTTTCGGCCAAGGATGAGGTGATGCCGTTTACGAACATCATATAGCCCAGCCCCGCTATCATTGCACCATTATCGGTACACAACCGCATCGAAGGAACGATAACCTCCACATCCTCAAGCTCGGAAAGCTCACGACGCAAACGGGAGTTGGCGACAACTCCACCGCCGGCCACCACGCGGCGAATCCCCGTGTCATCAATGGCGTATCTCAGGCGTTTCATCAACATCCCGACGGCAGCCTTCTGAAAGCTTGCGGCAATATCCTCGTTACGATATGGAGGGGGCGTAGAGCTAAACTGGGTAATTTGATTGATGACCGCAGTCTTCAAGCCGGAATAGGAGACATCGTATCGATGATCCCCCTTGTGCAATGAAGGGTCAGGGAAAGAAAAGAGGGAGTCATCCCCCTGCTTTGCAAGCTTGTCGATAGCCACCCCTCCGGGATAGCCCATCTTGTAATGTTTTGCCACCTTATCAAAGGCCTCTCCACAGGCGTCGTCTATGGTTGTGCCCAGGACTTCAACGCTGTCGTACTCTCGGACGATCCCGATCACGGTATGGCCGCCTGAAACGAGGAGTCCAAGATAGGGATAGTCGATACTGTGTTCTAAATGGGGGGCGTAGAGATGGGCACGAATGTGGTCGACCGTCACCAAGGGTTTGCCGAGGGCAAAGGCAAGGCCTTTTGCAAAGGAAAGCCCAACCAACAGAGAACCGATGAGCCCCGGACGGCTTGTCACCGCCACAACATCAATGTCCTCTTTAGCAATGCCAGCCTCTTCGAGTGATCTCCTAAAAACCGAAGAAATCCACTCGGTATGGAGACGAGAGGCAATCTCGGGTACCACCCCATCAAATTCCCGATGAAGATCGATCTGAGTCGCCACGATGTTCGAGCGAATTGTTTTGCCGTCTTCTACAACGGCAATCGAGCATTCATCACAGGATGTTTCAATGCCAAGAACAAGCATGCTTACTCCGCAGTATCATCAATCAGATCACTTACAGAAAGGAACTCGAACCCCTCTTCAAGGGCCTGAGGATACACCTCCAGTAGAATTTCGGCAAGCTCGTGACACCATACATGGCCAATCATAATTGCCCGGCCGTTTTTTTCCGCCTTTTGCAGCCCCTCCTGAAAAGCCTGGAGGATCTCTTCCCGCTCTTGAGTATTGTCCAGAAAAACGCTCCTTTCCTGATACGGAATATGCAGGCGCTGCGCAATCCCCCTTGAGACCGTCTCTGCAGTAGTCCTGCTGTCTATAAACATCAAGTTTTTCTCTTTCAAATCTTCCAAGACCACTTCCATCACTCGGGGATCAGAGGTCACCTTGGAACCCATATGATTATTGATTCCCTTAACGCCCCTGAGCTCCTTTAAATTCTTATCCAGCTGTTCGCGAACAGCAGCAGTGTCCATCCAGGTATAGATGGCACCGGGGCCCGGGTCATTTCCCCCGATCGCCTCCATGGGCTGGTGAAGTATGGCCTCCTTTCCGGCCTGAAGGATCTCCTTGAGAGCCTCTTTGGAATAGGTAACACCCGGAAGGATTGCAAAGGTGATGGGGCCCGGAAAGGCAAGCAGGGGACGGAGCTCTTTGAGACTATACCCAACATCATCGATGATGATGGCAAGCTCTCCACGTGACGGCTTTGCCGGAACCTTCTGACCGGGAAGAGGCTTCCCGCCTTTCAGATCCTCGGCGGGGTTTTGCACCGCAACGGGAGCAGTCTCTGAATCAGGGGGCGCTTCCTGCTGAGAGGGAGAATCGTCCCGACCCTCCGAAAGTTCCTGCTTTCGCGACCCTGTCTTTCCCGGAAAAAGCAACAATGCCGCAAGGAGCAATACTATAATGACTCCCAGCAGCAAATATAGTTGGGTCGGTTTGGTTTTCGGCGGTCGTTTCTTCTCCGTCACCCCATCACACTATTCGTTCATAGGGCTTTGGTCAAGCTCGGTGAAGATAGTCTTTCATCTCCTCCGCATGGTCCCGCAGCTTCCTGATCGCACGCATTTCAATCTGACGTACCGTCTCCGGGCTGATACCCATCTCCATTCCAATCTTCTTCAGGGTATATTTTTTCCCGCCGAAGAAGGCAAACCGGTACAAGAGGATTTGGCGTTCGCGCTCTTTCAGATGGTCGAGAAAGTGCATGGTATCTTCCTGCATCGACTTGTTTATACAGACACGCTCCGGTTCATAGGTTGAATCTTCCAGCATGTCAAGAAGGGTCGAAGCATCATCGCCAATCTCACAATCGAGGGAAACAACGGGATTCCCAACCTGAAGCATTTGGTCGACTATGGAGGGTTCAATTCCTATTTCCACAGCGATCTCTTCGGCCGAAGGTTCGTGTTCAAGCTCCTGGCTGAGTTGATAATAGGTACGCTGAATCTTCTTCAGCAGATTATTTTTCCTATGCGGAAGCCTAATTGCCTTCTGTTTCTTTGCAATTGCCCGTACGATACTCTGGCGAATCCACCATGCCGCATACGTGGAAAATCGTACCTGTTTTCGGTGATCATATTTTTCAGCGGCCCTGATGAGTCCCATATTTCCTTCCTGAATGAGATCAAGGAGACCAAACCCTGGTGTCACATACGATTTGGCGATTTTCACTACAAGCCTAAGATTTGCCTCAATGAGACGGTGGCGAGCGGCTTCATCACCCGATTGAATCTTTCGGGAGAGTTCCAGCTCTTCTTCGAAGGTAAGCAGCTTGTGTTGTTTAATCTCATCAAAATAACTTCGCAGGGCGTCATCTTCCTGCCTGTGTTTCTCAATCTTCGTCATAGTTAGCTCCTATCAAATAAAAGCAAAAACCATGCCATAAAAATTGAAAATTTGTTGTTTTGTTATCTACATACTATATAAATACTTATCAACATGTTTCATAAAAAAAGATTGATGTTGAGAAAAAATGTCTACTTTTTTAGACTATCCCTTTACTGCTGAGTTGTCGAAACATCATTTCGGCAATACCAAGTTTACTGGTTTTTGATGCTTCGTCGGCATAAGAATCAAGCAGCATATCACGAAAATACTCTTCGGCCATTCCCCCGTCCAAGAGTCCGGTATGCTCGACGGTCTTATCCATTGCCTTGAACATCTGTTTTATAAAGAGAGCCTCGAAATCAGTGCAAGCCTTTTTCAGCTTCGTCTGATCCTGAGTCGCAGTAGCCCTTCTGGCCGCCTCTTCTGCTGCAGGAACCGATCGATCGGCCGATCGTATTGTCGCTGGAATCTCCATGGAATAATCACCTCACATCATCTCGAGGCTGCCATACAGGGCACCGGCCCTATCGATAACCTTAAGAATATCAATAATATCATCGGTCCCGATACCAGAGGACTGAAGCACTTCGAAGAATTTCTGAACTGAAACGGTTTCCTCGATGGAAAACCCATTGCTATTGCCGCTATTCCAGCCGGGAGGCCCTACCTCGATCGTCGCTCCCCGATAGGTCACCGTCACGGGAGCTATCTGTACATTCCCGCCCATAACGACGATACCGGAAGCCTCGTCGATAACAACCTTCGAGGGGCGGGGAAGATCGATGCGAAGCTGCTGAATCTCGCCGATAAGACGGACAAGATCCCCATCTTCACCAAGGGTAACGCTTACCGACGAAGCATCTCCGGCGGATACCGAAAGATCGGGATAGGCATTGGCTATCGCCTCCCGAATGAGGTAGGCGACACGATAATTGGGACGCTCGAGGAGAAGGGTGAAGCCGCCCTCACCTTCTACATCACTGTGCACACGGTTTTCCATGACCGCTCCGCCAATGATTTCTCCAACGGTGGAGCTCTCACCGGAGTGTTCGACCTTGCCCTGGGCAACAGCGTAGACATCGCCTCCGGCCGACTTCAGCGGAGTCTGAAGCAGGACTCCACCCTTCACGTTTTTCGCATCGAAAAGCGCCGAGATAGTTATGTCGATACGATCCCCGGGAGAAGCGAAAGGGGGAACGTCGGCAGTCACTAAAACAAGTGCGCTGTTTTTCCCTGCGGCATCCTGAGCATCGACCTCGATCCCGAAGTGTCCGAGCATAACGGCAAGAGACGACCTGATAGGAACGGAACGGGAACCGTCACCCTTGCCATCAAGTCCGGTAAGGATACCGACACCGACCAGCTGGTTCGTTCTGATTCCACGAAGCTCGGTAATATCGCCGATTCTTGTTCCTCCTGCGGCCGGTGCAGCCGCCGAGGAAGAAGAAGTCGCGCTATTGGCAGCCTGCGCGTTCTGTGCATAGCCGGTGCCGCTGCACACCAGGCAGAGAGCAAACAAAAGGGATAGCCGTATCTGTTTCATTTCAATGCTCCATCGACAATTATAGCCTTTCCGTTTTCATCAAGCACCGCATCAAAACGACGGGTTCCCCGTTCATCCCGAAAAAGCGAAGAGAGCGGCCGGATACGCAAGGCTCCTGTTCTTTCATCTACAGATTCAACCCGTGCGGAAAATTTCACCAGAACACCACCGGTTCCATAGCTAACCCGCAATTGATCGCCGGAACGGACGACCGATGAGTAACCGTGGTCTTGAAGAGAGAAAAGCCGAAGTTGGGCCATAACGATTTTTTCTTCCCCGTGAAAAACAAGTCGCAGGGGAAGCCGACAGGAGTCGCTACCGGTTTGCATTCCGGAAAAGGCGGCAGCCAGGGGATCAAGAGCCAAAAAGGAGAGATCACGAAGCGGCATGGAACTATCGTTCATCGATTGCGGAAAGTCAAATTGAATGACCGTATCATCTGGAATCAGGTCCCGCAGGGCAGCCGATTCCAGAGCAGCGCCGAATTTTTGGACCAAAAGAGGGAAAAAGGTATCGGAAAAAGAGGAGTGAGCCTTCGATGGAAGCAGAGCGACCCACTTGGGAGCAACCACGGCCCCTTGCGATGGGGAAAGAAGAGACGAAGCAGAGGAACCCGAGATAAGAAGCATACCGTTGCCGGGCTTTTGAAGCCCCGACCTTGACAGAGCCTGTGTCATCCGTCCCCAAAGCGCGGAAGCATCGGGGGCCGAAGCACTTGTATCCGCACGAATAACAGATGGAATCCGCAGCACATCATCTGCGGAAAGCTCCAAGATCGGGATGAAAAGAAGCAACAAAGCAAGCCCTTTTCTCCAGCAACGGGTCACCATCATTGCCCTAGCCTATCGTTTAAGACTATTGGCGATCCCCAGCATGGTATCGGATGTCTGGATTGCCTTCGAATTCAGTTCATAGGCCCTCTGAGCGACAATCATATTCACCATTTCCTGGACAACCGAAACATTACTCATTTCCAAAAAGCGCTGAACGGTTTGTCCCATACCGTCGAAACCCGGACGACCGGGGATGGCATCGCCGGAGGCATTCGTAATCTTGAAATTATTTTGCCCGATGGCGCTTAGACCTGCAGGATTCACAAAACGGTAGAGTTCCAGCTGCCCGACCTGAACAGGATCGTCATTTCCCGCCACCTTGACGGTAATACGTCCATCCTGACTTATGGTAAGGGAATCCCGTTCAAAATTCTCCGGCAAAACAACCTCGGGTATGAGCCTGTGTCCGTTTGAGTTTACCAGCTGTCCGTTGCTGTCTATCTTAAATGAACCGTCCCGGGAATATCCGTAACTCCCGTCGATCAGAAGAACACGAAAAAAACCGTCACCCTGGATCGCCAGGTCCGTAACGTTGCCGGTGTTCTGAAGAGC
>JGI2924J29684_1077010_pt1 | contig 12956 bp, 11 predicted proteins | sample BenlonsequencITS_FD_29684 | JGI IMG/M metagenome (IMG submission 29684)
GATCGAGATCGGTCACGGCGACGTCCTCGTCAGCGCGATCACGAGCTGTACGAACACCTCGAACCCGTCGGTGATGGTCGCTGCGGGGCTGCTTGCCCGCAACGCCGCCGAACTCGGACTCGCGGTGCCCGACTACGTCAAGACGAGCCTCGCGCCCGGCAGCCGCGTCGTCACGGAGTACCTGAAACGTGCGGACCTGCTCGAGGACTTAGAGGAGCTGGGCTATCATGTCGTCGGCTACGGCTGTACGACCTGTATCGGCAACTCGGGGCCGCTTCCGGAACCGATCGAGAACGCGATCGACGACCACGATCTCTGGACGACGAGCGTCCTCTCCGGAAATCGGAACTTCGAGGCCCGAATCCACCCGAAGATCAAGGCGAACTACCTCGCCAGCCCGCCACTGGTCGTCGCCTACGGGCTCGCCGGAACGATGGACGTCGACCTCGAGACCGAGCCGCTCGGCACGAACGACGACGGCGAAGCGGTGTACCTCGAAGACGTCTGGCCGGACGCCGAGGAGATCCGCGAGACGATCCACGACACCGTCTCTCCCGAAATGTTCGAAGAGAAGTACGCCAGCGTCTACGAGGGCGACGAGCGCTGGGAGGCCCTGGACGCCCCCGAGGGCGACGTCTACGACTGGGACGAGGAGTCGACCTACATTCGCGAGCCGCCGTTCTTCCGAGACTTCCCGCTCGAGAAGCCCGGCGTCGACAACGTCGAGGACGCCCGTGCGCTGTTGACCCTCGGTGACACGGTCACGACCGACCACATCAGTCCTGCCGGACTCTTCAGCGAGGACCTGCCCGCCGGCCAGTGGCTCGAAGAGCGCGGCGTACCGGTCCACGAGTTCAACACTTACGGCTCCCGTCGCGGGAACCACGAAGTCATGATGCGGGGGACGTTCGCCAACGTCCGTATCGAGAACGAGATGGTAGACGGGAAGGAGGGCGGCTACACGATCCACCACCCCTCCGGTGAGGAAACCACGGTCTTCGAGGCCAGCGAGCGCTACCGCGAGGAAGACACGCCACTGATCGTGATGGCCGGCGAGGAGCTCGGCACCGGCTCGAGCCGCGACTGGGCCGCCAAGGGGACCGACCTGCTGGGCATCCGCGCGACGATCGGCAAGAGCTACGAGCGCATCTACCGCGACAACCTCATCGGGATGGGCGTCCTCCCGCTGCAGTTTGCTGAGGGCGAGGGCTGGGCGGAACTGGGCCTCGCAGGCGACGAACAGTACACGATCGACGGGCTCGAGGACGGCCTCGAACCCAACGCCGAACTGACCGTCACCGCCGAAGACGACGACGGCGAGACGACGGAGTTCACGGTGACCGCACAGGTCGACACGCCGATGGCGGTCGAGTACGTCGAGAACGGCGGCGTCTTGCACCTCGTGTTGCGGCGGCTGCTGCAGGAAGAGACGAACTGACCTCGACCGGAGCCGACTCGCTCGACGGGGCCGTTCGAACCCGACGAGCGCGAAGACGGGGTCGTCCGCCGGAGAGTGAGCGTCAGCGTCTTTGGGGTTCCGTACACAACGTCGATCGATGACCGACCTGCGATACCTCCCCGACGCGGACGACGTGACCACGTTCACCGCCACGATCACGGAGACCACCCAGGACAGCGTCTTCCTCGACGGAACCTACTTCTACCCCGAGGGCGGTGGCCAGCCCGCCGACCGCGGCGCCCTCGAGTGGGACGGCGGCCGCGCGGACGTAGTCGATGTCCGGAAGGATCACGGCGACGTGCGCCACGACGTCGAACTCCGAACGGGGGAACTCCCGGCCGAGGGGACGACGGTCGAGGGTCGGATCGACGAGGACCGTCGCCGCAAACTGAGCCGGATGCACACCGCCCAACACGTCGTCTCCCGCGTCGTCCTCGACGAATACGGGGCGAGTACCGCCGGCAATCAGGTGTATCCCGATCGGTCGCGGATCGACTTCGAGCCCGCGTCGTTCGACGACGAGGACCTCGAACGCATCGAACGCCGGTCGAACGAGGCTATCGATCGAGACCTGTCGCTGGTCAAGGAGAACCGTCCGCGGTCAATCGTCGAGGAGCGGGTCGACGAGGGTCGCGTACCGTTGGATCTGATCCCCGACTCCGTCGACCCGCTCCGCGTGGTCGAGATCGAGGGGTTCGATCGCTGTCCCTGCGGCGGCACCCACGTGTCTCGGCTCGGCGAGATCGGTCGGCTAACCGTCACCGACCACGTGTCGAAGGGCGAGGACACCGAACGGATCGAGTTCGAACTCGAGGACGCGACCTGAGCGACGGCTCCGCGTTCCGGTTACGAGAGCGGGGGCTCGACGCGTCGTCACGGCCGTCCTCGCGTTTGCGGGTACGTCGAGCTTTTCCGGCGTCCGATCGTAGGGCGTCCCATGAGTACTCCGACCGAGCGCAATCGGCTCGACGAGGAGGAGAGTCCCTACCTGCGCCAGCACGCGGACAACCCCGTCAACTGGCAACCGTGGGACGAGCGGGCCCTCGAGACCGCGCGCGAACAGGACAAGCCGATCTTCCTCTCGATCGGCTACTCGGCGTGTCACTGGTGTCACGTCATGGAGGAGGAGAGCTTCGCCGACGAGGAGGTCGCCGAGGTGTTAAACGAGGAGTTCGTCCCGATCAAGGTCGACCGTGAGGAACGGCCAGACGTCGACAGCATCTACATGACGGTCTGCCAGCTCGTCAGCGGGCGGGGCGGCTGGCCGCTGTCGGCCTGGCTCACCCCCGAGGGGAAGCCGTTCTACGTCGGCACGTACTTCCCGAAGCACTCGAAACGCGGCCAGCCGGGCTTTCTGGACCTCATCGAGGGACTGGCCGACTCCTGGAAGACCGACCGCGAGGAGATCGAGAACCGGGCCGAGGAGTGGACCGCGGCCGCGACGGACCGCCTCGAGGAGACGCCCGACTCGATCGGCGCCGCGGAGCCGCCATCCAGCGACGTCTTAGAGCGGGCGGCCGACGCCGCCCTCCGCAGCGCCGACCGCCAGAACGGCGGGTTCGGCTCCGGCGGGCCGAAGTTCCCCCAGCCCGCCCGGCTGCGAGTCCTCGCCCGGGCGTACGACCGCACCGGACGCGACGAGTACCGCGAGGTCCTCGAGGGGTCGCTCACCGCCATGATCGAGGGCGGCCTCTACGACCACGTCGGCGGCGGCTTTCATCGGTACTGCGTCGACGAGGACTGGACGGTCCCCCACTTCGAGAAGATGCTGTACGACAACGCCGAGATCCCCCGCGCCCTGCTGGCGGGCTACCAGCTTACCGGCGACGAACGGTACGCCGACTCCGTCCGGGACACCCTCGAGTTCGTCTCCCGGGAGCTAACCCACGCCGAGGGCGGCTTCTTCTCGACGCTGGACGCCCAGAGCGAGGACCCCGCGACCGGCGAGCGCGAGGAGGGGGCCTTCTTCGTCTGGACGCCCGCGGAGGTCCGGGAGGTCCTCGGAGACGAGACCGACGCCGAGCTCTTCTGTGCTCGGTACGACATCACCGAGTCGGGCAACTTCGGGGGGCAGAACCAGCCGAACGTCGTCGCCTCGATCTCGGAGCTCGCAGAGCGGTTCGACCTCGCGGCCGAGACGGTCGAGCAGCGCCTCGAGGACGCCCGGGCGGAGCTGTTCGAGGCCCGCGAGGAACGTCCTCGACCGAACCGCGACGAGAAGGTGCTGGCGAGCTGGAACGGCCTGATGATCGCGACGTGTGCGGAGGCCGGGCTCGCGCTGGGCGAGGACCGCTATGCGGGAATGGCAGTCGACGCCCTCGAGTTCGTTCGCGATCGGCTCTGGGACGCCGAGGAGGGACGGCTCTCGCGGCGATTCAAAGACGGTGACGTCGCCGTGCAGGGCTACCTCGAGGACTACGCCTTCCTCGCGCGCGGCGCACTGGGCTGTTACGAGGCCACCGGGGAGGTCGAGCACCTCGCGTTCGCGCTCGAGCTGGCCCGCGTCATCGAGGCCGAGTTCTACGACGCCGAGCGCGAGACGATCTACTTCACCCCCGAGAGCGGCGAGTCGCTGGTCACGCGACCCCAGGAGCTCAACGATCAGTCGACGCCCTCGGCGACGGGCGTCGCGGTCGAGACCCTGCTCGCGCTGGACGGGTTCGCGGGCGAGGGATCGACGAGTCCTCGTGAAGACGGCGACGCGGAGTTCGAGGAGATCGCGGCGTCGGTCCTGCGGACCCACGCGGGCCGTCTCGAGTCGAACGCGCTCCAGCACGCCACGTTGTGTCTCGCCGCGGATCGCCTCGAGTCGGGCGCGCTCGAGGTGACCGTCGCGGCCGACGAGGTGCCCGCCGAGTGGCGCGCGGCGTTCGCCTCGCGGTACCTGCCTGATCGACTGTTCGCGCCGCGACCGCCGACCGAGGACGGGCTCTCCGAGTGGCTCGACGAGCTGGAGCTCGAGTCGGCGCCAACGATCTGGGCCGGCCGCGAGGCTCGCGACGGTGAGCCGACGCTGTACGTCTGCAGAAATCGGACCTGTTCGCCGCCGACCCACGACGTCGACGAGGCCCTCGACTGGCTCGAGGGCTCGGGCGGGATCGACGAGGACGTCGACGCCGACGACGTGCCGTTCTAGTCGGCGGTTTCGGGTTCGCCCTCGACCTCGAGTTCCCGGGCGAGCCAGACCGCCGGCGGGACGTCCTCGTCCTCGACGAAGCGGACGACTTCCTCGCCCGATCCGTCCTCGACGACGATCGTGGGGATGTACTCGATATCGTACTCATCGACGCCGGGGCCCTGCTTGTCCTGATCGAGGGCGATCTCGTCGATTCGCTCGTCGGGGACCCCCGCGGCTTCGAGGGCTGCGCCGAAGTCGGGCAGCAGGGCACGGCAGTCCTTGCACCAGTCCCCGCCCCACACCTTGTAGGTGAGGTCCTCGCGGGCCGCGAGCGCGTCGACAGTGTCCTCGTAGGAGGCGGCGTCCCACGTCGGATTGGGTCGCATGGTTTCGAGACTCATACCCGCGAGTTTCGGCCCCGAGGGCTTAACGGCCGCGCTTCGGTGGGCGGATCGGTGGTATTTTTACGGGAAGGGAAAAGATTATTACGTATGGTATTTGACTCGATCGGCGACGCCGGCCACGAACAGGTATCGTACTTCACCGATCCCGAAACGGGGCTGCGAGCGATCGTCGCGATCCACGACACGACCTTAGGACCCTCCCTGGGCGGCACGCGGATCCTCGACTACGACTCCGAGGACGCAGCCCTCGAGGACGTCCTGCGGCTCTCGGAGGCGATGACCTACAAGGCCGCCGCCGCGGATCTCCCGCTGGGGGGCGGGAAGGCCGTCGTCCTCGGCGATCCCGAGGAGGTGACGGCCGAGCCGGTGCTCGAGGCCTACGGTCGCGCCGTCGATCGCCTGGGCGGGCGCTACATCACGTCGGTCGACATCAACTCGAGCGCCGCGGAGATGGACGTCGTCGCCCGGGAGACCGACCACGTCGTCGGCACGACCGACGGGCTCCAGAACCCGTCGGCGGTGACGGCACACGGGGTGTTCTGCGGGATCCGGGCCTGCGTCGATCACGTCTACGGCGAGGACGATCTGGAGGGGCTCGAGGTCGTCGTTCAGGGTCTGGGGAAGGTCGGGCGGTCGCTGGCCGAGGAACTGCTCGAGGCCGGCGCCGCGGTGACGGTCTCGGACGTCGATCGGGAGGCCCTCGAGGCGTTCGCGACCGAACACGGCGCGGGGACGGTCGAGCCCGACGCCGTCTACGAACGCTCCTGCGATGTCTTCGCCCCCTGTGCGGTCGGCGGAATTCTCAACGACGACACCATCCCCCAACTGGAGTGTGATATCGTTTCCGGCGCCGCGAACAACGTGCTAGCCGAGCGCCGCCACGCCGAGGCGCTTCGCGAGCGCGGAATCCTGTACGCGCCCGATTACGTGATCAACGCCGGCGGGCTGGTCACCGTCGCCAAGGACCACTTCGGCGGCACATACGAGGAGGCCTACGCGGAGGCCGAGGCGATCGAAGCACGGCTGCGCGGGATGATCGAGCGCGCCGACGAGGAGGGGACGACCGTCCTCGACGCGGCCGAGACCTACGCCGAGGAGCGGATCGCGGGCGCGGACGGCGAGTCGCGGTCGATGCCGCAGCCCTAGGGTCGCGAACACCGGCACGACATGCGAGGGCCAGTACGGGTTTACGTCTCCGCTGCCTACGCGCTCGCAATGAAGGGAAGTATCCTGGACACGATCGGCTCGCCGCTCGTCCAGGTCGACTCGCCGGAGGGCGCGACCGTCGCCGCGAAGGTCGAATCCTTCAACCCCGGAGGATCGGCCAAGGATCGGCCGGCTCTCGAGATGATCCGCACGGCCGAACAGGAGGGACTGATCGAGCCCGGCGACTGGCTCGTCGAGCCGACCAGCGGCAACACCGGAATCGGTCTCGCGCTGGTCGCGGCCGCGCGGGGCTACGACCTCACGATCGTGATGCCGGCCTCGAAATCCGAGGAGCGACGCCGAATCATGGCCGCCTACGGCGCCGAGCTCGAACTCGTCGAGGGTGAGATGGAGGCGGCCCGCGAGCGTGCCGACGAGCTCGAGGCCAAGGGAGCGGTCCAGCTCGGCCAGTTCGAGAACCCCGCCAACCCGCAGGCCCACTACCGGACGACCGGGGAGGAGATCCTCGAGCAGGTCGGCGACCGCGAGATCGACGCCTTCGTCGCCGGCGTCGGCACCGGGGGCACCCTCTCGGGAACGGGACGACGGCTCCGCGAAGAGTTCCCCGAGATGGAGATCGTCGCCGTCGAGCCGGCCGAAAACGCCGTCCTCTCGACGGGCGAACCCGGCGACGACGACTTCCAGGGGATGGGTCCGGGCTTCGTCAGCGACAACCTCGACGTCGACCTGATCGACCGCGTCGAGACGGTCCGTCTCGAGGACGCCGAAGACGAGTGTCGTCGGCTGGCCCGCGAGGAGGGTGTCCTCGTCGGCCAGTCCAGCGGTGCGACGAGCCTCGTCGCGAACCTGATCGCCGAGGAGATCGCCGAGCCCGAGGCCGGCTGTCCCGAGCTTCCGGACGTCTTCGACCGACAGCCCCAGGCGACCCCCGAGACCGACGGTGGCACCCCCGGGGACTGCCCGCTCGTCGTCACCGTCTTCTGGGACAGCGGCGAGCGCTACCTCTCGACCGGCCTTTTCAACTGATCGGTACAATACCCCTTTCACCTTGCCGAACGTTCTTTGTACTAGATATCATCTAAACGAGTATGGAACGCCGATCCAGGCGGGCGCTGTTGAGCGCAGTGACGGGAGCGGCCACGCTGCTTGCGGGTTGTATCGCGGACGAGCTCGGCGACGAATCGAACGAGAGCGACGACGGAACGGGTTCGAACGGCGACGACGAAGCGGACGACGGAAACGAGAGCGACGAGGCGGCCAACGGAAACGGGAGCGACGACGCGGTAGACGAGACGGCGTTTACCACCCCGGAACCACGGGAGGAGCCGGCCGTCGCGTTGCTTACCGACCGCGATGGCGCCGACGACTGGTTCGCGGTCCGGGACGTCGACGACGACGTCGGCACGTTCCTCGAGGACACTGCGTTCGACGACGCGTCGGTGATCGTCCTCGAAGCCCGCGCGCCGAACCTGTGTTACGAACTCGGCCTCGAGTCGGTGACGATCGAAGACGGGGTCACGATCAAGGCGGTCGTCGACGACGATGACGCCGCCGGCTGTGCACAACAGGAAGCGACGACGGGACAGCTCGTTGGGCTCTCGGAGGGCGGTGAGCCGGTCACGGACGGAACCGTAACGATCGTCGATCACGACGCCGCGACCCACGAGTTCGACCTCGACGAGGACGCCGAGTAGCCCGCGGGCGGGCTACGGGGAGTACTCGGCCTCGGTGAGCCGGACGACGAGTGTCTCCGCGACGTCTCGGAGGTCGTACTCGGGGAGGTCGCCGTCGGTCCGACGGACGTACAGCGGCTCGACGAGCCGCGGTCGTGTCCGCGACGCGTCGGTCGGGTCGCCGTCGGTTCCGTCCTCGTCGTCGTTCGGGTCCGTATCTGGGCGTTCGAGCCCATAGATCTTGCAGAACTCGCCGGTGTCGTCGGCCTCGAGGACGCCGTTTCGCAGCTCGTCGGCAAGCGACCGCGAGAGCCACTCCGTCCCGCTGACCGAGGGCTCTCGGACGAGCGCCTCGTCGACGAACCGGGTGAGATACCAGTCCAGATCGTTCAGCAGCGAGATCGCCGCGCCGACGCTGACGGTTCGAACGGCGAGGGAGTTCTCGAAGGGGCGCTCGAGGTCGTAGGTTGCAAGCGCCTCGCGGGAGGTCTCCCGGGAGAGGAGCTCGTACTGAAGGTTCACCTCGGGATCGCCGACGAGACAGACGCGGGTCACTGCCGGGTGTTGGCGGATCGCGATAATGGGCGTTTCGTCTCCCGACGGAGCCGTCACTCGATCTCGGAGTCGCGTCTGACGATCAGCACGTCCGCGGGCGCTTCGTTGACGACGTACTTCGAGACGGTGCCAAGGAGCTTCTCCGACACGCCGTCCGCGCCGGTCGAGCCGATGACGATCGCGCCGATATCGTGGTCGTCGGCGTAGGTTTCGATCGCCGTTCGCGGGATCCCGGTCGTTACGGTCGACTCGACCGCGATTCCGGCGTCGGCCGCGTTGCGTTCGAGTCGCTCGATGACGCTCCGGGCCGCTTTTCGCTCCTCGGCAATCTTCTCCGCCAGTCCCTTCTGCTCCGGATCCTCGCGAGACTTCTCGACGACGTAGAGCACGTGCAGCTCGGCGTTGTACTGCTTTGCCATCCGGATCGCCCGCTTCGCGGCCAGCTCGGCGTTGTCGCTGCCGTCGGTCGGACAGAGAACCCGCTCGTACATATGCTGATTTGCGTTCCTCGAGGGGAAAACGATCCCTCCTGAATAATCGTGGGTGTCACACCGACGGGTGCGTTTATGGCTCGACGAGCTTCGCGTTTCGGGCGGCCTCCTCGGCTCGCTCGAAGAGGTCGTCGGGTTCGGCCGCGAGCAGGGGCTCGAGCCGGGCGTTGGTCTCGGCCCGGTCGGGCGCGACGCGGTTACAGCCCGCGTCGATCGTCGACTCGGTGAACGTGCCGATCTCGCGGGCTTGCTCGACGATATCAGCCTTGTCGCGGGTCAAAAGCGGGCGATGGATCGGCAGGCGGGTCGCGCGGCTCGTCACCCCGAGATTCTGGACCGTCTGGCTCGACTTCTGGCCGACCGCCTCCCCGGTGACGATCCCGTGGGCGTCGACGCGCTCGGCCAGCACCTCCGCGGCCCGATAGAAAAAGCGCCGCATCGAGAGCATTCGGCCCTCCTCCATCTCCTCGACGAGGACGGAGATCGTCTCCCCGCCGGGAACCCTGTAGACCTCCATGTCGAAGTTCGGCGCGTACCCCGAGAGGACCCGGACGGTCTCCATCGCGCGGGCCTCGTGGTCGATCCCGCCGAACGGGCCCAGATCGACGTACACCGGGACGATCGGGCTCCCGCGTTTCATCGCCTCGTAGGCCGCGACGGGCGAGTCGATCCCGCCGCTGACCATCGCGATCACCGGCTCCTGGGCGCCAAGCGGCAGCCCGCCCGGCCCGGCCCGCTTCTCGAGGTAGACGAAGGCGACGTCCTCGCGGACCTCGACGCCGAAGGTGAGGTCGGGGTCGTCGAGGTCGACCTCGGGCTCGAACTCGTCGGCGACGGCCTCCCAGATCGCGGCTCCGCCCTCTCGCGCGAGGTCGTCGCTGTCGTAGGGTAAGCTCTTGTCCGCCCGGCGGGCGTCGACGGCGAACGATCCCCCGTCGTAGCGAGCCCGGGCGGTCTCGGCGAGGACCTCCAGGATCCGGTCTTTCTCGGTGCTCGTGGTCAGACACGGGCTCGCGGAGACGACTCCGAAGGTGTCTGCTGCGGCCGCGGTGGCGTCCTCGACCGCGTCCTCAGTGGTGTGGACAAGCGGTCGGCTCCAGCGGCGCTCGACCTCCCCGGGAACGGACCGGTCCGCGAGGATCGCCTCGAGGTTCTCCGCGAGGAGCCCCTCCATGTACCGCTTGACGGTGTTGCTCTTGGTGTTCAGGTCCCCGTGGCGGACGAGGACGGTGTCGGCTCCCGGCGGATGCATACCGGGTCGTAGCCGGGCCCGGGTATAAGGGGATTACGAGCCGCGGAGGTTAGCGTTCGGTGACCGCGAGCGCGTTCTCGAGGGTCGACTCGATCTCCGCGGCCGCCTCGTCGTCGGTCGCGACCAGGGGCGGTCGGACCTCGTCGGAGGGGAGTACGTCGCGCTGGACCAGCCCCGTCTTCGCCGCCTGGGCGAACCCGTAGGCGCCACAGGTTTCGAACAGCGGCGCGATCGCCGCCGACTGGAGCTGCTGGCCCCGGTCGGTGTCGGCCGTCTCGACCGTCTCGGCGAACGTCCGCGGGACGACGTTCGACAGGGCGTTGATCCCGCCGTCGCCGCCCAGTCGGATCGACGGAACCAGCAGGGAGTCATAGCCCATCAGACAGAGGAACTCGTCGGGGGTCTCCCGGACGAGCGACTGGAAGTAGGTCAGATCCCCGCTCGAATCCTTGATCCCGACGAACGCCTCGCGCTCGGCGAGGGCCGCGACGGTCTCGGGTTCGATCCGCTCGCCGGTGTACTGGGGGATGTTGTAGAGGACGATCGGCAGGGTCGTCTCCGCGGCCACCCGCTCGAAGAACCGTTCGTTCCCTTCCGGGGCGTTCGCCGGGGTGAAGTACGGCGGGACCAGCGCGGCCGCGTCGGCGCCGGCGTCCGCGGCGTTATCGACGTGGGTGACGGCCTCGTCGACGCTGGTCGCGCCCGAGCAGGCGACCACCGGGCCGTCGGCGTGGTCGACGGTCAGCTCGATCACGCGGCGACGCTCCTCGGGGCCGAGACTCGGAAACTCCCCGGAGGTGCCACAGGCGAAGACGCTATCGATCCCGCCCTCCCGGAGGTGTGCGAGCAGGTCGACGAGCGCGTCCTCGTCGATCGCGCCGTCGTCGAACGGCGTCACGGTCGGACAGCTGACACCACGGAGCGCGTTTCGCAGATCCATGGCTGGAGGCAGTAGCGCTCGAGTGAAAGTCGTTGCTGTCGCGGCGATCAGAACGTAGTGAGTTCGCCGTCGATCACCTGGCGGGTGATCTCGGTGACGTCGGCGAGTTCGCGGTCGACGATGACCTCGACGTCGTCCTCGACGTCCTCGAGCGCGACGTCCTCGTCGGTGACGACGTGAACGTCGGCGACGTGGGGCTGGTCGATCGGCCGCCCGATCTGGGAGAGCAGCCGCACCCGTAGATCGCGGATACCGTCGACGTCGTCGACGACCGATTCGGCGATCGAGGTCGAGAGCAGGTTGTAGATCTTCCCGATGTGGTTGACCGGGTTCTTTCCGCTGGTGGCCTCCATCGACATCGACCGGTTGGGCGTGATGAGCCCGTTCGCGCGGTTGCCGCGGCCGACCGAGCCGTCGTCGCCCTGCTCGGCGGAGGTGCCGGTGACGGTCAGATAGATCGACCCCTCCTCGTAGTCGTCGGCGGTGTTGACGTGGACGTCGACCTCGCGGTCGGTGTGGTCGCGGGCGACCTCGGTGACGAAGTCCCGAACCGACTCGACCGCCTCGGCGTACTCGTCGATGTCGGCGATGTACTCGTCGACCATCGCCGCGGCGACGGTGACGTCGATCTTCTCGCCCTCGCGTTTGCCCATGATCTTCACGTCGGGGCCGAGTTCGGGATGAGTACTCGCGTACTCGCCGTTCAGCTGCCGTTCGGCCTCGAGGACGATCCGTTCGGTCTCTGTCAGGGGCGCGTGGCCGACGCCGAAGCTCGTGTCGTTGGCCATCGGAACGCTGACCTCGTCTTCCCCGAAGACCTCCTGGAGATCGCCGCTGCCCTCGCCGAGCTTGACGTCGACGACGATATCCTCGCCGTAGGTAAGCTGTGGGATCGTCTCTTCGAGATACTCGCGGGCGGCACGCAGCGCAATCGTCTCGGCGGGGATCATCTGTCCCTCGTAGCGTTTGGTCGCACGGCCGACGATCAGCAGGTAGATGGGATCGACGACCTCGCCGCCGCCGAAGGCGGGCGCGGCCTCGCCGGCGACCAGCTGGGTCTCGTCGGTGTTGAAGTGCAACACCTCGCCGACGCGGTCGATGTATTCGCGGGCGAGCGCCCCGGCGACGCTCTCGGCGACGCCGTCGCAGATCGAGTCGGGGTGGCCGATCCCCTTTCGCTCGACGATCTCGACTTCCTGGTCCTCTACCGCCTGGCGGTCGATCGGCTCGACCCGGATGTTCCGTCCACTCATTGACGGGGATAGTCGGCTCGAGGTTCTATAACTTCCGGAAACAAATCTCGACAGAAAATACCCCGCGGTAATGCCTCGCTTAGGCGTCGTTCTCCAACAATAGCCCGAGATACGACGTGCGGATCTGTGCGCCGGGGTCGAGCCCGAGCCGTTCGAGGACGTCGAACGCACCCTCGCGGGCGTCCTCGAGGGCGTCCTCGTCGTCGACCTCGCGCTCGACCTCGACGTAGTCGCCGACGTCCTCGACCGAATCGAGGGTGATCGTGTACCCCTCGAGGGCGAACCGTTCGCGGTCCTTGCGGACCGTCGCGGCGGGCTCGAAGTCCAGTTTCGTCAGGACGGTGTCGACCTTCTCGCCGCTGCCGACGGCGGTCTCGACCTCCTCGCGGCTCTTCGACGTCTCATCGAGGAGCGGCCCCTTGTAGGTGAGCCGGGTCTCGTCGGGGGCGTCCTCGGGACGCTCCGTGCGGATCCGCAGCGCCTCGTCGGTTTCCGGAAAGGATCGGTGGGGGGCGTCGTAGTAGGTGTCGACCTGGACGACGGCGCCGGTCGGCGTCGCACCGAGCTCCGCCAGCCGATCCCTGACGGTCTCGAGATCGGCGGGAACCTTGACCTCGACCTCGTACATACCTGCGGGGACGGGG
>JGI2924J29684_1077009_pt1 | contig 12955 bp, 11 predicted proteins | sample BenlonsequencITS_FD_29684 | JGI IMG/M metagenome (IMG submission 29684)
CCTTCCTGCTCGTCCTGCCGATCTTCGCGTACCTCATCGCGGTGCAGATCGGTCTGGCGGCCGAGATCTTCAACGAGGCGATGGGGGCGGGAATCGACGTCGCGGTACTCACCGGCGGTTACTCGCCGTACCTCTGGGGGCTGCTGGCCGCGATCGGGCTCTTCGTCGGCGTCGTCTTACACGAGCTCGGACATTCGCTGACCGCTCGTCACTACGGCTATCCCATCGACTCGATCACGCTCTGGCTGCTGGGCGGCATCGCCGCGCTCTCGGAGATGCCCGAGAACTGGCGCCAGGAGTTCGGCATCGCGATCGCCGGCCCCATCGTCTCCGTGCTCGTGGGGTTCGTCTCCTACGGGCTCTTTCTCGCCACGCCCGCGGGTCTCGACGGATTTCGGTTCATCTTCCTCTTCCTCGCGGTGTTGAACATTGGCATGGCGGCGTTCAACCTGCTTCCGGCGTTCCCGATGGACGGCGGGCGAGTACTGCGAGCCCTCCTTGCGCGCAATCAACCGTACGCAAAGGCCACCCGTCAGGCCGCGACGGTCGGCAAACTCTTGGCCGTCCTGATGGGGCTGTTCGGGCTGTTCGCCTGGAATCCTCTGCTCATTGCAATCGCGCTGTTCGTCTACATTGCCGCCTCGGGCGAGTCCCAGCAGGTGACGATGAAGGCCGCCTTCCAGGACGTCACCGTCGCCGACATCATGACACCGGCGGACCGACTGCAAACCGTCGGCATCGACACCACCGTCGAGGAACTCGTCCAGCGCATGTTCCAGGAACGCCACACTGCCTACCCCGTCCTGGACGGTGGCCGCCTCGTCGGGATCGCCACGCTCTCGGACGCACGGAACGTCAAACCAGTCGAGCGCGAAGCTTACACGGTCGAGGAGATCATGCGGAACGAGCCGCCGACGGTCGAGCCAGCAGCGGACGTGATGGGTGCGATCGAGCAGATGCGTGAGGAGAACGTCGGCCAGTTGCTCGTCGTCACGCCCGACGCGGGCTGGAATACAGACGGCAGCGAGCTCGTCGGCATCATCTCCCGTTCGGACGTCATGACCGCCCTCGACGTCGTCCAGCAAAGCGGCTCCGTAACCCCGATGGACAAACGCCTCGCCGACTGAGACGTCGAATACGTGGTTCAGCCAGTAGTCGGTCCCGGTTCGGCAGGGACGGTTGTCGGCCGCGTGACGTCGATCAGTTCGCGCTGGGTCTCGGCAGCGATGTGGCCGAAGTCCGCCTTCCGATGGCACGGCGGACAGAGGGTGACGACGTTTTCGAGCGTGTGAGCGTCGGTTTTCTCGAACGCAGCGGCTTCGATGTAGTGACGAACGGGGACGATGTGGTGGACGTCTGGGTTGCGGCCGAGCGCGTCGGCGTCGGTTCCGCAGCGGACGCAGGCGTAGCCGTCGCGTTCGAGCGCCGCCCGTCGCGTCGCGGCCCAGCCCTCGCCGTAGGGTTCGTTACCGCCACCCTTCCAGTTGGGGTGACCGTCTCCGGTGAACGATTCGGAGAGCCACGCTCGGCGACAGTCTTCGCTACAGAGAATCGCGTCACCGGTCGCATTGCTAGGATAGCGCTCAACGGGCTCGGCACAGACGGCGCACTCGAACTCGCGCTTGCCACCGGACCAGCGAGGATTATTCTCACCCGTAATCGGAGGCATTTCGCGCCATTCAGCAGTATCTACGCACTCAGCACAATAGAGACCTACTTTCTCTGATGGGTAATAGGAAAAAGACTTTCCACAGAGAACACATTCGGTCTCCTCCTTACCGCCGCGGAAGTTTGGATTGTTCTGGCCAGCGTACGGGCTCGCCTTCGAGAGGCATTCGTCAGAGCAGTACGCCTTCTCGTAGGGAGAGTGGAACTCGGTTCCGCAGTAATTGCACGTTCGATTCGGAAGGCGCTCGTCATGAGTACTTGTGTGGTGAACAGCCCGCCCCCGCTTGGTTGCGAATGATCGTTCACACGTTGGGCACGGATACATCGACTTATTATCCGACCACCTCATGGAAAATTGTGGTGGAGTGGTTTCCGATTTCCGGAATTGCCTACCGTACTGCCCAGGCTACTCGAGCATATGTTTGAAAAGTTATGAGTCCGGGTGCGAAAATCGAATCCGCTTCTCAGCCTCCACAAGGCTGAAGGATAACCATTACCCCAACCCGGACACGGTTGCGTTCATATCTATCCGCTGAGGGCCTGATATACATTTCGCCTCATCACAGGTGTGTGATTTCCCCGCACAGTATCGGAAACAGTCGTCATAGCGTACGTGCATCGGCCTCGACCCGAACGATTTTTCGCCGGGCATCCACTAGGGTCACTAACGCGTGGCCATCACCGACAAGATCTACGTCAAGAACCACCGCCAGCTCGCCTCGCAGCTCGAGACGAACGTCCCGAAGGGGGCGTTCAAAGGGGCGACACTCGACTTGCTCTTTCAGGGCGAGGGCCTCGAGAAACTGGACGATGCGACGCGCGAACGGGTACTCGACTTCGCGAGTGACTTTCTCGACTGTGACTGCCAGGACAACCCCTACTGTGGCTGTCCGGAGCGAAAGTTCATCCAGTATCTGCTGGAGTTGCGCGCACAGGGACTCGGACCCGACGCGATCGTCGACGTGATGAGCGACGACTACATGGTCTACGCCTACGCGGGCGACGTCCTCTCGTTTCTCGACAGCGGCGTCCGAACCCTCGAGGCAGCCGAAGGGCTGGCCGGGGTCGACGGCTATCCGGAGAAACAGGCCAAAATTCGCGAGGCCAAAGACGAACTGGCGCGGTAAGGCGGTCGGCGACTGGAATAGACTTCGGGCGGGACGGGTGGAGCCGGCCGTCAGCCGAGCTGGTAGGGTTCGTCTTCGTCGAGATCGTCGAGCAGGAGCACTTCCTCTTCCTCGTCGTCGACGCGGTCGCGAAGGTCGGTGACGTAGGCCTTGTGCTCTTCTAGCTGTTCGCGGAGGTGCTCGGTCTCGAGTTCGAGTCGTTCGTGTTCCCGTAGGAAGCTCTTTGGTACCTCCACGGTCGGAGGGAATGCGTTCTCGTCCGACTCGTCACCCTCGAGTTCGTCCTCCGGCACGACCGCGACCTGTCCGTCGTGTTCGATGAGCGTATCGACGTAGTCCCGGAAGACGGCGGACAACGAGATATCGCGCTCTTCGGCGATCTCCTGAAGCGCCGCGAACGCCTCCTCGTTGACCCGGAACGAGATCGTCTTGTTCTTGTTGCCCATCCTGCGTCCTAGTGTGCGGTGACGATACTTAACGCTTCGTCAGACAGGTCTCGAGCGAGCGCCCGCGGCGGACGGATAGATGGAGTCACCAGCGTCTCGCCACACGCGTCGACGAGAACGTCGATTGGAAGCCCGCCCATGAGTATATCGCTCCCGAACACTTTACATCTCGGCAATAGCGGTGTTCGTATGGACTTCGGACTCGACGGAGACGCTGCGCTGGTGACGGCAAGCTCGGCCGGCCTCGGTCGCGCGAGTGCACGTGCGCTGGCGAGAGAGGGAGCGGACGTCACGATCTGCGGGCGGGACGAGTCACGACTCGACGACGCCGCGACCGAACTGGAAACCGTCGGCGACGGTGACGTGCTGGCCATCACTGCCGACATCACCGACCCGGACGATGTCGAGCGACTCGTCGACGCGACCGTCGACGCCTTCGGCGGGCTGGATCACCTCGTCACCTCCGCCGGCGGGCCGCCAGCCACGACGTTTCTGGAGACGACCGAGCGCCAGTGGTACCAGGCCTACGACCAGCTCGTGATGAGCGCCGTCTGGACCATCGAGTGCGCCCACCCGCACCTGGTGGACGCCGAGACTGGCTCGATCGTCTGTATCACGTCGCGAACGGTCACCGAAGCGGTGGATGGCCTCCTGCTCTCGAACGCGGTCCGCCGGGGTGTCAGCGGACTCGTCCAGACACTCTCGCGCGAGTTCGCTCCCGCCGTCCGCGTCAACGCCGTCATGCCGGGCTTGATCGAAACCGACCGGGTCGTCGACCTGATCGATTCCGGCGTCGAACGCGGCGAGTACGCGGACTACGACGACGGCCTCGCCGAGATGGCCGCAGACGTCCCACTCGGACGGATCGGCGAACCCGACGAACTCGGCGACGTCGTGGCGTTTCTCTCGAGCGAACGCGCGAGCTACGTCAACGGTGCCGAGCTCCCGATCGACGGCGGAACGATTCGCGGGTGACTGCGAGCGATCGGACGAGAGACGCCGACTCTCCTGCGTGGGAATTCACCGCCGTATCGCAGTTACGTCCGTCGGCCAGCGCTTCTGGTCTGCCTGACCGGCCGTCAAGTCCAGTTAGGATCCAGTCCAATGGTTAGCTTCGTGCTCGCTTGCGGCAGTCTGGGATGGTGCCGCCAATCAGCCAAGAAGGGGTGTGACGTGCCGAAGCGAATCAAATGGCGGCGGTATGGTCGCCGTCCCGCAGATGCAGTTGCGGGTAGAGATCGTAGTGGTCGTACCGGCGGGCGTAGATGAATTTTCCAAAGCCGATCACACGGAACGCCTCCGGCGGGAGGAGTCCCATGCCGACGAAGCAATCGCGCACCTGACACCGGAGGTGGTGGTCCAGATACGCGCGGAACTCCTCCAGCGGCCCGGGTTCGGCAGGCATGAGTTCGAGTGTGGCGTTGGGTTCGCGGTCCAGGGGCGGTCGGTCGGCCCGCTGCACCTCGTGTTTCCCCTGCGCGTTCGGGTAGCCGACGTGGATGCCCGAGACCGCTGCGACGTCGAGTTCGAGATCGTCTGGATCGGCGAGGTCGACGAGATGGTCGCCGAAGGCTTCCCAGTTCGCCAGGTCGGATTCCGTCACGTCGGACGGGTTGGTGACTCCTGTGCCGTCGTCGTAGTCGAGGCCGTGGGCCTCTGCAAGGTCGCGAGCCCGGCCTTCGAGGCCGCTTTCCGGAACGTCGACGCCGAGCCAGACGTCGAGTTCGTAGACCACCGCGTCGGGTGCCCGGACGCCCGACGGAAGGTCGATAGGTCGGTCGATGTCTTCGTGGTGACTGCGAAGCTGCTGGCGCAACGGGCCGAAGTAGCGCTCGAACTCGGCGTCGGAGAGGCGTTGGATGGCCAGTCTAACCGCATTCACGTACGCAGGGTTCTCGGCGCGCTCGACTGTGTCGTACCCGCGTTCGCGGTAGATGTGGTACCTCGCGAAGCGGCGGGCCTGGTTGACGTGTTCGTTTTCGTCTTCGGTTCGTCTGTCCGGATCGTCGTCGTAGCCATCTTGTTGATGTCCAGATATATCACCATCCTTCTTCATCTCAATAAGGTGCTCAACGTCGTTATTGTCGATCACACTAATACCGACCAAGCTTTCATTTTCTCCTGTAATTCTTGGATTCATATCAATTACCTTTGGCTCTCTGCAAGACCTTCAAGAGCGGATCCAGTCGTGGAACGTTCGTCCTTCAACTCCTCATACATCCGCGAGATTTCCTCGTACATCTGTTCGAGGCTCGCAGCCTTCTCGTCGACAAGATTGTCCGACGCCCAGCCGATGCCCTGTTTCACGAGATCGCCGACGACGCCGGATGCGGCTGTTCCGACAGCCGCGCCGGCTGCGGTCCCAAGACCGGGGAAGATCGAGCCAACCGCTGCACCGACGGCAGCGCCCGTTCCCATGCTCGCCAATGAGCCAATGAGTCCCTTCGTCGCCGTCTCTCCCCACTCGCCCTCGGATGGTGCACCCGGTTGCGCCTGGCTCAGGACTTCGAGCACCTGCTGCTGGTTCGCTTTGAGTTGTTCGACTTCCTTCGCCAGAACCTCCGGGTCGGCCGGCACGCTCGAACCGAAGCGCTCGTCGGCTTCCTGACGAGCCTGGTCGATCTGCTCCCCTTCGGGCATCCGCTGAATGTGAACATCGGTGCCGAGTCGATTGACGATCAGTGACTCCTCGCCCAACAGCGCTTCCTCCGCCGCCTGGTCAGCCTCACGCTCGAGCCGCGGATCCGGATCGATCTCCAGATCTGCATCCGCTTTCGGCATCATCGAGATTGCCGCACCAGTTTGCTGTTTGACGTGCGCCAACTCGTGCGCTAAGAGATACTGTCCTTCCGGCGTATTGGGTCGTACTCGCCGGAATTGAACACGATGGCGTTGCCGCAGGTGAACGCCTTCGCGTCGATGGCGTCCGCGGCTTTCGCCGCCTTCGGGCCCGTGTGAATACGGACGTTCGAGAAGTCGGCGTCCATCCGATTCTCCAGCGCGCGCTGAATCGACCCGTCGAGTGAGGTGCCGCCGCCACTTCCCAGGACGTCGAGCACGGGATCGGGCACGTCGTGTGGGCCCGTTCCCGTCCCCTCGACCGATCGCATGATATGGTGTTGGGCCTCGACGCCATAGCCCCGACTCGCCATCGGTTCGTGTTTCGGTTGGGGGACCACCGAGTCGACCGGCAGATCCGCGTTCGTCACCGACGGCCCTAGCTCCGGATACGTGCTGTGGGCCACCGCCGGATTCTGCAATTGCGCCGAAGCCTGCTGCGCTCGATTCTGTCGCGCCTGGGATCGCTTCGAGTCGGACCGCTCGCGGCGTCGCGCCTCCGCTGACGCTCGTTTCGAAGACGTTTCGTCCGGGCGCCGCCGTCGGGCGCGCTTAGCCATCGACGGCTTCCGGGACGGATCAGCGATGGTCGTATGCATCCCCACTCAGCGAATCAGGTCCAGTACCGGTGCGAAGATTCCCGCGTTGAATGTATCTTCCGCCCGATAGCCGTCGATATCGGCATTGTAGTCGTGGTAATCGGGAACGTAGTCTCTCGACATGCTCCGGCGCATCATGTGGTCAGTGCCAGGGCCGAGAACGCGATACTCTTCTGGCGGTTCCTCGCCACGGGAGAGGTACGAATCGCGGATCTGACACCGAAGGTGGTAATCGATGAACGCATCGAACTGGTCTCGCTCCAGATCGATCGCCACGTGTTCGAGTCGACCGTCGGGTTTCCGATCCGGATACGGGTCGTGACCGTCGATGGTTCGCGGGTCACCTTTCCCGGCGTAGTACATGACGTGGATGCCCGAGGTCGTCTCTACTTCGCTCTCGTCGGCCGTGAGGTAGATGTCGTACTTGTACTCGCGATATCTGTCGATCGCTTCGCCATCCGGAACTGGATTCTGGAGCGGCGGCTCGACGTGAGTTTTGTACTCGCCGGCTATCTGTCGGTAGAACTGGCCGAAGTGGTGGTCGAGTTCTTCTTCGGAACAGGTTTCGACGGCTTCTCGAACTGCCTTCAATTGATCCGTGTTGAGGTACCAGGGAACCGTGTTGTAGTTCGTTTCCTGGGTGACGTACCACTTGGCGTAGTCGCGGGCCTGTAACACCATCTCGTTGGCCTTCTCCGTTCGTTCGGCTGGGTCATCTGGGTAACCGTCCTGTTCATGATATTCGACCTCACCATCGAACTCCACTTCAATAAGATGCTCAACGTCGTTAGCGTCAATTATACTTAGCCCGACTCGTTCAGACTCTCCGGTGATTATTGCGTCCATCATCATGACCTCCTACTTTTCGCGTCACCAGTTGAGCTACCTTCACCAGTCTTTTCTTCCAGTTTATCCATATTCTCCGACTTGAGTCCGAGAATCTCAAGGACTCTGTCGCGATTGTTGTAGATTGCCTGGAGGGCTGCGCCAGTCAGTGAGCCGATCGTTTCACCGAAGGGAACGTTTGCCTGCTTCCCGATTTCGGTTGCGCCCATCTTGATGGCTTCACCGGCGCCAGCGTCTGCGATTGCCTGAAAGAGTCCACCCTCCACTTTTTGAGTTAACTCATCCACTTTGGCCGCTAGCTGCTCCTGATTCTCCGTCAGCGCGTAGAGTCGCTCTTCGACGCCCGATTTGTCGCCGACCGATTCGAGCGACAGTCCGTCGTCATCGTCGTTTTCGCCGCCGAACAGCGAGCCCGTGATCGACGATAGCGTCCCTCGAACGGAGCGCTGAACGTGTACCTCGGTCTTGCCCATCCGCTGAATCCCTAATTCTCCGCCCTCCATCACGCGCTGGGCGGTCTCCTCGGCTTCGCGTTCGAGCTGTGGATCGGGGTCGATCTCCAGGTCGACGTTCGCCTGCGGCATCATCGAGATCGTACCGCCGGTTTGCTGGCGGACGTGCGCTAGCTCGTGTGCAAGGAGGTGCTGACCTTGCGGACTCTCGGGATCGTACTCGCCGGCGTTGAACGCGATGTGATTCCCGACCGTGAACGCGCGGGCGTTGATGTCCTCGCAAGCCTTCGCGGCCGTCGGCCCGGTGTGAATACGCACGTCGCCGAACGAGTCGCCCATTCGATCCTCGACTGCATGCTGAATCGACGCGTCGAGCGACTGGCCCGACGAGGAGATCACCTCGCGGACGGACTCGGGCACGCCGGCGTCGCCCGCTGAGCCAATCGCCTGATCGGCATCCTTGTTCCGCTGGAGCGATGCCAGGTTCTGGCGCTCGATGTCGTCCGGGACTTCCTCGGGGCGATTCTGGAACTCGGCGATGAGTTCGCCCGCTCGCTCACTCGCTTTCGGCCCCAGCGGAACTGGCTCCGTCGTCGCCGGCTGCGACGCACGCATGACGGGCATCCCCACTTCGGCGATCGGTGCTGCAGCCTGCGTCTCTCGGCGTGACCGTCGATCGTCTCGCCGCTCGGACGATTCTGACTCGTCCGACAACGACCGATCGGATGTTCGCTGGGCGATCCGGTTTCTCATCGACCACACCCCGCAATTCTACGTTTCTGAAACACGCGCCCGATGCGCGTGAGCAGGCCACGGGCCCAATCAAGGGTCGAGGTTCGTCGTTGCATCTTCGACATTACGTCCTTCCGTTCCGACGGGTCGGCAAACATCCGGCAATGGAGGCACACACATTCTCAATTGAAGACCGTCGCGTTTGGGTCGTGGAATTCGGGGTAGAAATCAATGTTGTCATACCTCCAAGACGACATGAATCGCCCCATCCCAATCACGCGGAACTTTTCAGGCGGATGGACACCCATTTCGACGTACGAGTCTCGGATCTGACAGCGCAGGTAGTGATCCATGAACGACTGAAAGTACTCGATGTTCTGCGGATCGATCGGGAGCAATTCGATGACCGTATCCGGTTCGCGAGCCGCCGGTTCGAGATGATCGTCCACAGCCGTCAGACTCGGTCCGTCGGGATACTTCACGTACAACGCAGACACGGCGTCGAGATATGCGGCGTCGTTGAGATTCACCATTGAAGTCTCAGCATACGCGGCGAATTCACCAGCATACTCGGCCCACGTGTCGAGTTCCCCGGGAGAGACATCCGTTAAGTCGATATCGGCAGCCGAGTCCGTCACGTCGAGATCGTGCTCGACGGCAAGTTGCTGTCCGAAATCGGTCTCCAGCGGATCGATACCGAGGTAGAGGTTCGTACAGTAAATACACGGGTCCGTCGCCCCCTCCGGGGCGGTGAGAACCGGTTCTGTTCCGTCTCCCTCCTCGTACGCCAGTTGCTGATAGAGATCACTGAAGTGTTGCTCGAACTCGGTCGAGTCCATACCATCAATTACTTGACGAACACCATCGATCCGGACTGGGTTCTCGGCTGCCGGCATGGTGTCGTAGCCCCCCTCTACGAACACGACGTACCGCGCGTACCGACGAGCCTGGTTTACCCGCTCGTTACCTTCTTCAGTTCGATCAGCGGGATCATCAGGATAACCATCCTGATCGTGGTGTTTGATCTCACCATCAAACTCCATTTCGATAATGTGCTCAACGTGGTTATTGTCGATTACACTCAGTCCTATACGCTCGCTATTTTCGCCTGTGATGAGTCCATCCATAGAATTTTACCTCCGGCTTGTTCCGACGCCCTGTGAGGCTCCACTGCCAGTCACACTAGCACTGTTCCTTAGTTCGTTCACTTCCTCCTCCAGTTCACGATATTTCTCCTGCAGCGATTCAATCGCCGCTGCGTGTTCCTGAGACAACGCGTAACCGGTCACCTCCTTCGCAACGTCTCCAACCGCACCACCGACGACTTCAGCACCAACAGTCGTACCGATCGTCTGCCCGACGGCAACGCCGGCGACTGTACCCATCGGACCTCCCAGTGAGCCGATCGCACCGCCTAGCCAGCCTCCGAGGCTCCGGCCACCGAGGCCGCCGAGAAGCTTCCCACCCGCTGCTGCGAGTGATCCAACCGCACCCTTCGTCGCAACTTGCGACAGGTTACTCGCGGCCGTTTTGGTTTGTGTCCACGCGTTCTGCACCGTTGCGAGGAAGCCGCCAGATTCTTCTTTGGCTGGTTGCGAGACGCTTCCCTGCGCAGTCGTCCGTTCGGGCCCGGCAGCGAGCGGATCCTGATTCGCCTCTTGCTCGATCGCCCCGCGGTAGTAGTTGTCGACGATTTCGAGGACTTCGTCTCGGGTGACGTACTCCGATTCACCCTTGGCCGACCGCTGAATGTGGACGTCCGTTCCCAGCCGGTTCACGATCAGCGGCTCCTCGCCAGACAGCGCTTCCTCCGCCGCCTGGTCAGCCTCCCGTTCCAGTTGCGGATCCGGGTCGATCTCTAAATCCGCATCCGGCTGGGGCATCATCGAGATCGCCGCGCCCGTCTGCTGGCGGACGTGTGCGAGTTCGTGCGCCAGCAGGTACTGTCCCTCCGGGCTCTCTGGATCGTATTCACCGTCGTTGAACACGATCGCGTTCCCGCAGGTGAACGCCCGCGCGTTGATCGCGTCCGCAGCCTTCGCCGCCTTCGGACCCGTGTGTATCCGGACATCCGAGAAGTCGGCGTCCATCCGATCCTCCAGCGCGCGCTGGATGGAGGTGTCGAGCGCCCGGCCGCCGGTCGCGAGCACGTCGTAGACGGTGTCTGGTACCTCGTCCGTGCGCGTGCCGGTACCGTCGATCGCCCGCATGATATTGCGCTGGTCCTCCCGGTCGTAGCCGCGACTGACGAACGGTCGGTGTTTCGACCGCGGAATCGGCGACTCGACAGGACACCCCGGTGAACCCAACGGCGCACCGCCGTCGGCGAACTCCGGATACGTGGTGTGGCCGGCCCTGACCGGGTTCGCCATCGCGGCCGACGCCTTCCGGTCGACATCGGCCTCCCGACCATGTGAACGAGAGCGCTTCTTGACCGACTCCGACGAGCGGCCTGATTCGTTCGTTCCGCGTCGCTTCCGTTTTCGCGGCATCTATCGCCTCACCCATCGGAGACGGTGCCTGGGGAGAGCCGATGCCAATCCGGACCCAATCATTAGAAAACGCTTCACGCTATTGAATAATAATCGTTTCCATGGTTGAAGCGGTAAACTCCGATATCATCGTCTATTCCGATTACGAGATACCAGGCACTTCTAATCAAAGAGTATATATGTATTATTCTATATCGAGTCAAAAATGACTTCGTTCCGTAGCGTAATAGGCGATGTATGTACGCCCACGGTGGTGACCACCTCGAAGCGGAGTTCGAGCGGGCCCTCTTCGTACTCGAGTCTGCCATCCAGCCTCCCGATGGTACGACCGGGGATCGAACGGCGACCGTCAGCGGCTCGAACGGTTCCGAGACGAGCGCCACGGCGCTCCGTAGTACTGGATCGAAACTCCGCTCGCTGAGTGGGGCGGACAGCACCACTCACGAATCGGCTTTCGACCTCGGGTCGGCAGAACGGACGAAGCTCGAAGAACTCACTGCGGACATCGACGACGCAGTCGAACAGACACGAGAGGTCGGTACCGACCTCCGGCTCGTCACCCTGGCGAGTGCGTTCGACCTATCGAGACCACAGCTCGACGCACTCCTGTTCGCACTCGCCCCCGCGTTCGATCGAACCATCGGCTACACCTACGGTGCGTGGCACGGGTCCAACCGACCGAAACTCCTCACGATCGATCTTCTGGAAGATCTGCTCGTCTGTATCGATCGAAGTTCCGACGAATCCGAAGCGAGGTCGCTGGGCGAGGTACTCGCTCCGTCGTCCCCGCTGTTCCAGTACGACCTGCTCGTTCGTCATCGAACGGGTGGTGGAACCCCAGCGACGTACGACACCGTCACGGTCGACAAGCGCATCGTCGACTATCTCAAGGGCGAAGACAGTCTCGATCGCGCGCTCGCCGATCTCGTTTCCATCGAGCGGGCCGAGCGTACGCTTTCCGATCTGATCTTCGACGAGGTGACGACCGATACGCTGGAAACCGTTCGAGACCGATCCACCGCGACCGAGGCGCCCACCATCTACCACTTCGCCGGCGAAGACGGCACCGGCAAGGACCGCCTCCCCGCAGCACTCACCGACGCCGGCACGCCAATCCTCCGCGCCGATGCGACCGATATCGTCGAGGACGACGACCTGTGCACTCGCTTGATCCGTGAGGCCGCCCTGCAGGACGCGGCGATCCACCTCACCGGTCTGGAACGTGTCACCGACCGCCATGAGGAACCCGCGGTCGGGCTCAACGACGAAGGGGGCCTCGCCATGCCCGATCCCGACGCGCCCACGGTCGACTCGATCGTCGAACGGTTCGACGACGCGCCCGGTGACGTCTTTGTCTCACACACCGAGGACTGGAAACCCGATGTCGACCTCGCCCACCACCGCGTCGAGACCGTACACTGCCCGTTCCCCGAGTACAATACCCGACTCACCATCTGGGAGGAGTACGCCGACGAGGTCGCCGAGTCCTACCTCGTCGAGAACGTCGCGACCAACTTTCGACTCCCCCAGCATGATATCCGTCGAGCGATCAAGACGGCTCGCTACCTCTGTCGATCAGAACAGGAGGGCGTCGAAGCGCCGGAAGAGTCCGCATCGGCCGACGCCTTCGCTCCCGTGGACGGTGAACTCGAACGGGAACACCTCTACGAGGCATGCAAGCGCTACTCCGCGTCCAATCTCGAAGCGCTGGCCGACCGGATGGAGCCCGGCTACGAACTGGACGATCTCTATCTC
>JGI2924J29684_1077008_pt1 | contig 12954 bp, 13 predicted proteins | sample BenlonsequencITS_FD_29684 | JGI IMG/M metagenome (IMG submission 29684)
CTCCTGCCAAACCGTTTCATACTGTTTAAGGCGGCCAAAAGAAGAGCCTAAGATCCACTCACCCTTTTGTTCCATATGAAAAAAGCCTGCTTCAAGATATAAAATTTCCATGGCCATTTCTCCGGCTTCAGCTAACAACTGTTTCTCTGAAACGGCTTTAACCAGAATTTCGGTACCTCTTAAAAGCAGAGACAAGGCCTGCTCACGCTCCAAAGCCGCCAGATGCAGCTGTTGTTCATAGACATTAGAAGAAATTAGAGGCATGAGCTGCTCCAACCAATAGATACTATTTTCATCGAAAGCAAATGGGTCAGCACTAAAGAGAACTAATAAGCCGAATAAGCAGCCATAATGAACAAGCGGGACACATAAAATCCGGCGTATCTTAAATTCCTGTAAATTTTCTCTCCACTCTGAAAAAGAACAACTAGCGTTTAATTCAGCAGGACGATATTCATCCCCTGTCTCGTCAATCTCATGAATTTCAATTTTGGGTTCAAAAGCAGTATTGCCTTCCATCACCTTTTTTAAGATGATCTGAAAATTAAAAGGAAAAAAGCGCTGCTTCAAAAAACTCTCTTGTTGTTCAGTGCGCGCACTAATTGTCAGAGAACGAAATTTATTTTCTTTAAATAGCCAAATACCTGCCATTGTCGAATTAAAAAAATCAAGCCCTCTTTTAGTCAAAATTTTTAGGGCATCTTCAAAATTTTCTTCACGATTAATTTCTTGGAGAAGTCCGAAGATGTCTTCGGGTTTCAGACGATAGGCCTGAGTTTGGACCGACATGGGCTGATCACCCTTTCACTCTCACGTCATAACCTATTTTAACACAAACTCAGAGAAGGAAAAGACATTTACATAGTTATCATCTAATCGCTGCTGTTCAAAAGTGCGCATAGTATGTTAGGATTAAGATAAGGATCGAATAATCAATATCGGGAGGCTATCTTTTGAAAAAAAAGTATTTCTCATTTCTAACTTTGTTGCTCTCCCTAGCTCTGGTAATTTTCCTTTATCCAAAGCTTCAGCACCCTTTCGCCTTTCAATTCTTCATTAAACGATGGGGAAACCTCAGCCTTTTCATTGACATGTTAATTATTGCACTACTTATGCTCTTTCCTCTAGTTCCTTTTGCTTTAATAGCCGGAGTAAATACTATCTTATATGGTTGGATTGGCGGTTTTTTGCTTTCTCTAGCAGGAAGCCTTTTAGGAGCAGCTATAGGCTTTGGCCTATCCCGATCGCTGGGGCAAGCATGGGCTCAACCCAAAATTGCGGGATTGGGAAAATGGGGAACTCTAATTGAAGGAAATAGCTTTTCCATTGTATTGCTCTCTAGGCTTGTTCCTATTCTTCCATCTGCAGCCGTCAACTATGCGGCAGGATTATCTCAGATGCCTTTTCCCTCCTTTCTCCTCGCCACCTTCTGCGGGAAATTTCCAATGATCATTTGGGAATCTTGGGTAGGACACGACTTTTGGCGAGCTTCCCACCACCCTGGTCGTTTTGTGGTTGCTCTAGGTATGGGAATTTTCATATTTGGATCTGTAGCTCTTTATTGGTACACTACTAACAGAACTGATCCCCAACAAAAAGCTTAATAAATGACTATCATAATTTATATGGTATGTGTTAATTTTATAAATAATTTCAATCTTTTAAGTAAATATAATAAAAGCCTTCACTCATAACTGAAAGAAGGCTGTCTCACGATTTCTTAGGCTCTTAGTAAAGCTCTTGCAATTCTCTGATGACCTATTACGTTGGGATGTGCGTAATCAGGTCCTATTAGCCGTTGCTCCTTCCCATGAAACTCTCGATCTATAAAAGCGACGTTTCCTCCATATCGGTAAGCCCAATCAATAATAATCCTATTAACTTGATCAATAATGAGTTGCGCTTGATTAGAATATTGAGCATAAGGACCTGCCGGTAAGGGGTTGTATATAGCAGCTATTTTCAGAACCGCCGTTGGGTTAATGCTTCTGATTTCTTCCCCGATTTGACACATAGTTTTTCGGAGCGAATAAATGATTAAGGTTAACTGAGTCGGATTAGAAACTCGAGAAGAATTTTTAAAGAACTGAAGTAAGTCGTTTGAACCGATAGTAATAGTCACTAGAGAAGCCTGAGAAATTAAGCGGCGTATTCTAGGATCTTTCTGTAGCAAAACAAGCAGCCCGCCGGTTGTCAAACCGTTTATCCCAAGGTTAAGCAGTTTTAAGTTTGGTTCATGCCTTCTAAGAAATTGGGCATACACAGTCGGAAATGAATAAAGCCCCCCAACACCATAACCAGCCGTAATAGAATCTCCTAAAGCCAGATACAAAGACAAATTCGCACCCACTTCCTATAATCCTTGTTCACTATTAGGGTATGTTTTCCAACTGATTTATGTCACGTGCCGCGAATAAACCCCACTGTTTCTGGGAAGCTAAGAAAAAAACAATTGAATGGTGTGGTTATCGTGAGCAATCTGTGGGAATTAATCAGGAAGGGGAATTCTTCATCTCTCTACGCTTCCTTGGGAAATCTCATCCTCGTCATTATAAAAAGTATTGCTGCTTTCACTAGCGGAAGCGGCGCCATGTTTGCCGAAGCTATGCATACTGGAGCCGATACTGTAAATCAAATCTTTGTTTTTATTGGCAGTATCCTGGCGGAACGAAAGCCAACGCCTCGCTTCCCAACTGGTTTTGGGAGACTCATTAACGTATTTTGTATGGGGGCTGTCATTGTTGTAACGATCATGGCCTATGAAACTGTTCTGGAAGGAATCCATCTAATTAAACATCCCTCATCGTTTCAGGCTCTGGGTTTTACTATCTTTAGTCTTTTGGCCTCAATGGCAACGGATGGTTATGTTCTCCTTAAAGCGATTCGTGAAATCGGAAAGGAGACTCATAGCGATAAAAAAGGACTAAATCTCATCCCTTTTGCTCTTAAAAATGTTAAGAAAGCATCTCCTCCAACACGTCTAGTCTTTTATGAAGACCTAGTTGCAACGTCCGGGGCTGTCCTAGCTCTATTGGCAATACTCCTGACACGGTATACTCCACTCAAATCTCTTGATGGATTCGCCGCCATTATTATTGGTTTACTCATGGGCGTCGTAGTCTTTCGCGTCGGATATGACAATATGGTCGGTCTTATTGGAGTTTCTGCCCCTAAAGAGGTTGAGGATAAAGTATCTCAGATTATCTTTGCCGATTCAGCCGTCACTGATATTAACAAACTGCGTATCCTCCAGGAAGGACGCTTTTATCATGTTGAGAGCTATATCGAGCTAAATAGAGGCTATACTTTAGCAGAGGCCGACAAAATTAAAGCGAGAATCCGTGACCATTTATTAGATTACGAAGATGTCACGGATGTGACCCTTGGCATCATCGAAGATAATGGAATCAGAGACTGGAGATCTATGGAATCAGCTGCTCCTTAAGAGGATCCATAAATACGAAGCGCTAAACATCCATTTTTATAGATGTCTAGCGCTTTTAAATTTTGTGCGTTAATTTAAGCCTACGCTCTAATAATTTTATCGTAACAATAGAAAGGGGCTTCTTTCCCCATAAAATTAATTTCACCAACGAACCGGTAGCCGCACTTTTGAAAAAGAGACTTCATCTTTTCATTTTTAGAATTTGTATCAGTTTTCAGATAAGAAAAATTCAAGCTTTGAGCTAAAGTTTCGGCAAATTGCATTAATTCACTCGCCAAACCACATCTTCTGTAATTCGGATGAACAGACATCCTGTGAATCACCATACCTTCCTGAGGAGATGACCACTGGAGGGTAGAATATTCCTCAGGCTCAACTCTATTTACACAAATAAATGCGGCTAAATTCCCCTCCCGTTCTTTAACGAAGAGATTCCCTGCCCTAATGTCCACTTCAAAATCACTCTGTTGAGGGTAATTTTCATCCCATTGATAATTCTGATAAGAATGCATCTCCAAAATTGTCTCACGGATAATAGCCATGATTTGTGGAATATCATTAATTATTGCTCTTCTAAGCATCCTAAATACTCCTAATAGCATTTTTAATCTAACTAAGGAAATTGGTAATAAGGTTGTGGTAAAGCGTCAAATACGAATCCAGTCGCTGGCTGAGGGTAACCACCTCAGGGTCAATTAAGGATTTGTGTTGGGCTAAGACGACGAGCTGAGATCTTAAACTCTCGATTAGACCTAATATTTCATCCGGATTCATAATCTCCCCTCCCCAACTTACTCCCTTATCTTTTTTTCAAATTCTTGTCAACATATTACTCTAATCGGTTTAATAATTCAATTATTGAGAGGCTTTTTTCGTATCAAAATAAAACAGTGTTTTAAAACGTAATTATATTGATAATGCCCATAAATAGAGCGAGGCAACCGAACCATAAGGAGAATATCTTTTGCGATATCGTTCAAAGGTCTCCTTCGGTAGTTCCTTGAGATTATATAAATTCATCATACCTCTGCAAATGGCCAAGTCTTTAAAACTTAGTACATCGAGACGGTTCAAAGAAAATATAAGAATCATTTCCGCCGTCCAAACGCCTACGCCCCTCAAAGAGGTAAGTTTTGAGATGATATCCAAATCGGACAGACTATTAATATCCTGGAAATCTATGGCACCATTCAGGGCCGAATCCGCAATCCCTTTTATATAACCGGCTTTTCTTTCCGACATTCCGCAGGCTTTGATTTCGGAAAGAGGCACCCGGGCAATGCTCCCGGGTGTTAAATCAGGAATCAGCGATGTCAATCTCATCCAAACAGTTTCTGCTGCCTTATTGGAAATTTGCTGACTAACAATACTAGAGATCAATGCAGTAAAAGGATCAGGTATAATCTCACGCCGAATGAAACCAATCTTATCAATTGCTAAACCAAGCTTTTTATCTTTTCGTTTGAGATAATCAATTTCTTTTTGGCCATAAACGAAGATAGGCTTATTTTTATACAGTTCACCCATAGTTTACCTCTAAAAATGAAATTTTCCACATCCCATTTTATTCATCCAATCGTGAGACTCCCACTTCTTGTAAGTGGGAGTGGCCCCTGGTCTCTGCTTCGGTGGGAGTTGAGTCCCCCCACCGAAGCCCCGATGTTCAGCTTTAGCTGAACGAGTTCACTGCGTATAATTATACACTAAAATGATTAAAACATTAAGCTATTCCTCTTCAAGTACACGTTACCAATTCCGGTGCCAAAATCATATTAATGAGCCGTATTATTTAACGATGAAGAAAGAAGGTATAGAACGTTCACCGTATTGGCTTGACGGATGATTAATCATCTTGCCCCTGTAATAGAGAACTGAAGAAGCACCGCCATCAAGGTTCGCTACGTTATAAGCACCATATTGCAGCATAATATCCTGCACGTCTTTTAGAGTAGCGCCCAATGAACCCATTTGCCGCCCATCAATAACGAGCATCAAAATAGTGCCATCTTCTGTCTGTCCAATAGCTGTCCTGGGAGCGATCCCCCACCCTCCATCTCCTTGAGTTATGGAAGGTTTGCCATCGACCACGAGGAACGGGCTGAACGTAACTGCATCTCGTATATTCATTTGTTTGATTTGTTCTAAGGTATAATGTCCAAGCACTAAAACATTATCACGGTTTAAGCCAATGATATCAAAGGATGAGACTGGATCCTTATGAAGAACTTTGCCATTTGAGATAAGAATCCCTAGCGGTTGGCCCCCATTTCCTGTCCCCTGAGGGTCCTCAAACACTCCGCCATTAATCACAGCCACGGCTCCGTTCTCTTTAGCAATAGCTTCAGCCTTCTCTCCTACTTGGCCCAAATAGCGCGTGGCTGCAACTTTAACACGAGCCGGATTCTGAATCTTTAGCAAGTAGCCTTTAAAATTCTTTTGACTAACGTCGATAAGCTCAATACCAGTGTTTTGGGCCGTATTTTTCGTTTTAACATCATCCGGATGAGAGTTTCCCAGGTTGGTTGCTTTGTTCTTATCCATAATTTTTTGTATCTCTGCTGTGCTGAATAAATCAGTTGCCAGATATTGGTGGTGCAATGTAGTCATGGCAGTAGTTACCCATAATTCACGAAGTGATTCGAAAGGTTCTATTGGGGCAAATAAAAATCCTAAAAAGCACAAGGTAAAGAGTATGAAAAGAGTGGAGAGTCCAATTAAAAACTGCTTAAGCCTTTTTTTCTTGCGGCTATAATAATAAACCCCGGCAGGTTTTCTATTAAATCTCGGTTTCCCGCTTGGATCAGATATTCTTGGAATGCCTGTATTACTCATTTTACCTCCATCCACTACAAATAAACACATATGCTTAAATATCTATATTTTACACCAAATTTCTGCAGATAGATAAACCAAATTTTTCAAACTGCTAAATCCGTCTAAAGAAAACTTGGCTAGAGCTCGATTGATAGCATAAAAAAACGGCCATAAACTCAGTTATAGTCGTTCGTTTTCCATTCTTAAACTATCAAATTAGCTCGCTATAAATTCGATCAATCAAGGAAACAACTTTCGTTTCCAACTTAAATTTATCTTTCGACAAGTATGAGGATGGTATCCAAAAGTGTAGAACGTTACTAGGACTTCTCCTTAAATAGGAGTCGATGATTTGCGCTTCATCTATTTCATTCTGAGTGAGAAGACTGTCTTCTCTTGTTTGAGGGGTGAACGTATCACGGATATTTTGCAATACGTTCAAACTTAATTCACTGCGATCCATGTTCATTAAATCAAAGATTTTTCTGGCGAGAAGCCTATTGCCTTTGATCAAAAATAACTTCAATTTAAATCCATCCATAGGTTCAAAGGCAATAATATTCTTGTTTTTTCTCGCAGTTAATACCAGTTTCTGCTTCCCTAAAACATGTCTTAGCCCTAAATAATAATCGCGATAGATGGCTGCCTTTTCATATTCAAGATTATCGATTGCACGATTGATTTTCCCCGACAATTCCTGCAGAGCTCTCTTGCCGTTCCCGTTGAACAATTGCTGGATTTTGTCTACATAAGCCTTGTATTCCTCAATACTTACCTGACCGGTACAAACACCCAAACATGAACCTAATTCCCGAAAGAGGCAGCCATTCGAACTTTTTTCTAATCTCAGTGAAGGGCATTTACGCAAGGGGTAAAGGTCATTTAAATATTGAACAGTTTTCTCCACATGCTTCAGACTTGGAAACGGGCCAAAATAAACGGCTCCATCAACTTCCTTTTTATTTTTTATAACGATCTTAGGAAAGTCTTCATTAGGAATCGTCAGATAAATGTACTTGGCGCTATTTTTCATCTGCCTATTATACATTGGTTTTTTCTCTTTGATTAGGCGACATTCCTCAATCAAAGCATCTAATTCAGTATCTGTAACTATATACTCAAAGGAATGGATATTTCGTATCATTTCAACGATTTTAGGAGCCCTGTTTTTCGAGTTTCTGAAATATTGTGAAACCCTATTCTTTAAATTCTTGGCTTTACCAATATAGATAATATTCCCCCTAGAATCAAACATTATATAAACACCGGGTTTCTGGGGAAGCTGTTTTAGTTGATCCAGCCTATTCAAAATTTCTCCCCCTTCACGAAGACAATCAAAGTTGATTTATGCTAAAATACTTAATTTGTAAATTGCTTACTTTCTGGCTTCCAGCTTATCGATGTGCAAAAGATCAGGAAATAATCTCATCCACAAGAATGCTACAACGATGGTTCCGATACCCCCAATTAATACAGCCGGCACCGTTCCAAACCAAGAGGCTGTCAGGCCCGATTCAAATTCACCCAGTTGATTAGATGTACCTATAAAGAGCATATTGACGGAACTAACCCTCCCTCTCATGTTATCGGGAGTTTCCATTTGGACAAAGGTCGAACGAATAACGACACTTATCACATCTGATGCACCTAAGAGAATAAGGGCCAGGATAGAAATGATGAAAGACTTTGACAAGGAAAAGATGACCGTGGCAATCCCAAACAAAATCACCGCCATGAACATCGTGCGGCCTACATTTTTCTTCAGAGGATTTCTGGCCAGAAAAGCGGACATCAGCAAAGCACCGACAGCAGGGGCCGAGCGCAGTACGCCGAGTCCGAAAGAACCGATGAATAATATTTTGCTGGCATAAATAGGAAGTAAGGCTGTGGCACCGCCAAAAAGAACCGCGAATAAATCAAGGGAAATAGCTCCCAAGATTACCGGTTTGCTCTTGATAAAGGATATCCCAGCAAATAACGTTTTTAAACTCTTAGGTTCTGTCTTAACTTGCTCCTTCCGTGTAGACACAAATAATATCAACATACTGGACAAAAACATGAGGCTTCCGGTAATGCTGTATACTACACCTGGTCCTAGGGAATAGAGGATACCTCCTAACCCCGGTCCAATAATGACGGCAAACTGAAAAGCTGAAGCGACGAGGGCCGCTGCCCTGGGAAAAATCTCTTCACTGACAATATTAGGGAGCAAAGCCTGCATTGGAGGTCCCTGAAAGGAATTAGCAATGCCAATCAGAAAGATTATGATAAGAATACTTTCTTTGTTAATCCAACCATGGTAACAGCCGAAAGCGAGTAAAAAAACCGCCAGTGCCTCGACACTCTGGCTTATCGAGATAATGAGTTTTCTGTCATAGCGGTCAGCGACATGCCCAACGACCAGAGTCAGAACAATCATAGGCAGAAACTGGACAAGTCCAACAAGTCCTAAATAAAATGCCGATTGAGTTAAGGAATAGATTTGCCATCCTACAGCAACTGTCAGCATTTGAATAGCTAAAGTATTGGCCACCCGGGATATCATTAAAAACGACAGTGATTTGTTCTGCAGCATCGATAAATTGTTAATGGTAATCAGCCCTCTCTCTTTCTGCACCAATGATTAGTTAATGGCCTTTACCATAGTTCCCATCGTTTCCATGGTCATCGGTCCAACGATTGTTTGTCTGATAACTCCCTGGGTATCTATCACAAAACTGGCAGGGATCGATGAAATATTGTACAACTGTGCTGCATCACCCTTCTCATCTAAAAGTACCGGAAATGTAATACTGTCTGTTTTCATAAACGTTGTAACATCATCACGATTTCTCTCTGCTTTTGTTAGATTTACAGACAAAATTTCAATTCCCTTAGATTTGTTCTGAGTTGAAAACTTCTCCATTTCCGGCATCTCCAAGCGGCAAGGAGGACACCAAGATGCCCAGAAATTGAGTATTACCTTTTTGCCGCGCAGACTCGATAGCTTTATAGTCTTTCCGTCAACGCTTTGAAGTTCAAAATCCGGGGCTAAATTTCCCTTTTCTAAGCCAACCGTTGGTTCCTGACCTTGAATCCCCTTTACGGTCGGCCCCGCGGAAATGGTTTTGGGATCGGGGCTTTTACTTTTATTTCCACCGACATTATAAATACCCAAAAGCACCAAAGCTATGATGGGAACCAAAACAATAATTCTTTTCATCTCAAGAATTCCTTTCTGCTTATGTAATCACACGAATCTGGATAACCACGCGCTTATCTTCTCTAGCTGACCGGTAAACATCAGAAAGCCCATAGCAATCAAAATCCACCCATTGACCCAAGAAAGAATGCCTAAGTTTCGATTAATTTTCTTCAAAATAGTGAAGGAATACGTGATAACCACTGAAATCATAAGAAACGGAATACCTAAACCTAGTGAATAAACAAAAAGCAAAACCATTCCGTTATAAACGGTATTAGTAGATCCGGCCAAGAGAAGAATTGAGGATAGGGCCAAACCAACACAGGGCGTCCAACCGGCGCCAAAAGACATGCCCAAAACGAGAGATCTCACAAGATTCATTCTTCCGCCGGTTTTTGCTTCCCAACGTCTTTCCATCATCAAAAAACGAAGTTTCAAGATCCCAGCCATCTGCAAGCCAAAGACAATTACTAATATCCCGCTTATCTTTTCAATTTCTGCGCGATTATGGTTGAAAAGCTTTCCCAAAGCGCTAGCCGATGCTCCCATGATAACAAACACAATACTAAAGCCTATGATAAAACTCAGCGACCGAATCAAAAGCATACGTTTGGGAACTACAATCCTATTATTTTCAAAGGACGAACCGGTTAGATTCGTTACATAGGCTGGAATCAAGGGAAAAACGCAGGGTGAGAGAAAAGATAATATTCCCGAAGTAAAGGCAAATGCTATGGTTACATTTTCCACTGCTCACTCCCCCTCAACAGATAGTACAATTCACACTGCAGGAGTATGCGTAATGAATGCAGTGCAGCGATAAGCTCATACGCTTATCGTCGTGGCCGGCGGCAAGTTCGTTTCAGCCGGCCGAGATGATAAAAATTCTTAATAGATAGAGTATAGCTTTAAGAGGAACACTAAGCAACCAAAATTAAGCTGCCTCAGTTCGATATAGTAATGAACCAAAGGCAGCTTTAATTTCATCAGAATGATGGAATTAAGGTATTTATAGGATAGGCCAGAGATTTTAGAACGAGCAAATAATCTGCTGGCAGCAGAAGCGATTTCAGTATAAGGAGAAACATATGGAAGAAACTATAAACTCAGAAATTATTGATAAGCTTACAAAAGTTTGTATCTGTCAAGGTATATCTAGAGCAACTATTAAAAAGGCTATTGATCATGGGGCCGCGACGATAGAAGAAGTTAAGAAAGCAACCGGAGCAGGCCAAGGCTCTTGTAAGGGCAAACGCTGTTCGGAAAAAATCCAACGACTATTAACTGAGATTAATAACTAAGTTGTTCCTTATGTATTTCCCGGAAGGCATGTGAACTCGTTCAGCTAAAGCTGAACATCGGTGAGTCTCATAATTGGATTAATTTTGATTCTTGGTCTTTTTATAAAGCTTAAACGTTAAGGAGTTCCCCTCTACGCTGCTTCGAATAAGTATGTAAGCCTTGGTATTATTTTTGAATTTAAAGTCTAATTCAGGATAAGCTACTGTGGCGTCCTGCCCCGGAGGGACATAGCTGATTGGCAAGGAATGAGGGTGGCGTTCAATGATTTCTAAATGGGCAAGAATTACAGCATTATAAAGGGTAGAAGAAACTTGGCAAACGCCTCCGCCTAGCCCAGGAGTGAATGAGTCCCCTTCAATAATTAGGGCCTCTTTATATCCTGCCTGGGCGGTTCGTTCTCCAACACTTTGATTGAAAGAGAAACGTTCACCAGGTGCTAAGATTTTTCCATCAAGGGCTTTGGCAGCCAAACGAATGTTTTCAGTCCGGTTGATCAAGCGAGTATCAAAATAAGTAGTATATTGTGCCATGGGTAATGGTTCTTGAACGATTAACCTAAGTTTTATGGTATTGGCAAAACCGTTGACGACTCCGGTATATTCAGTGGTCCCTATCTTACTAGTATCCACCGTCTGACTACTCCACTGAACAGGAACATCAATGATATCGCTGTTGTACAGTGTTGCATGAACCGTAGTGGGTAACGTATAGTTTTCATTTTGCGTAACAGTATTATTAAGGTCAGCGATGGAATAGATGCTCGTTTCTTTTACTGCTCCCAACAATAAATCTTTTGAGTTTGTTAGGATTTCATCAGATATAACGCCACTTCCACCGAAAGTCACTAAATCCGTACTCGAATTAGTTGCCAGAAAACTGCCAAAGTATCCGGCCGTCGATTTGGGCAAGGTTGGAATTGAAGGATCAACCATGATGATTGGGGCACCTTCTTGAGCAGCTACAACACTTCCAGCCAATGCATCAGCAAAACCATAACCGTTGGCAAGAAAGACTGTTGAGGGATGCGGGGCAAATGTCTCAGCAATCAATACATTGGTATCAAACCGTGATTGTCCCATCAAGCGTTGGATCTTCGTATCCGGCAATAGGTTACTGATTTCAGATTTAACATTGTCAGAGATGGCTATTTCCCCTCCGGTTATATAGATTTGCGAAGGTTTAAGATGTCTTAGATAATTTTTCATTTCTTCCGGGAGCTCATCTGGCGGCGATAAAAGGATTGGCCAATCCTTATTTGCTGCAAAACTAGAAATACTTAAAGCATCAGAATATTGATTCCCGGAAGATATCACAAGGGCAGATCCCGTCGTGGTGTTAAGCGAAGCAGCAATTTTATAGGATGTATCATATCTGTCCATACCCGCAATTCTTATAATATGCGAATAACCTAGTTCATAAAGTTTATCTTCAAACTCGTTCCCGATAATTCCTGTTCCGCCAATAATGTAAACGGTCCCTTGGGGATCAAGATGCTGACGAACATAGTCAAAGGCATCTTGAGATTTAGCAACCGTTGTATCAACTAAGAGGATTGGGGCTTTCTTTTCATGAGCCAAAACACTGGCAGATATTCCGTCGGCAAAATCATTTCCTGTTGCTAAGATAACACTTTGGATTTTTTCATGACAATAATACTCAGCGATAGCCTTGGCAGTTCCGAATTCAGTTTGGCCGGCAAGCCGATTCATGGTAACACTTCGCGGTTGACTAGTATTCGAACTTAAATCACTCGTGTTATTGGTGGCTGCAAAGACGGGAAGGGCTGCAATCAGCGTACTCCAAACAATCATAATTAATACTATCATCTTTTTCCTCATCAACTACTCACTCCTTCAATTATCTGGATAATTATCTCACGCAGCAGAAATGAAGACTGTCGAAGAGAGCATTGTGATGAGGCGCTATTAATTGATAATAGTGTCCTATTTAAGCGAATTTGGATTATTATTCCATTCCGCTGTTTCATTAATTTTTTTCAATAAAAAAGGACAGCCATTAGAGGCTGATCCCTTTTTGATACTGTAGGTAATTTTGTAGAATTCAATAATAAGTTATTTATCGGATCGTCAATTTCTAAATACATTTCATAGATTAACAGCCTAATCATCATTAATTCGCTAAAGTATGCCCTTATCACCTCTTCATAAAAATTATGTTTAAATTATGTTCCTGGTTTATTCTTAAGAAT
>JGI2924J29684_1077007_pt1 | contig 12953 bp, 11 predicted proteins | sample BenlonsequencITS_FD_29684 | JGI IMG/M metagenome (IMG submission 29684)
CCACACAAGCCGGTCCCCATTCTAAATAGGAGACAAGCACGACTTCAGTATCCGAATGACCTTCAAACTGATAGCCGAGACTTTTAAGTTCTGTGCGAATATCTTGAGTATTATACAGCTCACCATTATAAATGAGAGTGTAAGTATGTTCTCCTCGTTGTCGGGTCATAGGCTGCAGTCCGCCTTCAGGATCAACAACTATCAAACGACGATGACCAAGAGCAGCGCGAGGTGAGAACCAGTACCCTTCAGCATCAGGTCCGCGGGGTGTAAGAGTTTGAGTCATACTCCCCAGTACCTCTTTTTGAGATGACAAATCTCGTTTCCAATCAATCCAGCCAACAATACCGCACATGTTTAATTCTTCCCCCTATCTAAAAGATAATCATTATCAATTAACTCCTTACACTATATGCTTTGAGCATGCAATAGTTTACGGATTCGCTTTTGATTTGGGGAATCATATTTTTTCTAATTTACACCATTCATCGAGTTGTTTTGCCAAATTCACTCAAGTGCCGAGAATTTCTATATATTTATTTCAAGCTGCGACAATTATAGGTATTCTTTGCATAGAGTCAAAAGAGTGAGGTTCTTTCGAAGGAAGATGAGAGAACATTTTATCTTAAGAAGATCAGCCATGCTCTAAATGGAACATTATGGAATAACTTGTAGGTAAGTGTATCACTGTAGGGGAGGTAATGGCTATGACTGAAAATAAACTAGGTTGTTCCTGCAAATCGGTTAAGGAATTAGACAGCTTGCCGATTTTGATCGGCGGTATTATAGTTTATGAATTGGCAGTGACAGTCATAATGTTGGTCTTTATCTTATGGGAACTTGAAAAACCCAGTCAATGTCAATGTAATTCCTACAAGTCTGAGGAGGAAGAGTCTGAACCGGAACGTGAAGTTATCGAGCTATCAACAGAAGAATAATATCCTTAGAGATTACTAAATCCTAATCTAGAAAGCGTTATTCACTGAGATTCATAATCTTAAAGGGGGGGCTGCAAAACGAGCATCAAGTGCTCGGAGAGCAATTCCCCTTTCCATTAAACAATAAAATCTTGAGAGGTATTACTATTCGAAGATGAGTTCACATCGACTACTATCATATTCTCTGGGGATTTAATTACAAATCATTATACTGGGCATAGCTAGTTCTAGGTATGTCGGAAAAGCCTATAAGGAATTGTATTTGCCGTAGGCTTGTTCGATTATTGTTACTGTGCCGGGTATAAACCGTTCCTAAAAAGCTTAAGACTATTTTGAGGTATAGGGTGATAACTCTATAATTCAGATTTTGCTTTTGGCCAATCAGCGCTCTTGGCGGCATAAATTGTATACTTTACTGATTTAGTTGCAAAATCTTCGCACTGTAAATATAATTTGTAACATATAAAAGGAAAAAATAAAGGAGTTTGAATACATATGGCACTTGTCAACGAGAATTATCTAAAGTTACCGGGGAGTTACCTTTTTTCAGAAATAGCCCGCAGGATAAATAAATTTAAAGCAGACAATCCGGAAGCAGACATTATCCGTTTGGGAATCGGCGATGTAACCCGCCCATTATCTCCTGCAGTCATTGAGGCCATGCATCAAGGCGTTGAAGAGATGAGTAAGGCTGAAACGTTTAGGGGTTATGGGCCGGAGCAAGGGTATCAATTTCTTATAGAGAAAATAATGAATCATGATTTCATTCCGCGAGGCGTAGAATTGTCTGTCGATGAGGTTTTTATCAGCGATGGAGCGAAAAGTGATACAGCAAATTTCCAAGAACTTTTTGGACTCAACAACATTATGGCTGTGACAGACCCGGTCTATCCTGTTTACGTTGACAGCAATGTTATGGCAGGACGGACAGGATTTTATGACAGTAAGAAGGGACAGTACGATGCCATCGTTTACCTTCCCTGTACTGAAGAAAACGGAATGAAACCATCTCTTCCCAAGACTCGAGTAGATATGATCTATCTGTGCTTTCCTAATAATCCAACGGGTATGACTCTATCTAAAGAGGAATTGAAACAATGGGTGGATTATGCTCGAGAAAATCGCTCCATCATTTTATTTGATGCGGCCTATGAGGGGTATATCCAAGAAGAAGGAGTTCCTCACAGTATCTTCGAGATTGAAGGCGCCCGCGAAGTTGCCGTTGAGTTTAGAAGTTTCTCCAAGACAGCCGGATTTACTGGAACCCGATGTGCCTATACTATCGTACCGAAGGATGTAAAAGTTTACGATTCTCAGGGCAAAGCTCATAGCCTTAATCAGCTCTGGTTAAGGAGACAAACGACAAAATTTAATGGCGTTTCATATCCGGTACAAGCAGCCGCTGCCGCCATTTTTACGGAAGAAGGACAGCGGCAGATTCGGGAGACTATTGATTACTATATGGAGAACGCCCGAATTATTCGTGAAGGATTACAGAAAGCTGGTTATACGGTATTCGGTGGAGTCAACGCTCCCTATATCTGGATGAAGACCCCCAATCATATGGGTTCTTGGGAGTTCTTTGATAAACTGATGATCAACGCTCATGTCATAGGTACACCGGGAGCTGGCTTTGGAGCCAACGGGGAAGGATATTTCCGTCTAACAGCTTTTGGCACCCGCGAAAATACTCTCCGAGCGATTGAGAGAATAAAGACGAGAATGTAAGCGGAATATTAATAGAAATAGTTGGTTATATAAAAACAAGGGAGAATTTAAAGAATTTCCCTTGTTTTTCTTTATTTTTCGAGACTGATATTGCTAAATTGTCGTGGTTTAGGTATAATTTGCATTGCTGTACAAGTGATTTAGGAGGTTGTTGATATGGGGAAAGCTTTGATTATCGGTGCTGGCGGAGTGGCTAGTGTTGCAATACATAAATGTTGCCAGAATCCGGACGTTTTTGAGGAAATATGTATAGCCAGCAGAACTTTAGAGAAATGTGAAGCAATTAAAAATAAATTATCCGGCGGCCGCACAAAAATTCAAACGGCTCAGCTTGATGCGGATTACACCGATGAAGTTGTTGAGCTAATCAAAAGCTTTAAACCGGATATTGTCATGAACCTTGCGCTCCCCTATCAGGACTTGACTATTATGGATGCCTGTTTAGCAGCCGGTGTTGATTATTTGGATACTGCCAATTATGAACCACCGGATATTGCAAAATTCGAATATAAATGGCAATGGGCCTATCGGGAAAAGTTTGCTCAGGCCGGGTTGACTGCGTTGTTAGGAAGCGGCTTTGATCCTGGAGTTACCGGAGTCTTTTGCGCCTATGCTCAGAAGCACTATTTTGATGAAATCCATTCGATTGATATCGTTGATGCTAATGCCGGCGATCATGGTTATCCTTTTGCAACGAACTTCAATCCTGAGATCAATATTCGAGAAATTACGGCGAATGGAAGGTACTTTGAAAACGGTTCTTGGGTTGAAACGCCTCCTCTTGCCGTGAAAAAAGTTTACGACCTTCCCGAAATTGGTCCCAAAAACATTTATCTCATGTATCATGAAGAATTGGAGTCCCTGGCAATTAATATCAAGGGAGTTAAGAAGATCAGATTTTGGATGACCTTTTCGGATAATTATTTAAATCATTTACGTGTTCTCGAAAATGTGGGCATGACTTCCATTGAGCCCATCGAATTTGAAGGACGTCAAATTATTCCCCTGCAATTTTTAAAAGCGATACTCCCTGATCCTGCCTCTTTGGGGCCGAGAACGAAAGGGAAAACAAATATCGGCTGCATTATCCAAGGAATTAAGGACGGAAAACCCAGAACCTATTACGTTTACAATGTTTGTGATCACCAAGAATGTTATGCCGAGGTAGGATCTCAGGCCATATCTTATACAACAGGTGTTCCGGCCATGATTGGGGCTATGTTGATGCTCAAAGGCCTTTGGAAAAAACCTGGTGTCTTTAATGTTGAAGAATTTGATCCCGATCCCTTCATGGAAGCGCTTAACAAATGTGGTCTGCCTTGGCAGGAAAGTTTTATGCCAACGCTCCTTGATTGAGGTGTAGTAATTGGATTTTGATATTCATGATTTGCCATCTCCATGCTATATTGTGGATGAACGGTTGTTATTAAAAAACCTTGAAATACTGTATTCCGTACAAGAACGTACGGGATGCAGTATTCTCCTTGCTTTAAAGGGATTTTCCATGTTTTCCGTATTTCCATTGGTTAGTAAGTACCTGAAAGGGGTTACTGCCAGCTCCTTGTTCGAAGCTAAACTCGGGCGGGAAGAAATGGGAAAAGAAGTTCATATCTTTGCCCCGGCCTATATTGAAGAGGAATTTGACGGTATCATGGAAAATTGTGATCATATCGTTTTTAATTCCTTTTCCCAGTGGAATCGCTACAAAGAAAAGGTGCAACAGCAGGGAGCTCAAAAAATTAGCTGCGGTATTCGCATCAACCCGGAATATTCCGAGATTGAGACCCCAATTTATAACCCTTGTTATCAGAATTCCAGGCTGGGTGTTACCCTGGCTAACTTTCGGCCTGAGGAACTCGATGGTATTGAAGGCCTTCATTTTCATACCATGTGCGAGCAGAATTCCGATACCTTAGAACGAACGATTCAAGTAGTTGATCAGAAATTTGGACCCTATATTAAAACTATGAAATGGCTCAATCTGGGTGGGGGACATCACATTACCAGGCCTGATTATGATCTTGAAACATTAGTTCGTTCCATAAAATGGCTGCAAGATAAATATGGAGTGCAGATTTATCTTGAACCAGGAGAAGCAGTTGCCTTAAATACAGGATTTCTGGTTGCCAGTGTTCTTGACATTGTTGAGAACGGTATGAAAAATGCTATTCTAGACACTTCGGCAGCCTGTCATATGCCGGATGTCCTGGAAATGCCCTATCGGCCTAATGTGATTGATGCCGGAAAACCGGGTGAATATCCTTATACCTATAGACTGGGGGGACATACTTGTCTTGCCGGCGATATCATTGGAGATTATTCGTTTAAAGAACCTCTAAACATTGGGACAAGGCTTGTATTTTGTGATATGGCTCACTACACTATGGTGAAGAACAATATGTTTAATGGCGTCAACCTTCCGGCTATAGCTCTTTTTAAAGAAGAACAAGGAATAAAAATCATCAGAGAATTTGGTTATCAGGATTTTAAACAACGTCTTTCTTAAGATTTTATGCTATAATAAGATAAGACAACCAACTGATGAGGTATTTTATGTATAATTTAGAGGATTACCGAAGTTTGAAAAACCGAAAGCGCGTCCAGTATTTCCCGGCGGGAATTTTGGATGTAATCGAGGTGGAGTATCCTAGTCAATATTCATTGATTCTTAAGAATCAATCTCAGATGACCTCCTTGTTTACAAACGAGGAATGGCTCGATATATTGACAAAGTCGAGAAACTCTTATCATGAGTATGTTCGGCGTCAGAATTTATCCAGGGAAACATTGGCTCACGGAATTTGATCTTGTTTTCAATCAGTAATAACCTATCTCCTTGAGAAATATCTTAGCATCAAGATATTTTAAGAAGGGGGTAGGTTTTTGCATGGCCACGGAGTCCCTCTTGCGACCCGGGCAAACCGCGAATCATGGACAAACTCTAGGACAGTCTCCATACCTCTGACGCGGCCCTTATTAGATGATGAAAATGTTATTTTGTGGTAGAACTTGAAAGAGAATTTTTGTGATAATTGTAATTGGGATGGTTTAACAAGTTATCCTGTTCAGTGGTATAATGAGATATCAAAATCGCAGATTGGACAAACATTTACATAAAAGAAAGGTTGAGGGCAATGATATCCATTAAAATGAAAGAGCAGGTTCAAAACAGCTCAATTATTCGAGCAATGTTTGAGGAAGGGAAACGACTGGCGGAAATTCATGGAGCTGAAAATGTTTATGATTTCAGCCTTGGAAACCCAAGCGTTGAACCACCGGCGGATGTTAAGGAAGCAATTCTTGAAATAATAAACTCGGAAAGTTCCAACAGTGTTCATGGCTATATGAACAATTCAGGATTTGAAGATGTAAGGGCAGCCATCGCTAAGTCTATCAACGATAAATTTGGTACTGCGTTTGAACAGAAGAACATACTTATGACCGTCGGTGCTGCCGGTGGCATGAATGTTATTTTAAAGACCTTACTTAACCCAGGGGATGAAGTTATTACCTTCGCACCTTTTTTTGGTGAGTATCGAAGCTATGTCAAAAACTATGAGGGCGAATTAGTCATCATATCTCCAAATACTCGTGATTTTCAACCAAATCTGGAGGAATTCGAAGGAAAAATTACACAGAAGACAAAAGCGGTAATCATAAATTCACCTAACAACCCCACAGGGGTCGTCTATTCAGAAAAGACCATCATTAAGCTTGCAGACATTTTAAGAAGCAAGCAAAAGGAATTTGGCACGGATATCTATCTATTTTCCGATGAGCCGTATCGAGAGTTGGCTTATGATAATGTTGAGGTTCCTTATGTGACAAAGTATTATGAGAATACGATTATTGGCTACTCCTACAGTAAATCTCTTTCCTTGCCGGGCGAACGCATAGGCTATTTGGTAATTCCTGATCAGGCGGCTGATTTTGAAAATATACAGATGGCGGCAAATATTGCGAATCGTATCTTGGGTTACGTGAACGCACCCTCTTTATTCCAGCGTGTTGTCGCTAAATGTTTAAATGCTAAAGTTGACGTTGAAACTTATAACAAAAATCGTGAACTTTTCTATAATGGACTTCTATCTTATGGTTATCAATGTATTAAGCCAGAAGGTGCCTTCTACTTGTTTGTTAAAACACCCATCGAGAACGATGTGGAATTTTGCAATCTGGCCAAAAAGAAAAATATACTCATTGTACCAGGGACTGCTTTTGGATGCCCCGGCTATGTTCGTATTGCCTATTGCGTAGCCTATCGAACTATTGAAAAGGCTTTGCCTGGTTTTAAGGCTTTGATTGAAGAACTTCGGTAAATAGCATCAGGGGTGCCGCTAAATGGCATGGGGGTCTGATAGTATGAAAAAAGCCCAAAAGGCGTTCACTAAAACGTTCTTTTGGGCTGATTTTTCGTTCAGACTATTTTCTCAAGTTGTTTATCAATACTCCATTGTCTGGTAATATTGCTGTTAACTGTCTGAATTGAGATCAAGATACAAAGTTGAGAATTCTTTCATAGGATTCTTTTGTATCGATATATCCGTTTTGCAGTAATCCCTTAAGTCTTTGGGGATCCTTTTCTAATCGCCCGACTTCTAAAGGCTTTGACGGTCTGATAACCAGAACCTGACCATCATGCTCAAGCTGCTCGATATAATCAAGGGTATCGTTGTAAATTTTATAGCGATTTAGCATCGTTTCCACGAAAAAAGGGTATTTTCTGTACACTAATTTGATGAGGCCGGTGAATTTTGCCGGGTTCTTTCTATAGCCCTTGTTTCTTGTTAAGACAACGATATTTTTTGTGTTGCCGTCTGCAATAGATTTGCGGATCGGAATGGAATCTGAAATTCCGCCATCTAATAATTGGTAGCCTTTATAATTCACAATAGGGGATATAAGAGGCAGGGAAGCCGAGGCTCGCAAAGCCTGGAATTTATCTCCCATGTCTTCTTTAGTTAAATAGATAGGTTTACCGGTTTTGCAATCTGTAGCACCTACTAAAAAGTCGCAAGGTGAACTATAAAATGTTTGAAAATCAAAAGCGACATGCTTATTAGGTATTTCGTCAAAGATAAAATCCATTCCAAAATATGATTTACTAAGCAAAAGATTCCTAAGACTCATGTAGCGCCAATCTTTTGCATAATTGATAATAACACTTTCATTACGACCACGCTGCTTCGAAATATAGGAAACTGCGTTGCATGCGCCGGCGGAAACGCCAATGATATAATTGAAATAGAGATCATTTTCCATAAAGTATTCCAGGACTCCGCAGGTATAGAGGCCTCTCATGCCACCGCCCTCAAGTACAAGACCAATTTTCTCCATAAGGCACACCTCGTTTACTACAAATATTCTCTTGTGATGCATTAAAGCTTAAATAAGCATTGGATCTTATGTTGATTCCTAATCATGATTTTTAGGTGTTAAGTTGTCTAAAAGTGTCAAAATTAGAAATGGAAGATTACTCCACGTTGCTATATAATTAATGTTAGACCATTTTGCTGCAGATGTACATAAAGGAGAACTATTCATGGCACATAGAACTTTGAAATCCGGTTATCAACACTTTAGCGAACGAATCAATCGATTTCCCCAAGGGGCTCCCCCCACTGAGTCTTTATTCAAAATACTGAAGGTCCTCATGAGCGAAAAGGAAGCAGAGCTTATGTCGAAGCTGCCAATAAAACCTTTTACTCTTGAAACTGCAAGTAAAGTATTAAAGTTAGATTTAAAGGAAACGGAAAAGATTTTAACGGAACTCGCCTCTAGAGCGTTATTGTTAGATATCGAGGACCCGGCTGGCGTGAGAACTTTTGTGCTGCCTCCGCCAATGGCCGGCTTTTTTGAGTTCTCACTGATGCGTCTCCAGGGTAATAGTAATCAGAAACTGCTTTCAGAACTCTATTATCAATATTTAAATGTCGAAGAGGATTTTGTTCGTGATTTATTTGTCACGGATACAAAATTAGGCAGAATTTTTGTTAACGAACAAGCATTAAGCACTGTTAATGATCTGCACATCCTGGACTATGAACGATCAAGTGAAATTATTAAAAAGGCTTCCCACATTGGGATTGGAACTTGTTATTGCAGACATAAGATGAGTCATATGGGTAAGGCTTGTGATGCTCCCTTGGATATTTGCATGACTTTCGGGGGAACTGCATCCAGCCTGATCAAATATGGCTATGCCAGAGAAGTCAATGTTTCGGAAAGTATGAGTTTACTCGAAAAGGCCTATGAGCACAACTTAGTACAAATTGGTGAAAATGAACAAGAAGGATTACCCTTTATTTGCAATTGCTGTGGTTGTTGCTGTGAAGCTCTTTTGGCTATCAAGCGGTTTGGAACGTTAAATAGCATCAACACTACAAATTTTTTGCCGGTGGTTGAAGAAAACAGGTGCAATGGCTGCGGAAGGTGTGTCAAAGCCTGTCCGGTAGGGGCCTTGTCCATCGAATCTGAAACCATTGGAGATGGCAAAGTTTTAAAAAGAGCTAAATTAGATGAGAATGTTTGCTTAGGATGCGGTGTTTGTGTCAGGTCATGCAATCGCGGCTCCTTAAAACTCACTCATCGGGATAAACGAGTTATAACCCCCGTCAATTCCGTTCATCGTATTGTTCGGCAAAGTATTGAACAAGGAAAACTTAATGATCTTATCTTTGATAACCAAGCTTTGTTAAGCCACAGAGCCATGGCAGCAATCCTGGGCGCAATCTTAAAAATGCCGCCGATTAAACAAATGATGGCAAGTGAACAGGTGAAGTCTAAGTACTTGTTAGCTTTGATTAAAAATTATGAGGTATAAGAAATCCTCTTGATAGCTTATATGAAGATTCCTGTAAGGGAATTTATGAAGGTTATCTAAATCAGCAAAGGAAGAGACTTGTGTGACAAGTCCTTCCTTTGTTCTACAATCAGAAAGTAAGTCTTTCGGTTCGATACTGCTAGAAGGGCTTAAACGTGCGAAGGCAATGTCTTCATCTTCAAGTCTAAGTACGACTAGGCAGGAGCCAGCCTCGACGAAAAGCGGACAAGCTTATCGTACACTGTAACCTGTTAAATATATTTCCGCAACGTATGATCGTCCAAATTACACTTCTTTAAGTACAATTTGACTCAAATCAATTCTAGGACGGGGTTTGGGATTTTGATCAGGGTAACCGACAGGAATTAAGGCTACAACACGGTAATTTTCGCTTAAACCAAGGATGTTTTTGACTTTCTCTTGATCAAACATCATAATCCAGCATGTTCCCAGACCAAGATCAACGGCACGTAAGGTAAGATGATCAACAGCAATGGCAGCATTTAAACGCAAATAACCTTCAGCAACTGCGGGATCCATGGGTTTGCGTTTAGCATAGGCGTCAGGGTCCATTTTATCGAGAGGGGTATCTGCGAAAGCCCCGGCCTCTTTAAGTTCTTGGGCTCTTGTGCCCATGCCTCCGAAGGAATCCATATCCACACAGCAGGCAATAACTACAGGGGCCTGGCTGACAAAAGGCAGAGGACAAGCTTCAGTTAGTTGGGCACGAGCAGCTTCACTTTTAATGATAACAAAGCGGGTAGGCTGAAGGTTACTGCCCGAGGGGGCAAGTCGAGCTGCCTCAATGAGCTCTCGGATCGATGTATCGGGGACAGGGTCCTTTTTGAATTTTCGGATGCTTCGTCGAGCTTTCATAGCCTCATGTAATTCCATGGTATTCATCTTCTTTCTCTGAAATAATTGATCAACCTCGATAAGTAATAAAATTATAGGAGGAGTTTCCAAGGTTGGGTATTTTTCTTAACTGAGAGTTATGTCTATTTTAGTAGATATGTTTTGTGTTTGCAAATTCGCCTAGTTCTAAGATATTGTGTTGCTTAGTTATTAAGTTTTGAAAATTTGTAGAAATAGAGGGTTATTGAGCTTGTCTGTCGAAATACGAAAAATATGAGTTAGTACATAAATGATTAAAAAGTGCAATGTCGTGTTATTTTTAGATCAGAACAGAAGGAATTATAATGACTGAAATGGAGTGTTTAGTCTATGAAAAAAGGAAGCAATCATTTTAAATCTACTACAGGCTTTGGGATAAAATTTAAATTGCAAGTTAGTTTTCTAGCTATTATTATACTGACTCTACTTGTTGGAACTGTGGGATATTACGGTATTTATCGACTAAATCAGAACGCTCAGGACCTTGGAGATCATTGGCTGAAAGCCACCAATGCCTTGTCCTTGGTTGTAGAAGATACAGAAGATATGCAGAGAACCCTTTTATTAGGTTTCTCAGAACGACATGATGCTACTGCCTATCAGGGGATAAAATTTAACTTTCTAAATAATAAAACGAAGTGGGAAAGTGATTTCGCAGCCTACAATAAATATGTTACAAGCGCAGATGGGAAAGCCAGAAGTGAGACAATGAAGAAATCATTCGATGATTATCTTACCGATGCCAATCAGGTCTGGAAATTAATCGAAGATCAAAATGATGTTGAAGCTCGCTCTCTTCTTACCAATAAAAGTAAAGAAAGTTTTGATCAAGTAATTAAGGCCATGGAAGCTCAGATGTATTTTATGGATAAAGGCGGAGAACAAGCGGTTGCCGATGCTCAAACAACCAATGCTACCGGCTTAATGTTTTTGATTATTTTTATTTGCGGTGCTTTTGTAATAGGAATGGTTCTAACTATCGTACTGGCGAGAAATATTAGCCGTCCCCTTGGAGAGGTGACGAGAGTAGCTCAATCGGTTGCCAATGGTGACTTAAGCATTACCGTGCCGGATATTAAAAATAGGGATGAAATAGGTGTATTAGCTCAAGCTGTTAGAGAAATGGTGGGGACTCTTAGAGAAATAATCGGAGAAGTTTTGACACAATCCGCAAGCGTCGCTGCCACGAGTGAGGAATTGTCTGCAGCTGCAGAGGAAGCAACGGCAGTAAGTGAACAAGTTTCTACGACCTTGGTTCAACTGGCGCAAGGCGCATCGAATCAAGCCTTATCAGTAAAGGATACGAACATTGTCATCGAACAGATGTCATCAAGTGCTCAACAATTGGCCGCCAATACAGAAATTGTTAATGAAAGCAGCGAAAAGGCAGCCCATGCTGCTAACGTTGGATCTCTTCAAGTGGAAAATGCTGTTCGAAAAATTGAACAAATTCGTGATGTTTCTGTTCAAACTTCCGAAGCTGTTTTTCATTTGGGAGAGCAATCTAAACAGATTGGACAAATTGTTGACGTAATTAAAGGTATTTCTGATCAAACGAATTTATTAGCCCTAAATGCTGCCATTGAGGCTGCTCGTGCGGGAGAACATGGAAGCGGATTTGCAGTTGTTGCTGAAGAAGTTCGCAAGTTAGCGGAACAATCATCATCATCCGCTACCCAAATAGCTACCCTAATTACTAATATCCAGCGGGAAACAGAGCGTGTTATTGAAGGCATGGAAATGGGTAAAGAGGAAGTAGTTTCAGGTGTTGATGCGGTGAATCTGGCAGGTAATTCTTTTAAAACGATTGTTGAAGAGGTTAATACGGTAGTTGAACAAATTCAAGAAGTAATTTCTGTAACCCAGCAAATGGCCGGTGGGGCTGCTCAAGCCGTGGAGTCTGTTAAAAGTATCGGAGTCATTGCCGAGGAAACAGCTGCCAGTACGCAAGAAGTTTCATCCGCCTCAGAGGAACAAGCGGTAACGATGGGTTCCGTAAGTCGAGCTGCCGAGGAATTGGCGAAGCTTGGTGAAAGTCTTTCTTTGCTGGTTAATAAATTCAACGTTTAGATGTTAAAAGGAATCACATTTATAGTATCTCGTCTTATGGTGAAGAGGAATTATTCCCGGCCCTTTGGCGCTGTTCTTGGAGGTGAAATTCATGGAAACATTGATTGCAGGGTTGGCCCTTAAACAACTTATAATAATTATTCTGGGAATTTTAGTGGTGGGTTTTATACTTAAAAAATTATTTAAACTGGCTATTACAATGGTTATTTTTGCCGCTCTTATTTATTACGGCTTACCCCTGCTCCAAACAACTATGGGTAAGTAGAGTTAGAGTATGATTTGCGAATTTCTTTTAAATGAATTCATCTAAGGGATCATGATAGTTTTTGATTGTAAAAAAGTATTGAATAGATTCCCCTTCAGCGCGGGATATTACACAGTAGCCTACGTTGAAAAGGGGAATTTTTAATGCATGGAACCATATGGTCATTGATACCGTTTCTAGTTGTAATACCGCTGGCTTTGCTGACTCGACAGGTGATTCCTGGCTTAGTGGCAGG
>JGI2924J29684_1077006_pt1 | contig 12950 bp, 15 predicted proteins | sample BenlonsequencITS_FD_29684 | JGI IMG/M metagenome (IMG submission 29684)
CCACCACACAAAGAGCGCCCGCCAATCGGAAAGCCGCTCTCGTGGTAAAGCGGCCGATGGCGAGTGATGCAATCCCCAGCGCCACAGTCGCGCTTCCATCGCCGATCGCCGCTCGGTCCACCGCCGGATCCAACTTCGAATCGTTTTCTCCGACCACGCTCCACCCGGCAGCCTTTGGGTCTGAGAGGCGATGTGCGCCTGGGACTGATCATCGGCATGCTCACGGACCACGGTTTCCTTGATGTCCGTGGCGGCTTGATGGTGCGCTTCAATAAAGCTGGGCAACAGGCTCATGGTATGTCGGCAACATGGGCAGAGAAAGCGATAGATCGGCACTTGCAGCGCTTCGGTTACGGTGAACACACAGCGGGTAAACTTGCCGTGCCGATGAAGCGTGACAGTGGCCCCACAATGAGGACAGCGGCGGGGACGCATCTCCTCCGGCACGCCGTGAGCACACAGCAAAAGATACACCTTTACAGCGATGTTCCAATGCATTACGATAGAAATGGCAATAGCCACTGGGGAATAGGAAGACGAAGGCGGCCAAACCTAAATGTCTTCCTATTCGCATATTCAGGGCTACGCGCTCCTCCGATCATGATTGTCGTTTCAACTCTATGATTTCTACGTCAACCCTCCCTTTTTCCTTCCCGTCAATGAACATAACAAATCGCCACTCTTCTTCCGTCAAAGAAAGTGAGCGGCGACATTGTAGTGCCAAAAGAAATACGAAATATATACGATATAAACGAGGGTGACGTAGTCGAGTTCTTTGTAGACGAGGAAAAAATTATCATCCGGAAGTATAAAACACAAACCTGCATATTTTGCAAAAGCACCGAACGTCTCACATATTTCAGAGAACAGTTTGTATGCTTCTCCTGCGTAGAAAATGTTACTAAACCTTTGCAACAGCGAAGAGGGAGGGCAACGGATACGTTGGAGAGATTGATCGAAGCGATGGAACGTCATCCTGGAGCCTCCCAAAAGCAACTTGCTCAACTAATCGGAGTATCCCAAGGGCGTGTAAGTCAACTGATGAAACAAATGGCATAAGACCAGTTACCATAGAATAAGGACGATCGATGTAACGCTAAGTGATGCAGCGCAAGGCGGAATGCGGACGATCAATGTTGCAGCCGGCCGCGCCGCCACCTTCACAAAGGAAGAACAGCGCACATGTTCATCGATCGTCCTTTCTTCATGTAAATGACTTAACAAAAATAACATGTTAACATATTGAATTTACAAGACATTTCAATTAACATCAGGATTAAGAAAGGAAGGTGTCGTGAATGGCACAAAAGGGTTTTAACGGCCTGACTGATGAACAAAAAAGCAAGGTCGATAAAGCAATCGAGGTTTTCATTTCGAAGTTTGGCGGCAATCACAACGATTGGCTCGAAAAAGTGGCGGATCTGTTTCTGCTTGAAGAAATGAAGGAAGGCAACCCTCAGTTTACCACCGAGATTAAGGAACTGCAGAATTTAACCGGCAGGATCGTCAAGATGGTCATGAATATGGTGGAGCGAGTTAGTTACGACGCGAAGGAAGCGGAAGAAAAGTACGAGCAATTGAAGGTGCAAAAGAACCTGGAGATAGAGCAACTGATTGGCGAAACCCAGGAGCAAAAGAGGAAGATTCAAGAATTGGAGCAGAACATAGAGAAAAACGCAAAGGAGTGGGCAGAAAGGGAAAAGTATATCAAGCAGCTTGAAGAATCAGCTGACATCAATCGAGAATTGATTAGCGAGTATAAGGAGAAAGTAGAGCAGTTAGGTGGGCTTGTAGCTGAATACAGAGCTGCATATGAAGAACGAAATGGATTGAAATCAGAACTCGAAAAAGCCAACAAACGCATCGAAGAATTGGAAAAAATGCTCGACTCCGAGCGCGAGCAGAGAAAAGGCATCGAAAAATCCGTTTCGGACAAAATACAGGCACTAGAGCAAAAACATAAGGAAGATATTGCTCGGGTTATGGACCGCGCACAAGTCGAAAAAGAACGTGAAGTGCTGCGGATTCAATCTGAAATGCAAAAACGGATAGCCGAACTTCAGGAAAAGCATACCGCCGAAATCAAGGAATTGTATGAACGGATAGACCAGCTTCGAAATGCTAAAGTCGAAAATAAGGAACGGAAAGGGAGTCAAAAGAATAGTTTGAATGATAACTAATGCTAGGTATCACACAAAAATTGGAAAGGCGGCCGCCAGCGTGGTTCTTTGTAGAGTGTGATGTTTTCCGATCAAATGCTATAATAACTACAATGCAAGGGGTACAAAAATCGAATTTTGGTTTGCTGCAGTTGCTCCTGAATTATTTACTGCCGATTATCTGTAATCTTTTCTCCGGATTATTATATCGCGAGCAGCTCCCCATCCATTTAGACGCACTTCGAACCGTAATTATATAGGCTCTACGGATTTTGTGGTGGAATGACAAATCGTAATTTCCAGAATTAAAGGATAATGGGATGTCGAAGTTAAAAGATTTTAATGTTTACATCGGAGGACTGGTAATGAGTCGTTTCCACCATAAATTCCGAATACCCATTATAGAAAGGATATAAGTGAGGGATAACCTTGTGATACAAAAAGACGTGTTGCAATCCATTGCACAAGAAGTTATCAACGCTCGTTTTGGTAACTTTTTTTCCGACGTGTTAGCCGGCCGGGTGGCTCTTTCTGATTTTTTGTGCCGGCCCGAGGTCGAGATAGCGGTTCGTGAGTCTATAGAAGGGAACTGGGATCGAATTATCGACACCAAGAAATATCCCTATTGGAAGAGGGAGGACGTGACCAATGAGGACGAGCAGTTCATTTATCGGAAGGTTATCGCTCAGATGCAACCAATAATGATTGAACAGCTTCATCAATTGTTAGTTGATGCGGCCGGCCAACATGAAGCGGGCTATTTCTACCTACTCACCGCTTTACACAAAGATCTTTCTGGTCTAATTAACCGGGAAGATATTGTGCGGGCCTCAGAACTTTTGTGTCTCCAGAAACGTTTATCTGACTTATTGGACATCGTGACGACAGTTGAAAAAATAAATGTAATTTTACACTCAAATGGTTTTCTGACTGCGAATCCAACTTCAAATGATAGTGTGGACGTTTACATCAAGAACAACTCGTCTGATGATTACTTGGCATCGATATCCGAAGCAGCAATACGTTACGACACCGTTTCGTCACCAATGAATGCTGTCCTGGTACAAACAACAACGCATACTATTTCAAGGCAAGTTGCTGACAATTCCGGAAGACTTGGAATGTTGATCGATCGGGACATAGCTCGCGTAGATGCAACAAAGCCGAACATCACGCCCGAGAAGGGATATTTCAAACGCATAAAACTCTCTGGTGGTGCCATTGTGGACGAAGGCGACACTGTATTGGGGGTTTTGCCGGAATCTGTCGTGAGGTCACTCGATCTTAGACACGGTGATGTCGTTCGGATACTTGAGAGGGACGATCGAGGACGGTTAAAAGTGCAATTGCTGGAGCGGGCAGAAACCGATGAATCAAACCGTGTTGAATTAAAGTTTTGCCTTGTGTCCATGCGCAACGAGGAAGGGAGAAGCTTTTTGGCAATCGACGAGATGCTGGTGGGCGGCGAGAAGAAAAGGATTAGCCTTCCGGGTTCAAAGGAATCTTACTTGGAGATTAAAGAGGAAGACATACGCTTCTTCAAACTAGAAGTAGGTGATGTTGTGGATGTCGCATATTGGGTTAATCGCCCAAATACTTTCAGAGTGATATGGAAGTATCGACATGTGCAGGCTGGCAGATCCGAACGATGTTCATGAGAAGGAAAAAAGCTCTAACTAATGACTTGAAAGGCAGGGATTGTTATGACATTAAGCCGGCATCAGCGCGAAAAAGATTTGAATGAAGTGATCGCGGCCCGCCGCGCAGCTGCAGTAAAATTACGTGAGGCATTGGCTTTAATTGATGCAGCGAAGCGAAAACTCACTTATAATAAGAGCGACGCAATCGTATTTGATCTGAAGCAGATCTACGAACAACTTAAAGAAACCACTGAAACATTGGAAGATCCGGAATTCGATCCAACGTTATAGGAGGGATTCCGACAGAAAATTTACTTCACAAAATAAAGATTTTGCGAAGTAATAAACAGATGGTCAAGTTAAGGCGCTGTAACCCGAACAATATCTGAAAAATAAATGTAGTCGTTATTGCCGATCCGGATCCGCTTAGTTTGTTGTTCAATTCGCTCTACGACACCTGTATGCGGGATGTCTTCGAACTCGCTGTACGTATAAATCGTAATCGGGGTTCTATCAATGAATGATTGTTGAATCGCAACAGAAATATGCTGCAGTTCTTGCTCATCTAGGATAGGCCGTTCACGCTTACGGATCGATACCTGATGTTCCATTAATGCTTGTCGTTGTTCGGGAAGGATTATACGACTTCCCTCCCTTAACATATTAGAGCCAGGAATATGTTTGTTCTTTCTATTCATCATGCAATCCCCTTCATTCCATGATGTAACTTCATTATACAGCAAAATGAACTCAAAAACGAACAATCGTTCTATATAGGAGTGTGTTTGTTATGACCTTAATTGATGAGCTGAATGATAAATTTGCTTATTACTTGGAAATGACCAAACGTAGATCGATGGGAACAGTTGAAGGATATCATAGAACGATTTCTCGATTATCGACATGGCTCAAAGAAAACCGCAATATTACGAATATCCAGGATGTAACGGCTGACGATATCGAAGCATTTCTAAACACATTAAGGCACCCTCCCACTGTGGACTATCCTACTGGCAGGCCGTATGAGGCGACGACCAGGGCTGCGATGATTTCCGCAATACGGCACTTTTTTGAGTGGGCTGTAAAGAAAAAATATTTAGAGTTTGATGTGAGCCAGCTTATTGAATATCCTTCCCTCAAGGAACAACTTCCGAAAAGTTTAAGTGTCGAAGACGCCGAGAAATTGATGGAAACAGCAAAAAAACGGAAACTGGCCGAGCGAGACTATCTTATGACACGAATTTTTTTAACGCTTGGCGTTCGTGTTTCAGAATTGGTAGGGATGAATGAAGAAGATATAAACGAATCAACAGGTGAAGTGCTTATACGGGGTAAAGGAAACAAAGAACGCAGGCTCCCTCTCACCCCCAAAATTGTTCAAGCACTTGATGCATATCGGCCGGTCCGCCGAAAAATACTTGAAATCAGAAAAAGAAAAGACGAGCCGGCTCTCTTCATTTCAGAAAAGCGTGGAACGAGACTAACAAGACGAGGCGCGGAATTAATTATCGAGGAAATCGCCAAAGAATCCGGAATAAAATACAATTTCAACGTTTCACCACATAAACTGCGACATACTGCGGCCACAATCTTATACAACGATGGCGAGGCCGACCTGCTTGCAATTTCAGAATTGCTTGGCCATAAGGATCCAAGCACAAGCAAAATTTATACAAAGGTGAACCGTGAAAAACTTAGAAACGTCATCCAATCCAATCCGTTAGAAGGTATCTGATCTTCCCCATTTATAGATTTAGTTACATTGATATAGATAAAAACACGCAAAAAAAATCAAAAAGTATGAATAATCTTCGACATGAAGTGACAAAATCATCAACGGCTGATGTTGTACAATAAATAAACCCACAAAAGCCCATTTCACCTTTTGACAAATTGGGACGATAGATCTACGGGCCAAACGTAGTAATACTGGTAACTGGGTCGCCGATTGGTGAAAAACTATAAGACCCCATTCGGGGTCTTATAGTTTTTTATACAGGATAATTTTGAGAGATATTAGTTGAGGAGGTTTATGATGGTATGGAAAAGAGAATCGAACAAATACTGTCTACGGGCATCGAGGGAGCCATCTTCGACGTTGATAATACCCTGGCAAAATGTAATATTGTGGACTTCTACCTGTTTATCAAGAAGAAGGAGTTAAGCCCCCTCCTTTGGTGGTTTTACATGTTCCTATTTGCTTTTAGAGTCCCTATCCTGATTTTCGTGGACTTTATTTCTCGGGATCTATTTAACCGATGGTTTGTCAACCGGAAATTTAGGAGATTTCGATACGAGGAACTGGAAACCTATGCAGAACAATTTTTTGAGGAATTTTTGTCGAAGCGGATGATCGCCAGTACGCACGACCTTATCTTCCAACTAAAAGCAAACGGCATTCCTGTTGTTCTACTATCTACGAATTTTGATTTGATAGTAAAACAATTTGGGAAGTATTTCGACATACCGTACACATGCTTGAGAATCATGAGGAATGACAAAGGTATTATGATCGATTTCTCGTCTCTTGAGAATTTTAAGGAGAATGAAGTTAAAAAGTATTCTAAACGCTGCATTGGCGTCGGAGATTCGAAATATGACATCCCGATATTAAACCACGTGGAATATCCCTTTGTGGTGGCCAACAAGCCCCGAAAGTGGTTCCGTCTGTTGAATAAGACCCCCGAATTACTTGACACATCGTTAAAGCGAGTTGGTGAATCTTGATATTTGTTCTTTTTGCCTTATGGACAATAGCCACGATTCTTATAGTGAACGATCCCAAAAGCACATCAACCAGGTGGGCGGCGTTTACTCTCTATGCAGCTGGCGGAGGCGGGCTTTCACGCACCATAACCGAAACGATTATCCCTTACCTTAAAATGTACCATCTAAGTTCACATTTGACCGAACAAGTGTTACTAAACATTCAAAAAGTGGGCTCGTTTATGAACCATGCAGGGGCGCCATATGGTTTCCTTATGTACGCTCTAACAACAACCCCCAAGCTTTCAAGCAGGTTTACGAAAATTCTAGGATATGTGCTCTGGTTGCCGATCGTTCCCTCCATATTCGTCTCGAAATGGTGGCCGTTGTTACAACCCAACTTCAAATTCTTGTTTTTTTGGTGTGTACCGTATTACCTTATCGGGATTGTTCTGATTTTAACAAGCTTCATTAAGGAGAAGAGTCCGACCACAAGACAAGAGAAGTTATTTTTGGTCGTCATCATAACTCCCCTCGTCTTATTTCAAATTATTGTGAATTATACACTCAAAGCCTTTTTTAATAATGACTACGCATGGCGCCTAATGCCTGGCGTTATAGCACTTGTGTTTTTCAGTTTTTTTATCTTGGCCACGAGATACGGGTCGCTTGGTATCAGGTTGCGCATCGAAAGACAAAACTTGAACAAGACCATGAAATCACTTGTATCAGGCACCTCGATATTGAATCATACGCTAAAAAACGAACTACTCAAAATATCTCTATTCTCTGATAACATTCGAAAAATAACGCAAAATTCAGAGGGGCCTGATCTTGAAGAGCAGCTAAAAGGGATCGAACAATCACTTGAACATCTAAAGCATATGACAATGCGAATCCAGGAGCACACCCAAGAAATAATTATTCAAGAGTCAGAGTGCAATTTGCTCGACCTGGTCAGCGAAGCCGTAAAACATTTTATATCAAACCATGAAAATGTCAAGATTTCAATAAATGTCCCAGAAAAAATAAATCTCATTTGCGATCGAATTCATCAAACGGAGATCATCAACAATCTGATAAAAAACGCGATCGAGGCCAAGACGGACGGAGGACCCATTGAGATAGATATCCGGACTACGATGTCTAAGAACAAATTTACGCTCATCATACAAGATAATGGGCCGGGAATCATTAAGGAAAACTTGGGCCTGGTGATGCAACCGTTTTTCTCGACAAAAAAAGGTAAAAATTTTGGGCTTGGTCTGTCATATTGCTTCAACGTAATGCAGAAAATTCGCGGTCAACTCGTAATTATCAGCGAGGAAAAGGCCGGAACTACTGTATTGTTGGAGTATCCCATCAGCAAAGTGGTCATAAAATAAGGCAAGTCCAAGAGGTGGATAATGAATCGGATTCGTATATTTCTTATTGACGATGACTTAGCATGGCTTTCGGCATTGAAAACGTTCCTTTCAACTGAGGAAGATTTCATCATTATCGGAACGGCCGCCAACAGAGAACATGCGCTGGACTTTATTGAAAAAAACCAAGACATCGATGTTGTGCTACTCGATGTGAACCTAACCGCCAACAATCTCGACGGAATCAGTCTGGCTTTAGAGATTTTGGATAAAGTACAAGTGAACATCATCATGCTTACGGCTCTGGAAGATGAAGATGTGGTAAGAAACTCGATCGCCGCGGGAGCAGATCAATTTGTTTCCAAAGTAAACTATCGCCTTCTCCCCCATATTATTCGAGCACTAAAAGGAAAGTCTGATCCCATGAGAATTATTGCGAGCGAATACCGGAAAATATTAAAAGAACATTACCTCAAAGAGCTCACTCCTGAAGAACGGAAAATCTACAATTTGCTGGAGAAAGGCTATTCACGCACAAAAATTGAACAAGAGTTAATGAAGAGTGAAAACACCTTGAAAATTCAGATCAAAAGTATTCTAAAAAAATTGGGCGCAATCAATTCTAAAGATGCAGTAAAAAAGGTGAAGCGTTTAGGGTTATAAAAAATCACCCTAACAAAAGTCCTCCAGAGGTAGTAATATAATCCTATAAGGCAAACCTGAAGGGGAGGAAGTATGGAGGAGAAAAAGCCCAAAGGACGATATGAACAAGTCCTGTGGCTCACAACATACATAGGACTCCAAGGGCTCGAATACGCAACAGATCGTCGAGTAAGGCAACTGTTTGAACGGTATTACAAGGAACATCAAGATAAGCAGGACTCTCGTAAACCAAATACTTGTCTGCTCTGCGGTCAGGAAGTAAAAGTCCAATTGATATGTGGTTGCGGGACCAATGAAGCCATCACGAATTAAAGGGAGTGGATAACATGCCGGAAGTACCTTTGCAGTTCACTGTTCTTCTTGAAGGCGATTATGCATCAAACAATTACTGTGCCTATATTCCGGAACTTCGGCTGAACGCGATAGGAGATACAAAAGAGGAAGCGATTTCGAATGCAAAAGAAGCAATTGAACGTATGTTGGCAGAACAAAAGAAAAAGGGGAAATCGATAAAGACCTTCTCGGCCGAAGTTATTTCGCTTACGGTAAATTTAGATTAACCTTCCCGGACAACGAAGAAGAGGAAGACATAACTGAGGTCTTCCTCTTCTTCATTGTTTGAGCGCCTACCCCATTCCAATCTCGATATTGATAATACTTTGAAGTGGGCATTTTATTGTTTGTCCATCGAGTGAAATTATACTGATCATTTGTCTATGTCAACGCCGGAATTAATTTGACCCACTAGCGCCGACTTAAAATTGACCCACCCACAGTCTCACGTGTCCTTGTTGGCAAGTTGCAGACGATCTTTCAGGCGGTAGCTGTTGCCGCGAATGTTCAGGATGTGCGCATGGTGTAACAGCCGGTCCAGCACGGCCGTTGCCAGCACGCGATCCCCTAGCAACTCGCCCCATTCGCCGAAGCTTTTGTTGCTCGTGATCACAAGGCTTCCGCGTTCGTAACGCGCGCTCACGATGTGAAAGAACAAGTTGGCGGCCACCGCGTCCAGCGGCATATACCCTACCTCATCCACGATGAGCAGTTTCGGTCGAAGGTAGACGCGCATGCGGCGATCCAAGCGGTTCTCCTCGTACGCCTTTCGCAAGTCGCTCATCATCTGGGTCAGGCTGACGAAATAGACCGACAGCCCTTGCCGGATCGCTTCCACACCGAGCGCCACGGCCAGATGGCTCTTGCCAACGCCGGGAGGCCCGAGCAAAATCACGTTTTCTTGCCTTCCCACAAACGTCATCGTCGCCAACTCCCGAATCATCCGCTCATCGATGCTGGGCTGAAACGAAAAGTCGAATTCCTCCAGCGTTTTGCGGTAAGGCAAGTGCGCCAGCTTCGTCCGCACTTCGAGATTGCGCTGCCAACGCTGCGCGCGCTCGTAATCCAAAAGCGTCTGCACAAAGCTCAGGTAGTCGCTTTTGTCGCGTATGGCCTTCCGCAGCGCCTCCTCCAGAATCGTCGCCGCTTGTTCCAGTCCCAGCTCTGCCAGGCGTTCGCGAACGTCAACCACGGCACTCATGCGCTCACCTCCGCCAGTCGGTCGTAAAGGTCGAGCGAGCGGGCTTCTACCGTTTCCAACGGGACTTGTCGGGCGCACGGCCGAGCGGCGGCGTGACCTTGCGCGGCCTGAAGGCCGGCATACTGGCCGGGCAACATGACGACGGCGCGCGAACGGTGCACCTGGAGATGCTCGGCGATCAGCCGGCCGTCGAACCACACCTCGAGGCGTCCCATAAGCAGGCGGACGGCGACTTCCCGGCCGCTGTAGGCCCACGGCACGCCATAGCGCACCCCGTCGAAACTGACGAAGCCATCCCGACTGACGCGCCGCGTCTCGAAGCGAAACGGTGCGAGTTTCTCCTCGGCAGGCAAGGCCTGAAGCTGCTCCTGCGACAGCCGGTCACAGGGGCGATCGCCCGTGGTGCCGTGGACGCGGCGATTCTTCTCGTCGCACCACTTGCGAGCCTGCGCGTTCAAGTCTCCGAGATCGGTGAATGTGCGTCCGGGCAAGAAGTTGTCCTTGACGAAGCGAACGCCGCGCTCCACCTTGCCTTTCGTTTGCGGACGCCGCGCGCGACAGACTCTCGGCACCATGCCGATGACAGCGGCAAAATCGGCAAACACCGGATGCCACCGCGGCTTGCGATCGTCGCCCATTCCCAGGATCACCGTCTTCATCCGGTCGGTGAGCATCACGTTCGGGACGCCGCCAAAGTACTCCAGCGCATGAATGAGGCAGCGCAGGAAGCTGCGGATGTCGCAGCGTTTGGCGAATTCGATGTACACCGCCCGAGAGTAGCCGAGTACCATGACGAACACCGGCACCTTATGGAGGACGCCCTGTTCATCGACGTACTCGCCAATGCCCCAGTCGACTTGCGCTTGTTCGCCGGGCTTCGTCTCGTAACGCTGGACGGCCGGGATCTGACGCGGCGGCCGGAAAGGTTTCACGTAGTCCTTCACGAGCGTCTTGCCGCCCGTATAGCCTTGAAGCCGGATGCGCTCCCACAGCACCTCGCAGTTGGTGATGCCTTGGGAAATGTAGTCGTCGAGCAAAGGCTTGAACGGATCCAGCTTGGAGCCGCGTTTGGCGCGCGGCTGGCGCTCGGGGATGCCGTCTGAGCGCAAGTACTTGCGTACCGTGTTGCGGGCGATGCCGGTCTCTCGGACGATTTCGCGAATGCTCTTGCCCATTGCCTTGAGTTCGTGTAAGCTAATCACAGTCCCACTCCTGAGCATAACAGTCTCCTCTGCGTATCATGGTAGAGATATCTCAGAGGGCTTTTATTCGACAGGGGTGGGTCATTTTCTTTCCGGCGATCCTGGGTCAATTATAATCCGGCGGTAACAGTCTATAGGGATCGACATTTCGGATTAAACCACATGCCGTTTTATTTCGCTTGTCTTGGTAGTAAGTAATGGTGATTTCTTTGCGATTCGCAATGGCTGATGAGATGGTTGCTTGGAGGGTATCAAGCATTTGTTCATCGATCTCCGGTTGCTTAACATCGTCTTCTTCTTCGTACATTTGAGCGAGTCGTTTCTTATGTTCAGGAATCAAAAATGGAGACCATTTTATTCTGCCGCGGTCATTCATGCCTTGTGCCCCCCAATCTTCCCGCTCCTGTCTTTCACCGTACCACCACCCGTCAAACTACTTGCCCAAAAAAGAGATGCCTTGCCATACTTTTTCCGGATCTCGTCCATGGTAGACGCCAACTGTCGCGCCTTTGTATCGTCTTCAAATAAATCAAGCTGCACTACATCGTCTGATGATAAATTGGTAAGCCCCACGTATATATTTCGAACGGGGAGCCCTGTATAGTTTTCGAAAAAGAGTTCTTTACATACCTGGAATATCTTCCGGGTAAGATGCGTTGGTGTTTCAATCGTGCGGGACTTGCTGAACCCGCCCCCTCCTACGTCACTTGAATATCCTATGGCGAGACTGATTGTTCGGCCGGCCATCTTTGCTTCTCGCGCGCGTTGTGCGACTTCTTCCGTTTGGTCAAGGATCGCAGTAATTATATCTGAACCCATGTAATTCCGAAGCAAAGTGATCCCGCTCCCAAACCCTTTTTGGACTATCGCATGATGATTTAAGACCGGCTTATAATATGGATGTGTACAATCGATTCCGCGGGCATGTAGAACAAGCTGTTCCCCGATGACGCCAAACCGAGCCTTCATTGTCGATAGGTTGGCATTTGCTAAGTCGCCAATCGTGTAGATTCCTAGCCGATTCAGTTTTCGCTCCATCCGACGCCCAATGCCCCAGCTTTCGCGAATAGGAAAATGCCACATCTTCTGTGGAAATGTTTCATAAGTAACCTCTTCAATAAAGCCGGTTTCCACACTATGTTTGGCGAGGCAATCGAGGCAGCTTTTGCTTTGAAAATAATTATTCCCGATCCCGATCGCGACAGGCAATCCCAACTCCCTCTTTATGGTTTTCTGTATGGACCTAGCGGCAGTCCACTTATCACCAAAGAGGCGATGAGAATCATAAGTGAAGAAAACCTCATCGACTGAGTACACAGAAATACACTCAATTGGCCCATATCGTTTTAATATACGGAGAGCTTGCATTGAGAAATCCAAATAGGTATTCATACGGGCTTCAACAACATGAATTTTGGGATGCTGTGGGATTTCATATAACCGAGAGCCCGTTTTAATACCGTAATCCCTCTTCATCGGAGGGCTTGCAGCGAGAACAACTGACCCACGGCGCGATAAATCACCGACAACAACCAAATATGTTGTCAGTGGGTCAAGCCCCCGTAGTACGCATTCAACCGACGCATAATACGATTTGAAGTCGATACAGAAAATATCGTGACGTGGTAATTTAGAAAGGTCAATATCCATGACGTCCCCCTCTAAAACAGAACATATGTTCT
>JGI2924J29684_1077004_pt1 | contig 12936 bp, 8 predicted proteins | sample BenlonsequencITS_FD_29684 | JGI IMG/M metagenome (IMG submission 29684)
TTACTGTAACGATTTACCGGCGCAACCGCCGCCCGGGTCGCGGTTGTGCCGGAAATGACTTACAGTAAACCGTATCAGACTGAATGTTGTACCGATGTCCCGACGCGACCGCAGGCGGGCTCGCGGGCCCGCCGGCACTGACCGACAGCAAACCGTCTCATACGGTTTAGTAGTCACTTGCCGCCGATCGCTCCTCGTTCTGTCGATCAGCGGCAACTAGTTACAGCAATCCGTATCAAGTGGTCCGTCGGGCCATCGAGACGGATCGTCGGGGGACGAGGCGTCGACGATTCCGGAACGGCCACGACAGAACGAAATTACAGGACGACGGTTCTGGACGCGTAGCTGCTGATCGTTCTGTCCGTTCTGGACGCGCGGAACGTCGACTTCGAAGCCTGACTCGAGTCGACTGTCCTACGGCCGCCAGCCATTACATGAAGTCCTCGATGCCCGACTGTTTGTTCTTATCATTTTCGAAGATACTTTCGAGTGACTTCTCGAGCACCTCTAGTCGCTGTTTCGTGTAGGGTCGGCAGTCGTACTCCTCGGCGACCTGGATCGCGGTCTGCATGTACTTGTTGACTGAGCCCTGGTGGACGGTGAGGTTGACCTGGCCGCCACACTCCCGACAGTCGCCGGTCAGGGGCATCCGGCGGAACTTCTCCCCGCAGTTGAGACACCGCGTCTCCTGGCGGGAGAACGCCCGCAGATTCCCGATCAGGTCTGGCAGGAAGTGGTACTCGATGACCCGCTCGGCGACGTCGGTCTCGTCGACTGCTTCGAGTTTCCGCGAGAGTTCGAGTTGCGCGTCCATCTTGTCCATCATCGATCCCAGGGTCTTGTAGGCAGAGAGGTCCGGCCCCATCGCGATGTCGGTGGTGTCGTGGGTGTGCTCGAAGCCGGTGTACTCGCCGTCCGTGCCGAGCGTGTCCTCGCCGATCTGGATGTCGACCGCCTCGGGGTCGGCCTGCTCGAGGGTCGCCTCGTAGAATTCGCGGGGGTACTGCGAGACGATGTCCATGTTGTGGGCCTCGTCGTCGATCTCGGAGGGATCGATGCGGGAGGACATGACCAGAGGTGCGTCCATACGCCCTCCTCTCTTATCCGGCAAGAAACTGATACTAAAGTTCAGTAAACCGTCCATGAGGAGCATCACACAGTCCTCGTCACCGTCGCAATTGCGGCGTTTCGCGGCGTGAAAGTACGGATGAGCATATCCAACTGCAGCACTCGTAAAACCAATTACTCTCCCGACAGTTGCGGCGCTCGTGTGCGGCGCCATCCCGAACACCAGCTCCCCCACGAGGTCCTGGCGATTCTCGAGTTCGTAGAACGGCTCGAGCCCGTAGTACTGCTCGAGCAGGTCGTCGATGAAGTCGGCCGTCTGCATCATGTGCTCGGCCGCGCCGTCGGAGAGGACGATGTCCTGTACTTTCAGCTCGACCAGTTGGTCTTCGTGGCTCAACGGTTCGCCGTGGATGTCTTCCTCGTAGCCAAGTGCCTGTAGCTGGCCGACGTCGACGTCGAGTTCGCTGGCCCTGACCGACGTCACCGGGAGGTCGGTCATATCGTATCGGACGGTCCCGTCTTTGAACGACGAAACGTCGTGTTTCGCCCGCAGAATCCCTTTCTCGATCGGTTCGGGGATCTTGTTCGTGGAAGACAGCCCTTTGACGCCTTTCAGGATGTCGAAGGCGTTCTCGCGTTCGCCGACCGACTCGAGAGCGCTGCGGAACTCGTCGTTGATGTCGATTTCGCGGTTCTCGACGCAGGTCCCCTCGATCTCACAGCGGTCACACTCGACGCGGCCGGCGTCGTCGGGCTCGAGTTCTTGCTCGCAGTCGGGACATCGGTAGTCTGGTTCGGTTCGCGCGTTACAGTCCGGACAGCGGTTCTTGAACGTCTCAGTGTCGCAGTCCGGACAGCGCTGGCGGCCGATCTCGACCTCGACGACGCCAGGCGTGTCGGACATCGTCTCGGCGTGTTTGGCCGCGTCCGCGACGTTTCGCTGCGTGCCGCCGGCTTCGCCGATCGGAAACAGGGTGTGGACGGCGGGACTCAGATCGCGGCTTTCGGATTTCTCCGGGCGGCCCATCCGGTTGCCAACCCGGGTCGGTGCCCGTTCGCGAATCTCGAAGGGTGCGACCTCGTTGACTGCCTCGACGGCGTTGTCGCCCGCCTCCTGGCCCCACGTTCGAGCGCGCTCGGAGAGATCGTCGTCGCTCCAGGCCCGTTCGAGTTCGACCTCGGGGGCGTTCGCTTCGGCCTCTACTGTGGCACCGTCAGCGGCCGTCCGCCGGGGATTGCAGCCGACCGAGTGAACGAACGGCCGCCAGTCGTCGATCTCGATGCGATCCTCGTCCGGTCGCTGCCGATGCTCGAGAACGATCGTCTCGAGGGCGGCGGCGACGTTCTCGGCGTACTCGAGGACGAGGATGCTGTCGTCTCCGTTCCCGTTTACGCTGCCGTCACCGTCGCGCTCGATCCGGCCGTCTGCGGCTGCCTCGGCGAGCGTACAGAACGTCTCGACCGAAATGTCGTGCCAGAGGTAGGTGTACTCGGGATGGAGGGGTGCGTCGTATTCGAGCGCCCACTCGAGTGCTTCCTCGGGATTCGGAAACTCGAGGTCGATCCGTGGGTCGTCCTCGAGGGCTTGGATGTCCACACCGGCGGCCTCTACGTCCTGAATCCACCACTCGTAGGTGTAAGAGGCCGGCGCAAGTGGGTGGTTGTTCTCGACGAACTCACCGTAGTTGACCAGGTATTCGCCCAGATCGAGGATTTTCTCGACGCCGTTTCTGATCTCGAGGGCGTTCTCGGGGTCGTCGATCCGGCGGACGTCGCCGTTTGCCAGTTTGACCGTCGGCCCCTCGATGGAGTCGACGGGAACGACACCTGCGGCTTTTCCGGGGCGTTCGGTCTTGATCTGGGTGCCGGTCGCGAGGAAGTCGTCGACCAGGTGCATCGCGGCGGGATGGACGCCGGCGGTCGCGAAGCCGTGGTTGCGGGCGCGACCGTACCGCAGTCGGAAGCCGCCGTCTGCACAGGGGTGTGAGAAGACGGGACGACCGGCGATCAGGTCTCGGAGGAACTTCTTCGATTCGCCGACGCGTGGCGGCCCCTCGGGTTCGTCTGTGGCCGGCGCGTCTTCGTCGGTTTCGGCGTCGTCGGCTTTTTCGTCGTCCTCGTCTGGCTCGGCATCTTCCTCGCCGCCGTCGTCCTCGTCGCCGTAGTTGCCGTCGATCAGGTCCTGCAGCCACGGCCAGTCGACTTCCTCGAGGTTGCGGGTATACCGCTGGATTTTGGGAGCTTTCAGAGCGATCCCCTCACCCAGCACGAGACACATCCCGCCGCGGGCGCTGTTGGTGTCGACCCGTTCTAAGTCCCGGAAGCCAGAGACCTCCTCGTCGCCGGTGGCTTCCCCATCGAGCATGATCGGGAGGTGTGTGGCGATGAATTTGGCCTCCGTGTCTTTCGGACAGTACTGGAGGCCGGTCTCCTTGTCGTAGAGGGCGATCTCTTCGGCGTAGCGCTCGATCTCTTCGCCGCGGGCCTTGTACTGGTCGATCCCGACGAGCGCACGCGTGTAGTCGGCGACGAGCACGGACAGCGCCTGTGCAGTCCCCCCTGCAGAGCGGATCGGCCCGGCGTAGTAGACGTTGACGAACTCCGTCCCGTCGTCGTTCTCGAGGAGTTCGACCTTGTCGATCCCTTCGATCGGTGCAGCGACGACACCCTCGGTTAGCAGGGCGACCGCGGTTCGGACGGCACCTTCGACCTTGCCTGCTTTCGTCTCGTAGTCGCCGACCCGTCCCTCGGCGAAGTCTTTTGCGAGTTCGAGAGCGGCTTCCTCCCTGCTCATTTCGCCCTCGAGTTCTCGCACTCGTTCGGCGACGCCGTCGATCCCGAGGATGTTCTCGACGCGATCCGCCATGTCTCGTGCGGTCGGAATCTCGACTTCTGGCTCGGGGTCTGCGCCGCGTTCCTTGGCCTCCTCGGCGACGTCGAAGGCGTCCTCGAGCTGGGACTCGATTCGCCTGAAGTACCGTTCGTTCTCCTCGCGCATCTCAGAGCCAGAGGTCGAGATCGGTGGTCTCGTCGTACTCGCGCTCGAGCGATTCCTCGAAGACGCGCATGTGGAGTTCGCCGGCCCACACCGTGGCCTCGTTCAGGTGGCCGGCGTACGTGGTTCCCTCGGCGTCCGAGAGCACGGCGTGGGTATGGGCGAACCGGTCGTCGTCGGACTGCGTTCGACTGCTCGAGGAACTTTGCTCTTCGCCGTCGAGCAGCGAGACGTTACCGACACAACTTGCAACCTCGAGTGGCTCTTCGAGTTCGATGGGGTAGTACTCGCAGTCGTCCTGCTCGTAAAACCAAAGTTCTGCGTCCTGGACTGCACCCAGCGCGGTGAACCACGCGGCGTCGGCCTCGACCGCCTCCGCGAGCGCTTCGATCTCCGCGCGCCAGTCCGCACCGGTCTCGAGGCGGGCGACGTATTCACGTGCCGTCTCGACCTCACGATAATGCATACGCTCACGTCTGACTGAGAGACGCAAAAAGCTTGAGGAACGCCGGACGGTCGAGAATCGACTCCGAAGCTTGCGAGTGTCTGCCAGGAACCACGCCAATCGTTTCAATTAGAGTGAATTTTAGAAATTCATTGAACTCGGCTGGGCATTAATCACATGATGAAAATGAGCAGATAAGCTAAGTGATGGTAGAAGTCCAATTCATCGCCGCTACAGGTTCCAACAGGCATGATTCCGAGAGTAACGGCTGGATAAAGAAGTAACGATGGATTTACCTGCGGCTTCGGTAAAGGGAAACTGTATCATGATGGATGGAGACGAACTGGAACGACGTTCGTTCCTCAAAGCGACTGGTGGGGCTGCTGGTGCGCTAGCGCTTGCCGGCTGTGTTGGGGAAGAACCGGGCGACGATGACGACGACGGGGTAGAGGGCGGTCAGGACGGGGTTCTCAACCTCGTTAACGCGACGATAACGTCGCTCGACCCGATTCAATCGACTGACACCGCCTCCGGTCGTGTCGTTCGCCAGATTTTCGAGTCGCTGACGCACTTCCCGAACGGGACGACGGACCTCGAGACCCGCCTCGCGGACGGCTACGAACTCTCCGACGACGGACTAACCTACACGTTCGACATCAAGGAAGGCGTCCAGTTCCACAACGGTGACGAACTGACCGCCCACGACTTCGTGTACTCGTTTCGGCGACTCGCCGAGTCGCCCAACAGCGAACGTGGCAACTTCATCGTAGGAGACTCCTCGTTTCTCAACGTCGACGCCGAGTTCGACGAAAGCGGCGACGTCGAGCCCGAGAGCCTCGCGGTCGAAGCCGTCGACGACTACACACTCGAAATCACTCTCGTGACGCCAGCGCCGGACGCACTCGAGATCCTCGCCTACGACTCGTTTACCGTCGTACCGGAGGGTCTCGTCGGCGACATCGAGGGCTACGACGGCGAGATCGATCAGAGCGAGTTCTCCTCGGAGCGCCCGGTCGGAACTGGACCGTTCGAGTTCGAAAAGTGGGAGCCAGACGCCGAGGTAGAGGTCACTCGTTTCGACGACTATCACGGCAGCGTCGCCAACGTCGACGGCGTCCACTGGGCGGTCTTCGAGGACGACGAGGCCGAGTACACCTACGCGGTCGAGGGCAACGCCGACATGTTCAACCTTCCGACCGCGCAGTACGATGCGAGCCTGATCGATGCCGAGACTGACGAACGCGGCCGTGAGGTCGGCACCTACGGCCCACTCGAGAACGGTGACACCGTCGATTACGTCGGCGTCCCACAACTCAGTACGTTCTACTTCGGATTCAACGTATCGTCGGTGCCACTCGAGGTTCGACAGGCGGTCGCCTACGTTCTCGACCGTGAGGTGCTGATCCAGACGCTCTTCGAGGGTCGTGGTGACGAAGCATACACGTTCACGCCGCCCGGCATGTGGCCCGGCGGTGCCGACGCCTACGAAGCGTTCCTCGAAGAGTACCCCTACAGCCGTGACGAGGCAAACCGCGATGCGGCCCGCGATGTCCTCGAAGACGCCGGATACACCGACGACGAGCCCTACGAGCTGACGTTGACTACCTACGAGTCGGACGTCTTCCAGGAAGCGGGTCGGCAGCTTCGCGACCAACTTGCCGGTCTCGGCGTCGACCTCAACCTCGAGGAAGCACCGTTTGCGACGCTACAGGAACGTGGCGAGAACGGTGATCTCGAGTTCTTCTCGATGGGGTGGACCTGGAACTGGCCGGACCCCGGTTACGGGATGTTCGGGTTCGAGCCGGAGAACACCGACACGTCCCGTATGCCCGAGGAGACCACCGGGTTCTACCTCGACTGGCACGAGTCCGACACCGACGCGGCCCAGACTGCTCAGGACGCCTGGGAACGCATCCAGGCGCATCCCGACCCCGACGACGCGGACGTCCGCAACGAGGGCTACGTCGAAATGGAGGAAGCGATCTGGGAGGACATGGTCTGTATGCCACTGCACCACGAACTCGCCGAGCAGTTCTACTACGACCACGTCGACGCCGAGCCCTTCGGTGCGATGGGCGACTACCTCCAGGTCTTCAACGAAGTCACGCTGGACCAGTAAGACGGGACGACGAATGACGAGACTCGTCGGCAGCAACAAACCACTCGGCCGTCAGCTCGTCGCTGGCGGTCGGTTCCAGTCATCTCGCTACAAATAGAGCCATATGAAACCTAGATTGGATTTACTCGAACCGAGACGAAACGGAGGTGAGATCCAGTGAGCCGCTGGCGATATCTCCTGCGCCGGATTCTGTTGTCGATCCCGGTCATCGTTTTCGGCCTGACGATCACGTTTATCATCATCCGGATGGGACCGATCGACCCAGTTTCGGCTATACTGGGCCAAGACGCAGGACCGGGACAACGAGTACAGATCGAGCAACGACTCGGGCTGGATCGGCCGCTATGGGAGCAGTACTTCGAGTTCATGTCGAACATGCTGCTGCCGTGGTCGTTCGACCTCGGTCAGTCCTGGGTCGTCCAACCGAACACCGACGTCACGACGCTGCTTCGCAGTTACGCGCCGCGAACGCTGTGGCTCGGCTTCTGGTCCGTGCTGATCCCACTTTTCATCGGGATTCCGCTCGGCTTCTATGCCGGCCTCAACTCGAACACGTGGGGCGACTACGTCGCCTCGTTCGGCGGCATCATCTGGCGAGCGATGCCGAACTTCTGGCTGGCGATCATGTTCCTGGCGTTCCTTCGCCAAACCGAGCAGTTCCTGTTCGGACTCGACTGGCACACGTTTATCGTCGAGATCGACAGCCTCGTCGGGCCGCCACCGCTTGATTTCTTCGCGGTGACCGACTGGGCCACCGTCGGCGTCGTGAGCATCCCGATCGGGATCTACTTCTCGTTCGAGACGTTCCTGGCGTCGGTCAAGCAAGTGTTGCCAGCGGCGATCGTGCTGGGATCGGCGTCGATGGGTAACGAGTTGCGTATCGGCCGTACGGCAGTGCTCGAGACGATCAACTCCAACTACGTCGAGACGGCGAAAGCGAAGGGACTGCGGGATCGAGTGATCGTCTGGAAACACGTCTTCCGGAACGCGTTGATCCCGCTCGTGCCGATCATCACCAACGAGGCGTTTATCCTGCTCGGCGGGTCGGTCATCGTCGAATACATCTTCGGTATCAACGGTATCGGCTACCTGTTCTTCCAGGCTGCCACCCAGGGTGACCTCCCGCTTGTCGGATCGCTGATGTTCGTCTTCATCATCATCATCGTCTCGATCAACATTCTCCAGGACGTGCTCTACACGATTCTGGATCCGCGCGTGGGGTATCAAGGATGAGTGTAGAAACCGAACTCGACGACAAGACGCTTCGCGATCGCATCGCAGAGAACCCGAAACCGGCAGCTCTCTGGCTCGCCGGACTGGCGGTTCTGCTCGTATTAGAGCTCGGGTCGATCGCGGCTGCCGTCCTCCGAGTCGGCGAAGTGACCCGGTTGACGATCGGTGGTATTGCGAGTGGACCGTCCTGGATGGCCGGCGTCGTCGCCGACTCGCTCGGACCGATCAGCGCCACGCTCGCCTTCGCAGTGACGGCCGTAGTGTTGCTCTCGATGGCCGGCGTACTCGTCAAGTGGCTGTTCGTCCCGTTCTCGATCGTCGACCGACTCGACATCGAACTCGGGACCGGCAAAGAAGACGTCCTCGAGGCGACGATCGTGACCGGACTCGTCGCTGTCGTCGTCGCAACACTGGTTGCGACGCCACTCGGGGCCGCAGTCGACGCCGTCGTCAGCGTTCTCAGTCAGGCCATCGAGTCCGTCAGCTCCCTCCAGACGCTGACCAGCCGCGAGACGATCCCGAACGAAGGCTACCAGCTGCCGGACGGTAGCTGGGAAGGCACCTGGCTCGGCCTCTCGCCTGCCGTGGCGTGGGCGGTTCGAGTCGTCGTCGTCTACGCCTACGCGTTCGTCCTCCTCGGCTGGTTATGGAAGGGGTACACGATCTTCCGCGAACACTACCGCGAGGCCGACTGGACGCCGCGTGACGACAGCATCAATCGATTCCGGAACCACTACTGGGGGCTGTTCGGACTGGTCGTCGTCGTCGCGTTCATCGTGATGGCGCTATGGGCACCCGCACTCGGTCCCACGCCCGCCGAAGCTGACATCTACCAGCCGTACGAACACGAACTCGAGTACTACGACGAGGGACTCGAGGAGGTTGCGGCGATCACCTACGGCGAGGCGAACCTCGATACACGCTCCGTCGGCGGTGACAGCAACGTCGGACTGATGAGCTACGATCAGTACGACAGGTTCCATCCGTTCGGGACGAACAACGACGGGAAAGACCTGTTTACTTTCCTGGCACACGGAGCGCAAGTGTCGCTTGTTATCGGTCTGCTCGCAACGGGACTGATGGCGGTGTTTGCGTCTGCGCTCGCGCTGATAACAGCCTACTACAAGGGACTGATCGACCTGATCACGGTCGTCACCAGCGACTCGATCATGTCGCTGCCGCGGTTCCTGGTCGTGTTGCTGCTGTCGGTGCTGTTCATGGAAGCCCAGCACCCGATAGCGACGATATACGATGGCGGGTTGCTACTGGCGTTGATCTTCGCGGCGACAGGCTGGCCACACCTCTGGCGTGCGGTGCGTGGGCCGGCACTACAGGTCGCCGAACAGGAGTGGATCGACGCCGCAAAGAGCTTCGGCCAGAGCCCGGTGACGACGATGAAGAAACACATGGCTCCCTACATCGCGGGGTACATGCTGGTCTACGCGTCGATGTATCTCGGTGGAATCATCATCGGCGTCGCCGCGCTCTCGTTCCTCGGATTCGGCGTTCAGCCGCCGACCCCCGAGTGGGGGCGTGCGGTCTACGAGGGACGGCCGTACGTCTCGACGGCGTCCTGGCACACCGCCACGATTCCCGGGATCATGGTCGTCCTCGTCGTCACCGCGTTCAACGCACTTGGTGACGGCATCCGCGACGCGATCGACCCCGAGAGCGACGCCGAAGCCGACGCTAGTTCCGGGGCTGCCGGAGGTGGTGGCTAATGTCTATGGAAGATCCGATCGAAGACGCAAGCGACGACGCGAGCACAGCGACCGAGCCGATCCTGACGATCCGGAACCTCCAGACCGCCTTCTTCACGGACAAGGAGGTCATCCGAGCCGTCGACGGCGTGAGCTTCGACATCGACGTCGGCGAAACCGTCGGTATCGTCGGAGAGAGCGGGTCCGGAAAGAGCGTCACGGCCCGCTCGATCATGGGTCTGATCGACTCCCCTGGCCGCGTTCTCGAGGGCAGTAGCATTCGCTACCATCACCCCGAGACGGTCGAACAGTTCGCCGAGGAGTTCGCGGACAATACGGTCGACCTCGCCGCCGTCCGCGACCGGTTCGATCCGGCAGACGTCCTCGAGAACCCGACGGTCGACGCCTCTATAGCGGAGTTCGCCGGGCCGGGCGAACCGGTGCCGTCGGTCGACGACCTCGACGTGACCGACGTCATCGACACCGGCTACGGCGAGGAACTCGGTCTGATCGACGAGGACGACTTCGTCTTCGTCGACAGCTCGAGCGACGATCGAACGGACAGCTACGTCGACGTCACTCGGACCAGCGGGGAGTCGCTGCGCAAGCTCCGTGGCGGGAACATCGCGATGGTGTTCCAGGACCCACTGACCAGCCTCAACCCGGTCTACACCGTCGGAAACCAGATCGAGGAGTCGCTACGACTCCACCAGGGCATCACCGGCAAGGAAGCGACCGAAGAGGCGATCGAACTGCTCGAGGCCGTCGGCATCCCCGACGCCCCGAAGCGCGTCTCGGAGTATCCCCACCAGTTCTCCGGTGGGATGCGCCAGCGTGCGGTGATCGCGATGGCGCTTGCCTGCGATCCGGAGATGTTGATCTGTGACGAGCCGACGACCGCACTCGACGTGACGATCCAGGCCCAGATCCTCGAACTGCTCGAGGATCTCCAGGAAGAACGGGACCTCGCGATCATGTTCATCACCCACGACATGGGCGTCATCGCGGAGGTCGCCGACCGGGTCAACGTCATGTACGCCGGCGAACTCATCGAGTCGGCCGACGTCGAGACGCTGTTTGCCGAACCTGCCCATCCGTACACGCAGGGACTGCTCGAGTCGATCCCGGGACGCCAGGTCGGTGAGGACCGACTCTCGACGATCGAGGGCGACGTTCCGACGCCGAACGAACCGGCGAGTTACTGCCGGTTCGCGCCGCGGTGTCCGAAGGCGTTCCAGGCGTGTGACCAGTTACATCCCGAGTCGGTCGTCGTCGACGAGGAGGAAGACCACCGTGTCTCGTGTCTCCTCTATCCGGAGCACGAACCGGAGTCTGAACGCATCGCAGTTCACGACCGGAAGAACGGAGCCGACGACGCGAACACGGGAGGTGAGAACCGATGAGCCAACAGGTATCCGAACGATCCGAATCGAGCGACCGGCACGGTGAGACGCTGATCGAAGTCGAGGACCTCAAGACCTACTACGAGGGGGACGGACTCCTCGGCGGCAAGCCGGTGAAGGCCGTCGACGGGGTCAACTTCGAGATTTCTCGAGGAGAGACTCTCGGGCTCGTCGGCGAGTCCGGCTGTGGGAAGACGACGCTCGGTCGCACCCTCATCCACCTAGAGGAAGCCACCGACGGCGAGATCCGCTTCGACGGCACCGACGTGACGAGACTCGGCGGTGCCGAACTGAAAGAGTGGCGGCGGAACGCCCAGATGGTGTTTCAGGACCCACAGTCGAGCCTGAACGACCGGATGACGGTCGGCGAGATCGTCAGGGAGCCACTCGACGTCCACGACTGGAAGACGCCGCGAGAACGGCGCGAACACGTCCGCGACCTGCTCGAGACTGTCGGCCTCCAGAAGGAACACTACTACCGGTATCCCCACCAGTTCTCCGGTGGGCAGCGCCAGCGGATCGGGATCGCCCGAGCACTCGCACTGGAACCGGATTTCGTCGTCCTCGACGAACCGGTGTCGGCTCTCGACGTCTCCGTGCAGGCGAAGGTCCTGAACCTGCTAGACGAACTCCAGGAGGAGTTCGGCCTCACGTATCTCTTTATCGCCCACGACCTGAGCGTCGTCCGGCACATCTGTGATCGTGTGGCCGTGATGTACCTGGGGAACGTCCTGGAAATCGGCCCAACCGAAGAACTGTTCCAGAATCCGGCGAACCCGTACACGCACGCTCTCCTGTCGGCGATTCCCGAACCCGACCCGACCGTCGAACGGGATCGAATCATCCTCAACGGGACGCCGCCGAGTCCGCGCGATCCGCCGTCGGGCTGTCCGTTCAGCACTCGCTGTCCGGCGAAGATCCGTCCCGACGCCTACGAAGACCTCGACGACGACGTCTGGGAAGCGATCAACCTCTTCCGTGTCCTGCTGGAAGAACGCACCCGCGCAGGACTGTCGATTCGGGACCGAGTCCGCGAATTCCGCGGGCAGAACGTGCGGTTCGAAAACATTACAGACGTTCGTGCCGAACTATTCGGCGATCTCGAGCTCCCGGCCGAGGTCGAACGGCACGTCGACCAGGTCCAAGAGTACGTGGCGGACAACGAGTTCGACCGCGCGCTCGAGCACCTCGCCGACGAGTTCGACAGCGTCTGCGACCGCGACGAGCCGTCTCCCTGTGAGGTCGGTGACGGTGGGCGAGCAAGTGCCTGCCATCGTCATCAGCCCGAGTACGCCCCACCAGAAGAGGAACTGTAGCCGAGCATGTCTCGACCGAGCCCGTCTACTGTCGGCTTGCTGCTCGTCGACGTCGTCGCGTACGCAGTCGTCTTCGCGACGCTCGTCGTCGTAGCGGTGACGCCAGTCGGCTACGTCGCCGGCGACGGCTGGACGGGTGTCAAAGTCGGACTGTTCCTCGTTGGGATGGCGTTTTTCGGCTACAGTAGCATCTGGCTGTGGCTCCAGTCGTCCCAACAAAAGTACGACGAGAAACGGGACTCGCGCTCGACCGTCTCTCGAGAACAGGAATCGCGACTCCAGACGGCACTCGACGACCGCTCCATCTATCCGACCGACTCCATCCCACCAGCAGTTCGAATTTCACCAGGAACCAAGCTGTTCGTCGGGAGCCTGATCGTCCTCGCCGTCTCGTTCGTCATGGAGACGAGGTTTGGCGTCTGAGACGGACCGCTGGCTCCGTTGAAATCCTTAGCCGATGATAGATGATGTGTGCTGACTCGATGGAACCGCTGCTGTACCCTATCACCGACTGATACGGACTGCTGTGCCGATGTCCCGGCGCGACCGCAGGAGCGCGCGGTCGCGCCGGAAACAACTGATACGGATTACTGTACCGATTTACCGGCGCAACCGCCGCCCGGGTCGCGGTTGTGCCGAAAATGACCTACAGTAAAC
>JGI2924J29684_1077003_pt1 | contig 12922 bp, 12 predicted proteins | sample BenlonsequencITS_FD_29684 | JGI IMG/M metagenome (IMG submission 29684)
ACGTCGTTTCGGTTCGGTTTATTAAGCATATGATCCTCCATTGATTTCGATGTAGCTTTCAGTGTAGTTCATATTTTTACCTTCTGAGATCCGTTACGGCGATATCATGCGTTTCTGGACTTTTCTGAAAGCGTTGATGACGTTCTATCGGGTAAGGTAAGCCCGCAGTAAAAGAGCATGAGGATAAAAGATGTATTTACGACCTGATGAGGTGGCGCGCGTACTGGAAAAGGCAGGGTTTGTCGTCGATGTGGTGACGAATAAAACGTATGGTTATCGACGCGGAGAGAATTATGTTTATGTTAATCGCGAGGCGCGTATGGGGCGCACTGCGCTGATTATACATCCGAGGTTAAAAGACCGTAGCTCATCACTGGCAGAACCGGCTTCGGATATTAAAACCTGCGCTCACTACCAAAATTTTCCGCTCTATTTAGGCGGCGGGACTCACGAACACTACGGTATTCCTCATGGCTTTAGTTCACGAATAGCGTTAGAACGTTATCTGAATGGGCTATTCGGCGACGTAACGCCTGATTAAAAGCGCGACTGGCAATGCCAGTCGCGACGCTGGCTCACGCTTTAGCCTGATGATAGTTGCTTACTTTAAACAGGCGACGACAATAATCCAGGAAGTAGCCATAAACCGCGCCCATTAACATTGAAACGACAATGTTGGAACTTACGGCGGCCATTATCTGATGCCAGTCGGCACCGACGGTCAGCAAAATGATAATATAAACCGGTGACTGAAACGTCACATAAGCCAATACATCCGCCAGGTTTTTTGCCCATCCCGCCGGACTCGCCTTACGCGCGACGCGCATAATAAGATCGCGATAAACACCGTATGGCCATGCAATCAAAATGTTGACGGGTATCGCCACCAGCCTGGAAGAAAGTGACTGCTCAACGCTCATTCCGGAGAGGAATATCTCGATCAACATGTTCACGACAGAACAGTAAACAACCATCGCAAACGTGTCTGCTACGGCATGACGCAAGCGTGACTGTGGAGAGAACATGTTAATGCTCCTTGTAATGTATAAATCAGAATGAGGTGATGGTTTGTAGTGAATTCATGAAGCGCTTTTGCTTTTGTATAGAGTATATATCTATATAAAAACTATCAACTAGTGGAATATTTTTATTTGTAAGCTTTTTGTCGATAAAATACTCTGTTGTTATTTATTTTTTGCTTGTGGCGGGATTTTCGTTGTTTGAGGTAATTAATTCTTTTTAAATCAGTGTGTTATAATATATTGTTTTCTGGAGATTTTCAGCAATATTCTGAATATCGTCAGTTACCGCGTACAATCGGGTAGAGAAACGTTCTTGTCTCTTTTTTAGCATAATTAATGCAAATTCTGCGTCTTTTTTAGCATAAAAATCTGTAAGCGATCTTTGAATGTTTAATCTATTATTATGGTGAATCATTCATTTTGTCATGCGGTTAGCTGCAGAGGTTACGGTGACGCTTGGATACACCATAAACAGCCGAACGGGAAACCAGGAGATAGACAGTAGACAGGATAGCCTGAAATATGCAGGGGTTAATGAATATAGTCATCCAGTTAACGAGTTAATATAATAAATCGATCACCACAGTGTATATCTGTATGAACTTCAGGATCTGGAAATATAATCAACAATCGCATACAATACTGTCTGTAATAGATTTTTGTTTTCAGCGTTAAAAGGTTTTTATTGATATGAATTTGATGTTACAGAAATTAAATAATATTCGCACGCTACGCGCAATGGCTCGCGAATTCTCCATTGACATCCTTGAAGAAATGCTCGAAAAATTCAGGGTTGTCACTAAAGAAAGACGTGAAGAAGAAGAATTGCAGCAACGCCAGCTTGCCGAGAAGCAAGAAAAAATTAATACCTTTCTGGAACTGATGAAAGCAGACGGTATTAACCCGGAAGAGTTATTTGCAATAAATTCAGCAATGCCGCGTTCTGCTAAAAAGCGCCAGCCGCGTCCGGCAAAATATCGTTTTACCGATTTCAATGGCGAAGAAAAAACCTGGACCGGACAGGGCCGTACGCCTAAACCGATTGCACAGGCGCTGGCCGCTGGTAAATCCCTTGATGATTTCTTAATCTAATCACGGATAACATTTAACAGATGGCGCGTCGTTTCTGATCTCTATTAACCGAGACTTCGGGATATAAATCAGGTAAACGTTGCGCCATTATCATTTTGCTAAATCAGCACAGGCCAAAATCGCCCCCTTCGGAATAAGGGGTGACATCAGCCGCTTTGAGGGTCAATTTTTCGCCCTGTTCATCGTCGACCCGTACCGCGACAATGTGATCCTCGTTGACTTCAATCACTTTCAGTTTCGGACCGCCTATTCGAGGCTGTACGAAATCGCCAGGTGTGAACATAACGCCCTCCTGTTGAACAATTCTATAAACCCGTCTTCAGTCTACTACAAACTTACCGACGTACGGTGAGTGTACTGCTTAATGGGTACGTGTATTCCAGGGCATTTTTTCCAGTAGTCGCGCCATTCCGCAGAAGCCAGTTAAACCTGCCAGCATTAACCCAGCGCCGACAAACCCGCTAATGAGGAAAAAACCTCCGTGGATCGTATAGCCCAGAATCACCCCAAGCAACGTCAACCCGCCGGCGGCGATTTGCACCTGGCGCATCAGTGGCAGCGGTTGCGATTTGTCTTCTGTGACGGGTAATCCTGCCGCTTTCCAGCCATCAATGCCGCCTTCCAGTAAACTGACCTGAGCTGGCGCGGCAACGGCCTGTAGTTTTGCCGCATTGCTGCTGGTTCGCTTACCTGACTGACAGTGAAAAATGATCTGTTCTGCTCGCAGGTTGGCGGGCAAAGCGCCCTGTTCAAGCTGGGAGAGCGGCGCCAGTTGCGCATGGGGAATATGCTCGCGCAGGTATTCGTCGGCGTCGCGCACATCAATCAGTTTCGCGCCTTGCGCTATCAGCGCTTGCGCCTCGCGGGGGGAAACTATACCAATGGACATCGTGCCTCCTTATGGACAATAGAGATTCTTCAACGTAGCGATAAGCATGTTAACCGCCTCGTTTTTAATGAAATAGTGAATACGCTGGGCATCGCGCTGGCTGTCAATCAGCCCTTCTTCCCGCATCCGCGCCAGATGTTGCGATGTTGCGGAGGGACTTAGCCCGGTAATGCGCGCGAGTTCGCCTGCGCTGGTTTTGGGCGAACCGCAAAGCATACATAAAATCAGTAATCTTTTTGGGTGGCTCATCGCTTTGAGCAGGGCTGCCGCCTGTTCTGCGCTGGCCTGAAGTTGTTTAAGCGCTGTCATAGTTATTTAAGTGTTTTCTAAATTTAGATAATTCTAAAATAAACGTCAACCCAATGCCAGCGTAAAGAGCGTAAAGGAGGGTAAAAGCGCGAGGCGTGACTGGCAGGCTCAGATAAACTGGCTATGCTTACAGATAAAATGTCTTTTTAAACAATGACTAATTTTGCTTATATTTATATGGAGTGTATATGGGATTCTGGAGAATTGTGTTTACGATTATTTTGCCTCCCCTCGGCGTCTTTTTAGGAAAAGGGTTCGGTTGGGCATTTATCCTTAATATCCTGCTGACATTACTCGGATATATTCCAGGGCTTATCCACGCGTTTTGGGTTCAGATGCGTCATTAATTATCTGTCACTGGCGGTGCATAAGCGCCGCTTATCAGGATAACCTCATTCTCTCTGCTACACTTTTCTTTGAGTGTATTTTTAACAAGCGAGGTGAATATGGGGCTCTTCAATTTTGTAAAAGATGCAGGTGAAAAACTCTGGGACGCGGTAACTGCTAATCATGATAAGGACGAACAGGCTAAAAAAGTCCAGGAGCATTTAAATAAAACGGGGATACCAGACGCTGACAAAGTAAATGTGCAGATTGCCGATGGAAAAGCGACAGTCACGGGGGATGGGCTTAGTCAGGAGGCAAAAGAAAAAATTCTGGTTGCCGTGGGGAATATCGCCGGGATTAGCAGCGTTGACGATCAGGTTAAAACTACGACGCCCGCGGCTGAAAGTCAGTTTTACACCGTAAAATCAGGCGACACCCTGAGCGCTATTTCAAAGCAAGTGTATGGTAACGCCAATTTGTATAATAAAATTTTCGAGGCAAATAAACCGATGCTGAAAAGCCCGGAAAAAATATATCCGGGACAAGTGCTGCGTATACCTGAAGAATAATCACTATCAGGCCGCTCCTGGCTTCATTTTTCCCGTCATCGCCTGACGAATAATGGGAATCGGCGTCAGCAAATGCTGACGCATTAACTCGCTGGCGCGTGCCGCCTCGCGCGCCAGAATCGCTTCTGTCAGCGTGTGATGCTGGATATGTTTATCTTCCAGCATCTCGACAGACAGGACGGTTTCACGTAACCAAATAAAGCGGTAGCGCGCCGCCAGATCGAATAACCGTTCGCGCATCTGTAGCAGGTAGTGGGAGCCGCAACCGGCGACAATTGCGGAATGAAACGCCTGGTGGCGCTGATCCCATTCATCGAGCATATGTTCACTGGCATCGCTGGCTTCCAGTTTACTGAGCATATGCGCTCGGGCCAGGATCTCCGCCTCCCACGCATCATCGCCGCGTTCAATCGCCAGACGCACCAGCATTGCTTCCATATTGGCGCGCGCGTCAAAAATATCGAGAAGTTCCATCTCTGACATGGACGCCACACGATAGCCTTTTTGATTCACCACGGTGACCAGCCGTTCCGCCACCAGTTGTGACAGCGCCTCGCGTAGCGGTCCTACGCCGAGCGCATAGCGGGAGGTTAATAAACTCATCCGCAGTTTTTCATCCGGCTGATAAGTCCCGCGAATAATGTCATTTTTAAGCCAGCGATATCCATCTATGGCCGTCGGTTGGGAAAGCGCGGTCATCTTTTTCTCCTGAGAAGCATCCCGGCTGGCGCCGGGCATAACGCTAACGTAGGTTTTGCAAGGGGGCTTTTGGCCACCTTATTCGTTTCTTCCAGCGAGACATAATGGGCACGGTACAGATGATTCCCAGCCCTAACAGCCCCGTCGAAATGACTTCTAATTGCTGTGCCGGTCGAAATAGCATTACCACCAGGACAAAGCAGATAAAGCCGATAACCAGCCAGGTGAGCCACGGATAGAGCCACATTTTCAGCTTAATTTCTCCGCCCTGCGCCAGCAAAATTTTACGCATCCGCAATTGTGAAACCGCAATCACCAGATAGACCAGCAGAGCGATGGCGCCGGAACTGTCGATAAGAAACTTAAACACTTTCGCCGGAGCGTAATAATTGACGATAACAGTTAAAAACGCCGCGCCGGTAGAGAGTAGAACCGCCACCCAGGGCGTTTTGCTACGGTTAGTTTTTCCCATCACCGCAGGCGCATCGCCACGGCGGCTAAGGGAATAGAGCATCCGGGACGCGGTATACAATGCGGAGTTCAGGCAACTGGTTACCGACAACAAAATCACGCAGTCCATAATAAATTTCGCGTGCGGAATGTGAAGCAGCTCCAGTACCGAACGGTATGAGCCTGCGCTTTTCAGGCCCGGCATATTCCACGGGATCAACGCTACCACCACAAAAATGGAACACAGGTAAAAGATGGAAATTCGCCAGATCACAGAATTGGTGGCGCGTACGATATGTTTATCCGGCGTATCGGATTCTGCGGCGGCAATGGTGACGATCTCCGCGCCCATAAAAGAGAACATGGTGATCAGCATGGCGCTTAACACCGCGCCAAAGCCGTTAGGCATAAAACCGCCGTGAGCCCATAGCCGGGAGATGCCGCTTACTTCGGCATAAGGATAAAAACCGCTAATCGCCGCCGCGCCCAGCGCGATAAACGCCAGAATAGCAATCACTTTACACAGCGCCAGCCAGAATTCGAATTCGCCGTAATTTTTGACGCTCAATAAATTGCTTCCGGTTAGGGCAAGCGTAATCACTAATGAAAATAGCCAGACCGGAATACCCGATATCCATGAATTGAGGATAATGGCGGCAATATTGGCCTCCAGTGGAATAACCAGCACCCAAAACCACCAGTATAACCAGCCGATGGTATATCCGGCCCAGGGGCCGATAGCTTTATCCGCATAGGTGGAAAAAGAGCCGGTATCCGGCGTGGCGACGGCCATTTCAGCCAGCATCCGCATAATCATGACGACCAAAAGCCCCGCGAACAGATAGGCCAGCAGTACCGCAGGACCGGCCTCCGCAATCGCCACGCTGGAACCGACAAACAGACTGGCGCCGATCACGCCGGCGATCGATAACATGGTGACGTGGCGTGATTTCAGCCCGCCCCCTAATGCATGTGATTCTGACAATTGCCCCATCCTAAAACCTCTTTATTGTTATTGCGCTCGTTTACCGGATGGCGCCTCGCTTATTCGGCCTACAATCGGAACGATTTTTGTAGGCCGAGTAAGACATTTACGTCGCCATCCGACGCTGCTTATTGGACATTACGCTTGTTTCGCCTCATCAAAACACTGGGCGATAATCTCCAGACCTTGCCGAATCTGCGAGGCGTCAATGGTGAGTGGAACGAGGATGCGCAGGATGTTGTAGTAAGGACCGCAGGACAGCAGAATTAACCCTTTATCGCGAGCGCGGGCCACAATATCGGCGGTCAGTGTCGCGTTCGGTTTGCTGGGGTCGCCATTTTCGAACAACTCAATGGCGATCATGGCGCCCAGTCCGCGAACGTCGCCGATCTCACGGTGCGTTTCCGCTATTTCCATCAGACCATCACGTAGCGTTTTGCCAAGCGTATTCGCCTTTTGCAGCAGATTTTCGTGCTCGAAAATATCCAGTACCGCCAGCGCGGCGGCGCAGGCAATTGGGTTTCCTGCATAGGTGCCGCCGAGACCGCCCGGCGCGATGGCATCCATCACTTCCGCCCGACCGGTGACGCCTGCCAGCGGAAAGCCGCCAGCGATCGATTTTGCAAAAGTGGTGATATCTGCCGCTACGCCCATCTGTTCCATGGCGAATAGCGTACCGGTACGCCCCGCGCCGCTTTGCACCTCGTCGGCGATCAGCATAATGCCGTGTTGGTCGCATAGCGCGCGCAGTCGCTGCATAAACGCGGGAGAGGCGGCGTAAAATCCGCCTTCGCCCTGTACCGGCTCAATAATAATGGCGGCGATATCTTCCGGCGCGGCATCATTTTTAAAGATACGCTCAATACTGGCGATCGCGTCGTCGTCGCTGATGCCATGCAACGGGCAAGGATAAAGCGCACGGTAGACATGGCCCGGCATCAACCCCATGCCAGCGGAGTAAGGATTTACTTTCCCGGTCAGAGAGAGCGTGTAGTGGGTACGACCGTGATAAGCGCCGCTAAAAGCGATAGCGCCGCTGCGTTTGGTTGCCGCGCGGGCGATTTTCACCGCGTTTTCAACCGCTTCGGAACCGGTCGTGACCAGCAGCGTTTTTTTGGCGAAATCGCCTGGCACTTTCTGATTCATGCGTTCGCACAGCGCCAGGTACGGTTCATAGGCCAGCACCTGAAAACAGGTATGCGACAGTTTCTTCAATTGCGCTTCGACCGCTGAAACAATGCCTGGATGTAAATGGCCGGTGTTCAGAACGGCGATGCCGCCCGCGAAATCGAGATACTCGCGGCCTTCAACATCCCAGACTCGACAATTTTCCGCCCGCTCGGCGAAAATAGGGTGAATCTGACCCACGCCGCGGGGAACGGCGTTATGACGGCGCTGCATTAATGCTTTATTGGTATTCATTCGCGACACTCCTGTTAAAGGCCGATACACATGTATTTGATTTCCAGATAGTCTTCGATGCCGTATTTGGAACCTTCACGACCTAAGCCGGAGGCTTTGATTCCGCCGAAAGGGGCGACTTCGTTAGAGATAATGCCGGTATTAATGCCGACGATGCCGTATTCCAGCGCTTCGCCGATGCGGAAAACCCGGCTTAAATCGCGGGCGTAAAAATAGGCCGCCAGGCCGAATTCGGTGTCGTTAGCCTGCCTGATGACCTCCGTCTCGTCGCTGAAGCGGAACAGGGGCGCGAGCGGCCCGAATGTCTCCTCTTTGGCGACTTTCGCGTTATCAGGGACGTCCGCCAGAATGGTCGGTTGAAAGAAGTTGCCGCCTAACTTATGCGCTTCACCGCCTGTAATGATGCGGGCGCCTTTTTCCAGCGCGTCGGCGATATGCTCCTGGACTTTCGCAACGGCTTTTTCATCAATCAGCGGCCCGATAGCGACGTCGGATTGCAGGCCGTCGCCGATACGCAGTTTTTCGACCGCCTGTTGCAGTTTTTCCGCGAAACGGTCATACACGCTATCCTGAACATACAATCTATTGGCGCAGACACAGGTCTGTCCGGCATTGCGAAACTTTGAGGCCAGCGCGCCTTCTACGGCTTTATCCAGATCGGCGTCGTCAAAGACGATAAACGGCGCATTGCCGCCCAACTCCAGCGATACTTTTTTAATGTCTTTGGCGCATTGCTCCATCAGTTGGCGGCCAATCTCCGTCGAGCCGGTAAACGACAGTTTGCGTACCAGCGGGTTGCTGGTCATTTCGCCGCCGATATCGCCTGCCGAACCGGTAACGACGTTAAATACGCCTGCGGGGATCCCGGCGCGCTGGGCCAGTTCCGCCAGCGCCAGCGCGGAAAAGGGCGTCTGGCTGGCGGGTTTAAGCACCATCGTGCAGCCTGCGGCCAGCGCGGGGCCAGCTTTACGAGTGATCATCGCCGAGGGAAAATTCCACGGGGTAATCGCGGCGGTAACGCCGATAGGCTGTTTAATAACCAGCAGTCGTTTATCGGCCTGATGGCCTGGAATGGTGTCACCATAGATACGCTTACCTTCTTCGGCGAACCATTCAATAAACGAGGCGGCGTAGCTGATTTCGCCTTTCGCTTCCGCCAGCGGTTTGCCCTGTTCCAGCGTCATCAGACGCGCCAGATCGTCCTGATGTTCCATCATCAGATTAAACCAGCGACGCAGGATAGTGGCTCGCTCTTTGGCGGTGAGCGCGCGCCAGGCGGGCAAGGCGCGACTGGCGGCATCAATGGCGTCGCGGGTCTCCTGGGCCCCCATTTTGGGCACATTACCGAGCGGTTTTCCGTTAGCGGGATTGCTAACGGTGATAACATCCCCGCCACGCGCGTCGCGCCAGTCGCCATCGATAAATGCCTGCTGGCGGAACAGGGTAGAGTCGTTAAGTTGCATGATTGCTTCCTGTCTGAAGAGTTAACGGGTAAATGCGGCGTGTAATACGTCCACGCTACGTGCGGCACGCAGTGTACGTCCGGGATTAATCTGGCTTTCGCGCAGCGCCTGAACTTTGCTGACAATATGCGCGCCGATAGGTATCGCCGATGTTGCCGCCGGGGAGGGCGCGTTACAGGTATGAATGGAACGTGGCGTCGCGACAAACAAAAAATCATCAATCAGTTTGCCGTCTGGTGAAACCGCCTGCGCCCGCACGCCCGCCGGCCAGGGCTGGAGATCGTTGGCAGTCAGGCTGGGGCAATATTTTTGTACCCGCCGCAAATAGCCGCTTTTGCATAGCGAGTTTTTCATCTCGTTCAGGCCTGAAAGCAGATGATTTTGCAGTACACGGCGAATGCCGGGGGAGCGGAGAATTTCCAGCGTGTCGGCGAAGGAAATGTCGCGCTTACGGTAGCCTTCGCGCTTAAGCGCCAGTACCGCATTCGGCCCGACCGTGACGCTGCCGTCAATCATGCGGGTAAGGTGGACGCCGAGAAACGGCATCGCCGGATCGGGGATCGGGTAGATCAAATGGTTGACGATCCGGTTATGCTCCGGCGCCAGCCGGAAATACTCGCCACGGAAAGGACAGATAATAAAACCAGGATCCACGCCCAGCATTTTGACCAACCGATCCGCCATCAGTCCAGCACAGCCGATAAGCGTAGCGGTTTCGATTTCCTGGCCGCGCGAGGTGCGAATAATAACGCCTGCGGCATGTTCTGTTAGCGCGCTGACGTCGGCGTGGTAGATGATCTCGCCGCCTTTGGCCTGAAAGCGGTTCGCCATGGCCGTCGCGATATCGCGATAGCGGACAATCCCACTGGAAGGGACAAAAATTCCGCCCAGACCAATAATATTCGGTTCGCGTTCGCGCAGTTCCGCCGCGCTTAACCACTCGCGTTCCAGGCCATTGGCCGCCGTCCGCTCCCATAACGCGCGCATTCGCGTCATTTCCAGCTCAGAGGTGGCGACCAACATTTTGCCGCACGTGTCATAGCAGATGTTGTTTTGATCGCAAAAGGTTTTGGTCGCCTGATTGCCCGCCAGACAAAAACGCGCCTTGAGGCTGCCGGGCGTGTAGTAGACCCCGGCATGGATCACGCCGCTGTTATGCCCCGTCTGGTGGCAGGCTGGCGCGGACTCTTTTTCCAGCAGCGCGATGCGCGCGTCCGGGTAGACATCAATAAGTTGCATAGCGGTCGACATGCCGATAATGCCGCCGCCGATAATCACAAAATCATACATCCGCGTAATTCCTTCGCCGTGGCGCTTATTGGTGAGTTTGATAATGGCTGGCGGCGTAGGCGAAATAACCGCGCTGGCGCATCAGCTCGCGACGCAAGTCAGGATGCGGCGTAAAACGATCGCGTCCATGCAGCCAGAACAGATTGTTGATCAGCAAGAATTTGCCGACCGGTACCGGAACGGAGAGGATGTTTTTGCTGGTTTCCAGCGCGTCTGAAAGCTCGCTGAGCCAGACGCCTTCTTCAAAGTCTTTTGGCTGGACGAACTGGTCGATATAACGCATGACCGGGCGGCCTTGTTGGTCGACATCAAACACCGGATGCCAGGCGTCATGGCTAACGTTTTTACTTGGCGGCGCCGCCCAGCGCATGACGCGGCGCGCCAACGGATGGGTAAAAAACGATTCAAGATGTTCCCAGTCATCAAGGTGCAGCAGCAGCGAGTTACCGCCTTCCATATGTTGTTCGTCGATTTTCATCATCAGCACATAGTCGGTCGCCTCCTCAACATAGGTACCGTCGTTGTGCAGTTCCATAACGCGGTGGGGCTGGCGTAGATAACTGTCGGAGTTGTCTACGTTTTTTACCACGAAACGCGCGTAGTACTGGCCGCTCATCGCATCGTAGTTGGAGCGGCCAATAAGATGCGCCACCGCTGTCGCCAGTTTGACCATCTCTTCTGCCTGCGCGACATCATCGATCCCTTCGGCGTTGATCAACAGAGCGCCTTCCGCACGGTTAAGTAGCGTTTTGATCAGCAGCGGTTGTAGTTGATTGCCACACAGATCGTCGAGGATCTTGCCGATTTTAAAACGTAAGAAGGATTTGTATTCCAGCGCCTGCACCGGCCACTGCGCAACCTGGTGGAGAAATTGCGTCGTGGTATCCGCCGTAAACGTCAACGCCAGCAGGCGCGGCGACTGCGCCGAAGGGGCAAGGGTGAAACCAGCATGGCGTTGGGCTAAATCATCGGTGTTCGCTTTTACGGCAGTCAGTGCATTCATCAGAATCATTCCTCTCGGTAGATAGTCAGGGAGACATGGCGATGCTCATTTCGTAGCCATAAATTAAAAATATCGACATTTTCCAGGAACGCGTATGAAATAACCTGTTTTGTTTAATTGTTGTGATCAAAAACAACAAATTTTTAACATTATGAAAAGTATGGTTAAGCAAAAAAATAGCCTGTCATTTTTATAAAGAATTTTAAAATCAGTTGGTTATGATGATAGTAAGGCTGGTGTGATAAGGACAGGAGCGGAAGATGATGCTGACGCGGTTTGTCCGGCCTGGCGTATGAGCGTGTAGGCCGGACAAGCGCCACATTTTTCAGCCGTAAATTAACCGGCGTCAACCTGCGGTTTACGGCTGTGTTTACGGATCAGGCGTAACACGGGCGGCACGACAACGACCATGATCGCCATGATCAGCAGGGCTTTGGCGACGCCGCTTTGCCACAGGATCGCCATATTGCCGTTACTGATGGAGAGCGCGCGACGCAGGTTCTGCTCCAGCATTTCACCCAGTACGAAACCCAAGATCAGCGGCGACATCGGGAAGTGCATTTTGCGCAAAATGTACCCCAATACGCCGAGTGCGACCATGAGCACCAGATCGAAGGTGGTGCTGTGTACCGCATATACCCCTACCGCCGATACTGCGGCGATGGCGGGTACCAGGAACCACAGTGGAATGGTGAGCATACGGGTAAACAGACCGATCAATGGGATATTCATGATCAGCAGCATCACGTTTGCGATCAGCAGCGCAGCGATGAGTCCCCAGACGATATCCGGTTGTTCGGTGAACATCGCCGGGCCTGGCGTGATGTTGTATAGCGTCAGCGCCCCCATCATCACCGCCGTGGTGCCGGAACCGGGAACGCCCAGCGTCAGCATCGGGATGAAGGAGCCGCAGGCGGAGGCGTTGTTCGCCGCCTCCGGCGCCGCGACGCCGCGAATATCCCCTTTGCCGAAGCTATCGCTGTTGCCGCTGAGTTTTTTCTCGGTCATATAGGTGATAGCGCTGGCGATAGTCGCCCCGGCGCCGGGCAATACGCCGACAAAAAAGCCGATTACCGAGGAACGCAGGGTCGTGCCGATACACTGCGCGCCTTCTTTCAGGTTGAACAACATACGACCTGTTTTGCGAACCAGTGTTTGCCCGCTGCTGGTATGCTCCAGCATTAGTAATATTTCTGATACCGAGAACAGGCCGATCACCACGACGATAAACTGTACGCCGTCGGAAAGATGAACGCTGTCAAAGGTAAAGCGATAAACCCCGGTGTTGGCGTCTACGCCGACGGTCGCCAGGCCCAGGCCAATTAGCGCTGCCAGAAATGATTTAAGCGGGTTTTGCGCCATCATGCTGCCAAGACAGGCGATGGCAAAAACCATTAAGGCG
>JGI2924J29684_1077002_pt1 | contig 12914 bp, 11 predicted proteins | sample BenlonsequencITS_FD_29684 | JGI IMG/M metagenome (IMG submission 29684)
CGGCTTCGCGATGCTCGAGGCGGGGCAGGTCCGCTCGAAGAACGTCGCGAACCAGCTGACGAAGAACATGCTGACCTGGGCGGTCGGCATCGGCGTCTTCTTCGTGATCGGAATGGGGATCTCGAACAACGTCGGTTCGGTGCTGGGCGGCGGCGAGAGTAGCTCGCTGACGATGTTCGGCGAGGGATCGTTCGACTGGGCGATGTGGCTCTTCAGCGCGGTGTTTGCGATGACCGCTGCCACCATCGTCTCTGGTGCCGTGGCAGGGCGTGCGAAACTGCGCGCGTACGTCACCTACACCTTCCTGCTGGCGGCGGTGATCTACCCGGTCGTCGCGGCGCTGGTCTGGTACGCGCCCGGCGGGACGCCGATTCTGGCCGCGTTCGGCTTTTCCGACTTCGCTGGCGGGATGGTCGTCCACGGCGTCGGCGGCGTCGCCGGTCTCACGGCCGCGTGGATCCTCGGCGCTCGCATGGACAAGTACGGCGCAGACGGGAGCGTCAACGTCATCCCAGGTCACTCGCTGACCTTCGCCGTCCTCGGGACCCTTATCCTCTGTTTCGGCTGGTTCGGCTTCAACGTCGGTACTGCCGCCACCGTGATCGACCCCGGAACCCTCGAGTTGGCCGACTTCGACTACGTCGGAAGCGTCGCGATGGTCACCGCCCTTGGGATGGGTCTGGGTGCGATCGGTGCCTCGACCGTCTCGCTTTACACCACCGGCAAGGTCGATACGCTGTACGTCGCAAACGGCATGCTCGCGGGCCTCGTCGGCGTCACCGGACCGACCGATCTCATCACGCCGATGGGAGCGATCGCCATCGGCTTCCTCGCCGGCGCACAGCTTCCAGTCGTCTTCCGGTTCGTCGAACAACGACTCGAGATCGACGACGTCTGTGCGGTCTTCCCCGTCCACGGCAGCGCGGGGATGCTCGGCCTGATCCTCTACCCGCTCTGGTCGATCGAGGGGACGGCCGTCGGGAGCGGCCTCGTCGCTGGCGGCATCCTCTCGGTCGAAGCGAGCGCGTTTGTCCCCCAGATCGTCGGCGTCGCCGTCATCACGATCTGGACGGTCGCCGCGACCGCCGCCGTCTGGGGTGCGTTCAAAGCAGTCGGACAGGCTCGAGTCACGCCCGACCACGAACGCGACGGCCTGGACGTCGCCGAACACGGCGTCGACACCTACCCCGAATTCGGCAAGCCCGACGTGGCGACCGACGGCGGAACGACCGTCGCCCGCGCGGATGGTGGCGAACCGAACGACGGCGGGATCAAGCTAATTAGCGCGATCGTCCGTCCCGACCGCCTCGGAGCGGTCAAGACGGAACTCGCGGCGATCGGTGCCCCCTCGCTGACGGTCACGAATGTCTCGGGACGTGGCTCCCAGCCCGCCAAGAAAGGCCAGTGGCGTGGCGAGGAGTACACGGTCGATCTTCACCAGAAAGTCAAGGTCGAGTGCGTCGTCGCGGACGTCTCTGCCGCCGAGGTCGTCGATGCCATCCGAGAGGCCGCCAACACCGGCGAACCGGGCGACGGCAAGATCTTCGTCCAGTCGATCGAGGACGCCTGCCAGATCCGGACCGGCAAGCGCGGTTCCGATGCCGTGTGACTTGGTTCGGTACCGACGAGACGGAACGAACCGCGGAAAACCGGTTTAGACGCCGTGTCCCGTTTTCGCCGGATATTTTTCTCTTCTCTCACAGCCGGCTCGATCGGGATTCCTGTCGGCTGTCTCGAGGCCGTAGGACTGCACGGACGACTCTCTGTGAGCGGTTCCTCCGTGACGAGTCGGACGCCGATCGACCGATACACCTGCTCGCCGAGGCCGCTGGCACGTTGCATCACTGGTCCTCGACGCCGATTCCGGCCTCGGACTCTCGACCCGGACGAACTGGACTCGGTCGACCGGCCCTGCAGAGAGCGATCGACTCGATCGAACCTCGGTACAACTTTCCCGTCCGCGACCCAACCGGCGGGTATGAACGACGACAACTCACGTGACCTGTACGAGAGAGCGCTGTCAGTCATGCCCGGTGGCGTCAACTCGGCCGTTCGTGCGGCGATCGAGCCGTACCCCTTCTTCGTGCAGAAGGGTGACGGCGGCCACGTCGTCGACGCCGACGGCAACCGCTATATCGACTGGGTGATGGGGCTCGGACCGCTGCTGCTGGGTCACGACCTCCCCGAGCAGGTCCAAGCTTCGATCCAGCAGAAAGCCAGCGAGGGGCCGATATACGGCACGCCGACCGAGATCGAGGTCGACCTCGCGGAGTTCGTCGTCCGCCACGTGCCAAGCGTCGAGAAGGTTCGGTTCGTCAATTCGGGGACAGAGGCAACGACCTCCGCAGTTCGACTCGCTCGAGGTTACACGGGCCGGAACAAGATCGTCGTCAACCAGGGCGGCTACCACGGCGCACAGGAGTCGACGCTCGTCGAGGGCGACCACGAGAATCCCGCCCCCTCTTCGGCCGGCGTCCCGCAGTCGTTCGCCGAACACACCCTCCCGGTGCCGTTCAACGACGAGGAGGCCGTCCGCGAGGTTTTCGAGGAACACGGCGACGACATCGCGGCCGTGATGACCGAACCCATCCTGGGGAACTACGGCATCGTCGAACCTGCCGAAGGCTACCACGAGTTCCTCCGAGAGATCACCGAGGAACACGGCTCGCTCCTCATTTTCGACGAGGTCATCACCGGCTTCCGCGTCGGCGGCCTCGGCTGTGCCCAAAGCGAGTTCGGCATCACGCCCGACATCACCACATTCGGCAAGATCGTCGGCGGCGGCTTCCCCGTCGGCGCGATCGGTGGTCGCGCCGAAATCATCGAACAGTTCGCCCCCTCCGGCCCGGTCTTCCAGGCCGGCACCTTCTCCGGCCACCCCGTCACGATGGCCGCCGGCCTCGAGACGCTCAAGTTCGCCGCCGCAAACGACGTCTACGATCACGTCAACGACCTCGGCGACCAGTTACGCGGCGGACTCGAGGAGATCGTCGCCGACCAGGCACCCGAATACACCGTCGCCGGCACCGACAGTATGTTCAAGGTGATCTTCACTCGGGACGGCGAAGCGCCGACGAACGCCGCCGACGTGCAAAACGCCGAAACCGACCGCTGGCGGCGCGTCTTCTGGGGGCAGATGAAAGACCAGAACGTGTTCCTCTCGCAGAACCAGTTCGAGTGTCAGTTCGTCAGCTACAACCACACCGAAGACGACGTCGAACGAACTCTCGAGGCGTACAAGGACGCGCTGTAACGTCGGTGAGTAGCCGTCTGCCCCGTCTCAACCTCCGCCTCGAGGCGTGCGGTCGACGGCGACGAATCGACGATGGACCTCACAGGCACCGATGCGAACGCACGTCGACGAAATCGGCTGGGCGCGTCTCCTCGAGCGTCTGTGTTATCTCTTTCCGCCGGCCGTCGGTGTCGGCGTCGTTGGCGTGTTACAGGACCTCGAGTACGCCGTTCCGGGGCTCCGACCGGCCCTGCTCATCGTGGCTGCTCTCGGCTATACCGTTCTGACGCTCGGGGTTGCGACGGTGCTGTTTTTCGACGCGCGGCGCGTTCGACGCCAGCCGGGTGCGGGCGGCAACTGGCGGCCGCGACCGTGGCTCAACGCCGTGTTCGCACTGGTTTGGGCACCGGCGGCGGCAGTCGTCTATCTGGCACGACGACATCGCCGGTTCGGAACGCCAGCGGGCCGGTCTGGCTGGTGGCTCGTCGTCGCGGCCTCGCTGTCGGCGACGGTCGTCGGGTTCGCGGCAGCGACGGTCGCTGTCCTCTTTGCGATACCGACCCTGTTGACGACGGGGGTTGGACTCGCCGGCGCGGTCGCCTTCGGTGCGTTTCCCATCGCGATCCACCAGGACGCAGCCTACGTCTGTACACAACGCAGTTCCTGGCGACCCAACCCCGGCGTCTACCTCGCGTTCGCTTTCGTTTCGCTTTTCGTCCCGCCACTGCAGCCGCTGCTCGCGGTCTACTACCTCTATCGGCGACGACAGGCCATCGGAACGCCGTGATACGGATGGCTGTGCCGATTCACCGGACAACCGCTTTGGGACGTGGCTGTACCGGACTAACGCCGCTTGGAACATCGGGCAGCGTCTCGTTCAGCACTGGCTCAAGTCTGGTTCTGAACGAGCCACAAGTCAACTGGCTCTGAAGTTAAAGACGTTGAACGCGAACGGTCGATTCAAACGGAATGCTGTACCGATTTCCCGGCGCGACCGCAGGCGGGCTCGCTGTCGCGCCGGAACTGACTGACAGCAAACCGTATCAGACCTACCGAGTTACTCGGTTAGAGGGTGCGCCCACTGACAAGCCTCGGGGTCGTCCGAGACGGCTTCACCGTCTCGTGATGACGAGAGAGCGACGCTCTCGCGAACCACTCGACCCCGAGGCGGTTGACGCACGTCCTCTTCGTGATGGGGGCGAGTCGATCGTCGGGATCGCTAGCTGAAGGATCGAGACGCTCGTTGCCGGACTGGCGTTCGGTACGGCGTACGAACAGACCCGAAACCTCCGTGATCCCGCAGTGATCCACGCGACGATGTGGACGCTGCCGTACTTCGTTCTCGGCTAACCGACAGCCCGTCGAACAAGCGTGCGCTTTTCATACCCGAAGCGACGACTACCGACTATGAGAACGCGTGGGACGTTGCGACTGGCGACGCGGGGATCGACGCTGGCTCGGCGACAGGCCGGCCTGGTCGAGGAGGCCCTGGAGGACCGCCGGTACGAGGTCGAACTCGTGACCGTCGAGACGACTGGCGACCAGATCAGAGACGAACTCATCCACCGACTGGGGAAGACCGGGGCGTTCGTCCGCGAACTCGACGAGCGCGTCCTCGAGGGCGACCTCGACGGCGCGATCCACTCGATGAAAGACATGCCGACCGAACAGCCCGACGACCTCGTCACCGCCGCCGTTCCCGAGCGAGGGCGACCGGGCGACGCCCTCGTGACGCCCGACGACTCGAGTCTCGAGCAACTACCACGGGGAGCGACCGTCGGCACCTCGAGTTTGCGCCGCCGAGCACAACTGCTCTCGGAACGACCCGACCTCGAGGTCGCACCACTGCGGGGGAACGTCGACACCCGTCTCGAGAAGTTGCTCGCACCCACGCTCCAGGCGGAACACCAGAAACGATCAGAAGCGGACAAAGAGCGGAAAGGAAACACCGGAAACGAGGATTTCGAACCCGAGTACGAACGTACCGTCGACGAGTGGTTCGACGACCTCTCGGAACTCGAGCGCCAGGCGCTCGGTCGCGAAGTCGAGACGGAGTACGACGCTATCGTACTCGCGGCGGTCGGCCTCGAGCGCAGCGGGCTCGCCCACTACGTCGACTACCAGCAGCTGCCGACGGGAACGTTCGTCCCCGCGCCGGGCCAGGGTGCACTGGCGGTGACCGCGGCCGACGGCGAGACAGCCCGCGAGATCCGCGAGGCAATCGATCACCCGCGCAGCCGCGTCGAGACGACCGTCGAGCGCACGCTGCTCTCGGAACTCGGCGGCGGTTGTATCGCCCCGATCGGTATCTACGCGATCCTACAAGGCGAGTACGTCCACGCGAACGTCACTGTCTTCGACCGCGATGGCGAGGAGTCGGTAATCGCGAGTCGTGATCTGTCCGTCCAACGCCACGCCGAGGCCGCCCGCGAGTTCGCGAGCGACCTGGCAGATCGCGGCGCGGCGGAGTTGATCGAAAGCGCCCGGAAGGAAACGGAGAGAGACGACGAGAGTACTGCCGAGCCGTCGGAGGGGGAGTAACCGTGAGTGCGACCGATCGACCCACGATCGCCGTCTTCCGCCCCGGCGACGAACGGATCGAAGACGCGACCGACCTCCTCGAGTCGCTCGGTGCCGAACCCGTCCCCGATCCGATGCTGGCGGTCGACCCCACGGCAGCGGAGCCACGGACCGACGCCGACTACGTCGTCCTGACGAGCAAGACGGGCGTCGAGCTCGTCGCCGACGCCCGCTGGGAGCCCGGCGACGCGACCGTCTGTGCGATCGGCCCCGCGACCGCCGACGTGCTCCGCGAGGCCGGCTACGAGGTCGACGTCGTCCCCGAGGAGTACACCTCAAGCGGGCTCGTCGCCACACTGGAAGACGAGGTCGCCGGCGCACGCGTCGAGGTCGCCCGCAGCGATCACGGCAGCGACGTCCTCCTCGAGGGACTCGAGGATGCCGGCGCGTACGTCCACGAGACCGTCCTTTACCGGCTCGTTCGACCAGAGGAGAGCGGCCGATCGGCCGAACTAGCCGCCGACGGCGACCTCGACGGGCTCTGTTTCACTTCCTCGCTGACGGTCGAACACTTCCTCGAGGCAGCCGACGCTTGCGGCGTCCGCGAAGACGTGCTTGCCGGACTCGAGGACGCGACGGTCGGCGTCATCGGCGAACCGACGGCGGAGACGGCACGCGAGCAAGGGATCGAAGCCGACCTCGTCGCGAGCGAGGCGACGTTCGAAGCGCTGGCTCACGAGACACTCGAGGAGACGGACGACGAGCACTGAGCCAGCCGTCAACCGATGCGACGAGCCAGCGGCACCCGTCCCTCGGGAACGACCCGCAGCGTCGCCCGAGCGGACCTGTACGCGACGCGTTCACCGGGCGAGCGCGCTGCTTTTAGCGTTCGAAACCCCGGCGTGTGAAACGTGATCTGACAGCGACCGCGCTCGTCCGTCCAAGCGGTGATCGACTCGCTCGTCACGACCGCCCCCTCAATCGGCCGCCCGAAGTCGTCCGTCACGCGCACTGTGACCGGATCACCGACCGTCGCCTCGGTGGTCGCTGCCTCGAGTGTGAGTGATCGTACCACCCTCATGGGCGGCCGTAGGACGACCGCCGAAATAAAGCCGTAGCCGACAGCTTGGCTGGATGATCCGTCTTCTCGCACTCGCCGGACGAGGTCCGCACGTTTATCCCGGAAGCCGCCCCACACTCGAGCGATGGCAGGGCCGATTCCCGAACTCGAAGGCCGGGCGACTCGCTGTGCGCGCCGACTGTGCGAGGCCGATCGCGTGTTGCTCGCCTCCCACATCGACGCGGACGGACTGACGAGCGCCGCGATCGCCGCCCAGGCACTCGAGCGTGCGGGGATTCCGTTCGAGACGGTCTTCGAGAAACAACTCGACGAAGAGGCAATCGCCGCGATTGCGACGACCGACTACGACACCGTCTGCTTTACCGACTTCGGGAGCGGCCAGCTCGATATCATCGGAGAACACGAGGATGCGGGTGATTTCACGCCCGTCGTCGCGGACCACCACCAGCCCGCGGATCGGGAGACGGAGTACCATCTCAACCCACTCCTGTTCGGGATCGACGGCGCTTCGGAACTCTCGGGGGCCGGCGCGAGCTACGTCCTCGCACGAGCACTCGCCGACATCTCGGAACCCGAGGTCGCGACCGACGGCGGCACCGCGAGCGCGACCGCCCGCGCCGACAACCGCGACCTCGCCGCGCTGGCCGTCGTCGGCGCTGTCGGCGACATGCAGGCCTCCGGCGGGAAACTCGAGGGTGCAAACGAAGAGATCGTCGAGGAAGGCGTCGAGGCCGGCGTTCTCGAGACCGGGAAAGACCTCACGCTCTACGGGAAACAGACCCGGCCGCTGCCGAAACTGCTCGAGTACGCCACCGACGTCCACATCCCCGGCATCTCGAACGACCAGGCCGGTGCCTTGCAGTTCCTCGAGGACCTCGATCTCGAGTTGAAACGGGACGGCGAGTGGCGACGGTGGTCCGGGCTGACCAACGAGGAGAAACGGACCGTCGCCAGCGCACTCGTCAAGCGAGCCGTCTCGCGGGGCGTTCCTGCGAAGAAGATCGACAATCTCGTCGGTACGGCGTACGTCCTGAGCGAGGAGCCGGTCGGGACGGAACTCCGGGATGCAAGCGAGTTCTCGACGCTGTTGAACGCGACCGCCCGCTACGAACGCGCCGACGTCGGACTCGGCGTCTGTCTCGGCAACCGCGAGGGTGCACTCGAGCGTGCCCGGACGCTTCTGCGGAACCACCGCCGGAACCTCTCGGCGGGGATCGATCTCGTCACTCGAGAGGGCGTCACCCACGAGGAGCACATCCAGTGGTTCCACGCGGGCGATCGCATCCGTGAGACGATCGTCGGCATCGTCGCGGGGATGGCGATGGGCAACGACGGCGTCAGCCGGTCGAAACCGATCGTCGCGTTCGCGGAGAAGTCGGACGAGAGTGAGGACGGCGGCGAAGACGTCGAACTCAAGGTCTCGGCTCGCGGAACGCACGCCCTCGTTCGAAACGGACTCGATCTTTCGGTCGTGATGGGTGAGGCCTCGCGAGCCGTCGGCGGTGACGGCGGCGGTCACGACGTCGCTGCCGGCGCGACCGTCCCGAAAGGCCGCGAGTCCGAGTTCCTCGAGCACGCCGACGAAATCGCCGGCGAACAACTCACCTGACCGCTCGAGCGACGAACGCCGACGGACGTGGTGGCTTCTTCGATGACGCCACTGTCGACGCCGAATAGCTGTGCTGTCCGGTACGTGGTTCGTGAATCGTCTCGACGATGCCATCGAAGCGAGGTGTATCGCCCTCTCGTCGGTGAGAGCCGGGCGTATTTCTGGCTCGGTGTTCCCACGGAGTGTTGTCTCGATCTCTCGGTGTGCCCGCTTTGGGTCGCAGTTGCGCCAGACATGACTGACACCGGCGTTCGAAGGAGAGACGCGGGAACCGACCACGGTACGTCTGTCGAAGTCGAACGCCCCGCCAACGTCAGCCAGTTTGATATAGCAATAATTGGTTTATTAGGTCGTTCTCGTTCCGCTACCCGATCGTGTACGTACACCGGGAGGTGGACACGCAGGTGTCGAGAGGAGAGTGACGGCCCGAGAGGCCACCTTCACGCCACGACTCTAGCCGGACGAAGCGTGACAGTGGACGTTCGCTCACGGTCAGTGATCTCGAGACGAACCGGTCCGGGAACGGAAGTCGGAGTGAAAGTCCAACCAGTACGTCGTCTCGAACGCAGGAGTGTGGGCCGTCTCTCGATAGATCAGTTGGACCAGCGATACGGACACATCGGACCGTCGCGTTTGCAAACACGAAACAGCCGTCCTGGTCGAAGCTGGAGCCAAACCGTCCGCTTCGTTCGCCAGGACGACCGTCCCGCATGACGACGACGTCGCCGTCGACTGCGACGACCTACTCTCGAGAGCCAACCCAACTCGAGTCGGCGACCGTCGTCTCGACGCCGTCGTGGAACGACAGTCGTCGGTCGGAGACCGCGAGAGAGCGAGACGTCACCCCGACGGATGCGGTCGGACTCGACGCCCTGATTCTCGAGCGGACGCCCCGTTTTCGTTCGTACTCAGGGTGGGGGACGCGATTCAACTGTTCGGCGACGGGCAACGTCGTTTCCCACCCCAGAGAAGACATTGAGTCCGTCCCCGCCAGGCCCGGTCTCTGCCACCAGAATGCACTCGACGGGCGCGTCTGGCGGTCAGTGTCCGTTCCCAGCGATAACCTCGGGGAAGGTCGCCGTCGGCGAGGGGACCGTCGCTATGCGACTCCAGTTTCGTGCCCACAGAATCTGCGTTCGGTTTGTCTCTACCTGCACTCCCCGACGACTGCTTTCGCCGCCGAGTCAACTGTCGAGAGAGTCACGTGGGCAGTATAGTATATTTGTGTGGGAGTCCGTGGGTCCATCAGTCATTATCAAATCATTCACCCCTCGCCTTCTTGCGGCTAGACGCACGGTTTTAGAGAGTCAGGCTTCGGTATTAGGTCTTTTATCCCGATTGATGATACCAGCAGTGAATCACGCCGCACTGCTGGGTCGAACCCGGTCGCGTGGCTCGGCTCGACGCAGTCGTCGACGGTTGAGGTGGGACTAGTATCGTCCCACGTCTACTCTGACTAGTCCACCCACTTCTGATCGAGAATCGTGATCGGTTTGGGCCAACTCTCAACTAGTCGGTCCACACTTGGGACAGTACTAGTACCGTCCAAACCGTCGACTGACGGGTCGAATCGAGCCACACCGCCAGATTCGACCCATCAGTTCAGGCTTGACCCGCCACTAGCGAGTCACAGAGCGTTGAACGACATCGAGTCGCTTGCGACCTACTGGTCGAGAACGACGACGACCGATCCCGACCTGCCGCCACAACGGACGGTGTGGACCGCCGTCGGCCGCGATTCGCGCGCCGTCATCTCTCGTCTGGCCCGAGTGAACCGGCCGGAACGAGACTGGAAAGGGAGACGCACTCGAGTACCTCTCCGACCGTGACCGGACTATCTACCGACTCGATAGTTTCGTGGACGCCGTGCATGCACTCGAGTAGTCCGTCGACCGCCGCGCGTCGCGTCGAAACTCGCCCGATCACGTCGGATACCGACTGGTTGCCGACGGGATAGCCGTACTGCAATTCCCAGCAACAACCCAGTCCTAGCCCAGGGTGGCAGTTATCTGCAGTCGTCCGGGCTGCCACGAACTCGAGTGGCAACTGGCAGTGGCGATACGCGAGTTCGTCGTCCGAGACAGTCGATTCGCTCCATCCAGGGGGGAGGGCGTCCGGCGGGAGCGCGCGCGAGTTCGAGTTCATGTGGGTCGCGTCGATACCTGTGGGAGTGACAGTTCGGCTTGCAGATGCAATCTCGCTGCCCGTCCCGGTTGTCTGTCGTGTGGGGAAGACGGCAACGGTACTCGGCGACGTGGCGAGGGAAACGCCGACACCGACCGTCCGACTTTTGTCTTCGCCGGCGTTCGTATACGGGTATGGTCGATTTCGATCCAGAGAAGTTCGAAGACAAGTACGCCAACTACTTTACCGAACTCCAGCAGGCGTACAAGAACGCATTCAACCGCATGAACGACCAGTACGACTCCGAACTGGTCCACGCGATCGACCAGCAGGTCTTGAACGAGAGCGAACCGTTCTACGAAGGTGACGGAGAGTTCCACGTGGAGTTGCCCGAAGACCCTTACGACCGCGTCTCGGGCGTCCTCGTCGACAAAGAGCGATTCGAAGACGTACTCGAGGCGCACGTCGACGAAATCGAGACCGAACTCGAGCGTGTCTTCGGTTTCGCCTGAAGGAACCGGCGTCGGTCGATTCCGCCAGTGTCGGCCACCGTGAGCGACGGAAGGTTTAGGGGGGCTGGTACCCAAGAGGCCTCTATGAGCACCGAGACTCAGAGCGACGGAGACGACCTCGAAGAGCGTGTTTCGAACTTCCTGCGACGCAACTTCCCACAGATCCAGATGCACGGCGGCAGCGCAGCGATCCAGGACCTCGACCGGGATAGCGGCGAAGTCACGATCGCACTCGGCGGAGCCTGCAGCGGCTGTGGTATCTCGCCGATGACGATCCAGGCGATCAAGAGCCGGATGGTCAAGGAGATTCCCGAGATCGAGCAGGTCAACGCCCATACTGGTATGGATGGTGGTGGCGATGCAGGCGGTGGCACGAGCCCATCGTTCCCCGGCGAAACCGTCGATGACGGCGAGCCCGACGAAGGACCGGAAGCCCCATTCTAAGTCACGCTTCGAGTTGATCGTCGTTTCCCGTTCTACCGCGACGCCGACAGCGACGCGTTTCGTAGTTCCTGACCCCGCTCCCACGTCCGGACGAGTGCCGCGAGCAGCCGGTTCGTCGGCGTCTCGAGTCCCAACTCGTCACCTCGGTCGACCACGTAGCCGTTGATCGCGTCGATCTCGGTTCGACGACCCGCCTGCAGGTCCTGGGCCATCGAAGACGTGTTCGTCGCCGTGGCTTCGGCGACCGACTCCATCGCCACCAGCGCCTCGCGGTTCGAGAGGTCTACGCCGTCGGCGCGAGCGACTCGAGCCGTCTCTTTCGTGGCTGCACGGGCGATATGGTCTGTGGGCGACTCGAGGACGGCGCGGTTCTCCGTTTCGGTCAGTGCCGTCACGGCGTTGATGCCGGCGTTGACCGCGAGTTTCTCCCAAAGCCGGTAAGGCATGTCCGCCGCGACGGTCGTCTCGAGACCGCCACTGGAAAACGCCTCGCCGACAGTCTCGGCGACGTTCGAAGTCCCACCCCGTCGGTCGCCGACGACGACGTCGCCGATTCCAGTACACTCGACGAGTCCGGGCTCCCGGAGGATCGCGCCGTAGGTGGCAGTTCCGGCGAGTACCGGCGACTCGAGGGCGGATGCGAGGCTCTCCTCGTTACCCATCCCGTTTTGCAGGGAGAGGACGACCTCGAACGACCCCGTCGCGATCGTCTCTGCGATCGACGGCGTGTCGAACGACTTGACCGTGACGACGGCGAGATCCCCCTCGAGATCGCGGCCATCGGTCGTGGCTGCCGGGGTTACCTGGGTCTCGAGTTCGCCGTCGATGCGAAGACCCGACTCGTGGACTGTCTGGGCGTGTTCCCGGCGAGCGACCAGCGTCACGTCGTGGTCGCCGGCGAGTATTCCGCCGACGAGGCTGCCGAGACTACCGGCACCGAAGACGACGATTTCCATGGTGTCGGTCCCGTGGACGACCCTCAAAACGGTTTTCTTCGCCGGCGACCGGGGTGGGTCTTGGGATTGGCCGTCTTCTCCGCCGACTCGACGAGCAGTCTCGCGTCTCGGCCTCCTGTCGGAAGAGGCGTTTCGAATCTCGGGTCGTCGGTGTGCCGTCTCGCACAGCGGGTAAACCAATAACCGATATACTAAATGTGGGTGGTCGCCACGTGAGGTGAAAAGCGACAGACCAGGAACGAGGCTGCTCAGAGTCGAAAACTATCGCTCGAGTGAGAAACGACGGAGGACCGAACCGCGACCGTCTCGGACACCGCGACAGCACCGATCGATCGCTCCGGGTGCGGTGCCGGACGACTCATACGGATTACTGTAACGATTTACCGGCGCAACCGCCGCCCGGGTCGCGGTTGTGCCGGAAATGACTTACAGTAAA
>JGI2924J29684_1077001_pt1 | contig 12907 bp, 10 predicted proteins | sample BenlonsequencITS_FD_29684 | JGI IMG/M metagenome (IMG submission 29684)
CGTCCCAACCGTCGACTGACGGGTCGAATCGAGCGACACCGCCAGATTCGACCCATCAGTGCAGGCTTGGCCCGCCACTAGCGCTGGTGGGAAGGTGCTGCCGGCGGGAAACGACTGGCTCACGGTCGACTCGCACCGTCGACAACGACAGTTCGGAGCGGAGTGACAGAAATGCGAGAACGCTCGAGGCGGACAGAGACGGAGCGAGACGGCCCTAGAGGAACCGGAACGTCTCGAGGTTCTTCGGCGCGAACGTCCGCATGTTGTAGTCGTGGTACAGCGCGGAGGACAGATCCTGCGTGGAGCGTTCGTCACCGTGAACACAGAGCACCTTCTCGGGGCGGGGATTCATCGTCTTCACGAAGTTTTCGAGGCCGGCACGGTCGGCGTGGCCGGAGAAGCCGTCGACGGTTTCGACGTCGACGTTCAATTGGAGAGTGCCGCGGCCGTTGTTCCCGCCCATCGCTCCGACTTCGCTGGTCGGAATTTCGTCCCAGCCGTTCTGGATGCGGCGACCGAGAGTTCCCTGAGCCTGGTAGCCGACGAAGACCAGTTTCGAGTCCGGATCGGGGCCGATGTGAGAGAGCCAGGACATGATCGGGCCGCCGGTGACCATACCGGACGTCGAGAGGATGATGCAGGGGCCGCCGTCGGCGACGTCTTGCCGTTCCTCTTCGCCGGCGTCGATGTGGTTGAACTCCTCGGCGAGGAACGGGTTCTCGTCCTCGTGGAAGATGCGGTCGCGCAGTTCGTCCCGCAGGTACTCGGGGTAGGTCGTGTGGATCGCCGTCGCCTCCCAGATCATCCCGTCCAGGTGGACCGGCATCGAGGGAATCTCACCCTCGCGCATCGCTTCCTCGATGACGAGCATGATCTCCTGTGAGCGCCCGACGGCGAACGCGGGAATGAGGACCTTCCCGTCTTGCTCGTAGGCCTCGTTGATGACACGCTTGAGTTTCTCCTCGGAGTCTTCCTGGTCGGTCTGGTAGTCGTTGCGACCGCCGTAGGTCGACTCGAGGACGAGCGTCTCGACCCGGGGGAAGTCGTTGACGGCACCGTTGAACAGGCGGGTGTCCTCGTAGTGGATGTCGCCAGAGAAACAGACGTTGTAGAGGCCATCGCCGATGTGGAAGTGCGAGACGGCCGAACCGAGAATGTGGCCGGCGTTGTGGAAGGTAAGCTTGACGTCGGGTGCGATGTCAGTCACGTCGCCGTACTCGAGCGGGATGCAGTGTTTGATCGCTTCCCGAACTTGCTCGGAGTCGTACGGTGGCGTGCGACCTTCCTTGGCGGCGACGTCGAGATAGTCGAGTGTCAGCAGTCCCATCAGGTCTCGCGTGGGTTCGGTACAGTAGATCGGGCCGTCGTAGCCGTACTTGAACAGCAGTGGGATAAAGGCGGAGTGATCGAGGTGGGCGTGAGTCAGTACGACTGCGTCGATCGTCTCGGGGCCGGCACCGAACGCCTCGGGGGCATGCAGGTACGGGACCTCGCCTTCGGCACCGGGCTTGTCACCACAGTCGATGAGAATTCGGGTCTCGGGCGTCGAGAGGATGAACGCAGCGCGGCCGACCTCGCGACAGCAGCCCAGCGTCGAGATGCGGACGTACTCGTCGTCGGACATCTCTTCGCGGTGGATTTGTCGCCCCACCTTCTCTAGGATGTCCCGTCGGTCGTCGCGTTCCTGTTTGAGGAAACTCCGGACGTTCGAGACGGTCGAGGACTCGATCGGGGGCGTGCGGACGACTTCGGGTGTCCAGCCCACGTCTTTCGTGATATCTCGGAGCGTCGACCCGTGGCGACCGATCACCATACCGGGTTTCTCGGCCTCGATGACGACCTCGCCGGTGTCGGCGTGGAAGTCTAGGTCGGTGACGCCGGCCTCGTCTGGGATGACGTCCATGATCTGTTCGCGGGCCTGTTCTGGCCGCGAAAGAACACTGGGGTCGGGCCGGACTGTGATCCGTTTTCGGAGTTTGCTCGCGAGTTTCCGGATCAGGTCGCCCTGCTGGGCGAACTTCTTCGGATCTCGCGTGTAGACGACCAACTCAGGGCCTTCGTATTTCACCGAGGAAACCGAGATGTCACTCGGTAACTCGCTCGTGATCTCTGCTTCCAGATCGTCAAGTTGCTGCTCTACAGTGCTCATAAGTCGCCAAATGTGGCTTGCGTGAACTCGCCGACGGGAGCAGATGTCCGGCTCGAGTCGAGGATGACGCAATACGTCTCGTATCTCGTGTCATTCTGTGTAGTGCCGTGACGAAGACGCCCCCAGGTCGGTTATCCTGGTTCCTGGTCCGTGCGGGAAGATTCCAGGGAGAACCCGCTTACTCGAGCTTATTCTTCGCTTCGTATAAAAGCCTTCGCAAAGCACAGGGTGACACATGCCGTAGGCGTTGTATGAAGTTTACACCAGAACGCGTCGCTACAGAGCGTGACTGGATCGTCGACCGTGCCGACAGGATTGTCCCCGTAATCAACGACGTCCGCGACGACTTGGGCGAGGTGTTCGACACCGACGTCGATCACGTGACCCGAGAGCAGTACGTCACGGAAGTAGACGTAGTCTTCGCCGACGGCGACCTCGCAGTCAACGTCGCAGCGATGACTGCCATCCTCCGGAGCGTAGACGTCGAGGGAGACTACCCTGGGTTCGTCGTCGACGAACTGCTTGGCCGCGAACTGGCCGCGACGATCGCCGGCACGCAGCCGTTGCGAACGCTTGGCGAGGCGACTTTCCACTACGCGGACCTGCAGGTCCACGGCGATGCCGACGAAAACGCGGGAGTAGACGACCTCGAGGCCGCACTCGCTGCCGGGTTTCAAGAACGTATTTCCGGCTGGAACTGGACCGAACGCGAGAGTCCGTTCGCCCTCGAGTGAGTGTGACCGCCCAGACGGTTTGCTGTCAGTCAGTTCCGACGCGACCGCGAGCACTCCTGCGGTCGCACCGGGACATCGGGGCAGCAGTCCGTCTCAGTCCTCGTCTTCGGGGTCCGGTTCCGCTCCCTGCCCCGGTGTCGGTGCGGCCTCGGCCTGGAGCTGCTGTTCTAGCATGAGACCGTACTCTTCGCCGGGGACCAGACCGCTCACGTCCCCGTCACGGAGTTCGTCCATCAGGCGCTCGTCGGGGCCAGCAAGCAGGAACGCCCCCCTGTTGGCCATCCCTGCCTCGATCGATAGTTCGTCGTCGGCTTCTATCTCCGACTCGAACGCGACGGCACGCTCGACTGTCAGTTCGGTTCGCCGGCGCTCGAACTCGTCCTGTGCTTCCATCTGCTCGAGGTCGCCGGCTTCGATCTCTGCCATGATCTCGGCCTCGAGGTCTTGCATCTCTTCCGGACCTGGTTGGACGAGGCCCGTGATTCCGTCTTCGGGATCGATCTCTGGCTCGCGGTCCACCTCGAGTTCGGTTTCCCCGTCGACATCGGGACCGTCATCGTCGTCTGAGAGGTCGAACTGGCTGCAGCCTGCGAGCGACGCGGTCGCACCGACGCCGCCCAACTGGAGGAGGCGGCGACGACTTGGATTCGTCTCCATTTGCTCCTGACTCGGGGACGGGAACGGTTAAAAGCTCGCAACCTGTGCCGTACCGAGCGGTGACGGGGCGCTTTTAGGTCCCGACGGGGTAGGAACCGCCAGTGACACGCTCCGAACGGGACGCCCACGTCGACACCCTCGAGCACCCATCCCTCGAGTCGGCTCGAGACGCGATCGTCGACGGAATCGACCGCGGCGCACTCGTGACGATCTTCGGTCGATGCTCGGTCGATTACGAGGGGCGAGCCTCGAGTCGGCTCGGGATCGGAGACAGACACGTGCTGCTCAAACCGGACGGGACGGCACTGGTCCACACTGACGAGGGCCAGCAGCCGGTCAACTGGCAGCCGCCGGGCTGTGAGCACTTGGTGTGGTGTGAGAGCAACCAGAACAGTGACCGGCTCGTCCTCGAGAGCGTTCGCTCGACGCCCGACGAACGACTGCTGGTCGGCTTTCGGGACGTCTTTCAGGTCGCTGCGTTTTCGGGTTCCGACGAGACAGAACTCGCTCTCTCTGGCACCGAGGAAGACCTTCGAAAGCGCATCCTCGACGAGCCAGACCTGCTCGAATCCGGCTTTACGCCGCTTGCGACCGAGCGCGTTACGCCCGCGGGAGCGGTCGATGTCTACGGTGAGGACTCGGCCGGACGGGCAGTCGTCGTCGAACTCAAGCGCCGCCGCGTCGGTCCCGACGCCGTGAGTCAACTCCGGCGGTACGTCGACGCACTCGAGCGAGATCTCCACGCCGATGCCACGGTTCGCGGGATACTGGTCGCACCGTCGGTCACCGACCGCGCACAACGGTTGCTCGTCGAACACGGACTCGAGTTCGTCTCGCTCGAGCCGACGGCGGACTGACGGTCTCCCACGACGCACCCGTACGCGTTCACGCTGTATTCCCGTCATCGTCTCGCTGACGGTGCTCGTTCGGTTGGAACGCGTATCGGGTGACGTCGACGAGCCGTCACCAGCAGAGCCGGTGGCGACTCGACGGCTGTGACCGAGACCGAATAGAACGAGAGCGGCAAACACTGCCACCACAGCGAGGCGTCGAACACTCCCGGCTGGATGTCCGACGCTACAGGTTGGGCAGGGCGAGTGCTTCGGGGCTTGTCCCCGAGATACTTCACGACCTCGCAAGCGACGTGTTGTTTCTGGAGACGAGCCACGCGACGAACACCTCGGTTCACCTCGCCGAGTATCGCGCAACGATCGACCTCGAGGTGACCGACCACGCCAGCGCGGTGTTCGTCGACGGCGACCGCGAGTGACTCGAGTGACTCGAGTGGGTGGATCTCGCTATCGACGACGAGGACTTCCCGAGGTGTGGAGTCGCGTTCGAGCGCGACCACGCCGACGTAGTCACGACGGGTTCCGTCGGCGTCGGCGAAGCGAGGCGTCTCGAACAGCGACCGCTCGTGGACTTCGCGGTCGAGTGGTTCGAATCGGACCGCAGATAAGAGGCGTCAGACGGACTGCTGTAAGCCATCGGCGGTGCAACCGGGGGCGTCTTGCGGTTGCGTCGAGGGTCGTTACAGGAAACCGTCTCATACGGAATGCTGTACGATGTCCCGGCGCGACCGCGAGCCCGACTGCGGTCGCGCCGAAACTAACGGACAGCAAACCGTATCAGTCGTCACTGGGGGCTGCATCCGGTCGGTAGCCTCGACTGATCTCCTTCCAGCGGCCGGTCCAGAACCGGTAGTAGTTGATCACCGCTGGAACGAGCGTTTCGGCGAGGAAAGCCAGATACAGCCCTAGCAGACCGATCGGTGCGATCGAGACGCCGGGAACTGTCACCTCGAGGACCGGAACCGTTGCCGACGGGAGCGTGAGTCCGGCCGCACCGAGATAGGCGAACGGAATTGCGAGTCCGAACATGCCGAGCAACTGGCTGTAAAACGGCCACTTGGTGTCGCCACTGGCCTTGAGCGCACCCGAGGCCCCCGTCGCGACGCCTTTCAGGAGGATAGCGAAACAGGCGACCTGGACGAGCGCCACCGTCGTCCCGACGGCGAGCTCGGCAGGGTCGTCGGTAAACAGGAGGACGATCGGCTCGGCGAACGCAAAGACGATCACGGCACCGACCGCGTAGACTGCAGTAGCGAACAGGACGATCTCCGTGCCGAACCGTTCGGCGCGTCGCTCGTCGCCGGTACCGAGTTCCTGGCCGACGAGACTCGAGGCCGCGAGTCCGAAGCCCCAGCCGGGCGTGTTCATCAACCCCCAGATCCGGCGGGCGATGACGTAGGCCGAGACGGTGTCCTGGCCAAAGAGGTCGACGATAGCGAGCAGCGGGAACTCCGCGGCCGTCCAGACGAGTTTCGTTCCGAGCACCGGGAGCCCGATCGCCGTCAGGTCCCGGATCGTCGACTCGTGGAGGTAACTCCCGAGTGGATCGACGCTGACGGGGAACTTCCCGGCACCCGGTAGCCAGCCTGCGACCAGCCCGACCGCGAAGGTCGCCGTCACCGCGACGTTAGCGAGGACCGTCCCGATCGCCGCCCCGGAGACGCCCATGCCGAGTCCGAAGATCAACGCGGCGTTGAGGACGATGTTGACGACGGCACCGCCAGCACGAACGACCATCGGCGTCCAGGCGTCGTCCATCCCGACGAACGTCCGGCTTCCAATGAGATTGAGTCCAGCAAAGGGAACGCCGAGTCCGACGATCTGGAGATACGTCGCCCCCGGTTCGATCGCTTCGGGATTGGAGCTGAGTAACGAGATCAGTTCCGTCGGGACGTACCAGAACGTCACAGTGATCGGCAACGTTATTCCGACGACCAGCAATGCGCTCGAGCGAATGGCCTGGCCGAGTTGATCGAACGCCTCGGCACCGTATCGCTGCGAAACGAGCGCTATCGTCCCGCCCGCGACGCCGCCACCGAGAGCGAAAGCGAGCCCCCAGAACGGGGTGGCGAAGCCGACGCCGGCGATGGCAGCGGAACCGACGCCGATGCCGACCATCGCAACGTCGACTGCGTTCTTCGACATCCGGGCCAGACCCGTGACGACTCGTGGCCAGGCGAGATCGGTGGTTCGGCGTGCACGCTCGGCCTCGATCAGACCGAGTTTCGCGAGCGCGAGCCCGATCCAGAGGATGGCGAGCCGAATCGGGTTTGGAAAACGCCGTCCCACGGGAATCGAATCGGCGTAGTCACGTCCAGTTAAAAGACCTTCTCGAGGCGGCAGACGGAACCGGTTTCGAATCGATACATCTCCCCGTGGTGTGCGCTGTCGTTACACGACGAGAGACTCGCCGACCCGGCTCGAGACGTTGTAGCGAACCCCGCTCGAGGCCGTGCTTTGGTCCGTGACGGTCGGCCCCGTCCCCTCGTTGGTCCTACGTCGGGAACGGTGCCGGGAGATCGTACCGGTCCCGAACGGCGGCCACACAGTCCTCGAGATCCGGGTTCGAGACCGACCAGTCGCCGTTGCCTGGAATTCTCGGCGTTCCCGGTTCGAACCCTTCGACCTCGCTGACGATCGGGCCGTAAGCGAACTCGCCGAACGCCTCGGAAGCGGCGACAACCCGTCGACCGTCGACGCCGCCGATCGGTTCCGAAATCGTTCCGACGGTCCGGGACTCGTCCCACCAGAACGCAGAGAGGATCACGTCCACGGGCGTGCCTTCGATCCGAACCGTCTCGCAGTCCAGAAAGTCGACGCTGACCACGTCTGCCATACCGTCGCGTTGGCTGTCCGGACTAATCAATCATTTTTGATGTCGACGGGACTGTCACGAACTCGAATAATATACGCAGCCGTTATGCTTCGAAATCAAATGTGACTTACGGTGGACGGCGACGCGCCACGGCACACCGTTTGGTCGGTATACGAGAGCGACGACTGGGGCGTCTCATACGGTTTGCTGTCAGTCAGTTCCGTCGCGACCCCAGAAGGGCTCACGGTCGCGCCGGGACATCGGCACAGCACTGGCGCGCTCGCCGTCACCTCTACAAGTGCGTTCATCGGCAGTGCTGATTATGCTACGTCCGCCACCACGTGCCGACTGCCTTCGGCGACCTCAAGATGGCAGCCGCTACGTCGCGAGAGATGCTCGCGCAGGGCGGACAGGCAGGCGCTTCTCCAGCCACCGCCGCCTCGAGCAGAGTTTCGGTCGGCCGTCGCCAGCACTCCGCCAGCACGGCGTACCCCTCGGCCAGTTTGGTTCGCTCTCGATCGTCGGTCGAGGGGAGTACGGATTTACTTATGTGGGGTTTTCTCGTCGGGGACATCGTGGCCGCCGTCGGTGGCGGTGGTTGCGTCTGGATTAGCAGTCGCTCGCTCGGTCGAACCGACGCTAACTGGTTCGCCGCCGCCGGGCTGGAGCGGGAGGAATCGGAGCCCGAGCGTGACGATCAGGGCTCCGATCGCGACGATTCCGATCGTCACCAGCAGTTCGATCAGCGTCGGCGTGTAGTTGCCGGCGGTGACCCAGACGTCCGAGCCGATGCCGGCGTAGTCGGTGCCGCTTGCCACGCCCGGTGCGTCGGCGATGTTCAGGTCTTGATACCCCGTGAAGATGAGATAGACGCCCTCGAAGAGGATGCCGACGATCGCCAACACGCTCGCGGTGAACACCGCCCACAGTTTCTGCCGCAGCGACGGAACCGCCAGCAGGACGATCGGAATCGCCCCGCCGACGACCGTCCACAGCCAGAAGTGGAACGTATCGCCCACCAGGAACGCGCTCGTGATCGCCCAGAACTCGAACTCGGCCGCCCACGCGTGAGGCAGTCGTTCGGCTGCCACCAAGTAGACGACGTGGACTGCCACGAACACGCCCAGCACTTTCCCTAACTCGGGAACGAGTTCTTTCGGCAGCCGATACTGGGTGAACCGATCGATCAGGATCGCCGTCACCAGCAACAGCGCCAGTCCCGACACCAGTGCCTTCATGATGAACATCGGCGCGACCAGTGGGTTGAACCAGTCACCACGACCGATCTGGGTCGCAAAGATCCAGCCCGTCACCGAGTGCAGCGCGATCGCAAGCGGGATCGCTATCGCGGCAGCCCAGAACGCCAGTTTCCGGTCTTTTTCGCGCCCGTCTTCCGTGTCTTCGGTGCCAAACGCCAGCCGCGACCCCAGCTTCGCGAGGTCGCGTCGCGTCAGCAGCCAGAGATAACCGGCGCTGAACAGCCCGTAGAGAACGACGATCCCGAAGTCCCACACCAGTGGCGACCGGAAGTCTGGCGACGTCAAAAAGCCAGTTATTCGGCTCGGCCGACCCAGATCGGGCAAGAGCAACAACCCGGCAACAGCGATACACGCCAGGCTCAACAACACTCCCAACGGAGCCAGCGTCGCGTACCGATCCGAGTGGAAAAACTTCGGCGCACTCGAGATGATCAACCCACCAGCCGAGAGGCCGATGAAGAGGACAAACAGCATGATGTACAGCCCCCAGGAGAAGACGTTGTCCATCCCGGTGACTGCAAGCCCCTGACTGAGCTGGTAGGCCCACGCGCCCAGGCCGACGACGATCGCCAGCACGAGCACACCAATCCAGGCCTTTCCGCGCGTGCCGAACTCGGGGACGACGACCCCTGCCTCGGCTTTCTCCTCTCTCGTACTCATCAGTCGTCACCTCCCGATTCCTCTTCAGCGTCTCCGCCACCGGGCGCCTCGTACGTGATTTCCTCGCGGCGTCGTGGCGGGTCCTCGAGTTCGCTTTCCATCTCGTCACCCAGGTGGTTTCTGCCGGGCGTCATCTCCCCGTTGACGTAGTGGGTGTTCGGATCGGTGTCGAGTTCCTCGAGCAGTCGGTCTGTGTCGTACTGGTTGACGTACCGGGAGACGGTGCTCTCCGGATCGTCGAGATCGCCGAAGATGCGGGCACTCGACGGACACGCGATCGTACAGGCCGGGTCCAGCCCCTCGTCGAGGCGGTGGCTACAGAAGGTACACTTCTCGACGACGCCTTGCTCGCGCTGTTCGACGTTGCCCGTGCCGTCCGGCGGGACGGTCTCGGGTTCGTCGTAGTTGAACACGCGAGCGTTGTACGGACAGGCGCTCATACAGTAGCGACAGCCAATACACTTGTCGTAGTCGATCTCGACGATGCCGTCGTCGCGCTTGTAGGTGGCGTTGACCGGGCACACCTTCACGCAGGGTGCGTTCTGGCAGTGTTGACACGCCGTCGGCTGGTAGTCCATCGACAGCGTCCCGTCACCACCGTCTTCCGGGAACTTACCTGCCGGCGTGTCCATCGCGTCGCCGCCGACGGTCAGGATTCGATTCCAGGCGTTCCCCATCGAGACGTTGTTCTCGTCCTTGCAGGCCACGGCGCAGGCGTGACAGCCGATACACCGTTCCTGATCGATCACCATCCCGTAGTTTACCATCAGTCGTCACCTCCAGCTGGACGTTCCTCGAGCCACTCCGTCGGCTCTGGGTCGTCGTATCTGCTCGTGTCGACTTCCGGGGCGGGCTCGACCTCGACGCGGGTGTCGTAGAACGCGAAGTTCTCGATCGCGTCGCTGACCTCCGTGTGCGTGAGGTCGTTGAGGTGGCCGGCGACGAAGTCGTCGCCCCACCAGCCCTGATCCGTGTTCACGAGCCCTGGCCGGTAGCCGTCGTTGTACTTCGCTTTCACGACCATCTCACCGCGTTCGTTGTGAACGCGGACGTAGTCGCCGTCCTCGATGCCCCGTTCTTTCGCGTCCTTCGGATTGATGTCGAGTTGCGGTTCGGGGTTGATCTCTCGGACGGCCGGATTCTCGGCCCACTGGGAGTGGATACGCCATCGCGAGTGACCCTGCATGAACACCAATGGATACTCGTCCGCGAGTTCGTGATCGTCGGCCGTTCGGTCCTCCATCGGCACCGGCACCTCGAGTGAGATGTCTCCCTCGGACGGAGCGTCCTCGTCGTAGATCTCGAGGCGGCCGGTCGGCGTGTTGAACTCGTCGGTGAAGACGACCTCGTCGGTTTCGACGTGGACCGTCCCCTTCTCCTGCAGTTCTTCGAAGGTGAATCGGTCCTCGGCGTCGAGAATCTCCCGGAGCAGCTCGGTTCGTTCCCGTGTGAAGTGCTCGCCGTAGCCGAGTCGCTCGGCGAGTCCGGCGAGCATCCAGTTGTCGCTTCTGGAGTCCCAGAGCGGTTCGTGGGCCGGCTCGCGGTACATCACGTGCGGATGTTCGCCTGCGCCAGTGACATCTTCGCGCTCGGTCCAGTGAGAGGCCGGCAACGCGATGTCGGAGTACTGGACGTTCGGCGTGTGGTGGATGTCGGCGACAGCGACGAGATCGAGATTCTCGAGTGCATCGAGCCAGCGCTGGCGATCCGGCATCTGGTTGGCGACGAAGTTCGACGACTGAGCGTACATCATCTTGATCGGCGGGTCCTCGTCACCTTCCATCGCCGACAGGATGCCTTTCTGCTGAAGGCTGCGCGCACCCGGGCTCCCCTCGACCGTACCGTAATCGCTGGCGAACCCGGAGCCAGCGAACCGTCCGCCGGTGATCGAACCGCTTCGACCGTAATCGCCAGTCAGTGCGAGCAGGATCGCGTACGCCTGACCGAAGATGTGGCCGTAGACGTAGCGGTCGACGCCCAGTCCGGTCATCACACCGCCCGGGCCACGCGACGTGAGCCAGCGGACGGTCTGTCGAACGTTCCCTGCGTCGACGCCAACCGTCTCCTCGACGGCTTCGGGCGAGTAGTCGGCGACGGCAGCCTCGATCTCGGTGAGGCCGGTCGTCACGTCGTAGCCGTCGACCTCGTACTCGCCGAAGAGCGCGTACTCGCCGTGGGTCTCGGGCTCGAGGGCGACCGGTTCGCCGGTCTCCTCGTCGATCGCGACCGGCGTCTCGTCGTCGCCGTCCTCGAAGACATCGCCAGTCTTGAGGAGTTCGTCAGTGTCGGAGCGGACGAGCGCTGGGGCAAGGGTCCGCTCGCGCAGGAACTCCCGATCCTCGAGACCTTCCTCGAGGACGGCATGGATCATCGCCATCGCGAGGTGGATGTCTTTGCCCGGCTCGATCGGGAGCCAGAGATCGGCTTTCGCCGTCGTCTGGTTGTAGACGGGGTCGATGGCGACGACTTTCGCGCCGTTTTCGATCGCATCGAGGAGGAACCGGGCGTCGGGGTTGAGCCGACTCCGGAACACGTTCCCGCCCCAGATGATGATCGTGTTGGCGTTTTTGATGTCGGTCCGCATGTTCGTGGGCGTGTTGAAGTAGCCGTCGCCCGTGATCCGGCGGAACCCGAGTCCGACGTTGATGTCGATCGACCACGACTTCATCGTCCCGCCAAACAGGTTGGCGAGCCGTGAGAAGATTGTTCCGTTGATACCGCTCCCGCCGGACCCGAGTTCGAAGTAGACGCTCTCCGGCGCGTACTCGTCGCGGACGCGCTCCATCCCGTCGGCGACGTAATCGAGCGCCTCGTCCCACGTGACCTGCTCGAACTCCGCGTCGGGTCCGCGTCCCTCTGGGTTCGGATCGTCCGGCGACCAGTCACTGCGGACCATCGGGTACTTCAGCCGATTCGGATTGTAGGTTCGGTGGACGTGGCTCTGTCCGAGCGTACACGCGCGCCTGAACTCCTCCCGTTCGGGGACCTGCGGTTCGACTTTCCTGATCTGGCCGTCTCTGACGTGAATGTCGAGTGGACAGTGGCCCCGACAGTTCGGGGAACAGTAGCCACTTACCACCGTGTTCTCGTCGAGGAACCGCTCGACGTCGTGGACCTCCTCGCCCTCTCCGAGCGAGCGGAGGACGTTCGTTCCACCGTACCCCAGCACACCGGCTGTTGCGCCGGCGGATAACAGCACGGAACGCCTGCTCAAGCCGTTTTCGTCGTTGTTACTCATGTGTATCGTCTTCCTCTATTGGTCGTTCGTCGATGCCGAATTCGGCGATCACGTCGTCGTGGTACTTTTCGTAAAACTCCTCTTCGGACAGGTGTCCGAGAGTCACTCGAACGGCGTCTCGACTCATCCGCTTCCCGAGTTCCGCATCGTAAGGCCCTGAATCAAGTATCTCGTCGGCGGTTTCTTCCCATATTGCGGGATCGATCCCGTCGACGTCCTCACCGGTCGACTCCTCATCGGATTCGTCGTCCATTAGTCCCCCTCCAGTTACTTCTACGACCGATTCACCCCTCCACCCGTCGGCGAACAGTTCAGCCTTTTATAAAGGGGCCGAGCGCTCGAGAGCCAGCACGGAAGCGACGAGCTGGCGGTCGTTGGAAGCGTCGTATCGTTCCACCGCGATTACTACGTCGAACCGACCCACACGATCAGATGCGACACATCAATCGACGCCTGGGACGGTACTAGTAGCGTCCCAAGTTTACTCTGACTAGTGCACTCGACTTCTGATCGAGAATCGTGATCGGTTTGGGCCAACTCTCAA
>JGI2924J29684_1077000_pt1 | contig 12898 bp, 13 predicted proteins | sample BenlonsequencITS_FD_29684 | JGI IMG/M metagenome (IMG submission 29684)
GGGTCGTCATCGTCGTCGACTGGGTCGTCATCGTCGTCAGCCGGGTCGTCATCGTCGTCGACTGGGTCGTCATCGTCGTCGGCCGGCTCCTCGTCGGCTGGATCATCGTCGTCAGTCGGCTCATCGTCGTCGTCAGCTGGCTCGTCCTCCGGCTCGTACTCCTCGTCCTCGAAGCCGTCGATCACGATCTCGTAGGCGGCCGTCTCCTCGCAGTTGTTCAGCGGGAACGAGTAGACGGCGGTCTCGCCCGGCTCGGGGCTCGCTTCGTCCGGATACTGTGCGCTCGCGAGCTCGTCGTCGTTCTCGTCGAAGATGCGTGCCACCATGTCCACGACGATCTCCTCGTCGCCGACGTTCTCGAGTTCGACGTGGACATAACAGCCGTCCGCCGGTGGCTCGTCGGCCCAGGTGTAGGTGTGACGAATCGGCTCGAGGTACTCGCTTGCGGCGTCGGAGATGAGCACCTCCCCCGGGATGGACTGATCCTCGTGTTGCTCCTGTTCATCATCGCCGTCGGTGTCGTCATCCCCCTCGTCGTCCCATTCGTCCGGCCCATCCTCGTCTCGCGCCGACTCGTTGTCGGCTTCGTCCTCGTCGTCCTCGATCGCACTACAGCCCGCCAGGATTGCCGAAAGTGATACCCCCGCAGCCGTACTGAACTCGCGCCGGTTTAGATCCATGTCACTCACTTGTGGTCGCCCGCTGGTTGCCCGCCAATACCTCGTCTCTGGGTCCGACTTCGGACCACCCCGTGTTCAGCTCGTCGGATCACCCCAGAAGCGTTCACCGTACCGATACCATCACAGATGGATATTCCTTTCGCAGGCAGTGTCAACCGTCAGTGAGAGACCGGTCCGGGTTGCTCCTCGCGGTCGTCGGCGTAGATACGATCGATTCGATCGTCGAACCGGTCGAGGATGACCCGACGCTTCTTTTTCATCGTCGGCGTCAGCATGTCGTTCTCTTCGGTGAACTCCCGCGGAACGAGTTCGAACCGCTTGATCGTCTCGTGTTTCTCGAAGTTCTCGTTGACCTCGGTGACCGTCTCGCCGACGTACTCCTGAACTCGCTCGTCGTCGCACATCGCCTGTGGATCGTCCGGAAGGTCGATCCCCTGCTCGTCGGCCCACTCGCGGATGTGATCCGTGTTCGGCACGATCAACGCACCGACGAACTTCTCGCCGTCGCCGACGACCATACACTGCTCGACGACCTCGCTGGCGGCGAACGCGTCCTCGATCGGTCCCGGAGCGACGTTTTTCCCCGTTGAGAGGACGAGGATCTGCTTGACCCGATCCCGGAACTCGATGTAGTCGTCGGGGCGGAGGTGGACGATGTCGCCCGTGCGGAACCAGCGACTGCCGTCCTCCTCGAAGAACGATTCGGTCGTCGCACCGGGTTTGTTCCAGTACCCTTCGGCGACGTTCGGGCCGCTGACCAGGAGTTCGCCGATCTCGCCGGGGTCGTCGAACGTCTCCTCGCCGGTTACCGACCCGTCGACCCGGACGTCGACGCCGGGCAACGCCGGACCGATCGTCCCGATCCGTGGCTCCTCTGGCGGGTTGACTGAGACGACGGGTGCCGTCTCGGTGAGTCCGTACCCCTCGTAGATCGGCAGCCCCATCGCGTGATAGAGCGTACACAGCTCCTTCGAGAGGCTCCCGCCGCCGCTGATCAGCAGTTCGATCTCACCGCCAAGCGCCTCGCGGACGTTCGAAAACACCAGCTTGTCGGCCAGCGCCTGCTTCGCGCCGAGGACGGGGCCGGGATCGTCGGCCTCCTGGTACTGGACGCCGACGTCGGTCGCCCACTCGAAGATCCGCTTTTTTGCGCCCGACTCGCTGGCCTGCTCGCGGATCGTGTCGTAGATCTTCTCGTAGACCCGGGGAACGCTGGTCGCCGTGTCCGGCTGGACCGTCCCGAAGTCCTCCTTGAGCGTGTCGGTGCTCTCCGCGTAGGCGACGCAGGCGCCGCTCGCGAACATCAGGAAGTGACCGGCGGTGCGCTCGAAGACGTGTGCCAGCGGCAGGTACGAGACTGCCTGTTTCGTCTCGTCGATCACCGGGACCTCGTCGCCCTTGTCGGGACGGGGGCCGTACCGCCTGCGGACCTGGTTGACGTTCGACCGGAAATTGCGGTGGGTGAGCTCGACGCCTTTCGGCTGGCCCGTCGTTCCGCTCGTGTAGATGAGGCTCGCGAGATCGTCCAGCTCGGGCTCGTCGAGCCACTCCTCGTAGGCCTCGAGCTCGAAGGCGTCCTCGCCGTGGGCGTAGACGTCCGCGAGCGTCAAGATGTCGTCGCGATCGTCGTACCCCTCGAGGGCATCCATCGAGACGATCGCCTCGAGATCGAGATCGTCCTCGACCTCGAGGACGCGCTCGAGCAACGCCTCGTTCTCGACGACAACTGCGTCGGCGTCGGGGTCGTCGAGCAGGTACCGGACCTGGTCGGGCGAGGAGCTGGTGTAGACCGTCGTGACGACCGCGCCCGCCGAGAGCGCGGCGAAGTCGGTCTGAGCCCACTCCATGCGCGTATCCGCGAAGATGCCGACGCGGTCGCCCGACTCGATACCGAGTTCGCGAAAGCCCGCTGCGAGGTTGCGGACGATCGTTCGCATCTCGGTGTAGGAAATCGCCCGGAACGAGCCGGGGTCGGCGGGTTCGAGGACGGCGTCGGTCAGCGAGCGGTCGTAGATCCCGCCTTTGTACCGCTGTGCCGGCCGGTTGGGGTAGCGCTCGACGGCGTCGTCGAACAGCCGCCCGAGCGTCGTTTCACCGATGACCGCGTCCTCGTACTCTCGTTCGGCGTCCCGCCAGTGCATACCAGTGTGGCAGTACCTCCCGAGCGATAAAACGTGCTGAAACGTATTTCATCTATCATCCTGTTTATTCGGTGCGGTATCGGTCGACTGGCCGAAAACGCGGGAATCGTCGGTCAGTCGCGGTGGTCCAGATAGCCAAGCACGCCACGGACGTTCATGGCGGCCTCGGCACCGGCCTTGTGCTCGCCCCAGGCGTCGCCCAGATCCGATCTGGAGGCAAAGTGGTCGACGACGGCGTCGTCGTTCTCGAGCTCCTCGCGTTTCGTCTCGACGTCGCCGACCCACTCATCGAGGACGGTCGCGTACGCCTCGAGGGCCGACTCGGCGTCGTCGCCGACGTAGCGCGGGCCGAAGTGAGCGTAACAGAGCACGTCGGGGTCGATCGCTTTGAGGGTCTCGACGTCCTCGAGACAGCGTTCGAGGTGGAAGTTCGAGGGGGGCGAGGTCTCCCTGATCTCCTCGCGTTCGGGTACCCAGATCCCTGCGGCGTCGGCCGTAAACACCGCGTCGTTTGCGGGATCCTCGAAGATGACCTGGTGGGGGGCGTGGCCGGGAGTCTCGTGAACCCGCAGCTCGTGGTCGCCGAGGTCGATGGCGTCGCCGTCCTCGATCTCGACGAGACGCTCTTCGGGGACGGGTTTTGGCTCGACGTAGTACTGCCACTGGTCGCCGACCGCGGCCTTCGTGCCCGCGACCAGCCGCGAGGGATCCGCGAGATGGTCGGTGCCGATCGGGTGGACGTAGACGTCGGCGTTCGGACACGCCTCGGCGAGAAAGCCCGCTCCGCCGGCGTGATCGAGGTGAATGTGTGTTACCGCGATGACCTCGAGGTCCTCGGAAGCGATACCGACCTCCTCGAGGGCCTCGAGGATCCGTTCGTAGTTCGTCCCGATCCCGGTGTCGACGATCGCGGGTCGCTCGTCGTCGACGATGTATACGGACCCGTACCCGCCCGTCTCGTACATCCCGGTATCGACATAGTAAAGGTCCGAACAGTCGCCCGTCGTGACCTCTCGGACGTCACCGATTTCCATACCGGTAGCCCGTCGGCAGACGAAATAAAAGCTGGCGTCCCGGCCAGCCTACCGGTCGGCCCGATCCTTCCACTCGCCGATCCCCGAGGGATCGAGATGAACGTGTGCGTCGCCGACGTCCTCGATCCCGCGGAGGCTGGCGACCAGCTCCGACTCGACGTCGTGGGCCCGTCGGAACGGCATGTCGCCGTCGACTTCGACGTGGACCTCGACCTCGAGGACGGGCCCGTCGTAGAAGACGGTGAGGTCGTGGACCCCCTCGACGGCGGGGTGGTCCCGGAGGATCTCGGTTACCTCCGCTCGCTTCGTCGGCTCCGGCGAGGCGCCGACGAGGTAGCCGACGTTCTCGCGGCCGATCTCGACGCCCTGGTAGATGACCAGCAGGCTGACGAGCCCGCCGGCGATCGGATCGAGCAACGGGTGGCCCAGCAGGACGCCAACGACGCCGACAACCGCGGCGAAAGAGGTGTAGATATCGTTCAGACAGTCCGTCGCCAGCGCCTCGAGCGCGGTCGACCCGAGCGTCTCGTTGATGTACTCGGTGTAGCGGTAGACGAGATACATATCGACGATCGCGAACGCGAGGGCACCGAGCAACAGCGGATGGAAAACGACGTCGACGCCGTGAACGACCCCCTGTGCGGACTCGTACAGCAGGTTGAGACCGAGCAAGGCGATGACCGCACCGACAAATAGCGCCGTCAGCGGTTCGATTCGCTCGTGGCCGTGGGGGTGGGTGTCGTCGGGCTCCTCGAAGGAGCTTCGGCCCCAGACGAGGACGACGAGGCTCGCGACGAGGTCGGCGATCGAGTGAGCCGCGTCGGCCACGAGCGCGACGCTGCCGAAAGCGAGTCCGACGGCGCCCTCGACGACGATCTTGACGGCGTTGCCGAGGACGTTCGCCCACGACGCTCGCGTGAACCCGTCGCGTCCCGCCTCGTCGACCATACGTCGTTTAGATCCAGTCTAAACTTGGGTCTTTTCCTTCTCGCCGATCGGATCCGGCTTCCGAAATCCTCATCGGGGTGGTGTGAGAACGAGTCGCTGTCCAGGCGATGGGGCCCGCCTGTCACAACCGCCGGTGACTCGTTCAACCCCGCTGGCAGCCGCGGGCTGGCCACACGGCTCCGCTCGGTTCCAGCCGAGCGGTCGAACGACCGGCTGACGGTCCCTGCCGAACCTGTCAGCCATGACCGACCACCCGCTCGTCCGACTCGAGACGCTCGCACTGATCGCGATCGGCGGCTTCGCCGGTTCGAACCTCCGGTTTTTCACCCTCGGACTCCTTTCCGACGTCCTCGCCGTACTCGTCGTCAACGTCGTCGGAAGCTTCTTGCTCGGCTTCGTGGTCTATGAGGCCCAGTACACCGGCGTCGTCGACCGGAAGGCCAGGCTGGTGTTTACAACCGGCTTTCTCTCCTCGCTGACGACCTACAGCACGTTCGCGGTCCAGACCGCCATCGCCGCCGAGCCGTGGCTGCTCGTCGGCATCGTCGTCGCCAACTACGGTCTCGGCTTCACCGGGGTGCTCGTGGGACGGGAGCTCGCCCGCAAGATCCGCGACTGGCGGCCGGCGACAGCCGGCGGTGAGACGGCGTGACCGCGCTCGAGTCGCCGGCGTCGGCCCTCGCCGTCGTCCTCGTTCTCGAGCCCGTCATCGAGGACGGCGCCCTCGAGTTCGAGGCCGCTCACCTCGTCGGTATCGGCGGTGCGATCGGTGCCCTGTTGCGCTACGCCGTCTACGAGCAGCTCTCCGACGAGCAGTATCCGTGGCCGACGCTGGTCGTCAACGTCGTCGGGAGCTTCGTCTTCGGAGCGGCCACGTTCGCAGGGGTGGGTGAGTCGGCGATCCAGCTGATCGGGATCGGTATCTGCGGGGCGTTTACCACGTTCTCGTCGTTCTCGGTCCAGACGGTCCAGCTCTACGAGCGCGGGGATCGAAAGCTCGCGGTCGCGAACGCGGCGGGGAACCTCGCGCTCTCGCTCGCGGCGATCGGGCTCGCCTGGGTCCTCGTGGCCGCGCTTTAGGCTTCGTGGTCGTTGATAACCGTCACTGGGACGGCCGCCCGCCGAACGACTGTTTCGGCCACGCTTCCCAGCAGGTACCTCGCGACGCCCTCGCGTCCGTGGCTGCCGAGGACGATCCCGTCGACGCCGTGGTCGTCGGCGTACTGAACGATGGTTCGAGCCGGATCGCCCGCTTCGACGGTCGTCTCGACCGTGAGGGCGTCCGGCAGCGTCTCCTCGAACGACTCGAGGACGGCCTCGCCCTTCTCGCGTTCGGATTTGTACTCGTCCTCGGCCGTGTAGCCCGGGTAGGCGCGCTGGCGGCTGTAATCGGTCATCGGGTCGGCGACGTACAGCAGGGTTAGCTCGGCGTCGGGGAACTGCTCGCGGGCGTACTCGAGGGCGGCCCGGGACGGACGGGAGCCGTCGACCGGAACGAGAACCTGCTGGCTCATATGACGACTATTCGGTTCGGACTACAAAAATGGAACCGACGACACGCGGGCGGACCGCGTTCAGAGCAGTTCGGCCAGCAGGACGGCCGCGAGCCCGAAGTAGATCAGGAGCGCGGTGATGTCCTTGACCGTCGTGATCAGCGGGTCCGAGGCGGCCGCGGGGTCGAACCCGAGCTTGTTCATGATCCAGGGGATCACGTAGCCGACGACCGACGCCACGACACAGACCGAGACGAGCCCGACGAAGACGACCGTCGCCAGCTCGAGGGCGTACGGCTCGTTGATCTGCCAGACGTAGGCCGCACCGGCGCCGATAGCGCCGATGATAACCCCGATCAGTAGTCCGATCAGCCCCTCGCGAGCGAAGTGTCGCATCGCGTTGCGGTCGTCGATATGGCCCAACGCGAGCCCGCGAACGAAGATCGTCGACGCCTGCGTACCGACGTTGCCGCCCATGTCCATGATGACAGGAACGAAGAAGGCGAGCGCGACGACGGCCTCGAGGGTGTCCTCGAACTGTTCGATGACACCACCAGCCATCAGTCCGCCGGCGAGTGCGACGATCAGCCACGGGAGTCGCAGCCGAAGGATCTTCGGAATCGACGACTCGAGGATCGCCGAACTCCGGGAGCTCTCGACGTCGGCGAACGAAAAGCCCGCGCTCTTGAGGATGTCCTCGGTGGCTTCCTCCTCAACGACCTCGATCATGTCCTCGGTACGGAGGACGCCGACGAGGAGGCCGTCGTCGTCGATAACGGGCAAGGCGGGAAAGTCCCGTTCGGCGATCTCGTCGGCGGCGAACTCCGGATCTGCGTCGGCGTCGATCGTCACGAGGTCGGTCACCATGTGGTCCTCGACGACGTCGTCCTCGGGGGCGTTGAGCAGTTCCCGAAGGGACATGACGCCGACGAGCCGACCCGCGTTGTCGGTGACGTACAGGTAGTAAACGGTCGTTTCGTCCGAGACCGGTTCGAACTCGCGGAACTTGTCGATCGCCGGACCGACGAACGTCTCCTGGGTGATCGAGACGTACTCCTCGTCGGTTACCTCGCTTACGCGGTCGGCGTGGAACTCGAGGTCGTCAGCAGCCCCCATACACTTCACCCCGAATGTGGAACCGAAGTACTCCGGCGAACTCGCCCTCGAGCAGGTCGCCCACCAGCTCCTCGAGCGTCCGACCACGCTCGCGGACGGTGTCGTTGATCGTCGTCTCGGCGCCGAACGGATTGCTGTGGTTGGTGTTCAGCATACGCTGTTCGTTCGTTAGACATGCCTAAAAGTGGTTTCGGTCTAGGGCTAAGTTTGAAATATATTCCCACGATATCGGCACACACATCGGACCTATACGGCAGCTCTCGCACCAGTCGGTCCGGACAGCGGGCCGTCGTCGAACGGCCGACGGCTTGCTATTCCTTCCCGATACGTTTAACAGTCGACTACGAAAGATACTGCTATGAGCGTACGGGAGGAGTTCTGGTCGATCTACCGCGAGGCGCTACCCATCCTGCTGATCGCCCTCGGCGGTGGCCTGTTCGCCGGCCTGGTGCTCGAGGGAATGGTCGAAAGCGTCGAACGGTTCCCCGGACTGCTGGTGATGATACCCGTCTTCCTCGCCACGCGGGGTAACGTCTACGGCGCGCTCGGGGGGCGGATCTCGAGCGGGCTCCACCAGGGACTGATCGAGCCGAAGTTCGAACGCGACCAGCGACTCGTCAACGCGGTCACCGCCTCCTTTATCAACGGGATCGGGATCTCGATCGTGATCGGCGTGATCACCTGGCTCGCGCTACTGATACTGGGCTGGGAGGTCGCCGCGCTGTACGAGCTCGTCGGGATCATGCTGATCGCCGGCGTGTTGACGTCGGTCGTGCTCATCTTCGGCCTACTGGCGCTGATCTTCGCCGGCTTCAAGTACGGCTACGATCCCGACAACCTCGTCGGCCCCATCGTGACGACGCTTGGTGACATCTTCGGGATGCTCTTTATGCTGTTCGCGATCGGCATCGTGGAGGTGCTGATCTGATGGTCGTTCCCCAGGGCTCGCTCGGGAGCTGGGAGGTCCGCAGTATCGTCGGCAACATGTTCCCGCTGTTGATCGTCCTCTGTGTGATCGTCCTCTGGGCGGGGATCACCCTCGAGGAGGCCGAGGAGATGCTCGAGCAGTACGGCATCCTTGCGATCATGGTGCCGACGATGGTCGACATGGGCGGGAACCTCGGCGCGATCCTGAGCTCGCGGCTCTCGACGCGGCTCCACCTCGGGACGACCGAGTTCGATCCGCGGGACCGAGAGCTGTGGGCGAACGTCGGCGCAGTGCTGGCGCTCGCGGCGACGATCTTTACCGCACTCGCGTTCGGCGCCTACCTGCTCGGCGGACTCATCGGCTCGACGCTCCCGCTGTCGACGCTGCTTTTGATCTCGCTGGTCAGCGGCATGTCCGTCGCCGTCATCGCGGTCCTGTTCAGCTTCGCGACGACGTACGCCTCCTACCGCCTGGGCGTCGATCCCGACGACACGACGATCCCGATCGTCACGAACGTTGTCGACGTCTTCGGGATGGTCATCTTCATCGGCGTCTCCGCGCTCGTCCTCGGATTCTGAAGCGCTCGATCGCGTCGCACCACGCTCCGATCGATCGAATCGCGCCGCGATCCCGCTCGGCATGTGCCGTCCGTCCGCCGGATGTCTGACTGAACTTCAAGTGACAGTGTGTGGGACTCTTCCACATGAGATTCAGTTCGACTCGCAACGAACGGCCCGGACAGTCGTCCCCTCGAAACACGGCAAAAACGGGGCTAGCAACGCGATGAGCTGGCTCGTCCGTCCATTTCTGAATCGGGAGCGACGACGGCGGACCGTCCCGTTCGTCCTCGCGGTCGTCGTCGTTGCGCTTGCCGCGGTACTCTATCTCGAACTCGTCGCGACGCTGCTCGCGTACACCGGCTAACCGGCTCGGATCCGCTGTCACGCCTCGGTTTCGGAAAGCTCCTCGAACGCTCCGGCGGCCGTCCGGGTCCCCTTCGCGATGAGAACGTCCCCGCCGTGGATCTCCGCGTCGGCGTCACCGACGAGCAGCCACCCCTCGTCGGGTCGACGGATAGCGATCACCGACATCGTCGGCTCCGTCTCGGGAACGCCCGCCGTGATCGCCGTTCCGTCGAGATCGCTCCCCGACTCGACCTCGATCCGGGTAATGATCTCGTCGCTCTCCTCGACGGCCATGCCGACGACGGGGTGGACCTCGATATCCCGGAACACCCCCTCGCTGAGATCGATCGCCGCGTCGCTGATGACCTCCGTACTCGTTCCGAGCCGGATCAGTCCCCGCAACGCGACCGGGTCGGGGGCGTCGCCGGCCGCCCGGAGCGTCCAGGCCTCGAACCGGGACTGCATCGCGTCGACCTCGACCTCGAGATTCCGAACCTCCTCGGCGAGGGCCTCGCTGTCGAAGAGGACGCTGCTGTAGGCCAGGTCGATCGCCAGCTCCGAGAGGTTCTTCATGTGGATGATCGTGTCCACCGCTCGCTCGAGATCGTCGATATCCGGCGTTTCGATCTCGGGGATCTCGTAGACTTCGCCCGTCAGCGTCTCGTACACCTCTTCGATTGCCGTATCGGGTCCGCGCAGGAAGGCGACGTCGCCGGCCGCGATCGCGGTCGTCGGTCCGGGGTTGAGCAGCCAGTCCTCGTCAGTCGTCTGACGCCCACCGCGCCGGAGCGCGATCACGCGCACGCCCGTCTCGGACTCGAGGTCAACGTCCTCGAGCGTGCGGTCGGCGTACGGGGAGTCGACGTCGACGACGCCCCGGACCAACACGCCGGCCGCCTCGGGCAGTGCTGCACGCATCGCCTCGGGCAGTCCCATCTCCTCGAGGACGATCTTCGCGATGTCGCCAGCCGCGTCGCTGATCGTCCCCGTCGCGGCAACGATTCCCAGCACCGGCGCGAGCTGTTCGGCGTCGGAGGGGTTTCGTGAGGCCATCAACAGTCCCATCCGGGCGCGCATCTCGAGGACGTCCATCTGACGCTCGAGCCGGAGCACCTCCCGGGCGAGGTCCTCGTTGCGGTGGAGGACAGCGGAGTAGGAGAGGTCGATCAGCAGTTCCGCGGTATCTTTCATCTCGACGAGCACGTCTTTGACGCTGACGGGCTCGTACTCGATCGACACCGGCGACGGCTCGTCCTCGAACGGGTCCATGTCCTAACCCACCGACCCGGGTCAAAAAAACGTTTCCCGCCCTGGAGCTGTGGTTCGTGAAACGGCGCCTTCCGACACGGTTTTGGACCGGCACGGAGAATCCACGAGCAATGATCGACCGGAGCCTCCTGCGCGAGGACCCCGAGGCCGTCCGCGACGCGCTCGAGAACCGCGGTGCCGACGTCGACCTCGACGAGCTGATCGAGATCGACGAGCGTTGGCGCGAACTGAAGGCCCGCGGCGACGAGCTACGCCACGAGCGCAATCAGGTGACCGAACGGATCGGCTCGCTGGTCGCGAAGGGCAAACAGGACGAAAAGGACGAGGCCATCGAGGAGTCAAAGGAGCTCAAAGCCGAGATCGAGGACGTCGAGGAAGAAGCGAACGAGCTCGGCAACGAGCTCCGTGAACGGATGCTCGAGATCCCCCAGATCCCCGACGAGAGCGTGCCGCTGGGGCTCGACGAGCGACACAACGTCGAGGATCGCCGATGGGGGTTCGACGACCTGCGCGTTGACGCCGACGAGATCACCCCCCACTACGAGCTTGGCGAGGAACTGGATATCATCGACGAACAGCGTGCCGCCAAGACTACCGGGTCGGGATTTTACTTCCTCAAAGGCGACGGCGCCCGCCTCGAGCACGCGCTGATCCAGTTCATGATGGACGTCCACCGCGAACAGGGGTACGTCGATCTCTTTCCGCCGGTACCCGTCAAAAGCGAGTCGATGCGGGGCACCGGCCAGCTGCCGAAGTTCGCCGACGACGCCTACCGGCTGGGCGGGAGCAACGAAGAGGCTTACGAGGACGACGATCTCTGGCTGTGTCCGACCGCCGAAGTCCCGGTCACGAACATGTACGCCGACGAGATCCTGCTCAAGGACGACCTGCCGCTCAAACACCAGGCCTACACCCCCAACTTCCGACGTGAGGCCGGCGAACACGGCACCGAAACGCGGGGTATCGTTCGGGTCCACCAGTTCAACAAGGTCGAACTCGTCAACTTCGTCGAGCCCGAGGACAGCTACGACCGTCTCGAGGAACTGCTCGACGAGGCCGAGGAGGTTCTGCGGCGGCTCGATCTCCCCTACCGGATCCTCGAGCTCTGTACCGGCGACCTGACCTTCGCTTCGGCGAAGACCTACGACATCGAGGTCTGGGCCCCCGGCGACGATATGGAGGACGGCCCCGAGGAGGGCGGTCGCTGGCTCGAGGTCTCGTCGGCGTCGAACTTCGAGGACTTCCAGGCCCGTCGGGCCGGCCTGCGGTACCGCCCCGAGCGCCACGAGTCGGCCGAGTACCTCCACACGCTGAACGCCTCGGGGCTCGCGCTGCCGCGTGTGATGGTGGCGATCCTCGAGTACCACCAGAACGAGGACGGCACCGTGACGATCCCCGAGGCGCTGCAGCCGTACATGGACGGCCAGGAGGTCATCGAGGGCCACGAGAAGGTCGGCGAGAGCGCGCTCGGCGCGGGCGAACGGGAGTGAGTCGCGGCGAGCAGTAGTCGTCGTCAGAGACCCGGTACCGCATCGGACGGGTTCGACGCTCCCCTCTCGTTTTCCGGGTCGGGGCTCTAACCGCTGGTTCACACTCGAGTTTCCGAGCCGTCGGTACAGTCACCATCGGCTCGGCGACCCCCCGCGAGCGAAGCGGTGGAAGGGCCCGAATCGTTCCCGAGGGCTCCAGCAGAACACGATCGGACGTTGGCGCCGCTACGAAAGCGGACACGAAGAAAGAAAGCGAATCGACGGGACGCAGATTGCGATTTAGATGTACTGGATGATCTCGGGCAGCTCGAGCTTCATGCCCTTGCGCTCGCGGATCTCCATGATCTTCTCGCGCTGGAGCGAGTCGGACATGACCTCGAAGCCGGCGTTCTCGGTGTTCCAGGAGGCACGACCCTCGGTCGCGGAGCGAATGTCGCTCGCGAAGCCGATCATCTCGCCGACGGGGGCGATCCCCTCGACGACCATCAGATCGCCTTCCTGGTACATGTCGTCGACGCGGCCACGACGACCCTGGATCTCGCCGGAGGCGGCGCCCATGTGGTCGTTGGGGACGTCGATACGGACGTCCTGCATCGGCTCGAGCATCTTGATACGGCCGTCGATCAGGGCGTTGTGAACCGCCTCACGGACCGCAGGGATGACCTGGGCCGGACCGCGGTGGATGGTGTCCTCGTGGAGCCGGGCGTCGTGCAGCCGCATGAGCGTCCCCTGTACCGGCTCGTTTGCGAGCGGCCCGTTGTCGAGAGCCTCCTCGAGCCCCTCGATGACCAGTTCCATCGTCTCGTTGAGGTGCTGGATCCCCTTCGTGTCGTCGATGAGGATGTTCGTCCCGTGGATGTGCTCGACGTTCTGGGACGTGTCCTTGTCCATGCC
>JGI2924J29684_1076999_pt1 | contig 12896 bp, 13 predicted proteins | sample BenlonsequencITS_FD_29684 | JGI IMG/M metagenome (IMG submission 29684)
GACCCGCAGTTTTCTATTTTTAGTAAGAAAAAGGGCCGTTGCTTGCGAACTATTTTAGTTCGTTTTGCAACGGCCCCTTTTATTTTGTTGTCATTGTTGCCAAGGATTAAAAATATGGTACGAAATTTACAGGATGAAATGCGAGAAATTTGGATAGTTTAAGATTAGAATTCACTTAAACTTAATAAAACACTCTAAAATGAGGAAAATGGAAGAAAAATGGGGAGACTAGAGTGGAGGGTGATAAGAGAGTGAGAAAATCAAGAATCCTTGTATTGTTCGGCCTCTTGTTCTGCACCTTCCTATGTCTGAATCCTGGGTTCCAACAGTTCGTGGAGTTTCCTGAGCAAAATCTTACTCAAAATCAGCAACTGGAACCACAGTTTCACGGATTATGGGCTCGAATTATTAAGGAAGAAAGAGTCGTTTCCAATCCGACCATCTCAGTTTCTTCCAGAGGATTAGATTCCGGGATTTCAGAAAAAATTGACGTGGTTTATAAACTCTTTGGGATTTTCCCTATTCGCTCCGGTGAAATTGAAGTTATGCCCCCGATGAAACTCATTCCCGGCGGCCAATCTATTGGAGTTTCTTTACAGACTAAAGGAGTTTTGGTAGTAGGCCAAGCAGCAATTGAGGATAAAGCGGGACATAAAGTATTTCCTGCTAAAGAGGCCGGCATCGAAGTGGGAGACACTCTCTTGAAAATTAATAATCAAGAGGTTCGCACAGATCAAGATGTTTCTAATGCCGTTAATTTGGCGGGCCAAGAAAACGGAGTGGCACATGTAATTTATAAACACCAAGGCCAAATTTTAGAGAAGTTTATCAAACCTTTATTTTGTGTGGAAACAGGGCGCTATAGAGTAGGATTATTCGTTCGGGACGAAGCAGCAGGAGTTGGAACACTTTCTTTTATTGATCCGGTGACAAAACAATATGGAGCTTTAGGACACGTTATTACAGATGCCGACACAAATCAGAAACTAGAAGTTTATAATGGTAAAATTATGGCTTCAACCATTTATGCAATTCAAAAAGGAAAGCGTGGGCATCCTGGAGAAAAAATCGGTTCATTTGTCACGAACTCCTCATTTTCCGGTACTATTGAAAAAAACACCATCACAGGCATTTTTGGCAAACTCAGAGGGCAACTTGCTAATCCCTATTATAAAGAAGCAATCCCAGTGGGTTGGGAATCAGAGGTAAAAGAAGGACCTGCCAAAATCTATACCGTAATCCAAGGGGAAAAAATTGAGGAATTTGATATCAATATTGATCGTGTTATGTATAATCGGACAGATAGTAAAAATATGATCGTCAGAGTAACGGACCCAAGACTGTTGGAAGCTACAGGCGGTATCATTCAAGGCATGAGCGGCAGCCCAATTGTTCAGAATGGTAAACTAATCGGCGCCGTTACTCATGTTTTTGTTAATGACTCCACTCGCGGATACGGAGTGTTTATTCAAAACATGATTAATGAAGGTATAAATAATAAAGAGGCTGCCTGAGACACTCAGCAGTGTTTGGTTGATGCAGAAAGATATAATTGATGGTAGGTTAAACTTTCTGTTAATAGAAAAATGATAAGAAGTGACTAAAGAGTCGCTTCTTTTTTTATATAATATCAGATTTATCTTTGATAAAAGAAGGAGTATGGAAAACAATTGTCGAAATTATAGCTACATAATTTTTGAGAATGAGGAGGATCCTGGGATGCAAAGGCCTATTCGAGTCTTACTAGCAGATGACAACCGGGAATTTGTAGAAATTGTTAAAGATTTTATTGAACGGCAAGAGGATATGAGCCTTGTAGGAGTAGCTTATCACGGGAACGAGGCTCTTGAATTAATTGCACGTGAGGAACCCCATGTAGTACTCCTAGATATTATAATGCCTCATTTGGATGGTTTAGGAGTTTTGGAAAAGCTTCAAGTGATAACTCCAAGACCCAAAATTATTATCTTAACTGCCTTTGGGCAAGAATCTATGACTCAACGAGCCGTAAATTTAGGCGCTAATTATTACATACTTAAACCATTTGATTTAGAAACGTTAGGAAAGCGCATACGTCAACTGCAAGATGATTTCCCGGATAGTTCTGCGCAACTTTCAAATTCAGCGGCAAACAATAAAACTATAAGTGCCCAACCAATCTCTGCAAGTATTCTTCCTCCGACTTCCAAAAATCTCGAAGTGGAAGTAACTCGTATGATTCATCAAATGGGGGTTCCGGCTCATGTTAAAGGTTATCAATATCTGAGAGATGCGATTGTCAGCGTTGTTCAGGAAGTATCCTTACTTGGTGCTGTTACCAAAGAACTGTACCCGATGATCGCGGAAAAATACCAGACGACCCCCAGTCGTGTAGAAAGAGCAATTCGCCATGCCATTGAATTAGCATGGGATCGGGGAAATGTAGACTTTATGAACCGCTTTTTCGGATATACTATCAACATTGATCGGGGAAAACCGACGAATTCGGAATTTGTGGCGATGGTTGCCGATAAGCTTCGTATGTCGATGATGTATTAATTCGAAACGGAATTCAATAGATAATCAAGGAATCGGACTCGATTAAGTTCTCATTTTAACAAATAATTCTTCCCAAACATCTCTATGTTGAAGTACTTGGAGATGTTTTTTATTAATTACCCATAATTGTATTTTTTGTACCGTGATAGTATTGTTTCATATGGAGACTATATTGGTATGTTTAATAAAAATAAAATATTAATCCAGAGGTTCGTATGGATATAAAAGAGATAGATTTTAATTCAAGAGATGAAGCCAATAACTGTCTAAAAGAATTATTATCGGAAGATGCCTTTAACTATCAATTATAGCGCTAGTCTTTAAGCGCAAGAAATGGTTCTAGAATCTTACTACCTTAGTGCAAGAAATTGCCCGGCAGGATTCTGCAAACCAACAACGAATATAAAAGTGACTATTCAGAAACCGCTCAGTGGTCACTATTGATTAGGATTGACTGTGGAAAAGTTTCACATAAGGAGGCAGGTATGTTCAAACGGCATGAACTAGAGAAAATAGCAACTGAGACGAATCAAGCAATTATCGGAATTAATCTCCTAAATGAAATCGTTATCTGCAATTCCCAAGCTGCAGAATTCATGGGGTTTCCTTCTGAGGAGATTCTTGGCAAAGATTTGTGGCAGATTGTGCCGGATGACCCTTTGCCTTCTATTCGAGACTCCCGCAGGATGGAGTTTAATAGATTCAGCAGAATGGGAAGCAAAATGTTCATAGCCAGTAGATTGCCGTTTCAAGATGACCTCGGAAGAATTATCGGAGCTGTCGCATTTTTGCAGGATTTAACCGAATATCAAACGCTGAAAGCCAAGATACATTCCCTGCAGGAAATTAGAACCTTGTTGACTGCCATTATTGATTCTACGCAAGATGCAATTTCCGTAGTAGACGAGAATGGATTTGGATTTTTAATTAATCAGGCCTATACCAGACTGACAGGATTTACATCAGAAGAGATTGTGGGCAAACCTCCGACGGTTGATATCGCGGAAGGAGAAAGCATGCATCTAAAAGTGGCCAAAACTCGTCAGCCTGTCAAAGGGGTATTTATGAAAGTTGGCCCAAAGAGGAAAGAAGTCATTGTTAACGTTGCTCCGATCATGATATCCGGACAATTTCGCGGTAGTGTCGGAGTACTGCACGATATCTCCGAAATTCATAAACTCTCGGAAGAATTGGAAAGGGCAAAACGTATCATTCGCCATTTAGAGGCTAAATACACCTTCAGTGATATTGTCGGGGAAAGTGATGCCATCAAGGCTGCGATAGCTCAAGCGGAACGTGCTGCCGGGACGCCGGCAACAGTGTTGCTGCGAGGGGAAAGCGGTACTGGCAAAGAATTGTTTGCCCACGCCATTCATCGTTCCAGTGATCGTCAAAAAGGCCAATTTATTCGAGTCAATTGTGCAGCCCTAGCAGACAATTTGCTGGAAAGTGAATTATTTGGTTACGTTGAAGGGGCTTTTACCGGTGCAAAACGCGGGGGGAAAATCGGCCTTTTCGAGGAAGCGAATGGGGGAACTATTTTTCTTGATGAGATTGGAGAGATCAGCCTAAATCTCCAAGCGAAGTTATTGCGGGTGCTTCAGGAACGAGAGATCGTCAGGGTAGGAGACAATAGGGCCTTTCATGTTGATGTACGTGTCATCGCCGCAACCAATGCCAATCTGGAAGCTGAACTTAGGGCGGGGAGATTCCGTGAAGATTTGTATTATCGACTGAATGTTGTTCCGGTTATTATTCCTCCTTTGCGACAGCGGAAGGAAGATATCCCCTTACTGGTCCATCATTTGATTGCCGGTTTTAATCAGGAATATGGCAGATGCGTAGAAAAAATAAGTCAGGAGGCCTTACAGATTTTAACAGGCTATCACTGGCCGGGAAATGTGCGGGAATTAGAGAATATTTTAGGCAGAGCGATCATTAATATGAAAATTAATGAAACTGTTGTTGAGATGCAGCATTTGCCTGTATTGCCGCTTCCCAACTTGAACCCCGTAGAATCGCGGATGCATGAGTTGCAAGATATTTCATCTCAGGAAGAAACTATGGGATTTGAAGCCCTGCAAAGGCAATGGGAGCGAAATTTGCTGCTTACTGCTTTGCAAAGAACCGGAGGCAACAAAACAAAAGCTGCTCAACAGTTAAAGATGTCAATTCGCAACTTTTATTATAAGCTGGAACGACATGCTTTAATTTGAGTCCTGCTCGTTTTAAGGAGCCTTGACTTAGTACGCCTCGAGTTTGCAAAATATTGCAAATATATGTCTGAACAATCATGCTTGCACACAATTGCAAGCATGATTGTTTTTGCAGACATATTACATAATCTTCATGATCAAGCGCCTTCTCTTGAAAATCATAATGCCCGTAATATCAGGCATTTCTCGGGATATGCTTGAAGACAAAAAATTTTTTAAATTGACATATTTCTGGCACCTCAATTGCAACTGAACATTAGCAACGATTCGATAAAAAATCACCTAAGGGGGAACAACAGTGAAGATTTTTGAATACTTGGAAAAATACGATTATGAACAATTGGTGATTTGTCAAGATGAGACTTCAGGTTTAAAAGCAATTATATGTATTCATGACACAACCTTGGGACCCGCACTTGGGGGAACACGGATGTGGAATTATGAATGCGAAGAGGATGCGATTCTTGATGCTTTGAGACTTGCGCGAGGGATGACCTATAAAAATGCTGCTGCCGGTTTAAATCTTGGTGGAGGTAAAACAGTTATCATTGGGGATTCTCGAACTCAAAAAAGCGAAGAGTTATTCCGTGCATTCGGGCGGTATGTACAGTCTCTGAATGGCCGTTATATTACGGCTGAAGATGTGGGTACAACCGTTCGAGATATGGATTGGGTGCATCTGGAATCTAATTTCGTAACCGGTGTGTCTTCTTCCGGTGCTTCAGGAGACCCTTCTCCCATGACTGCGCGAGGTGTTTGGAAAGGGATGAAAGCTGCAGCCAAAGAGATGTTTGGTGACGATTCTTTGGAAGGAAAAACTATTGCCATTCAGGGGTTAGGGCATGTCGGCTATTATTTGGCCAAGCATCTGCGGGAAGAAGGGGCTAAACTTATCGTAACAGACATTCATGAGGATGCAATTAAGCGTGTGCTCAATGAAATGGATGCCACCGTTGTAGAACCGGAAGAGATTTTTGGCGTCGATGCCGATATATATGCTCCTTGCGCCATGGGTGCAGTTATCAATGACAAGACAATACCTCAATTTAAATTTAAAGTTATTGCCGGTGCGGCTAATAATGTGCTTCTCGAAGATCGTCACGGGGACAAACTCCACGAGTTAGGGATTCTTTATGCACCGGATTATGTTATTAATGCCGGCGGAGTTATTAATGTTGCCGACGAGTTAGAAGGGTACGACTATCAAAGGGCTTTGCAAAAGGTTGATACGGTGTATGACAATGTGGCAAAGGTTCTGCAAATTGCTAAACAAATGAATATTCCAACCTACAAAGCAGCTGATCGAATGGCTGAAGAGAGGATTCAACGCTTGGGACGAATCCGTTCAAATTATCTTAGAAAATAGCCCATTACAATTCGTCAGCCTCCCTGGGGATTAGCGAAGGAGGGGAAAAATGCTTAAAGTTGAGTTTGAGGAAGATCGTTGTAAGGGTTGTGAGCTTTGTGCAGATGCTTGTCCGAAACATATCATTATTATGGCCGAACATCTGAATTCAATGGGCTTTCATCCTGCTGTTGTACTGGAACAGGAAAAATGTATTTCTTGCGGGTTCTGTGCCAGAATGTGCCCGGACGTTGTTATTACGGTGCGAAAGGAGGAGAAGGCAAATGGGCAAAGTGCTCTTGAAGGGAAATGAAGCACTGGCAGAGGCGGCGGTACGCGCCGGCTGCCGCTTTTTCTTCGGATATCCGATTACTCCACAAAATGAAATTCCCCATTATCTCGCTAAGCGGCTTCCTGAAGTAGGCGGAGTGTTTGTGCAAGCCGAATCAGAAATTGCGGCAATTAATATGGTTTATGGAGCTGCAGGGAGCGGGGCGCGGGTCATGACTTCTTCCTCGGGACCCGGAATAAGCCTTAAACAGGAAGGAATATCCTATATCGCCGGGGCAGAACTTCCCTGTGTTATTGTTAACATGCAGCGCGGTGGTCCAGGACTCGGGGGTATTCAGCCGGCTCAATCTGATTACTTTCAAGCCGTCAAAGGCGGAGGACATGGGGACTATCGCATGCTCGTCCTGGCTCCGGCTACCATTCAAGAAATGGTGGATTTAATGGGAAAAGCTTTTGCTCTTGCTGATGAATACCGCAATCCGGTGATGATCTTAGGAGATGGGATTCTCGGACAGATGATGGAGGCGGTTGAGCTGCCGCCGGAGGATCAACAATTGGAAATTCCGTCCAAGCCTTGGGCAACCACCGGGGCAGAAGGAAGAAGTCCGAATTTAATTAATTCACTGTTCCTGGATCCGCTCGAACTCGAGAAACATAATCTGCATCTACAGGATAAATATGAACGGATGAACAAAGAAGTTATGTGGGAAAATTATAAAACGGACGATGCAGAATTGCTGCTTGTTGGCTACGGATCTGCAGCACGGGTGGCCAAAGCGGTTGTAGATCAAGGGAGAGAGCGAGGAATAAAAGTCGGGTTGTTCCGGCCCATCACTTTATTTCCTTTCCCCAAAGATGCTCTCCAAAAGGCCAGCAGCCATGCAAATAACGTTTTAACGGTAGAAATGAGCTCGGGCCAACTGGTTGAGGATGTGCGCTACAATTTGGAGTTTAAAGTGCCGGTGCATTATTATGGACGAGTTGGCGGCATGGTTCCGGCAGCCCGTGATGTTCTGGCTGAGGTTGAACGCTTGGTGAATCTGAAACGGGAGGGGAAAGAATCATGATGACCGTTTTTGAACGACCGAAGTCGCTAACCTCTGCGAAGACACACTATTGCCCGGGATGCACTCATGGGATCATTCACCGCCTTGTGGCGGAAGTCATTGATGAACTAGGGGTTCGGGAAAAAACTATCGGAGTTTCTCCGGTGGGATGTTCGGTTTTAGCCTATAACTATTTTAATTTGGATATGCAGCAAGCAGCTCATGGTCGTGCTCCTGCAGTGGCCACTGGAATTAAGCGGGTTCACCCGGATAAGGTTGTTTTCACTTACCAGGGTGATGGAGATCTGGCTTCCATAGGAACTGCAGAAATAATCCATGCTGCAACCAGAGGGGAAAAATTCACGACGATTTTTGTCAATAACGCAATTTATGGTATGACGGGAGGACAGATGGCCCCCACTACACTCTTGGAACAGGTAAGTCAGACCTCTCCGCAAGGCCGAGACCCATTGACTCAAGGATATCCAATTAGAATGTCGGAAATGCTTGCTACCATTGATGGCGCTGCTTTTATTGCCCGTGTTTCGGTGCATAATCCTCAAGAGGTCGCTAAAGCCAAAAAAGCAATCAAAAAAGCCTTTGAACTTCAACTGGCAGGCAAAGGGTTTACCATGGTGGAAGTTCTGTCAACCTGTCCGACGAACTGGGGTTTTACTCCTAAGGAAGCCTTAAAATGGTTAAGTGAAAAGATGATTCCTGTTTATCCCCTCGGTGTGAAAAAATTACTTGAGGAGGGGGGATTCTAATGCTGCAGGAAATTATACTGGCAGGTTTCGGCGGGCAAGGGGTTATGTCAATGGGGCAATTGCTGGCCTATGCGGGACTTGAGGAAAATAAGTTTGTGAGCTGGATTCCTTCTTATGGTCCGGAAATGAGGGGGGGAACGGCAAATTGTTCGGTAACCATATCCGATGCAGAAGTCAGTTCTCCGATCATTACGGAACCAAATACCCTCATAGTCCTTAACCGTCCGTCTTTAGAGAAGTTTGAAAAGGACGTTCGACCCGGAGGATGGGTGCTCCTCAATTCTTCCCTTATCGATATAGAACCTAGTCGGCAAGATCTTAAGGTCTTAAAGATCCCTGCCGATGAAATTGCCAATGAAAGATTTAACAACTCTCGAGTAGCCAATATGATAATTCTTGGAGCATATATTCACTTGACAGGTGCCGTGAGTTTGGAATCGGTGGTAGGTGCTCTTAAAAAAGTCCTGCCGGAGTACCGTTATCATCTTATTCCTCTCAACCGCCAGGCCTTGGAACTGGGGATTGAATTAGCTCAAAATGCTGTATAGAGAACGATGGTTTTTGCCAAGGGTTGTGGCAAAATGAATTTGCTGAACATCGGGGCTTCGGCGACGAAGGTGTCCTGTGGACAGTTTCGCCGAAAGCGCCTAGTAAAAACAAATGCTATCGCGCTGAAGGATGGACTCTACCCCCAGCAAAGCAGGGGACGGGGACCGCTCCGCCGATAGAAGTGGGAGTCTTATGATTTGATGAAAAAGGCCTGAAAGGCGTTAATTATTTTTAACGTCCTTTTAGGCTCATTTTTTTACGAACTATTTTCTGAAGTTGTTTTGCTACGACCCGACCACTTGAAAAAGGAAAAAGATTTTTGTTGTTTTGTATTCCTTACCGAGATGGAATAAAATAGTGACAGACCATCTGAAAGAAGGATAGATCATGAACGAAAAGAAAAAACTAGCAGAAACACGTCTTGAGGGGGAAGTGCTTTTTGAAGGGCGCTTACTCCGTTTGGAACGTGATAGAGTTAGGCTTCCCAATGGAACGGAAGCGTTACGGGAAATTGTCAGGCATCCCGGAGCTGTAGCTGTTATTGCCTTGTATGAACAAGAACTTCTTATGGTTCGCCAGTTTCGTTATCCTGTTGGCCGTGAAACTTTGGAAATTCCCGCTGGAAAGATCGATCCTCAAGAAGCTCCTTTGGCTTGTGCTATTAGAGAACTGCGCGAAGAAACCGGTTATAGAGGAACTATGGAGGAAATCGCAACGTTTTACACCACGCCAGGCTTTTCGGACGAAGTGATGCATGTTTTTCTGGCAAGTGATTTAAGCTGGGATCCGTTGACAATGGATGATGATGAATTTATTGCTTTAGAAAGAATTCCTTGGGCCGAGGCGTTAAAGCTTGCCCGAAATAACGGGTTTATAGATGCCAAAACGATCCTGGGGATTTTGTTGGCTGAGGGACATATTTGATGATTTATGCTGATTTACATATTCATATTGGGCAAAGTCTTGATGGTAAGGATGTCAAGGTTACTGCTTCGAGGTCTCTGACTCTTCCCAATCTTATAGAGATGGCTCGGAATGTTAAAGGTTTGACCTTGATAGGGATTGTAGATGCCCATTCACAGGGTGTCCGGCGTGATTTCAGAACGCTGCTGTCTGCAGGACAACTCTCTTCCCTGGCAGGTGGCGGATATACTGCAAGAGGCTTGATCATTATTCCGGGGCATGAAATTGAATTGCAAATTGGGGAAGGGAATGCTCATTTTCTAGCCTATTTTCCCTCTATAGACCACGTTGAACGATATGTTCAAGAATTACGGCCTGCTATAAAGAATTGGCAGCTTAGCACTCAGAAAGGGCATCTTCCAATTGAACTGTGGCTGGAAGCAGTTCGCAGGGCCGAGGGGATTTGGTTTCCTGCTCATGCCTTTACTCCTCATAAAGGAATTTATGGCAACTGCTGCCGCCGCTTGGCAGATGTCTTGCCTGTTCTTCCCCTGGCGCTGGAAATCGGTTTGAGTGCTGATAGAGCAATGGCTAAGAGTATTGGAGAACTGGAGAACGTGGTCTTATTTAGTAATTCCGATGCTCACTCCCTGGCTAACGTTGCCCGGGAATATAATTTACTGGAAGGCGTTGAATCCTCATTTAAGGGATTATGTGATTTGTTGAAGAAAAACTCGGTAGGAACGGTGCGAAATTATGGTTTGCCTCCGAAAGTAGGGAAATATCATCGTACCTATTGTTTAAGCTGTGAACAAGTTGTCTTAACTGCCCCGCCTCAATTATCGTGTCCGGTCTGCGGAGATCATCGCGTTGTCGTGGGTGTTTTGGATCGCCTGGTAAGTATTGCAGATCAACCGGTGAAGGATTACGATCCGTCGCGCTATGTCTATCATGTTCCCTTAATGCGTCTCCCGGGAATCGGACCTAAAATGTATCAGCGATTACTTAACAGTTTCGGAACGGAAATGGCTGTCCTGCATGAAGTTACTGAGGCTGAGTTGCTCCCGGTAGCCGGTGAAAAAGTAACGCGTTTGATTTTAAAGGCTCGTCATAATGATTTGCGATTTATTTCCGGTGGCGGCGGTGAATTTGGCAGAGTTTTGGACATACTTCCCGACCGAAAGGAATAAAATTCCATATAGGATAGGGAAGGAGGAACTGGCGTGTGGAAGAAACTAGGTGAACATATTCGTAACTATTGGGTTATTTATCTAACCCTTTCCGGTGTCTACCTGGCAGGGGCAGTGTTTGGCGCCTTGGGGGTTAAAGCTTTGGGTGGGACGGAAGCTTCTCAATTGGGGAATTTTCTCGATACACTTCTGAAAAATCAGCCGGTAGATTTAAATCCTATATTTCTGGGACAATTAGCGAGAGATGTTTTCATAGTTATGACGGGAATATGGATTCTGGGACTTACCATCATCGGAGCCCCATTGATTTATCTTATAGTATTTACACGAGGTTTCATTCTAGGTTTCACAATAAGTTTTATTATTGGCTTTAAAGGAATGCTTGGTCTTGGTTTGATCGTTATTACCGTATTATTGCCTGCTCTTCTGGGAATTCCGCTGCTGCTTTTGGGGGCAGGCTTAGCAACGATCTTCTCATTTCTATTGTTAAGGGGAAAAGCTCGAGGAGAATCCTTGCGTAGAGAGTTTCTGTATTATACGGTTGCTGCGGCGTTCGTTTGTCTTGGGGCGGTATTTGTAGGGGTCACTCAAGGTTATTTATCGGTTTTAGGTGTACGAGTTTTTGGACTATAATATTCAATCATGCAAGATAATGCAGTGCATAAAAATGCATGCAATTAAATGCAGGTTTTTAAGACTTCAGAACCTTCATATTCTTCAAATGCTTAGAGATAATTCTATACAACAGATTGGAACTAGCCTTTCTAACGATAATCTTTTGATAGTAAATTAGTTGGCTTGCTTCTGGCACGAGAATTGCATTATAATTAGCAAAGTTAGGAATAATGTTAAAATGGAGGTTTGCATTATGCTAATTGGAGTACCAAAAGAGATTAAAAACAATGAAAACCGTGTAGCTATTACTCCAGCGGGTGTCCACGCTTTTACTTTGACCGGACATCAGGTTCTCGTGGAAAAATCTGCCGGAGAAGGCAGCGGAATCACCGATGAGGAGTATATGAAGGCTGGTGCCCAAATTTTGGATTCTGCGGCCGACGTTTGGAATGCGGATATGATCATCAAGGTTAAGGAACCTATAGCTTCTGAATATGATTATTTCAAACCCGGACAAATTCTTTTTACTTATTTACATTTAGCTAATGAACCGGAACTAACCAAAGCGCTTATGGAAAAACAAGTGGTAGGAATCGCCTATGAGACGATTCAACTGGATAATGGTTCTTTGCCTCTGTTGGTTCCCATGAGCGAAGTGGCCGGACGCATGTCAATTCAAATAGGCGCTCAATTCCTGGAAAAACACTACGGCGGAAAAGGAATGTTATTAGGTGGGGTTCCCGGAGTGTCACCGGCGAAAGTTACCATTATAGGCGGCGGGATTGTTGGCACAAACGCTGCTAAAATGGCTGTTGGCTTAGGCGCTAATGTCATTTTGGTTGAAAAGAGTGCCCAGCGGCTTCGAGAAATTGATGACCTTTTTAACGGTCGGGTTAAAACTCTGATGTCCAATCCTTATAATATTGCTGTCAGTGTCGCCCGAGCAGATTTGCTCATTGGAGCTGTGCTGATACCCGGAGCTCGTGCTCCGCACTTGGTCACTGAAGAAATGGTAAAAACTATGACCCCGGGCAGCGTGATTGTCGATGTAGCTATCGACCAAGGCGGAAGTATCGAAACCATTGATCGGGTTACTACCCATAGTGATCCGGTTTACATTAGGCACGGTGTGGTGCACTATTCTGTAGCAAATATGCCAGGCGCTGTTGCCAGGACCTCAACCTTTGCTTTGACGAATGTTACGATGGGTTATGCCTTGGACATCGCCAATAAAGGATATTTTAAAGCGATTCAAGAAAACCGATCTCTGCGCAAAGGGATTAACGTTATTAAGGGTAAACTAACCTATAAAGCTGTAGCCGAATCATTAAATATTATGTATACCCCTTTAGAAGAAGCTTTGCTCTAATTTCTAACCTTTGTATTTGATAAAAGCAATATAAGCTGCTAAGGTTAATCCGAGTGGAATCCTGAGG
>JGI2924J29684_1076998_pt1 | contig 12857 bp, 11 predicted proteins | sample BenlonsequencITS_FD_29684 | JGI IMG/M metagenome (IMG submission 29684)
AAAGGGGACGTTTCGATCCCGTATGGTGTCTATATGGGGTGTTAATGCGGCCAAAGGGTCGAAGGAAAAGGGAAAGAGATTAGGATGGTCCGGAACCTGATGTTCCGACGGCTTATCAAGGAATTCCAAAACGGCATCGATGTCACCAGGGCGGATACTTTTTTCTTCTATGAGGCGAAACAATCCTTTTGCCGCAGAGGCGGGATCCATGCCCCTTCTTCTTGCGTGTTCGACGAACTGGAGGGCGTCGGCGGTATGACGGATGCCGAGCAGGGAGATCGGAACGGCCAGGTCGACGTAATCTGGCATGCTCATCTCTCCGTATCTTCCTTCGATCCGTAGTTGGCCGGTACAGGGAAAGGGGCAGCCCTTACAACCGCCGGTGGTCATTTTTCGAAAGAGGAGAGCCTCCTTTCTGTGCATTTTCCCTTCCCCTTTCCCTTCGGGGATGAGCCCGGCCGCAAGGGCAGGGGCAAGCAGCCCCACGGTTCCGAGCCCCTCGACAAAGGGCAGGAGCATACGGTCGTCGACCCTCGGCCGAATGGGGAGGTATCCGGCCATCCGTACCAGAAGGAGCCCCCTGGCTCCTGTGGGCATAAAAGCGGCAACGCCTTTCCGTGTCACGAGGTCCCGGATGGTCGCTTCACTTGTCTCGGCAAGATTCTTAAACGCTTCCTTCTCGACAGGAAGACGTTGCTGTCCTCCCCTTTCGATTGTTATGGCCGTAAGCTTCAATGAACCCAAAAAGAGCCCTGTTCCGCCTCCGGCGGGAAGTGTCCTTCCCTCGTGAACAAGGGCTGCCGACGGATTGCCTTCCCGTGCCGCCTTTCCGATACAGAGCACAGCCCCCTCTTTCCCCTTCCCTGCCATATCTTCGAGGAGTCTCTGCTCGAGTTCGATGGGATCATTCAAATCGATGGCTAAGGGCGTTGAGAAAAAACGGACTTTGTTCGGGCTAATGTGGAGGATTGTGCTTTCCGGGGAGATACCGTGAAATAAAAGACCGTCCAAGCCGCAGCTTGCGATACTTTTCCCGAAACTCCCTTGGCCAAAGGTTTCAAGAAGCATGGGCCGGGAGCCATTCTTTTTCGCGAGCATTACGGCGCTCCATCCGCCGGAAAAGGGGAGAGAGCTACCCGTCAGTAATCCCGGAGCGATAAAAAGGCTTGCGCTTGGAAATAGTGAAAAGAGTTCTGCGGCTATGCCGCTTCCTCCAAGGAAATGCTCAAAAAGTTCTTCCGGAAGCCCTTCGTCTTCAAAACGCCGATCGGAAAGAAATATGTGTCGTATGGTATGTATGGAGCCTCTGTTCATAACGCTTATAGTACAGTGTTACCCGCTTTTTTGCAGCCGCATCCCTGAGATCTTTCTTGACGGCAAGGAGAAAAGCCCCTATACTTCTATTAGTTCACTCATTGAGGAAACCAATAACGGATGTACCAGCAAGATCGAAAGGCACAGACAATCCTCCGTATTATCGGCGAATTGCAAAAGCGTGGCTTTGCCAGTCGCAGCGCTCTTGCCACCGCTCTTTCACTCTACACCTCGACGGTCAGCATCAGGATGAAAGAGCTCCTTGACTGGGGCATTATCCGGGAAGTCGGCAGGGGAGAGAGCGGCAGTTCCGGGGGAAGGAAGGCAACCCTTGTGGAACTCGATCCCGGCTACGGGAGTTTCGGAGGCATCTACCTTGCCCATGATCGGGTGACCGCATCGCTTTTTACTCCGGGCTTGCAGGAATCCGACCGCCGAACACTCTCCCTGGCGGGAATGGGCGAAGCGGATGTTTTGGCCGAGCTGGCGGAAGTTGCACGGTGGCTTGGCTCCGCATCTTCCACCATACCCCTTCGGGGGATCGGCTTCGCAGCCTCTTCGGTGGTCTCCGGTGGAGGACGAGTCGGTTCCTCCTCCCATTTTCCCTGGAACCTCGGGGAGGTCCCGGGGCTTCTGGCCGATCAGGCACACTGTTCGCTTATCTGTTCCGACAATGATGCGAATGCCGCCGCCCTGGCCGATGCCTCTTTGCTCGATAGTGAGCGTCCGAACCTGCTTCATCTTTTGGTCTACGGCAATGTCCCCACCATCGGAAGCGGTATCTTTCTCGACGGAAGGCTGTACCGTGGTTCGGAGGGCGGGGCCGGTGAGCTGGATGAAGGGCTGTGGCCGCTGGAGGGGGATATCGCCCTTCAGGTGCTGCGGCTCGGCAGGCTTTTGGGGCGCTTTCTGGATGTTGACGCAATATTCATCTCCGGTGTTCTCGACGAGGAGGCGAAAAGGAGATTGGAGCGTTCTGGGGATGCGGAAGCGCCGAAGGGGTCGGTTCGTTTTGTCGACGATCCTTGCTGGGTAGAGAAGGGGGCTGCACTCATGGCCCTCCACGAACATATCGAAATCATTACGGGAGTAAAACATGAAGGGTAATATTCTTATCGGACAATCGGGCGGCCCAACCTCAGTCATCAACGCTTCCCTTGCGGGAGCGGTGGAGGGAGTGCTTGAGGCCGGAGCGAGGGGCAAGATATTCGGCATGCAATTCGGTATCGAGGGCTTTCTGGAGGATCGTCTCATCGACCTTGGGGCTCTGTCTTCCGATGAACGGAAATTGCTGGCGCTCACCCCCTCTTCCGCCCTCGGCTCGTGCCGTTACAAATTAAAAGACGATGACCTGCCGGTTATTCTCGAGCGACTGAAAAAACAGGATATACGCTATCTTTTTCTTGCCGGTGGGAACGACACCATGGACACCATCCACAGAATAGAGGCCTTTGCCCGTAAAGAGGGCTATGAACTCTACGGAGTCGGCATCCCGAAGACCGTGGATAATGATCTTTTTGGTACGGATCACACCCCCGGCTACGGCTCTGCTGCCAGATACACCGCCCTTTCTCTCCTTCAGTCGGGGCAGCTTGCCAGGGACATGCAGCGGGTCGATCGTTTTGTGATCCACCAGACCGTCGGACGGGAAGCGGGATGGCTTGCCGCATCGTCGATAATGGCGAAGCAGGGTGAGGGAGATGCTCCCCATCTTATCTATCTGCCGGAACGGCCCTTGTCCAGGGAGCAGGTTTTGAAAGATGTACAAGAATGCATCAAGGCCTACGGATTTTGTTCGATCGTCTGCGGAGAGGGCATCATCTGGCGTGACGGGACCCCTGTTTCGGCCTCTGCCGCGAAGGACGGGTTTTCAAATATCGAGTTTGGGGCCATGGGCGGTACCAGCGCCGCTATCTCGCTTCATCAGCTGATCCATGAGGAGACCGGCTACCGGGGAGAGTTCCAGATCACCGAAAGCCTTTCCATGTGTGCCGATGACCGGGCAAGTGCCACCGATCGAAGCGAGGCCTTTTCCTGTGGGCTTGAGGCTGCAAGGCTTGCGGCCTCCGGCGGAAGCGGAAGCATGATTTGCATGGAGCGCCTTGCCGGGGATTATGCCGTCCGATACGGTACTGTCCCCTTATCCGAGGTCGCTGTACGGGCAAAGCCCATGCCGGATCACTATATCAATGAGTCGGGAAACGGGGTCACCGATGCCTTTCTCGACTACCTTCGCCCCCTTGTGGGCGATATGCCGAAGTATCAGCGATTGTGGTAGTGAGCCACAAGCATAGACATACAATCATCAGATAGAAAAGGAGCATGGTATGAACGGAACGGATGCACGATATGCCGATTTTTCTCTTGTTAAGGAGATGCTGGAGAGCCCCGATGTGATTCGTCGAATGGACGTTGAGGCGGTAAAAAAGTTGGCTGGGGAGCTTACAGGGATAAAGGGGCCCTTTCTCCTCTCCGGAGAAGGTTCTTCCCGGATTTTCCCGGCCAAGCGGGCGAGAATCGAGGCCCTGCGCAGAGGTTCTGCCCTTCTTCCTGTGGTGGAAGGGGCAACCCAGGCGCTGGAATATCCCCTGGCCGGCGGCGTCGCCTTTGTGGCCAGTAATTCCGGCAAAACGAAGGAAGGCCTTCGCCTGGTCCGCAGCGCCAAAAAACGGGGAATAAAGAGCGTCGGTATTGTTGCCAACGCCGGAACCCCCATCGCCGACGAGGCCGATCACACCATCGTCCTCTCCTGCGGTCCTGAAGCGGCTGTTGCGGCAACCAAAAGTGTTATCGAACAGGCCCTTGTCTACCACACCATCTTTGCCGAACGTGCCGGTTTTCCTGTTCCCGACAGGGAAAAGCTTGCGTCCGCTCTTGATGCGGTTTTGCATGCCGCCCCTGCAAAAGAGATCGTCGATGCGGTGACCAAGGCCAAGACCCTCTTTTGGGCGGGAAGGAACGACGGGGTTGCCGAAGAATTGACCCTCAAGACCAACGAAATTTCCCGCAAGCGTTCGGATTTTCTCGAAGGAACCTATGCCGTTCACGGGATCGAAGAGGTGATGACACCGGATGATGTGGTGATCCTTGTGAATCCCTTCCCCGAGGAAGAGGCGAAGCTGAAACAGACCCTTGCGGATGGGGTGGGACTTACGGTAGTTGCCATTGCCTCCAGGCAGACCTCTTTCCCGACCTTTGTTGTTCCTGCTCTTGAAGGGGCCGATGAATATCTGCAGCTTGCAGCCGGCTGGAACCTCCTTGTAGAGGTGGGTATCAACTGTGGCGTTAAGCTTGATCAGACCACCCGGGCACGGAAGGTCGGAAACGAAATGGAGACATCGAAATGAGCTTTTCCTGGCACGCCCGCCATGGGGTGGCGGAGTTTGGATCTAAGGCCGGAGAAACATGGCTTTTCGTCGTTCCCCACGATGATGATGCGGTCATCGGTGCAGGTCTTGCCGTTGCAGCGGGTGTACAAGCCCGTTGCAACGTGACGGTAGCCATTACCACCGACGGTCGTTTGGGGTACTGCGACGATCATGAGCGGAAGAACATCGCCGAAATTCGTGAGGCAGAGACCAGAGAGGCCCTTAACGCCCTCGGCAATCCCGACTGTCGGTTTCTCTCCTTTCCCGATGGAGACCTTTTTACCCGGCGGGGCCGCTCCCTCTCCTCAGATGCGCCGAATGGAGGACTTCAGGGCGCCTATACGGCTCTGCTTCGGGAGGTGCGCCCCGATCGCCTCTTCCTGTGCAGCAACTCGGACCTCCATCCCGATCATAAGATTGTCTATGAAGAGCTCATTATTTCCCTTTTCCATGCCACAGGGGATATCTGGCCGGAGCTCGGCAAAACCCTTGCCGAGGTTCCTCAGATTTTTGAATATCCCATCTACTGTGCCCTTTCCGGCGAGCCCGATTACTGTCTTGCCGCCGACAAGGAGGGGTTTGGGGCAAAGCTCGCCGCTATTGCCGCTTACCAGAGTCAGCGACAGATATCTGCCCTGCTCGATAAGGTTAGAAGCGGCGGCGGATATGAATTCTTTCGAAGGATCCGTTTCGATCTATACGATCCTCATGATTATCTGGCCCTTTTCCCGGGGATAGGAGATTCCAGATGACCTCTTGCGCTTCAGCGGCACGCCCCGTGATCCTGGGCCTTGGGGGGGCGGAGATGGAGCTCTACCCTCATCTTGGGGGAATGGTTCGGCGGCTTTCTCTTGTTCCGGGACAGGGAGGTAATGCTGTCGATCTCCTTGCAGGCGATGAAGAGCATGAGCTCGAAGAGAACCCCTGGTTTCGCGGCCGGCTGCTTTTCCCCTTTTGCGATCGAATCCCTGGAGGACGCTATCGTTTTGAGGGAAAGGAGTTTTGCCTGCCTGCGAACCAGGAAGATGGCTCCGCCATCCACGGGCTGCTCTACAAGATGCCAGGCCGGCTTGTCTCCAAAAGCACAAGTCCGTCGGCCAGGCGGGTCGACCTCAGCTGGCTTTTAGGTGAGGATGCGGGATATCCCTTCCGTCTGGCTCTCTCGGTAAGCTATCGACTTTTTCGTTCAGGAAGCGGGATTGCCGCTTCCATTGCCTTCCGTGCCGTCAACCGGGGCGAAGGCCCGGCTCCTGTCGGTTTCGGCTGGCATCCCTATTTCCATCTTCCGGGTCTTGCTGCCGATGATATGAAGATCTCCATCCCCTGCGAGCATTACGTGGAGGTTAGAGAGGATCTCATGCCGACCGGCCGCCTCGTCCCGGTGGAGGAGGGGAAAGCCTCTGCCGGCTTCTATGATTTTCGACGCAGCCGGCCTCTCGGCAAGGGGGTATACGATATCGCCTATCCCATAGAAAAAGAGAAGGGCGAAAGCGGGCGTACCGTAGAACTGTCGTCCGATACCGTATCGCTGGCTATGAACACGCAAGGTGCCTTTTCCTTTTTTCAATTATTCACCCCTCCCGACCGTTCTGCCGTGGCCCTGGAGCCCCTTTCTAATGTTACCGATGGCTTCAACCGGGACGACATGGGAGCGCTGACGCTTCTTCCCGGAAAGTCCTTTTCCGGTTCGGTCACTCTTTCTCTTCGGCGTCTCTGATGGCTCCGAAGAGAAAGAAATCACCATAAATCATTTATATGTAAAAAGATAGTTCCTTTCATATTTCCTGCCAAATAGGACTTTGGCAGTAACTGCCATCTTTGTGGTGCTTATTGTTGCCCGATTGCGAAAACCCCATGTAGCATAAAAAGGAAATCACACAGGAGGTTGTTATGGAAGGTGCTGCAATTGGGGCCCGCTCGCGGATACAACGATTCGGGCGTTTCTTGAGCGGAATGGTCATGCCGAATATCGGGGCGTTTATCGCCTGGGGTTTGATTACCGCTTTCTTTATTGCTACGGGATGGACCCCCAACGAGAGGCTGGCAACTCTGGTCGGGCCGATGATCAGTTATATGCTTCCGCTGCTGATCGGCTTCACCGGAGGACGTATGATCTGGAACATCCGGGGAGGTGTCGTCGGAGCTGTTGCCACCATGGGAGTTATTGTCGGGGCGGATATACCGATGTTCATTGGTGCCATGATCATGGGACCTGTCGGCGGTATCATTATCAAGAAGTTCGACCAGGCCGTCGAACCACACATTCCGGTCGGATTTGAGATGCTTATCAATAACTTTTCCGCCGGAATTATCGGAATGCTTTTGGCGCTCTTTTCGTTCCTGCTGATCAACCCCGTTGTGTTGGGCATAACCCATGCCCTTCAGGCAGGCGTCGGGGCGATTATTCAAATGGGACTTTTGCCCCTGGTTTCACTCTTTGTGGAACCTGCGAAAATCCTTTTTCTCAACAACGCCATTAATCACGGTATTTTTTCTCCCCTGGGAATAGCCCAGGTCCAGGAAACCGGACGTTCGATCTACTTCCTGCTTGAGACCAATCCCGGCCCGGGGCTTGGTGTCCTTTTGGCCTATCTGCTCTTTTCCAAGGGCGCGGTCAAAGACTCTACCCCAGGTGCCATTATCATCCACTTCTTCGGCGGTATCCATGAGATCTATTTCCCCTACGTTTTGATGAACCCCATTCTCCTGCTTGCCGTCATCGCCGGCGGAGCCTCCGGTGTTGCGGTTTTCAGCCTTTTCGGGGCCGGAGAAGTTGCCACCCCCTCTCCCGGCAGCATTTTTGCGCTCATGGCTGTATCCCCCAAGGGCGGTCAGCTCCCTATCCTCTTAGGAGTTATTATCTCTACGGCTGTCAGTTTCGTTGTTGCAATGCCCTTTGTCCGTCGCTTCGCTTTACGCCAGGAAAATGCAGATGCTTCCCTTGCTCAGGCCAAGAGCCAGGTGCAGAACATCAAGAACCTCGGCAAGGTCCGCAAGATTGTGTTTGCCTGCGATGCGGGAATGGGATCAAGTGCCATGGGGGCAAACCGTCTCAAAAAGAAGCTGAAGGCTGCAGGGGTAGAGGTCGAAGTACTCCACTCTTCGGTTGATGATATTCCCCAGGATGCACAGCTGGTTATCAGCCATGTCAATTTAAGTGATCGGGCAAAGGAAAGCGCTCCTAACGCCCGCCACTTCAGTATCACCAATTTCGTCAATGCTCCCGAATACGATGATATCGTCAAGGAGCTTGCGGAATCGGAAAAAGAGTAAGAGAGATTCCTTACACATATGTCGGGGGCGTTTATCGGCGACCCCCGCTTTCATCGTTGTGAAGGGCTTACAGGAGGAATAGTATCATGCCGTCATTTGTTCAGAGACTTGTCGATGCCGGAACCGTTGCCACCGGTGTTGCTGCAAGAGATTGGGAAGAGGCAATCAGATCGGGAGGGAAGATGATGGTCGATGCAGGACTTTGCGAGAGTCGCTATATCGACGCCATCATCGAAAACCATAAAAACTTTGGCCCCTATTTTATTGTGGCACCAGGAATTGCCATGCCCCATGCAAAGCCGGAAAACGGCGTTTTGAAAACAGGTTACGCCTTTGTCATGCTCCATACACCGGTAGCGTTCGGGGATGAAGAAAACGATCCTGTCGATATGTTGATTTTCGCCGGGGCGGTAAATAGGGAAGAGCACAACGAAGAGGTGGTTGCCCAGGTTGCGGAACTCTGCGACAGCGACGAGTACATAGGGCGACTGCGGGCTTCTTCCAATCGGGACGAGGTGATTGCCGTTTTAAAAGATTTTGATCGGGCTTTTCAGGCCGGGGAGTTGGAATGATGAAAAGTTGGGGAGCGCGTTTGTATGGAAAGATGGATATTCGGGTAGAGCCTTTTGATCTCCCCGACATCGGGGAGGATGAAATCCTTGCAAAGGTCAGAGCCGATACCCTTTGCATGAGCACCCTGAAAGCGGCCAAGCTCGGTCCCGAACACAAGCGGGTACCGGCCGATGTGGACAAGCACCCCGTTCTGGTGGGACATGAGTGTGCGGGAGAGCTGGTGCAGGTTGGAAAACGATGGGCCGATCGCTACAAGGCAGGGGATCAATTCACGATCCAGCCGGCCCTCAACTACAAGGGAAGCATGGATTCCCCGGGGTATTCCTATGCCTACTGCGGAGGGGACGCAACCTATGTGATCTTGCCTCCGGAGTTGATGGAGGTGGATTGCCTGCTTGTCCATTCCGTCAAGGAGCAGTTTCGTGCTGCTCTTGCCGAGCCCTACTCCTGCGTTATCGGTGCCTGCCGCAGCCTTTTTCGCAGCGACAGGCGGTCCCATCGCCATTTTATGGGGATTCGCAACGGAGGCAAGATGGCAATCATCGGAGGCTGCGGTCCCATGGGGCTGGCTGCTATCGATTACGCACTTGCAGGCCCCCAGCGTCCTCAGCGCCTTGTCGTTACCGATGCCGATGATGCCCGAATCGCCAGGGCCCAGGAAATTTTTCGACACGTTGCGATTGAACGGGGCATTGAGCTTTTCTTTATCAATCCTCTTAAGGAAGAGCAAAACGAAGAGCTGTTAAAAAATCTTTCCGGGGGAAACGGTTTTGATGATATCCTGGTTATGGTTGCAAGTGCTCCGCTTTTGGAACAGGCAAATCGACTGCTTGCCTTTAACGGCTGTATCAATTTCTTTGCCGGTCCGACAGATCAGAATTTCTCGGCGGCCTTGAATTATTACGGGGTCCACTATTTTGATCACCATGTGATCGGGACGACGGGTGGAACCGCGGATGATGAGCGGGAGGCCCTGGAATTGATGGAGGACGGCTTGATAAGACCAGAGGCCTTGGTCTCCCATGTCGGTGGGCTTCCTGCCGTCCCCGAGGCGACCCTTGCCCTGGATAAGCTACCCGGCGGAAAGAAACTGATCTACACGGAGTATGATTTCCCACTCTTTGCCCTCGACGAGCTTTCCGGGGAGGCGGAAAAACAGCCGTGGCTTGCGCCTCTGTGTGAGATAGTCGGGAAAAACGGAGGCCTTTGGTCTTTGGAAGCGGAGCAGTGGATTTTTGAACATGCTCCGGCTTTGAAGGAAGATATGTGATGGCCGGACCGAGATTCTTTGCTGTAGGGGTGAGTCCCGCTCTTTCCAGAGTGGTGAGAATCCCCTCCCTGAGGGCCGAGAGCGTAATCAGGGCGATTGACTATATCGAGGCTGCCGCAGGGAAGGCTGCGAACAGCTGTCGAGTCGCCTCTCAATTGGGGGCCTCTCCCTTATTGCTTTCTCCCCTCGGGGATGAGAGCCTTGATTACTATAGGCAGATGGCGGAGGCCGATGGAATTCGCCTTGATGCCGTGCCCTACCCGGGAAGGACGCGTTGGGCCGTTACCCTGATCGATCAGGAAAAGGTAGAAAAAGGGCAAGAGGCTGCAACTGAACTGATCATTGGTGAAGCGAACCCCGTACCCGCTTGGCTAGGCAAAGAACTTTTGGAGCGCGGGCTCGGCCACCTTCCCTCAAGTGATCTCTGTTTGATTGCCGGCAGCCGTCCCCGAACTATTGGGCGGCAGGTTCTGGAGTCTATTGCTCGTCGGGCCGTCACACTCGGTCTTCCCCTTTTCCTCGATATGACCGGTGGCGATATGCTTGCCGTGCTTGGCGCAGTTGCCGAGGCAACAGAAGAGAGATCCAAGGAAAAAGATTCCCGAGTCGTCGTAAAGGTAAACGGGAAGGAATTTGAAGAAAGCTTCGGCGCCGGGCCCGATGTAAAGGGTGCTCTTGCCGTTGAGGCACAGCGTCGAGGCTGTTCTTTTGTCGTCACAAGAGGGGCCAAGTCCGTCCTCTACTATGACCTGAGAAAAGAGCGGGGCGGAGAGCTCCCTGTTGCCACAACCCTGCCTATGAATCCTATTGGGAGCGGAGACACCTTTCTTGCAGCTCTCGCTCTTTCGCTGACGACCGGAGCCGATTTCCCTTCCGCTGTTGCTCATGCGGCGGAAATGGCGTCGCTCAATACCCGGTTTCTCAGACCGGGCACCATTGTTGCTCCATGAGAGGGGCCGGAACAAGGAGATGATCATGTTGGAAGAAACAATAATCGTGAAATCAGAAGAGGGGTTACACACAAGACCCGCCAACAAATTTGTCCAGCTCGTGAGGCAGCTCGGCTGCCACGTTACTATCAGAAAGGGTGAAAAAGAGGCACCGGGTACCAGCCTTTTGAAGATCATGAAAATGGGAGTGGTCCGGGGGGATGAGGTGCTTTTGATCTGCGATGGTGAGGATGAAGAAGGTGCAATGGATACACTGAAGCGCTTTCTGATAGAGGGGCCTGCAGGGGAGGGGCAATCATGAAGGGTGTTCCCGCTTCTCCAGGGCTCGGAGCAGGTGCGGTGTTTATTCTCAGGGAACGTGAGGTTCCCATCGCCGGTTGCCTGAGCATAGAGCCTGAGTCGGAGTTGGATCGGCTGGTAAAGGGAATCGGGATTGCCGCAGCCTATTACAAAAAACTTGCCGATCGTATCCGATTTAAGGTCGGAAAGGAGGATGCGGAGATATTCGAGGGCCATCTTGAGCTCTTGACCGGGGAAGATCTGGAAGAAGGCGTCCGAACCATCATCCTTTCCGAAGCGATGGCGGCGGAAACGGCTGTGATGCACTTTGCAGAAGAGACCGCCGAGGAGTTTCGCCAGCTTGAAAGCGATTACTTCAGGCAACGGGCCGACGATATCCTGGATATCGGAAGGCGTCTTGCCGAGGCCATCTATTATGGGTCGATCTCCGATCCCGGAGCCCTCCCTGATTCCTGCGTTGTCATTGCCGAACAGCTGACTCCCTCCGGGGCCGCACGGCTTGATACCGAAAAGGTTGTGGCCATCGCTACCGAAAAAGGGGGGCGAACAAGCCATGCCGCCATTCTTGCCCGTTCCCTCTGCATTCCCTGTGTGACAGGGGTTCCCGGACTGGTGGAAGGGGTTCGCAGCGGCCAGCTTGTCATCGTCGACGGCGATAGAGGTGTAGTCGATACCGAGGTGACCGAAGCGAAGATAGAAGAGGCTATGTTACGAAAGGCGCGTGAACGGCGTACGGAACAAGAGCGTATGGTATGGTCGGCCTCCACGGAAGCAAGGACAGCCGACGGCTCTCCCGTAACCATTGCCGCCAATGTCGGGGGAAAGCGGGATGCTGAACAGGCAAAACAATATGGGGCCCAAGGGGTCGGCCTGTTACGCAGCGAATTTATCTTTATGCGTTATTCTGATTTTCCCACTGTTTCCCAACAGGTAGAGGAGTACCGAGGTGTCTGTTCTGCCGTAGAACCGGAGCACGTTATTGTAAGGCTCTTGGATTGCGGCGCCGATAAACCCCTGCCCTATGCAACCGCTCCTGCGGAAGACAACCCCTTTCTAGGACTGCGTGGTATCAGGTACCAGAGGGCCAGAAGCGGCTCGCTTGATGATCAGCTAATCGCTATTGCCAAGGTTGCATCAGAAGGGTTTCCCATTAAGGTAATGATTCCCATGGTGATCTCCGTCGAAGAGATCAGGATGGTCCGCTCGAGGCTTAAGGACCTTGCCCCCCAGGACGAAACCATGCCGAGGATGGGCATCATGGTGGAGACCCCGGCATCCGTCATGACCATTGAGCGACTGGCCCCCGAAATCGATTTCGTCAGTATCGGTACGAACGATCTTGTTCAATATACCCTTGCCGTTGATCGCGGCAATCCCGCCGTTGCCCATTTGTATCAGGAGCTTCATCCAGCGGTCCTTCATGCCATCGATCGGGTTGTGAAGCTCTGCCACGAGCTTGCGATTCCCGTCGGGGTTTGCGGAGATATGGCAAGCCATCCTGAAACTGCCATTGCCCTGCTTGCCCTCGGTGTTGATGAGCTTAGTGCAAGCATCAATGCCATCCCCGAGTTAAAAGCGGCTTGTGCGGCAGTGTCGCGGAAACAGCTTGATGAATTACACGGGCAGCTCCTATCCTGCGAATCCGCCGATCAGGCGAGGGCTTTTATTACCCCCTTACTTGCTTCTTCGTATCGACGGTGGTTGGAGGTCTATGGGTGAAACAACGAGTCGGCACCATTTTAAAGCTCCTCACTGCCAATCACGATTGGGTGACGATTGATAAGATTGCAGAGGAGTCGGGGGCCGGGG
>JGI2924J29684_1076997_pt1 | contig 12844 bp, 17 predicted proteins | sample BenlonsequencITS_FD_29684 | JGI IMG/M metagenome (IMG submission 29684)
CACTGGACATCTAGCCAGTGTGAAATGGTGTGTGGCTACTACTAGGGTGGCTTTAGCCTGCCCCCAGCGTAGCTGCTTTGCTTTTACTAACAGAGAACAGAGAGCCCTTCTAAACCAGATCCCCTGCAAGGCCACGCCTAGGGTTATCTGACATCGGCATGCTTGCCGGACACCTTGCTCGGCTTTTTGCAGATATCTCGGAATTACCCTTGGCGAGAGGCTGATGTCGTGACGTTATAAATACGTTCGTCCTTTTCATGGAGATGACGAACGATGTTTAAAACGGTCTTGAAACAAATCCTCATTCGCCTGGTGGTCAGGCTGGCGGTGGCCTGGCTATGGGCTGTCCTCACGACAGCTCCGGTTGAGCCTGTGTTGAACATGGAGCCCGCGTTGATCTGGGTGCAGGTGGTACATGACAACCCAGTGTGGCTCAGCAACCTGGGCTTGGCTGCTGAGCTATTCGGTTAGGCTCGGCCTTTGAGTTCCTTTACCAGCTCCCTGAGTCGTTGATAATTTTTCAGGTGCCCATTGCTTGCTCGGTCATAGACAGCTTCCTTGACAGCGGCGCTGATGATCTCAGCGGCTTCGAGCCCTGTGCCTAGCTTATTCAGCCTGTCTAGAACGTCCTGGGTGTCAGTACCAGCGGCGATCTCGTTTGCTATCGCTTCGAGATCTTCGGTGCTCTCTTGCTTACCGATAATGATGCCGAGTGTTAGCGCACCTCTGAGGGTTTCGATCATGGTTCATGCCTCTACTTGTCGAGGCGCATAGCCTGGTACAGCGTCCTGCCAAGATCAAGACGCGAAAATCAGGCTATTTTCTGCTAAAATCGGGAAAAATCAGCGATTAGATATACAACGTAATTGCCCGCGCAATATACATGTGGGCTACTACAGTTCGACAATCAGGCTTTTGATCCCCTGGGCTTCGGCAAAGCGCCCTACCGCCGTTAGAGATGCCCACGCCCGCACTGGCTCACGTCTGCTGCGTACAGGCAGCCAGGAGGCTCCCAGGCGGCCCTGGAGCGCCCAGGCGCCGTGATGTCGCACGCCCCTGAACTCGCGCATAGCTCCGGTGCTGATCAGGGCTTCTAGCGTGTCCTGGTCAATCGCCTTTCGCATCATCACCCTCGAATGCCTGCTCGATGTCGGGATCCGGCGCGTCGAAGTCGTCGGGCACCTGAATTTTGCCCTTGAGCAGGCCAAATTTCAGGCGCTCGGCTTCGACGAGTTGCCTGGATCGTTGGGAGACGCCTTTGGCGTGTGGGTTGCGCTTGTGGAAGTCAGATTCAGACATGGCGGGTCGGTTTCGCTCAAACCAGAAGTGCCACCGATGGTACGCCAGTCCCCCGCCTAGTGGTCGCCTGGCTTCGCCAGAGCGTCAGCCTGGCGGCTGGCTTTTGTGGGGGGCTATTGAACATAGCGTCCGCTATCTCTATTGAGAGAGTGCGCGGTATAGCGTCGCTCGATGAACGCAGAGGAGGCGTGCCACTTCAGAGACTGATTGACCTTCTTCAACCAGTCGTCGTGCATGAGCTATCTGCTCAAGCGAGAGAGCAGGTTTTGGCCCAAATCGAACGCCCCTGGCTTTTGCCGCAGCTCGGCCTGCACTTGTACGCTCACTGATAAGGGAGCGCTCAAAATCAGCGATACCGGCGAAGATCGTTAGAACCATGCGCCCAGCTGGTGAAGTGGTGTCTGCCCATGGTTCAGCAAGTGACCGCAGGCCTGCGTCTCTTTCTTTGAGCTGTTCCGCGATGTGCAGCAGGTCGGTGGTTGACCTTGCCAGACGATCCAGTCGGGTTACTGTCAGCACATCACCCGCTCGCAAATGATCCAGGACACGGCCTAGCTCTGGGCGGTCTCGTTTGGATCCACTGATCTTCTCTTCGAAAATGCGTTGGCACCCGGCCTGCGCTAGCGAACTTCGCTGTTGATCAAGATCCTGACCTTGCGTGGATACTCGGGCGTAACCGATTTGTTGGCCTGCCATGTCCTAGCCCTGTCGCATAACTTGTCGCAGGTAATCTATCACTTGCGACAGGATTATGCGACATCCTAACGGCAGAAGATCTTGGGCACGCGAGCGTGTCGCATAAGTTAGGGTTTGTGCGACAAAAGCTGTCGATCAATGTATAGCTCGGCCAGCTCGACAGCGGCCCTATGCGCCTCGACATCTGTGTTGTAAAAGCCAGGGGAAATAAAAGTCTCGCTCGCAACCAAGTCATTACTTGGGTGGACGTCAACGCGAAACGTCCATTGGCCTACGTTTGATCTTAAGCTCACTGAATACCCGACCCTGCGGTAGCTGCCTTCTTCCTTGATACCAACCATGCTCCAATGCCTCTTGATGATAGAAATGTTATGACATCAAAGTGGCATCATGGTGCGATTTCAGTCATCGAAACGCTGGTCGAGGTCGTTGCCGGAAAAGGTGAGTTCGCGAAACCTATCCAACCATTCATCGGTGAAAGCTGATGTTGGCAAGCCGAGATGGAACAAAGCGCACAGCATGCATGGCTTTACGCCATCACAGGCCGGTCGCAGGGATGTGAAGCTAACTCAGATGGTTAGTTGCACGAGGAGAAAGGTTGGTATGGCATTCACGTTTGGAACGGCTCGCGCTATCGTCGAAAGCTCCTTTATGCCGCTTTCTTGCCGTTGCTCGCATGAGTCGTCGAGCGCGAGAATACGCATCTATGATGCTGCCACAGGCGAGCCACACCTGGTTGTGGCGGGGATAAGCATTCATAGGTTGAACACCTCTCACGAGATCAGAAAACTCGTGGGTGAGCTTCGCTATGAACTAGAATTCTGCGCACTGCAATTGAATCGAATACCACGCCCTCTTCTTAAAAAAGGCCCTGTATCGCTACAGGGCCTTTGAAGGGCTGCGTCCATTTCTTTTTACCGCACCCTGCGGTATCTCACTTCATCCTTTGAAGCGATGCGAACTCCGTCGCGACAGCCCATATCGGGGGCATCGGCCCCCCGATATGGGCTAGCTCATTGTTAACCCGTGGGAGGGGGAGGCCAAGGCCTAACAACAAGCCCAATATATGAGCGCGACTGATGGCATAAGTTCATCAGTTAGACATGCTTTTACCATCATCCGATCAATGTAATGGGCATCGCTATTCTCGGACGGCTGCGGAAAATGCTTTTGAGACGGCCGCCCCGCTTTGCACGGCCCGGCCATACGGCTTAGGCAGCCATTTTTTCGCATTGCTCAGCACAGGCGAGGCAAGCTTCGGCACAGCGCTGGCAATGATCCGCACTGTGTTTCTTGCATTCTTCGCCACAGGCACGGCAGATCTGAGCACAAACTCGGCACAATTCAGCGGAATACTCGCTGCCACGGGCCATGAATGCTGCTGCCATACGGCAAATTTGAGCGCAATCCATGTCTAGCTGGATGCAGCGAGCCATCATCTTAACGTCGTCTTCTTTCAGGCAGGCTGACGAGCACATGTCGCAAATCACTGCGCAGTTACTACAGGCCTCGATACACGACTGGAAATCTTGGTTCATGATCTTCTCCTCTATGGGTTCGGATAGCCCGCCAACAGGACGATTACAAGGTACATCCTTGAGGCAGGCTATGCAGTCGACCCACGCCTTATCAGCAAGGTTTCTTATATTGACCAAGCTGACAGAATTGTAACGATCTAGGCGCAGGAAATTGCCATAGCTGGGACTACGTTGCGTCAGGCGTGAGGCGGGGTACGCCAGGAGGAATCGACCGAGGGTTGCACCGTCAGGGGCAGAGCTAGGCTAAAGCTGGGCGGGATTTACCATAAATCCCGTTAGGCGCACCCCAGAAACGACAAAACCGCCCGAAGGCGGTTTTGTATAAGCCCCCACTGACGTGAGGTAGGTGAAGCATCCACCCGCAGGGTGGTGAAGGTTTTGATCCTTTCGGATCTCGCTCAGCCGAAGCCTTTGCGCTTTTTCTAAGCTGCCCAAAGGGCAGTGAAGTGGTGAAGCTTTCTCGCGTTAGGTGAAACTGAAGTTTGAGCATTTCTGCGTTCATTTCTAATTTCTAAGCTGCCCGGAGGGCAGTGAAGTTCGCGAGAACAATTCCATCTTAAGAAGCTTACGCATGCCTGTCAATAGATGAGAATGAAAATTGTTTAGTATACTCAATATACTAGCCTCAGCAACACTCATGGCCCGTTCGCATGGATCGTAATTTCTGATTTGTGGCATTTTGCTATGCAGTTCCATACCCTTGCTTGCTGCACAAATTCTTAACCAAGGGATGATCATGAAAGGACTGAAAACTGGGCTCGCTTGCCTCCTATCCATTGCGCTGGTTGGCTGCGGAGAACCGGCCCCGACGCCTCCTGGTGTTCAGTATTCGGTGATCAAGGACGAAAGCACCCCTCGTAAGCGGGTTCTAGAAGTCGTACTTGCTGAACGGGTTGATCAGGCGACTCTGGAGCAGCTCGCAAGGGAGCTGAAGAAGTCCGCAAACTCGGAGCGGACGTTCATTGGCTGGCGTATCAAGGGCGAGGAGCAGGGTGCTTACTGGGCCAAAACTGACTTCATGCCGGAACTGAAAGTGACGCTGCTCGGCGCGTCTGCTGAAGAACACCAGCAGATGGTTTCGTCCGATGCCTCTGTTGATGGAGAGGTTTTCGGCACCTGGCTGAGCACCTGGGGTTTTGAGACGAAAATGGTCGGCTACCGCAAAGATGGTAAGACGTTTATCCAGTCAACGTTCGCCAAAGGCGGCGGCGTCTCGACGACTGAGTACGTAGAGCAGGAGCTGGATGGTCGGCGCGTCCTGGTCGATGCGGAGGGCTCTGATTTCGGAGAGTACATGTTCGTCAACGCGGACGGTGCGCTTGAATTCTGGAGCGAAAATGGGAACTTCTATACCGCGCCGAGGGCCAACTAGGCCGGCTAGAGCGTGATCGCTGCCTTCGGGACTTCACCCTGGATCATCTTGAATCACGCACTGTATTGCGCAATAATGATCATGCAGGGCGACTAACCGGATGAGATCGAGCGCCCTCTGGCCCGAAAGGGTGGTCGCGCAAGGCGACCCGAGGCGAAAGCCGAAGCGGTGTCCGGATCTGCTTTACCCGAATCGAAAAAGGCGCCCATGGCGCCTTTTTTCGTTTCTGCCTTACCGCTTTGTGGCCACTGGTTGGCGCAGGTAGGTTTTGCCGCAGAGGATTAGGAAGGCCATATCTCCCAGCAGTATGGGATCTGGCTCGCCTGGATCATCGTGATAGGCGCTTTCGACTACCAGGTTCAGATCCTGTTTTTGCCGCCCAGGCTGCACAGCTCGACTGATTTCGAAAAATACGTAATACGGCCCGGCTGGATCTTCGATTTTGATGCTGTAGGCCCAGTTGCGGCGCGCAGCCGTCTGGGTGACTTTGCACTTGGGATGATTCAGTCCCAGGATCAGTTCGGGTAATTGCTTCGATAAGCGATACCGGGTGCGACAGAAGGTGCGCGGACGCGGTGTGTCGGCATCCAGGATGGGTTCCCCTTCGGGGTGGCGTTCGGGCTTGTACCTTCTCGAAAAGCAGTGGTTCGAAAAGGTTACGTGCACTGTGAGCATCCGTTTCGCCAATTTGCTTTCAATATCAAAGCTAAACGGCTCCAGGTGCGACAGATCGAAGTGCTCTTCACCGATGACAATCGGGTGGAAATAGGGTTTGGTCACAGGCGTTCTATTCCTTGAATACACCCATTCTAACGGTACAGGCCGTTTTTCTGTTTCCTCGGCGAAGCGTAATGTCATACTCACATGAGTAGATGATCATTAGCAAAGACGTTGCGCAGCAGCGTCGCGCAGGGCATCGCCTAAAGATGCCGTCCAGGGTGCAGCCCTGGCGCCGGGGCTTGGGGCTGCGTAAGCCCCAAGGTTTGCTTGGGTTCGCGATATTTTTTCCCTTTCTGCTGTTTTGCTTGGGCGTTTTAACGGGCTCTATTCGCTTCGCTCACCGAGCCTGCGCTGCGCTTGTCTCGGCCCTTCGGGTGACGATCCCTAACGCAAAAGTCAGGGAGCCAAAGCCCGTTCGTCATGCTCTTTACGCTTGTCGGTCGCTCTGTTCCGCCGCCTGCTGAGCTTGCCATGCCCGCAATCCAGTCAAGACCAAGCCGCCGAGGGCGGTCGCTGCGCGAGTCTTGACCAGCTTGCTTGAGCATGACGCTCAGTGCAGGCAGCGAAACGACCGACCGACGAGCAAGCCGTCTGCGCGCCCATATCTCTCTTCAAGACATGATGCTGTCGCCGCTTCGCGTCTCCGCTAGAAGAGCGTCTGTTGGCAGCTCACTCCCTCTCTCAAAGCATGCCCGGTCGGGGCGATTTTTTTGCGAGCAAAAAAAATAACGAAAAGATAACGGGAGGGGTTGCATTGTTATCTAGATAACGTTACAATAACGTTATCATAACAGATAACGAATAACAAAGAGGTAACACCCCATGGCTCTAGTAACTTTTGAATCAGTCGCAGCAGCAGCCGAAGCCATCAGCAAAGATGGTGGCCGACCTTCGGTGCGTGCGGTCATCGCTCAGTTAGGCGGCGGCTCGCCGAATACGGTTTTGCCGATGCTGAACGAGTGGAAAGCTGGGCGTGTTGCCGTTCGCTCTGCTGACATCGAGCTCGATCCGCGCATCGGCCAGATCGTCGCCGAGCTGGTCACCAGGGCGAGTGAGCAGGCGGCCAAGAGCGCAGAAGAGCGCGCAGCTGATGTGCAGGCCGATGCCGAGACGGTGGCTGAAGCGGGTCGAGAAGCAGAGCTTCGGGCCGAAGGCCTTCAGGGGCAGCTAGATAAGGCGATTCAGACGATCACTCTCAAAGAGCGTGCCCTGGAAGATGCTCAGGCGGCAGCGGCTATCGAGGCCAAAAATGCCGAGGAAAAGGCTACTGCGCTGAAAAACCAGCTGGCAGAGGAGCGTTCCCGTGCGGATCAGGCGGTGCAGGCTGTGGCGAAGGCCGAAGTTCGCCTTGAGCTGATCCCTGGTCTGCAAGCTGAAGTCGAGCGGCTGAAGCCTTTCGAGCAAAAAACAGCGGTTTTGACTGCAAACCTGGACGCAGCCAACGCCACAGCAGGTGACTTGAAAGGACGTCTCGATGCTGCCCTGCTTGATGCCAAAGAGGCGCATGCCGAGCTGGAAAAAGTGCGGATCTCTGAGCAGTCGCTGCAAGCGAAGCTGGATGCGGCCTTGCGTGAAATCGAAAGCCTGAAGGCAAGCCTTGGCGAGACGAAGACTGAGCTCGCGACAGCGCGCCAGGAAGCAAAAGAGGCACGAGCTGAGACCAAAGAGGTGCGCGCAGCGCTGGCCCAGGCGCCTACTAAGGGAGAGTGATTTTCAATGAGTAAGTGAGTGTACTCATTTACTCATTAACTGCTAACCACTGCTCAAGCAGCGACGTCACGACATTGGTCATGTCCTGATCTTTGTTGGTGACGGTCTTTTTGAAACGGCTGTGCAGCTTCGCATCGATGTTGACGTTCAGCCGTTTTAGCGCGGGCTTCTCAGCGTGCTTCGGGCCGTCATTTTGCGCGGCCAGCTGGGCGACGTTCTCTTTTGGTTTTCCGATGCTGATCAGCGGTTTTTTTTCGGCTGGTTTACTCATACTCATTTACTCAACTTAATCAGGTTTTTAGCAAATTCCTGCATTTCTTCGCTCTTTTCAAAGCCGCCCTGGGCTAGCGAGGTTGCGTACGCCGTACGTTGACCGACAGGCTTCGGAATCAGTGGAAGCTCGTAGCCCTTGATCACGTCGAAAACTTCTCTGCTCAAGCGTGTATTGGGCTGCATGCGGTTGACCATCAGTGCTGCTTTCAGGCTCGGATGCGTGGCGCGGAAATCTTTCACCAGCTGCACCGAGTCAGCCACGGCCCAGATATCCAGCGGCGAAGGCGCGACCGGCAAGACCACTGCCTCGCAGTGCGGCAGCACAGCTGCTGATAGTCGCCCTGGGGTGTCGATGATCACGTAGCTATAGCCGCTCAGGTCATCGAGATCCCGAGCGTTTTCGCACACAGACACCGTGAGCTTTTCAGGTAGTGACGACGCCTGTTCGTACCAGGCCAGGATGCTGCCCTGTGGATCCATGTCGACCAGCAGGGTTTTGTGGCCCATGAAGGCCAGCGTGCAAGCTGAATGAATCGCTAGGCTGGTCTTACCGACACCGCCTTTCTGTTGTACGAACGCTATTCGGCGCATTTGATAATACTCATTTACTCATACTCATTTGAGTATAATAGCACGCTGCGCTGTCGCTGCAACAACAATTCCTCTTCCTGTCCAACCTTGCTTTTGATCTTTGCGGCCAGGGATTGGCCGCCCTCGCCTCGCGGCAAGCGAGCGAGAGCGTGCGCAGGGAAAGCGCAAAGCGAGCGCTCATTAGAAGGGAGAAGGGGAGGGCTCTAACAAGATCAGTCAGCTGCCTGATCTGGCTTTTCGGTTTGGAACGACCCTTCAAATGCCAAACGCATTTTGGAATTCATTCGGTTGATTGGGCTGTTTGGGTCAGAGCGCTCTATTTGTTTTGTGTTTCTATCAATAGCGGCAGTTAGATCAGTGATGGCTTTTAACAGTTTCGCGTCCATTTTTTATGGCCTCTTATTATTTGGTTAACAAGTACAGAATAACACTAATTTTTGGCTTTCCTGGCTCTTGGTTAGAGAAAAATCTATTTTGCTTTTATTTGTTGTCAATTGAAAAAGCCTGAACAACCTAATTATGATGATAACTATTGAGGCTGTTAGTGCGAAGCAACAAGGCTCCTCGAAAAATAGGCTTCGCCATTTTCCGGCCTTGTCAAGGGTTTCACCCTTGAATCCCACTGGGGTTCCCCCAGGCCCCTAAAAGCAAAAGCGTTTATTTGACAACAATAAGAAGATGCCTATGAAAGACACGATAGAAAGACCGACCGACACCGTTCAGATTAACGCGCTTGTGCTTCGCAAGCAGCGCGACATGCTGAACGCAAAGGCAAAAGCAGCAAACCTGACGGTTTCGAAGTTCTTGCAAAAGCTTATCGAAGACGCAACCGTCATATCGAAACCTGATCTGTCTGCTGACATTCAAAAAGCAAACGCCTGGCTTGGCCGCATTAACGGCAACATCAACATGCTGTCGAGATGGGCGAATTTGTATCGCGAGAATGCTTTTGCTGACCTCATTTTGTATCGCCTGGCGGCAATCCAAAATGAGGTGTCTGAAGTCGCAACGTTTACCACTGATCTACGAACCCAGGGCTACGGAAAACGCCGCAAGCCCAGGTCACCAAAGAAGTCGAAGGTGACCCCATGATTCATGGTCTCTCGAAGCATACAGCTGTCGCTGTAGCGGCTATCGACTACTTCCTGGCAGATGAGTACCTGGACAAGGATTGCGGTGAATGGAAGGTGCGAGAGCCCGCTCCTGAGCTGCTAGAAGGTGACCCGATACAGATGCGTGCGCTGTGCGACAGCTTGTCGTTCAAAAACCGCTATACGTCAGGCGTGCTCAGCTTTACGAAAGACGAAACGGACAAAATCAACAGCACCCCAGGCATGAAAGAAGCCCTGATCGAGGAGCTGCGCTCGTTCGCTTATGCGGGCTTTAAAAACGATGATTCCAAGGCGCTGCTGGTCGTCCAGCATTCGCACCTGGATCGGCTTGAGCTGCATTACATGATCCCCCGCGTGAGCTTGGAATCGGGTCTCTACTTCAACCCCTTTCCGCCTAATTACGATGGCAAGCGCGGCCCCGGCAACAACCAGGCGTACCTCAATCAGAACGACGCTTTCGTTGACCATATCTGTGAAAAGTACGGGCTTCAAAACCCCCGAGATCCAAGCATTTCGCGGGAGCTGAAAGAGCCTGTTTTCGATACTGAAAAAGACAACAAAACGATCCGCCGCCAGGTCGTCGAAGCCATCGACCGCCAGATCGATGCAGGTGCGATAAATAGCCGCGAGGACATGACTAAGTTTTTAGAAAGTCATGGCGCAACCATTACGCGCAAAGGTGAGGACTATTTTTCTTTCAAATTCCCAGAAATGAGCAAGGCTATTCGTCTTGAAGGTGAGCTGTATGGAAAACAATCTTTTGCGGAGATTGGAAAACGTTACGAAGAACGCCGAGAAGCGTTCGAAGCTTCAAGAGGCAGCGCTGGATCCAGATACGATGCAGCAATTGCTGAGCGCGCATCGGAAGTTGAAGGGCGACATGGTAAGCGCACGGAAGAAGCTGAGCGAGCAAAGAACATTGATCCACGAGCAGAGCGAGAGCTTACAGAAACAGCGGAAGCTCTTAAAGACGAGCTGGGCAGTATCGACAGTACTATCAATAATCTTGCTGCTGATTGCATTCGTGAAAATCCTGGGCTGATGAAAGCGGGGGCTCTTTCTGCTGGCGGTGGAGGAAGTTCAGCAGCGCTTGGCGGTGGCGGTGGCGGTGGCGGTGGAGTATCTACGGATGCAGTTTCAGATACTTCAGTTGGTAAAACCGGCAATGCGATTCTTGATGAACTCATCCAGGCGTTCCATTCGTGGAAAAAAGCCCAGGCGAAGAAAGCGGCAGCAGCCGTCTCAATGCCCTTTCCAGAAAAGAAGAAGAGTTCAGCGGTAAAAAATGGAATAAAGAACTTCGTTAGTGCCTTTACTAATAAGCTGGCATTTAAAGTATCTGTGGTCACAGGGTATAACTTTGTCGAGCCTGAGCGCGGCAAATTGCAGCTCGACGACATGAGGTTGTATCGCAAGGCCTTGAACGAGCAGTTAATTGAGGCGAGGCACGATCTTAAAGAGCTTGAGCGTCTGCATAAGGCTGAACGTCAGGTCGAGGAAACGCGGTCACCGCTCGCCATGGTTGAGAAGCTAAAGGCAGAGAATCCGGGGCTTACGTTCAAATCGGAGGTGCTGAGAAATGCGGCTGAGCGATGGAAGGAAGAGCAGAAAGAGCGTGGGCCCAAGCGACGCGAGGAAGATGAATACGGGCTCTAACAATCTTCTGGAGTGAGCCGATATTTTTGATATGATGTCCAAATCCGTTTGCTGTAGCCAGAAGAATCAAAAAAGCAGCAGACAGAAAAAAGCCCGCAGGGCGCGGGCTTTAATCTGGGATCGAAGTTTATAGTTTGGCGACCGTAACTTCGACCCCTCTCGGTAAATACAGGGTCATTTTATGCACTACATCCGCAGAAAATCAAGCATTTCAGGTCGCCACCTTCGCTCATCAAGAGCTAGGTGGTGGCCATGTCAGCACTAATTCTTCAACCTACAGACGTCCAGCTGGAGCTTTTTGACGCCACGTCAGAAGCCGAGCTCTATCACCCTGTCTCGCCACGCCACGGCTTTTTCTCGTTGCTGTGGAAGGACGGCGTTCAGAAACGTCAGCGCAGCTACCCACTCAGTGAAATGCCTACGGTTCTTGGCCTGGTCGACTACAGCCGAGACACTTGGATATCACAAGCTGAGTTCGTCGTGCCTAATCGACGTGTGGTCAATCTAGCTCGCGTCGGTCTGTTGTTCGTTGATCTCGACACTTACAAATCTGAGCTAATGGCCCATCGGTCGACCGACGAGCAGATCCGTACGCTACATTTTTGGTGCGCTGATCATGGCATCCCGTTGCCCTCTCTGGTGGTTTTCAGCGGTCGAGGCCTTCAGGCCAAGTGGCTTTTGAGTGGGGCGTTACCGCGTGCCGCCTTACCCCGCTGGAATGCGTGCCAGAAGGCCCTGGTTGAGGCGCTGGAACCTTTGGGGGCTGACAGGCAAGCTCGGGATGCATCGCGCGTCCTGCGCCTTGTTAAGTCGGTACACAGCGTTTCTGGTGAGCGAGTGCATGTAGTCGATGTTCAGGGCTCGATGAGCAGCCCCGTGTCTTACGACTTCGAGCAACTGGCCGAGCAGCTGCTGCCGTTCACCCGGTCTGAGCTTCAGCTGCTGCGTACTGACCGCGCTGTTCAGAAGGCGGCTCGCGAAACCAGGCTCAAATTGGCCGCAGATAACCCCAAGGCTGACAAGTTCAAGGGCTATAACGGTAGATCACTGGCCTGGGCCAGACTTGAGGATCTGCGCACTCTGGGCCAGCTGCGCGGTGGCTGGAGCGTGGGTGAGAACTCGATGCGCACCACAGCACTGCACTGGCAGATGAATTTCTTGTGTCTGTCGGGTGCGGTTCACCCTGCGATCTTTCATCACGAGGCCCATGAGCTTTCCAAGCAGCTCGATCCGTCCTGGAAGTTTGCTGCCGACGAGTTGGGCACGCTGCGCAACAAGGCCAAGGCCTATGCGGAAGGACAGTCCATCGAGTTCGGCGGTCGCAAATGGCCGACGCTTTACACGCCGAAGAACCAAACGCTGATCGACATTTTCGACATCACAGATGAGGAGCAACGGCAGCTCCGAACGATCATCACCCCTGACCTGGCGCGCGAGCGAAACACTGAGCGGGAACGTGCCAAGCGTCGAGCCGCTGGTGTTAAAGATCGTTCTGAGTATGACCAGGAACGCAAGCAGAAAGCAGCAGACAGGGCCTCAGAAATCCGTGCGCTCAAAGGGAAGGGGCTTAGCGCATCTGCGATAGCTAAGCAGCTTGGGGTCACATCCAGGACGGTGTTCAATGCGCTCAAGGACTAATGCCTGCACGTGCTTCTGTACGTTTGTCCAGTGTGAAATGGTGTGTGGCTACTACTAGGGTGGCTTTAGCCTGCCCCCAGCGTAGCTGCTTTGCTTTTACCAAAAGAGAACAGCGAGCCCTTCTAAACCAGATCCCCTTTGCAAGGCCATATCACTCACACTGGACATCTAGCCAGTGTGAAATGGTGTGTGGCTACTACTAGGGTGGCTTTAGCCTGCCCCCAGCGTAGCTGCTTTGC
>JGI2924J29684_1076996_pt1 | contig 12822 bp, 9 predicted proteins | sample BenlonsequencITS_FD_29684 | JGI IMG/M metagenome (IMG submission 29684)
CGCCGGGAAGGACGCAACCCAGATGCACCTATAGTTCTTACCGGCTCCCATATTGACTCTGTCTGCGACGGAGGAATTTACGATGGAGCTCTGGGCTTGCTCGGCGCTATTGAAGTTTTGCAGACACTGAACGAACAACACATTGAGACAGAGCATCCCGTCGAGGTTTATGCATTCAATGACGAAGAAGGTTCTCGTTTCAGTTTTAGCATGTTTGGAAGCAGGGGTGTCATCGGCAACCTAAGAAACAAAGATCTTGAGATGAAGGACAAAAATGGAATTACCGTTGCCGAAGCAATGAAGGCGCAAGGGTATGATCCTGACAAAATCAGCGAAGCAGACCGCTCTCAAGATTCCATCAAAGCATTCATTGAGCTTCACATTGAACAAGGAAAAGTCTTGGAGTCCAAGAACCTTTCGATTGGCATCGTCAGCGGCATTGTCAACGAACTTTGGCTAAAGTGTTCCGTCCTAGGTGAAGCAGGCCATGCAGGAGCTACACCCATGACCTTACGTCATGATGCTTTAGTTGCTGCTGCGGAGATGATTCAAATTGTTGAACGAGAAGCAAAATCCACAGGAACTACGGTAGCTACCGTAGGACGGCTCAATGTACAGCCGGGAGGTATCAACATTATTCCCGGAACCGTTGAATTCACCTTGGACCTCAGGGACACTTCCCAAGAGGTCAGCGATAATGTGGAAATGCGGATTTTTAAGGAGTTTGATAGAATCTGTAACGAAAGAGGTGTTAGTCTTAAAACTGAAATTCTGCAAAGAATTCCGCCTGCACCTTGTGCAGAAGAGTTTCAGGCTGCGGCCGAAAAGGCCTGTGAGACATCAGGACTCCCTTATTTTTCCCTACCCAGCGGAGCAGGTCATGACGCCATGCAGATGGTAAACATCTGCCCTATCGGTATGATTTTTGTACGTTCCAAAGACGGGATAAGTCACAATCCTGCGGAATGGAGCAGTTCGGATGATTGTGCAAAGGGAGTTAAGGTTCTGTACTATACCCTTCTGGATTTAGCAGTTAAAGTTAACTAAAAACATATAAATATTCCTCTTTTAGGGGAGTGGTCAAAACTTATGTTGACCACTCCCTTTATTTAGCCATCTGCCGTCATAATTATTCTTTTTAGTCATCAAAATCGATCTTACCAAGCAGTATGTTTGATTAAGGATCACTGAAATGGGTTGAAGTGATCCATATGGTTAAAATCATCTGAATTGTGTAATTAGGCAAAAACTAAAAGTGCCCCCATTATGCAAAAGATTTTAATAACCTTTCTTCATAACAGGAGCATATTAGTATAGTAGTCTGCTAAATTGTCAATTAAAGTTCGACATCCCTGTTGCAATCCTTGGAATAGATGTAGGTAAAGTTCGTCCTGCCCACACCATAGGCAGCTTGAGCCACATAAGGACCGAACCACATGAAATCATCTTTTTTAATCATAGACCAGTTGTCATCAAGAAGATAACAGCCTTCGCCTTCTAAAATATAGGCACCATGTTCCTGAACATGGGTCTCCACAAAAGGATGACATCCTCCGGGGGCAAAAGAGAGAATATGCATGTTCATGTCAAAATTGCGATCAACAGGAAGCAAATCTTTGATAAAGACGTTTTCCATCTCATCATAGATTTTGTATTCGATGTCATTGACATTTCCATAAAAGATATAAGGCCTCATGCCTTCACAAGGAATGTAGACTTGTTTATACAGAAGAACTTTCATGGGCTTTTCGGACGTATTCTTGAATTCCAGGCCTACTCCTGCCGGCGCATAAATATAGGCGCCATCCACTGCCTTATATTCTTGGCCGTCAACAGTATATCTACCTTCCCCTTCAAGGCAATAAATAAACGTTTCGATATTAGTCTGATTGCCGAATACCTTCGTTGTTCCGCCATTCTTTTCAGCCGTAATAACATATTGAACAAAACTAGCCCCCATTTTAGGTGAAGCGACAATACTGACTCGACAGCCTTCAATCCCCGGGATGACATTATTAACGAGTCCGTCGGGAGGAATCACGGCATATTTACCGTGTTTAACAACTGATCTTGTTGTTAGAATGTCTTTTGGGTAACCCATTTGCGACCACCCTTCCTTTCCTTATCCTCTATTTTTCTTTCTGTTTGCTATATAAAATCACAGCAATATACTCTAAATCGCAGTCCCCAATATTCTCAATGGAATGATAATCTCCGTCATTGCATTTCGTCATATCTCCAGGTCCTAGAATTTGTTCATTTCCGTTATCATTGACGAGGGCTTTCCCTTTCAGAATGTAATATGTTTCAAAATCCCCCACATGTTGATGTTTGCCGATTGATCCCCCTACGGGAATAATACTTACTCCAAAGAGCCTGCCTGTTCGATGGTTATCTTTATTCTCAAGAATATTGATGATTTTTATGGTGCCTTTTCCGCCTTTTAGGTTAGGGCTGTATTCAACCCCCAATTCTTCAGCTTTTTTAATCATAAACAATCCTCCGTTTTAATAAAGAGGTCGCCTGGTCGACCTCTTTATTTGCAATTTTATTCTAACTCATGTATTGTAATAATGCAATCTTTAATTTTGGCTTGAAGCTTTGCTATAATTATTTACAGAGACACTCGGCCAGTCCACTGATAGTACAAGAAAGGCTTGATAAAACAAATGGATAATCTCAACCCTATACATATTCCTGAAAATATGTTGCTGCTGAGAAGAAGGCTCATGCTTTCTCAAACTGAATTCATCCAAAAGTATTTTATGAACCAAGATGATAATAGGCCTCATCTCAGCATATCAAAACTGTCATCACTTGAAAAAAGATCGAGTAAGGACAGTGAATATTACACATCATTACTTGCACAAACCTTTGCTGTGGATCCAAAGTTATTTCAGCTCCCTCCAGATGATTTTGCCAAAAATATTGATGTTTTTCTCAACCCTCAACACTCAGTTCAGGAAAAGGCCTTATCCTACCTCACTCCAATTATTAGAAAACCAAGCCAAGTTGAAACTCTTGCTAATGCCATCAGCAACTTTTTGGAAGATCAAATCCTGGCAGGAGCTTTAAAACCTGGCGATAAGCTTCCCTCAGACCGCAATCTTGCAATCCAATTTAATGTCGGGCGAACTTCCATTCGCGAGGCCTTAAAAGTTTTAAACGTACTTGGACTCATCAATATTCTGCCCGGGCAAGGCACTTTTATTGCCTCAGATAGCTCGGATTTTTTTATGACTCCGCTATCTTGGACATTCTTCTTAGGCGATAAGAATATGGAGCATGTCATCTCAGTACGCAATGTTCTGGAAATTGAATCAGCTCGTCTGGCAGCTATTAATGCAACCCGGGAGGATTTACATGCTCTTAAGAAAATTTATCAAGAATCCAAAACCGCCTATGAAGAAAGCAATTTCCAGCACTTTCTTAATTTAGATCTTGATTTTCATCTTTCAATTGCGCAATGTTCTCATAATCCTATACTTTGTAATTTGCTTCAAACTTCGCGCAAACTCATCAAACATATAAGTAAAAGCGGGATGTTGAACTTAGATAATTTAAATGCCGTCTTTAAGGAACATAGCCTCATTTATGAAAACATCGCCAAGCATAATAATGAAGAAGCTGTTTTAGCGATGAACAACCATTTGGAAAACGCTAAAATAAGATATCGGGTCATTCACAACTGATGTTTTCATCTTATCATCGGGACGGACCAAGCCTTTCGAAACATCCCAGAAGAAAGGTCACAAAACAGTTGTCTGCACCGGAGCCATATAGTCCGGCAGTTCGCAGGCCTTTGAGGAACAGTCCAAGTTTTCGCACCAGAAGATATCTCCGCTTCATACTATGATTCTTACATACTCGGTAACCCTTAAAATAAATGATTATATTTGATTTCTTCAGGTATTAACTATTCCATTATATACTAATGTTATATACTATTGGCATATGCGATATACTAACCAATAACCTATATTAAGAAGGAGAGGTGTCATTTATATGCCTAATCCAAATATCAACCTAACCAATTTTGATTTCCGAGGGCCTAGTCCATTATCACTGTTCTTAGCATTTATCGTTCTGCTTATCGGCGGCTTAATTTGGCTTATAACGGGCTGGATCGGATGGATAGTCATTGGAGCTTTCGTTGCAATTTTAGTTGGTTATGGCGTAAAAGTTGCCAACCAGTGGGAAAAAGCTGTCATTCTTCGTCTCGGTAAATTTAGCCACCTTGCAGGACCAGGTTTATTTTTTGTCATCCCTATAATAGACTCAGTGAGTAACTGGATTGACCACCGTACAATCACTACAACGTTTAAGGCCGAACAAACCTTAACCAAAGATACAGTACCCGTTGACGTTGATGCTGTATTGTTTTGGACAGTTGTAGATGCTAAAAAAGCATCTCTGGAAGTGGCTCAATATAGGGATGCAGTTTTCTGGGCGGCACAAACGGCTTTAAGGGATGTTATAGGCCGTACTAACTTGGCAGAGATGCTTTCAGACAGGGAAAGAATTGATCGAGAACTCAAAGAGGTAATTGATAAGCGTACCGAACCATGGGGTGTTAATGTTAACGCAGTTGAAATTCGAGATGTCGTTTTGCCCTCAGGATTACAAGATGCGATGAGCCGGGAAGCTCAGGCTGAACGCGAACGCCGGGCAAGAATCATCCTGGGAACCGCTGAAACAGAAATTGCCGCTAAATTTGCAGAAGCCGCCAAATCTTATGAAAATAATCCCGTTGCCTTGCATCTACGGGCAATGAACATTTTGTACGAAGGAATCAAGGAAAAAGGTGCTATGGTAATCGTACCTTCTTCCATTGTAGAAACGATGGGCCTTGGGGCAGTAACCGGTTTAACAAGCCTGGCTTCAACTGTCAAACCTCCTAATGAGTGAAAGAAATGTTTAACACGCTCTAACTTTAGAACAAGCAGAATACGACGAAAGGGCATATCAGGAATACTCCGCCACCCGTACATAAACAATTAGTACTTAAAAAAGTTAGAACATAGTTAAACACTGAACATTCCCTATAAAAAGATATCCTATACTCGATATTATCCGGGTATAGGATGTTTTTCTATCTATATTAAGGGGCATGAACGTTCTAGATTTTACACTACTCGTTTTACTGATAATCCCTGCTATTTTTGAAGTAACTTGTTGGTAGTCTTACGATGACTGAAAGACCAACCTTAGAGGTTGGTCTTTTAATGTCCTGCCTAACTATGTTATGATCTAAGACATTGAGAATTTTATATAAACTAAGGGGATTAAGAATGGACAAAAATGATCTGGACAAACTCAGAAAAGAATTTAGGGCAGGCAATGACGGTCTTAAATTAAAGGAAATTTGCAGCGTTTACATCAAAAAAGACAACGCACAAATTCTTGGGGTAGAGACTGAATACTTCGAGCAAATGGACCAATTAAAACAGGAATTTTACCTGAAAGGATTTAAAAAGCTCATTACGGGTCAACTGGACAGTAAAATTTTTGAACTAAGTTTTGCGGATAACAAACTCGGTGAAAATCCCGAGCAGAAGATCCTATTTGAAGCCTTGCATTCGGATTTTAAAGAAGAAATTAGGCACATCGTGAAAAAAATCTTAGACCACAGTGAGTCCTACGAATCGGATTATATGATTTCATTTACCCGTGGCGAATTTTGGATTCCTGCAAAAAATGAAGTGGGCCCGGACGATGAAGCGAAAAACGATGTGGTGAATGTCTTTGAATTTATGATGGGTACAGTCAACCTGGTGACCAGCCCTAAACGAGCTTTAATGTTCGATTTTGAGGAGAAGAACTTTAGAGTCGATATCCCGATGAATGTCTATATCAATGCCGCATCGCCTGAAGAGGGGTTTGTTTTTCCTTCTCTCAGTGATGGATACGCGGATAGCAATAAGGTTATTTATTATACGAAGAAAGATAATCAACCCAGTGAAAGCTTTATTCACCACGTGCTGAATTGTGAAGTTGTCCCAACAGCTCAGGATGACAAAGAACGATTTTTAACAATTATCAAGGATGTTGCAGGAGATCAGGTTGAACCCGAAGTAATTGCCAATGTTTATGAACAGATTAATGAATGCATCACTGATGCCAGTGAAAACGGTGAAATTCCTACTCTTGGCGTCAAAGCAATTGAACAAATACTTGTTAAAAGCGGAATTGAAGATACACATAGATTAGAAAGTTCATTTCTGCAGAATACCGAAAAGACAAATTATGAATTTAAGGCAACCAACCTGCTGCCAAGCAGTAAAGTGATTGAAATAAAAAGCAGTGTCGCACAAATTAAGATTCGCCATGAGGAGCTAAAGCGCATCAAGCAAGTCAAGAAGAATGGGCGACAGTACTTACTCATTGAAATTGATGACCCTGCAATTCTGGAAGGCTTTGAATTAAGTACGGAAGAATTTTAAAACATTCCATTCTCGTTAGAAAGAAGTTTCTCCAATGATAAAAAGCATTGCTGATGCTATAACATAACGGATATACGACGTCAGGAATAATTTCTGTCATTTGACGTGGGTATTTATCAGACACAAACACCCTACGATTGAGTTTATCATAGGGTGTTTGTACTTATTTTCTATTTACGGGTTAATTTAATATGGTTTTCGCCTCAACGGACACCCTCTAAAGAGTGTCCGTTGATTCTCTTTAATAATACATAAAAAACGCCATACCATCAGTGTTTTGCACAGAATCGTTTGTTATGCTTCGCACGTGCAACACTTGTCCTCCGAAGGAACGGGCCTGATTATCGACGACATACGCATAATCCTCCCTTCCGGGATTAACCCAGCCCATGAACATATAGGTATGAGTCATCCCTTGAGTAAAGACAATATCTCCCGGCCTTAAATTCCCGATGTTTGTATCCTTTTTGAATTTTAATTGTGATAATAGATTGCTGAATTGGATGGTATTTGCCATTGAATTGCTTATATTAAAGCCTATTCTTCTCAAGGCTTCAGATTGGAAATAAACGCAGTTATTGCTGGTTATCCCGCCATGGAGTGCCACCGCTCTGTTGTAAACAGACACCTCATTATCTTGACTGAGCATGTAGTTATATAATTTATTTTCTACCGAGGAATGAAAACTACTATAGGGATAACTATATTTATACGTGTTAATATTGAACCAATAGTTTTCATTGGGTAAGGCATAAACAGGTAATCCTTCAAAATTCAATCTGGGGTCAACCGCCGTGATATTAAATAAAGGCGATTCGGCTTGGCCGTTCAACAGATTGGCAACGTTGCTTACGACCTCACTCGGTACCACAACCGGACCACCGAGAGCTGTAATCGTTGGGGCTATACCACTTTTATGCAGCTGTGATAAATACGCAGCAATACGATCAGGCACTAATGGTGTAGTTGGGTCGATCAGCAAAATCGGGTCACCATTTTGGCTTGCTAATACAGTACCAGACAAAGCATCCGGGTAATTTAGGCCTGATGCAATATAGATATTCTTTGGGCTGGCAGCCAATTGGCTATACTCCAGAGAGGCCGTATCAAATCTTGTTTGGCCTGCAAATCGTGTAATTGTACTGGTTTTAGGCAATAGCGATCTGATTTCAGCTTCAACTTCACTGGATACAACTGCAATACCTCCAGAAATATAAACCTGGGTTGGCTGTTTGTTTTTGAGGTAATCCTGTACTCCTTTTGATAAAGCAGACGTTTGCGTCAAGAGAATAGGAGAATTAGTATAACTTGCAAAACTGGCAACGCCTAAGGCATCGGGAAAATTTTCGCCATTGGCAATATAAACTGCACTGCTTGTTGTGTTTAATTCATTGACGGCCAGAAGGTTGGTGTCATACCTATCGTTACCGCCAAGTCGTTTCACACTATAACCTTTGCTCGTTAAATTCGTGTCAAAATCAGGACCGATAACAGCTTGTCCACCGATGATGTATACCGTACCGTTTGCTTGTAAATGAGCACTAATATAATCCAAAGCTTCGGTTGACGTTTGAGTATGAGTATTGACTAATAAGATTGGAGCATTTAAGTTATGAGCCAAGACACTGGCTGATAGTGCATCAGAGAAACCGTTTCCTGAAGCTAAAACAACATTACTAACAGTTTGATTAGAAAACTGGTTGGCAATAGAAGTGGAAGTTTCGTATTGATTTGTACCATAGAGGCGAGGATTGATACTGACATCGGCCAGAGATGGAGCTGCTTGGGTTGAAATCAAGAGCGTCACTAACATAGGTACAATGGTTAAACGAATCAATTTAAAATGCTTCATCTCCGCCTCCTCCTAAGTTATATATTTTTTTGCCCACTTTTACACAAGTGGAGTTTTAGTGTATCACATACTGCAATAACTTTTAACCGCAAAATCTTTCCATATTTGGACACCAAAAAAGATTGGTCCCAATTTTCGTTATTGAAAATCGAGACCTATTTCAAGTTTAGAAAAGTCCTTTGGTTGTGTTAGCTAAGTTTTAAAAGTCTCACCTTATCAGCAAATGCTAAATATTATTGTAAATTTTGTTCCTTTTGCATTTGAATGAAGTTTTATGATTGCGTTATGTTTTTTTACAATGTTATAACATACTGCTAACCCTAGGCCAGTCCCATTCTCTTTAGTTGTAAAGAATGGAGTCCCTATTTTATCTAGAACTTCAGGTTCAATTCCTATACCTTCATCTTGAATTTCTAACATAACGTTATTAGCCTGCTGATAAGTGCTAATAGTTAAATTGCCGCCGTTTGGCATAGCTTCACATCCGTTTTTGGTAATGTTTAGAATGATCTGGCATAATTCCTTTTCGTCTAAAAGAATTTTAGGTATATCCTGTAAATCCATCCTTAAATTCTGTTCAAAAGATAGATTCGCCTCAATTAATGGCGATAATTTCAAAATAATTTCGTTCAATGACTTTTTCTGCAATACAATAACTTTGTCTTTTGCTAATGAAAGGAATTGTTCAATTATTCCATTGGCTCTATCGAGCTCCGAGATCATTAACTCAAAATAATTATATTCTTTTTTATGATGTTCTTTGTTGCCAAGTAATTGTAAGAAACCACGAACCGTAGTCATTGGATTTCTTATTTCGTGTGCCATACCTCCTGCCATTTGTCCAATAAGATTGAATTGCTGAAGTCGATTGACTTCCTTTTGTTTCTGAATTAAATCATTTGATCTTGCTTCAACCATCTCTTCTAGTTTTAATTTATACAATATATCTCTTTGCATCAGTTTCGAAATAGTTGTTGCCATAAAACCTGAGAGTATTGCAATTAAAGTTGAATTAAGTATATGTCCCTGCCTTATTTCCGGGTCATTTTGTGTTATTAATATTAAAATTAGTAATACGGCATACGTTTGGCTATATAAAAAAATTATAAACTTAGGATTCATATAAAGATAACTAGCGATAAAGAAACAACTTAGGACATAAAGGGTAATTTCTCCATGTATTTCTTGGTCTATACTTCCAGAAACATAAGCGCAAAAATTCACAATAAAAATTATAAACGAGTAACTATAAATATTATAAAAAACTTCTTTATCTTTATTTCTTATTGTTTTATATACAAGGAAATAGAATAAAACTCCTACCAATAGGATAATATGGGATTGAAATAAAGCAATATATGCACGTTTATATACCCATTTACCAAATATCTTATTTAAATAATCTGTTAAAAAAAGCAAAACCGAAAGTGTTATTAGTATTAATGAAATATTTCGTACTCTTTCGGCATTTTGGACGCTAAGTTTTTTCATTATTTGCCTTTTTCGTTTCTCTAAAAAATCGTTTATCATTTCATGAGCTATTTCCATTATCTTATGCCCAAATCCCTTCTGGTGATATTGCCCAGCGAAGAAACTATGTAAAATCGCTAATTTTATATTTACTTAATGATATCAATATACTTTTAAAAAATAGAAGCTGCTTTTTTTCGCAGCGTTTAGTATTTTCTATGTATTTAACAATGTTAGTTGAAAAAGCGAGAATTTTTTAATTTTGTCAACCCTTCCAGGATTCTTTCTCAAATTGACATAGCCACTATAATTTACACATTAACATAAATATGTAGAAAAACTAATCTAAATGTGTCGAATCAGTAAATAGTTTTTGTAATAAATAATAATTTTTGGCGGAAAATTCTCGATATATCTGAATTGGCCTCTATTTACTAATAATAACAAGCTCTCCGCCAGTTCGGACCTCTCAGAAACTCTACTTTCAATAGCCAACATCTTATTCCACAGATTAGAAAATAGATTTATAGTTATCCTGAGCATCATGGTTACACCCAGAGTTAAATTAACATCGAAAAAATTGTCATAACGTATGATGATAGCAAATTTGATTCGGTGGCCTGGCTGTCATCAGTTATACCGGAAGGCCCATAGTTTTGCGTCCTTGACTTTCGTCCAAGCTTGCTATTATTGTTACTGTTATTAATTTAGGCCGATCGTTCTATTCTGTTAGTTCTTTCGCCCTAATGTATATTATAATAGTCCAGTTAAAAGTTCTTAGCTAGTAGCAAAAGTCACAAATTTATCGTGCCATTCGCACATAAAAGGTGATATTGGCACTGTTATATTATACACTCGGGCACACGATAAAAGTCATAAAAAAAGAGGCTTCTCAAAAGTTCAGTGAACTCATGGGAAACCTCTAATATTTTGAATCTGGATTCCAACTAGTTTTGAGTTGAGAAGTTATCTAAAGTTAATATTCCTCCCTAACCCCAAATTCTGCAGATTCTACCCATTCTTCGGCACGACTTATATGTGAAATCAGTTGATCAATAATTGAGTAATGCCCTTCCTCTTCCTTTATCAAATACTCAAACAATGATTTCGATTCATCATCTGTTGCTTTGGCTAAATAATCTTGATAAAGATTGATACTATCTTTTTCATTCTTTAATGCTGTCCGATAAACTTCTAGTTGATTAACAATTTGTTTGTTGAGATCAAAGTTATCAAAGACGTTTTTAGCTTTCGACAGTAACTCGCTATCGTTTAACTTATAGGGAAGCTTGTGTTCTTTATTCTGCAGAATCTGGGCATGCATTTTTTCATCTTTAGCTAACATAAGAAATACTATGTCCAACCCATTTTCATGATTGATTTTAGCTTGTTCAGTGTAAAAGGTCTCTCCATCGAGTTCCATTTTGATGGCAAATGTCAAAATATCCATATAGCTCCGCCTCTTTCTCCTTAAATTAAAAATATTCTAGTTGATTTGCCTTATGTCCATTGAATCCGCACTGCTACCGCAGTGGCCGTTTCAAATCTTATTTTTTGAATTATAACAAAGAAAAATTACATTATTATGACATTCTTCTTATATTTATGATTTGTCATTTTAACAGAAAGAGTCCTCTCGCAAGTTCAGTGAACTCATGAGAGGACTCCGTAAGAACACTTAATAATGGCAACTAAATGGTAAAAGCTCTGATCTCTTCAAGTCTGTAATCCTTGCTACGCAAGAGTCTCAGGCCTTTTTACATCATGCCGCCATATCCCAATAGGTAGGAACATCTTTCATTGGGTAGTAAGAAGTGGATTAAATCGAGGAAATTCAAGACTTTTTCTATTTTGAGTTTTATTGGATTGCGTTACCAAAATGTTACCACACTTTGGTTTAATGTGATTCGATGAGTAATCTTCCACCAATAAGGCTAAGCAATAATACCGCACGTCATTTCTTAAGATCATCTCAGTCTCTGCGAAAAAGGCCGCGATCATCCTTAAAATAGGACCCTAAGATCTAATGAGATAACCTTGTATTAATGTCAAAACGCTGGAATAACTTGTCTTTTAACATAGATTTAAAGAGTACTTCATGATCAAGTAATATTAAGAGCTTAAAATACATGTAAATCACTAATACACAAACTTACGAAGGGTGAAATATGTAACAAGGGGTGTGTGCAGATGAACCTCATTAGAAATTGGACAATAAGATCTAAGATTCTATCTATAATTATTCTGACTGGTTTATTTATGATAGGATCGAATATATTGATTTACATAATAATGTTAAAGCAAATATCGAATTGACACAACATATGGGCTGCGCCCCTGAGTTTTCCGCTTTAGATTCTCCCACAAGGGAAAGAAAAAGGGAACTCTATTGTTTCCCTTTCCCCTGTGGCAGAATCCAATTAAGGCGCTCCGGTTGCTCTCCAGCAGAGCCGTTCCCTCCAAAATTGGCAAGAGCCATTTATATTCTAACCAAATTGTTAAACGTAGAGTCTTGTTATTTAGTAAAGCAGGCAACTCTAATACCTACTCAGTTCACACACAACTGTTTCTTCCTTTATACCATGACCTCATTAACTTATTACGTATGTATGACAGCTTAGCCGCTTAATCTAATTTAGGCCAATTCATCCAACCACTGATAATATTCAATTTCCAACTCCCCTACGGTAAACTTATTTCTTGCATCCATTAATTCAGGGTTAGTTTCGCATTTATCAGCATCGCGAAGTAGTACTATTCTGATCGGTGCATCCATCAGTCTTTCCCCCCCAGATGACTCAACAGTATTTCTTAATAATTTTTTCTATACGACTTACACTTAAATGACGGAATAGCCAAGAATTGAATTTGCTTGAAAAAGTAAGCCGAAAGAACCTTTATCAAAAATCAAAAAGCCTCGCTATTACTTCTACGCAGAATTGAGCCATATTATTCTCCTAATTCGAAAAAGACTGCCATAAGGCAGTCTTTCGCTTGTTACCTGGCGATGACCTAATTTCCCAGGGGCTATGCCCCAAGTATGCTCGGCCCTGGAGG
>JGI2924J29684_1076995_pt1 | contig 12810 bp, 11 predicted proteins | sample BenlonsequencITS_FD_29684 | JGI IMG/M metagenome (IMG submission 29684)
CCTTGCTGAGCCGCTATGCCAACACTGACTTCTGGAGGCTGATCTGATGTATCAGGCTTTCGAGAAATTGCATGCCTGCCAGTATGCGATCATCCGCTTCCTGCCATTTGGCGAGACGGGTGAATTTGCGAATGTGGGTGTGCTGCTGGCATGTCCGTCCATGCGCTATTTCGACTACCGGTTGCTGGACATACGCAGGACCAAGCGCATCCACGGATTCTTCGGCGAGCTGGATCTGGCGATCTACCGAAAGGCCATGGGCTTCTTCAGGGATGATCTTCGGCGTTTGCGTGAGATGGCCACTGATTTGAATGATGGCAATGCCATCAGGCAGTTGTTCGTCGACCTGGTCTATCCGCGTGATACCGTGCTGCGCTTTGGCGAGACTCGTGCGGTGATGGCCGAGTCCCCGGAAGCCGAGCTGGATCAGCTGTTTGCTCGCTATGTAGGCAGGGATTTTGTCACTCGTGACTACGGCCGTGAGCTTGAGCATAAGGTGCGCGATGTTCTGATCGCCGCTCATCTGAAGGACTGGTTCGTCGAGGATCGGGTTGGCGACGACTACGTGAACAAGCCCGTTCCGTTCGTATACGTTCAGAACACTCAGGTCAAGGCCGCGATCAAGCCGCTGAATCTGGATCGTCACGAGCCGAATCAGGTACTTGATGCGGGTGGTGCATGGGTGACGGCCGTGCGTCGGCTGCGCAGGCACGGAGTGCTTCCCGAGCGATTCCTGTTTGCCGTGCAAGAGCCGGTCGGTGAGCGTGAGGGGGCACATCGCGCGGCCACCGAGATCGTTCAGGACTTGCGCGAGGAAGGGGTGCAGGTGGTGGGCATCGATGAGACGGTAAGTATTGTCCGGTTTGCAAGAGCCGCAACGGAGATGATACGGCCTCATTGATGTCTTGATGTACCTGCGTGCGATGCACCAGATCCGGGCCTGAGGGGTGTGGGGAGTAGGTGGGGATGATCGCCGGCGGCGCGCAATGGTTTGCATGAAGTGGGCGGTATCTTGTCGGCAGGCTTGCCCGGCGGGGACGGTGTGGTGGCCCACGTGGACGGGACAACTTGCTTCCAGTGCATGACGAAAGCCTCTTCAAGCCAGGATGCACGACCCGTGCATGCCTTCTGGAATATCCGGTTGCCATCCGGCCTTGTCATGGCATTGATCGCTGCGGGGGCTTGAGCGCAGCGAAGTCCGCTCCATCTGAGCGGCTCTTTCGTGGTGGTGTCCCCTGTGCCTGCCGGTCGATCCGGGCTGACGGATCGATGACTTTTGGGGAGCAGAGAATCTTTTCTTGCTGCCGCGCTTCTCGATTTCCGTGATGGCAGGGTCTAGGATGCACGGATCACTGTGGAGGTTCAGATGAGCAAGAAGCCAGGCGCGGGTTCGGCGAGCGCCAGCGGTTCCGAAGGCCCATGGGACGAGTTCCAGCGCAAGGCCAGCGAGGCATGGCAGGACTGGGCCCGGCAGTCGATTCCGACACCACCGGATGCAGCACCGGCAGCGGATTGGACCGAGAGGATCCGGGCGGGACTGGACGGTTATTACGGCTGGCTGGGTCAGCTGGGTGCGGCGACGGGTGCCGGGGCTGCCGGGGCTTCGGCCGCGGGTGCTGAGCCAGGCTCGGCCGGGTCGCAGCCCTGGGGGCATTGGATCGAGGCCATGCAGCGCGGTGATTTCAAGGCCATGCAGGCCTTGCTGATGCAGACGCCAGGCCTGGGCAGTGGTCGGGCCGAGCAGGAGCGCCAGAAGGCGCTGATTGCGGCCTGGATGGAATATCTGGCCGCCAGTCAGGCCTATGAGGCCCTGCTGCGCCGCTCGCAGATCAAGGGCGGCGAAGTGCTGCGTGACCGGTTGGATCGCCTGTGCGCCGAGAATGGCTCATTTGAAAGTCTGCGCCAGATCTATGACGAATGGATCGACAGTGCCGAGGCGGCCTATATGGACGCCGCTTTGTCCGAGGAATTCAGTCGTGCCTATGGTGCCCTGGTCAATGCCCAGGTTCGCCTGCGCGAGCTGCAGCGCGAGCATATCGAGCAGCAGGCACGGACCTGGGGTCTGCCGGTCAGCGGCGATGTCGATGCGCTGGGCGAGCGGGTGGAGTCGCTGCGACGCGAGCTGCGCCAGAGCCAGCGGAGACTGGCCGAACTGGAGGCGCGTCTCGACGCCCGTGAGGCGCCTGCGCGCGACGCCTCCGTCAAGCCTGCCACCAAGGCCCGTGCGTCGGCCGGGAGCAAGCGCGCAACGTCCGTTGCCAAAGGGGTGGCCTCTCAGGAACAGACGGTGATCCGTCGCAACAAGGGGGCACGCTCGGCGCCTCCCGCGTCGTCGGACAGCAAGGTGGCAAAGACAGCGGCCGGAGCTCGTCGTGGTGCGGCCAAGCCGGAGGCCGGCGTCGACAAGCCTGTCGCGCGTGCGCCCAAGGCACGCCGCACGACCGGGAAAGTCCCCGGCTCGCGTCGTGGGGACTGAGGCCGGCACCGATGCCTTATGTCAATGTTGCCAGCTGGACCGATGAGCTGCTGCAGTTCCAGCAGAAGCTGAAACGGGGCTGGTCCAATCTGGCCCGATTCTCGCGCCCGGGCTATGCCGAGACGCCGCGCGAGCTGGTCTTCGAGCAGGACGGCATGCGGTTGTGGCGCTTCCGGGGCGAGAACCTGCCAGCCGGTCGGCCGCCGCTGCTGATCGTCTATGCCCTGGTCAATACGGTGTGGATGACCGACCTGCAGGCTGATCGCTCGCTGGTGCGCAACCTGCTGGCCGAGGGCGAGGATGTCTATCTTATCGAATGGGGTTTTCCTGCCCCCATCGATCGCTGGCTGGGCCTGGGCGACTATATCGATCTGCGACTGGGACGCTGCGTGGACGAGGTTTCGGTCCGGCACGGTGGTGAGCCGATCCATCTGCTGGGGATTTGCCAGGGAGGGGTGTTTGCCTTGTGTTTTGCCGCATTGAATCCGCACAAGGTGGCGCGGCTGATCACCATGGTCACACCGGTGGACTTCCATACGTCCGACAATATGCTGGGCATGTGGTCGCGGCATGTGGACGTGGATCAGCTGGTCGCCGGAGGCGGCAATATTCCTTCGGCGCTGATCAACAGCGTTTATCTCAATCTGAAGCCCTTGCGGCTGCATCAGCAGAAGTACGTGGATCTGGTGAATCTGCTGGATGATCCCGGGCGCCTTGAAAATTTCATGCGGATGGAGCGCTGGATATTCGAATCGCCGGATCTGGCGGGGGAGGCTTTCCGGCAGTTCATCAAGCAGTTCTATCAGGCCAATGGCCTGATCGCCGGCGGACTGCGGATCGGTGATCGCGAGGTCAGACTGGCCGATATCACGGCGCCGGTATTCAATATCTTTGCCGCTCAGGATCATCTGGTGCCGCCCTCGGCGGCACGTGCCCTGCAAGGCCGCACCGGCGGCAGCTACGAAGAGTGGATGTTCCAGGGCGGGCATATCGGCATCTATGTCTCGGCCCGTGCCCAGCGTGAAGTGGCACCGAAGATTTCCGCCTGGCTGGACCGTGCCGGGGCCTGACCGCGACCAATCGGGGGATGGCGGCGGAGGGCAGGGCGACGGTGCTCGCCACGTCCACAGCGGGCGCGTAAAATAAGCCCATGAATACTTCCAGCCTTGCTTCTTTCGATTCCATTCGCGCCGTGCAATGGCGCGATCATGCCCTGCACCTGCTTGACCAGCGACTGCTGCCCCAGCAGGAAGCCTGGATTGCCTGCACCGATGCCGACCAGGTCACCGAGGCGATCCGTGATCTGGTGGTTCGCGGCGCACCGGCCATCGGCATTGCCGCGGCCTGGGGCGTGGTACTGGCCGCCAGCCAGCACCAGGGCGAGGCGTTGCAGCAGGCGCTGGCGCGGCTGCGTGCGGCTCGTCCGACCGCAGTGAACCTGATGTGGGCTCTGGATCGCATGCAGGCTCTGATTGCGGGCGGTGCCAGTGTCGAGGCCCTGACCCGGGAGGCGCAGCTGATCCAGGACCAGGATCTGGCCGGCAACCGGCACATGGGCGAACTGGGTGCGGCCTTGATCGAGCCGGGTTCGGGCGTGATGACCCATTGCAATACCGGCTCGCTGGCGACTTCGGGTTTCGGTACGGCTCTGGGCGTGGTGCGTGCCGGCGTCGCCGCCGGCCGGATCAGCCAGGTCTATGCCGGCGAAACCCGGCCTTGGCTGCAGGGCGCCCGTCTGACCATGTGGGAACTGGTGCGCGACGGCATTCCGGCCAAGCTGATCGCCGATTCGGCCGCTTCGCATCTGATGAAGTCGGGTGCGGTGCAGTGGGTCATCGTCGGCGCCGACCGGATTGCCGCCAATGGCGATACCGCCAACAAGATCGGTACCTATCAGCTGGCCATCGCCGCCCGTCACCATGGCGTCAAGTTCATGGTGGTGGCGCCGTCCTCGACGGTCGATATGGCCACTGCCAGCGGTGACGACATCGATATCGAACTGCGTGATTCGGCCGAGCTGCTGGGCGTGTCAGGCAAGCGCACCGTGATCGAAGGTGCCGAGGCCTGGAATCCGGTCTTCGATGTGGCGCCGGCTTCCCTGATCGATGCCATCGTCACCGAGAAGGGCGTGATTCTGAATCCCTCCGTCGAAGCCATGCGCAAGGTCTTCGGCTGAGTGGCCCTGCGCCGCGAACTGTTGTTGTTTGCGGCCGGAGGTCTGCTTGGATTGCTGATTGATGCAGGGATCGTCCAGTGCCTGGTAAGTTTCGGGCACTGGAATCCCTATCCGGCGCGGCTGGTTTCCTTCCTGTCAGCGGCGACCGTTACCTGGTGCTGGAATCGCTGCCATACCTTCGCCGCCCGTGACAGTGGTCATGGTCTGGCCATGGAGTGGCTGCACTGGATGGGCCTGATGGCCGCTGGCGCCGTCGTCAACTATGCCGTTTTCGTGCTGGCGCTGTGGCTGTGGCCCGGTCTGCGGGCCTGGCCGGCACTGCCTGCCGCCGCCGGCGCGGCCATGGCGGCCGGCGTGAATTTTCTCAGCGCACGTCTGCTGCTGTTCAGACGTGCACGGAGCGCGCTGTAAACCCTTGATTTGAAAGGCTTGAAACCGGGACTTTCAGGCCGGTTTGTGCTAGAATCGAACGCTTGCGTCCGACCTGGTTTCAGGCGCGGTACGACGGGCTGCGGCAGCAGCCTCTGTTTCGACTCAAGGGAAGTTCTGTAGATGGCTGAACTCGCCAAAGAAATCATCCGCGTCAATATCGAAGACGAGATGCGTCAAAGCTACCTCGATTACGCCATGAGCGTGATCGTGGGCCGTGCCTTGCCCGATGCACGCGATGGTCTGAAGCCCGTGCACCGGCGCATCCTTTACGGCATGCACGAGCAGAGCAATTCCTGGAACCGCCCGTTCAAGAAATCGGCCCGTATCGTCGGTGACGTGATGGGTAAATACCATCCCCACGGTGATTCGTCGATCTACGATGCCATCGTCCGCATGGCTCAGCCCTTCTCGCTGCGCTATCTGCTGGTCGACGGCCAGGGCAATTTCGGTTCGGTGGATGGCGACAGCGCCGCCGCGATGCGTTACACCGAAGTGCGCATGACCAAGCTCACCCATGAGCTGCTGGCCGACATCGACAAGGAGACCGTGGATTTCGGTCCCAACTACGATGAAAGCGAGCATGAGCCGCTGGTGCTGCCGACCAAGGTCCCCAACCTGCTGATCAACGGCTCGGCCGGTATCGCGGTGGGCATGGCGACCAATGTGCCGCCGCACAATCTCAGCGAAGTGATTGCCGCCACCATCGCCCTGATCGACGAGCCCGAACTCTCGATCGAGGACCTGATGGCCTATATCCCGGGTCCTGATTTCCCGACCGCCGGTATCATCAATGGTTCGTCCGGCATCATCGACGCCTACAAGACCGGCCGCGGCCGCATTCTGATCCGCGCCCGCACGGAGATCGAGACCGAGGCCAACGGCCGCGAGACCATCCTGGTCCACGAGCTGCCCTACCAGGTCAACAAGGCGCGTCTGATCGAGAAGATTGCCGAGCTGGTGAAGGAAAAGAAGCTGGAGGGCATCTCCGAGCTGCGCGACGAGTCCGACAAGGACGGCATGCGGATGGTCATCGAGATCCGTCGTGACGCGATGGCCGATGTGGTGCTGAACAACCTGTTCCAGCAGACCCAGTTGCAGGTCACTTTCGGCATCAACATGGTGGCGCTGCTGGATGGCCAGCCGCGTCTGCTGGATCTGAAAGAGATCCTGGTCGCCTTTATCCGCCATCGCCGCGAAGTGGTGACCCGCCGTACGATCTTTGATCTGCGCAAGGCTCGTGCCCGTGCCCATTTGCTGGAAGGCCTGACCGTCGCGCTGGCCAACATCGATGAGATGATCGAGCTGATCAAGACCTCGCCCTCGCCGCAGGAGGCGCGAGAGCGCCTGCTGGCCCGTCGCTGGCAGCCGGGCATGGTCAGCACCTTGCTGGCGGCCGCCGGTGCCGATGCCTCGCGGCCGGAAGACATGGATCCGCGCGACGGCCTGAATGCGCAGGGCTATCAGTTGTCCGAACTGCAGGCCCAGGAAATCCTGGCCATGCGCCTGCATCGCCTGACGGGGCTGGAGCAGGAAAAGCTGTCCGACGAATACCGCCAGATCCTGGATGCGATCCGCGATCTGATCGAGATCCTGGAGGATCCGGCGCGACTGCTGAACGTCATCCGCGAAGAACTCGAGGCGATCAAGGCCGACTACGGCGATGGTCGCCGCACCGAGATCCAGCATTCGCAGGAAGATCTGAACGTGCTGGACCTGATCGCCCCGGAAGACGTGGTGGTGACCTTGTCCCATGCCGGTTACATCAAGCGTCAGCCCGCTTCGGCCTATCGCGCCCAGAAACGCGGCGGCAAGGGCCGTTCGGCCTCGGCGCTGAAGAACGAGGATTTCGTCGAGCAGCTGTGGGTGGTCAATACCCATGACACCTTGCTGACCTTCTCCAGCACCGGCCGGGTCTATTGGCTGAAGGTGTACCAGATGCCGGAAGCCGGTTCCGGTGCCCGTGGCAAGCCCATCGTCAACCTGTTGCCGTTGGCTGAAGGCGAGACCGTACAGGCGGTGTTGCCGGTGCGCGAATACAGCGAGGACCAGTTCGTGTTCTTCGCCACCCGCAAAGGTACGGTAAAGAAGACCCCGCTGACCGAGTTCGCCTACCAGCTGCAGAAGGGCAAGATCGCGATCAATCTGGATGAGTCCGATGCCCTGGTCGGGGTGGCCCTGACGGATGGTGAAAGCGATGTGCTGATGTTCGCCTCCAACGGCAAGACCGTGCGCTTCGACGAAGGCGAGGTCCGCTCGATGGGCCGTACCGCCGGCGGCGTGCGCGGCATGAAGCTGGCCGACGATGCTCAGGTGGTGTCGATGATCGTCGCCCGTGAGGGCGATATTCTCACCGCCACCGAGCGCGGCTACGGCAAGCGGACCCCGCTGGACGAGTTCCCCAAGAAGGGGCGTGGCACCCAGGGCGTGATCGGCATCCAGTGCTCGGACCGCAACGGCCCGCTGGTCGCCGCCGTCCAGGTCACCGAAGCCCATGAGCTGATGCTGATTTCCAATCAGGGTACCCTGGTGCGGACCCGCGTCGCGGAAGTTTCCCAGCTCAGCCGCAATACCCAGGGCGTGACCTTGATTCGTCTGCCGGCCGACGAGGCCTTGGTGCGGGTGGTGCGTCTGGATGCCGAAGACGAGGCCGACATCGAGCTGGATGACGATGGGCAGCCTTTGCCGACAGGCGAGGCGGGCGAAGCGCCGGCGGCGGATACCGTTCCGGACTCGGTCACCCCGGAAGACTGAGTCGCTCTCCAAAAGCCGCCCCGTCCTGCGACGGGGCGGCTTTTTCTATGGCATCCGGCCATTGGATCATGTTGCAGCCGATCTGCAGCAGGCGTCGAATCGGTTTGATCGCCGTATCGGCATAGCGATCAATACTTTCCCCTCGGTCGTCATCTGGAGATGGCCTGTCGGGCGTGTCTGGTCGCGTGGCTGGCTTTCAGTTTTCTTCCGATCCGCCATTCCAGGACGCATAGACGTCCTCGAGGCGACGACAGTCTTCGTCGTTGAGGGGGGTGTAGACATTCAGCCGTCCGCTGGTTTCGCCGCCTATGCTCTGCCAGATCTGCTTGCGGAGGATGATGGAACCCAGTTTCGCGTGCAGCAGGGCGTGGTCCGAGGCTTCCGACTGGTTCACCACTTCGCTGTCCCAGAGGCTTGAAAACTCCTTGGACTGCGCTTTCAGTTCGCTGATCCTGGCCGACATGAGGCTGTCGCCGGGACGGTTGGCACTGATGCCCCGCAGGCTGCCGACCATCCGCGCCAGCTTGATATTCCCCACCTCGACATCATCCATGCGCAGAAAGCGCCTCCATGCCGGCGAGCTGAAGGCCAGACCGATATAGTTGCGTTCCCGGGGCGGCACTGCGTCCAGGTCGATACCGCACATCAGGCTGTAGGCTCGATTGGCGGCCAGAATATCGTAGTAGTCGTTTGTCACGATGGCCGGCATGGGATCGATCCGGTCAAGCAGGCGCCGGGTATGGCTGCCGATCATGAGGCACGGGGTGCTGGTACTGGGCGTTGGCTGTTTTGCCAAAGTCATCAGATAGCGATGCTCGGGAGGTTGCAGCCGCAGCACCCGGGAGATGGCCTGCAGGGCCTCGCGCGAAATACCGATGGCCTGCCCGCGTTCGATCTTGCTGTACCAGACCGTGCTGATGCCGGCCATGGCGGCGACATCTTCCCGCCGCAGGCCGGGCGTGCGCCTGCGCGGCGGCCGGGTCAAGCCTATGTCTTCCGGGGACAGACCTTCCCGTTTGCGGCGGAGAAAGCTTCCCAGGCGCTTCTGAGTATCTTCATCCGGGGCCAAGCCTTGATCCTGATACAAGATATACACCTCTAAATGGTTCATTGTGCCGAATTTTTTTCATTTCTAAGATGGCGGCCCCAAGTCTCGACACAAGAGGTGGATATGCGATTGCAACAGCAGCCGGCACAGGGCCCGGCAACGGAGGCTGCGACCTTGTCTCCCGTCGGACTTGGAGTGCTGGTCGCCTGCCAGATCCTGCCGCAGATCGACTTTTCCATTGTCAACGTCGCCCTGGATCCCATCGGTCGCAGCCTCGGCAGCGCCGCCAACGGACTGGTGCTGGTAGTGGCCTTCTATGCGCTCGCTTTTGCCACCCTGCTGGCCGCGGGCGGACGACTGGGCGACCGCTATGGCCGCAAGCGGCTGCTGCTGGCTGGCATTGCCGGTTTCGGCCTGGCCTCGGGGCTGTGCGGACTGGCCGGGAGCCTTCCGATGATGCTGTTCGGCCGCTTGCTGCAGGGGGCTTGTGGTGCCCTGCTGATGCCGCAGATTCTGGCGACGATCCATGCGTCTCTGCACGGCCCACGCCATCGTCGTGCCGTAGGTATCTACACGGCGATTGGAGGATTGTCGGTGGCCATCGGGCAAATTCTGGGCGGCTGGCTGGTCTCGGCAGACCTTTTTGGGCTGGGCTGGCGCCTCGGCTTCTTCGTGAATCTGCCGATATGTGCAGCGGCGCTGATATTGGCGCTTCGCAACGTGCCCGATTCCCGTGGGGCTGAGCTGCGATCGCTGGATTTCCGCGGAATGGGGCTCTTCGCAGCTTTTCTGCTGTGTCTGCTGCTGCCGGTGGCACTTGGTGGCGCATGGCCTGCCATGCACTGGCTGCTGCTTGGTCTGGTACCGGCCGGGCTTGCCCTTTGGCGGGTGGAAAGCGCACTTGAGGCGCGAGGCGAGCGTCCCCTGATGCCCCCTTCGCTGTTTCGTGTGCCGGGGGCTCCGGTAGGTTTTCTGGCCCAGGGCGCCGTCACTTTCTGCTATTCGGGCTTCCTGTTTGTGACCGCACTGTGCCTGCAGAGACATATCGGCTTCAGCCCGCGGCAGTCGGGCGACAGTTTCGGCAGCCTGGGCCTGATGTTCTTCCTGGGATCGATGATCGGCAAGCGACAGGACAATGGCCAGGCCTTTGTTCTGGGCGCCATCATCACCGTTGCGGGCTTAGCCGGATGTAGTGGCTGTCTGTACGCTTATGGTCGGGATTTGCATCTTTGGCAGATGATGCTGGGGACCGGCCTGGTCGGGCTGGGCAATGCGTTCATGCTGACCTCGGCCTACCGGATCATATTATCGAATATCGGAGTGCAACATGCCGGCGAAGCCAGTGCCGCCGTCTCCACCATGCAGCAGGGCTGTTATGCGCTGGGTACGGCGGTGGCGGCCACCCTCTATGGCCGCATGCTGGGCCAGGGCTATCCCGTGGCATTTATGGCCACGATGGGCGCGCTCAGCCTGATCCTGCTGGTTGTCTCTGCGCTGGTATGGCAGCGCCAGCGGGCCGTTCGGCCACCACTTGATCCGATGGCCTGCTAGCCGGCATGGCCCATGGCGAGATCTGATCCGTCGCCAAGCCGGCGCTCGCGGCGAAGTGGATCTCCGCTTGCCGAGGGCATTGCGCGGCGGCTGGCCTTGCGGTGAGGATCGGGCTCGCGGCGGAACGGCCGACAGGTGATCGATGGTCAGGGCTTTCGGGACAGGGGCCTGCCTTCGGAGTTGATATTCCGATGGTTGTTCAGCTGGGCCTTATGATTCGCGCCTTGAATCATTCCGGTTTGCACCTATTTAGTGCAACAGGTGGCCACCGAGGCCGCAAACCTTTGCAAGGAGATCGAGATCATGAGTTTCGAACGCAATGCACCCTGGGGTCTGGTCAATGCCAACCCGGAAGAAGTCCGTCAGGTTCTGAGCCGCTTCTTCGGCCGCGATGAAGCCGATCATTCCGATGTGGTGACCAGTCAATGGGCACCGAACGTGGATATCAAGGAGGAAGCGAATCGCTTCGTGATCTTCGCCGATGTGCCCGGTGTCGATCCGGCCAATATCGATATCAGCATGGAAAAGGGTATCCTCACCCTCAAGGGCGAGCGGGCCGGCGACGAATTGGAAGCTGGCGCCAAGTTCACCCGGTCCGAGCGCGCGCGCGGCGTGTTCCATCGTCGTTTTGCGCTGCCGGACAGTGCCGACGCCGATGGCATCACCGCCCGCGGCAAGTTCGGTGTGCTGGAGATCGTGATTCCCAAGAAGGCTGAAACGACCCCCAGAAAGATTGCGATTCAGACCGCCGACTGATCTGACGGTAGGCGGTCCTGGTCCGCGGTGGATGCCATGTCCTCCGCGGACTTGTTGCGTCCCAGATCCGCATCAGGAGTTGGCAAGTGGAATTCAAAGATTATTACGAGATACTCGGCGTCAAGCCCGAGGCATCGGAGGCCGAAATCAAGGCGGCCTATCGCAAGCTGGCCCGCCAGTATCACCCTGACAAGAACAAGGATGCCGGGGCCGAGGACAAGTTCAAGGCTGTCAACGAGGCCAACGAGGTTCTGAAGGATCCCGAAAAGCGTCGATCCTATGACGAGCTGCGCGCCAGCGGCTATCGCGGTGGCGAGTCGTTCCGTCCGCCGCCGGGCTGGGGCGGCGGCGGCGGTTTTGATTTCGGCGGCGCCGGCGGCGGTGATTTCAGTGACTTCTTCGAGCAGATGTTCGGTCGCGCGGCCGGTGGTGGTGGCGGTCACGCGCGGCCTCGGCGCGGCAAGGATCTGCAGGCGCGCGTCGCGGTCAGCCTGGAAACGGCGTTCACCGGCGGCAAGCAGCGGATCACGCTGCAGGACAGCCATGGCGGCGAGCGGGTGCTGGAGGTCAAGATTCCGGCTGGTATCCAGCCTGGGCAGGTGATCCGGCTGGGCGGTCAGGGGCATCAGGGCGCGGCCGGTGGCCCGGCCGGCGATCTGCTGCTGGAAGTCGAGATCCGGGATGATGCCCGTTTCCGTCTGGATGGCCGCAATATCGTGCATGTGCTGGCCCTCGCGCCATGGGAAGCGGCCTTGGGTGCCCAGGTCTCGGTGCCGACCCTGGCCGGCACGGTCCAGATGCGGATTCCCGCCGGCGCCAGGTCGGGCAGCAAGCTGCGGCTGAAGGGGCGCGGCATGCCGGGCAGCCCGGCGGGCGACCAATTGGTGGAGCTGTCGGTACGTGCCCCGGCGGCCGAGACCGATGCCCAGCGTCAGGCTTATGAAGCGCTGCAGGCGCTGTATCCGGATTACGATCCGCGGGCCTGATCACCTGAGACGCGGGCGGCGGCACAGTCCGCTCGCCCCGTTCTGCAGGACTTCATTCAGACGGCCGCCTTCGGGCGGCCGTCTTGTCTTGCCTGCTGCAGGGCCCGCAGTTCGGCCTCGTGGGCTTCGGCCCACAGCCAGACGCTGCAGAACGCGGCGCACAGGCTGTCGCCGAGCTCGGTGAGTCGATATTCGACCCGTGGCGGCACTTCCGGATAGACGGTGCGGATCAGCAGGCCGTCGGCCTCCAGCTGGCGCAGGGTCTTGGTCAACATGCGTTGGCTGATGCTGCCCACCAGTTCGCCGATCCGGGTGAATCGCAAGACCCTATGCTGGGACAGCACTTCCAGCACGCACATCGTCCATTTATCTGCCACCCGGCTCAATACATCCAGCACCATGGTGTCGATCTCGGCACCAGCGCTGTGGCCGCTTTCGGCCCTGAAAGCCACTTGGCGTCCGGGATGGCTGGCGACTTTGCGGGAGCTTGGCATGACTGGGACCTTGGTAGGCGATAGAGGTAAGCAACGAACAAAAGTGTGCCTACTTACCATATGAGAGTAAAGAGCTTATTCTGAATCGATACTTCATCAGGAGCAGCTACATGCATATGACGGGCAATACGATACTCATC
>JGI2924J29684_1076993_pt1 | contig 12769 bp, 10 predicted proteins | sample BenlonsequencITS_FD_29684 | JGI IMG/M metagenome (IMG submission 29684)
AGCTCCTGATATGCCTCCTGAACAGAAGGCAAAATATGTCGGTATTACCTTGGAAAAAGCTTATCGATTAGAGCAGCTTATAAATGAGTTTTTTGAGATCACAAGATTTAATCTTCAAACTATTGTTTTGAATAAAGAAAAAATCAATTTACAGTTCATGCTCCAGCAGATGGCCGATGAATTCTATCCAATGCTGACTCCACAGGAAAAGCAGGTGTCCGTCAATGTGCCTGACGGCTTAACACTGTGGGGAGATGCCGACAAACTGGCCCGTGTGTTCAATAACATTCTGAAAAATGCGATAGCCTATAGCTATGAAAACAGCGTCATTGACATTTCTGCTAAACAGCAGGACAAAAATATTGTTATAACTTTTACTAATCAGGGAAATCCAATCCCGCAGGTAAAGCTTGAAACTATTTTTGAAAAATTTTACCGATTAGATTCTGCACGTTCAACAAACACCGGTGGAGCAGGGTTAGGTTTGGCAATCGCCCAAGAAATTGTCACAGCTCACGACGGAACTATCTCTGTGGAAAGCAACCCAGAAAATACGACATTTACAGTAAAGCTTCCGTTATAAGAAAATCTTAAGAAGTTCATAAGATGGAATTCCAACATAGCTCCTTGTTCTGTGGTTGAATAATATCAGCACAGAATAAGGAGCTGTTTTATTATGGTACGAAAAGTAAAAAAGAAAAAGTCAGGAATACGCATATTTGTAACTTTTTTGTTGACAGTTGTCATTGCTGCTTTGGCTTACAAATCTATCATTTCTCCAGGAAACCATCATATATTTGAGAAAGAATATGACGATAAAACCTCGTCATATTCTTCTTTAAAGATAACACCCGATTCTTTTGACGATAGAACAGCGCCGGTTCCTTCGTCAAAGATAGAACCCGATCCCTCTGTTTCTATATCTTCAGACAAGCTGAACAGTCCTAATGCGATTCTGATCCGTTTAAAAGATCATACCATCCTGATGCAAAAAAATAGCGAAGAAAAAATCTATCCTGCTTCTTTGACTAAAATGATGACAGCCATTGTTGCGATAGAAAATTTACCTGATCTGAAGGAAGAAATCAAACTTACCAATTCTACGTTTCAGGGGCTGTACCAAGCAGATGCATCAATGGCAGGTTTCCAACCGGGTGAGCAGGTCAGGGCAATCGATCTGTTATACGGAGTAATGCTGCCGAGCGGCGCGGAGTGCTGTATTGGACTTGCTGATCAGGTTGCGGGATCAGAGCAGAATTTTGTAAAAATAATGAATCAAAAGGCGGCAGGTCTTGGTATGGACAATACCCATTTTGAAAATGCGATCGGACTTCACAATGAAAACCACTACACAACAGTCAAAGATCTGGCTATTCTTCTAAGCTATGCTTTGCAAAATGATACTTTCCGGGAGATTTTTACTTCATCCCGTCATTCCACACCACCTACTAATAAGCACCCTGGCGGAATAACCTTTTACAGTACCATGTTTGAAGAACTCAACAATCAAAACATTATTGATGGGGAAATTTTAGGAGGAAAAACTGGATATACTGATGAAGCCGGTCTATGTCTCGCGAGTCTCGCCAAAGTGGGTAAACAAGAATATATTCTGATTTCAGCTGGTGCAAAAGGAGATCACCATTCGGAACAGTATAATATTACCGATGCATTAGCTGTATACAACAGCATAAGAAAATAATAAGTTCTTCATAAGAATTTATTAAGATTTTGATAAGTTGAAATTCCAACATCGCCTGCCTGATTTCGATAAGATGAAATTGTCGAATCGGACAGGCTTTTATATTGACGAAAGGAGGCGCGGACATGTTGCTTGGTCCATCACGATTAGGGTGGTAAAGATGAGAACTGGAAAATTAAAAACTAATAACGGCTGCCTGGCCTGGCTTTTCCTCGGGCCCAGCTTGCTGGGTTTTTCTCTTTTTTATTTGCTCCCGTTTGTCACCGGCTTTTACTATTCCCTGGTGGACAGTCCCATTAACGGTACTTTTGTTGGATTACATAATTACGGCGCTTTGTTAAAAAACCCGAGCTTTTTATCAGCTCTAGCGAATACAGCCAAGTTTACTTTAATCTGTGTACCTCTTAATATGATTCTCTCCCTGGGAGTGGCCTTGTTATTGAACCAAAAAATCCAGGGCCGGAACCTGTTTCGCACCATCATGATAACTCCTTTGGTGGTACCCGTAGCCTCGGTTGTTTTGGTCTGGCAGGCTTTCTTTGATTTAAACGGCGTTTTAAATTCCCTGATCCATGCCCTGGGTTACCCGCCCGTGGACTGGATGAAAACCAACTGGTCCAGGATGGTGGTCCTGGTGGTTTATCTATGGAAAAACATTGGTTACAGCGTAATCCTGTTTCTGGCCGGATTGCAAAATATACCGGCTGAATACTACGAAGCGGCCAGGATCGACGGGGCCGGCCGCCGGCAGGAGTTTTTCCGAATAACCCTGATTTACCTGACTCCCACAACTTTTTTTGTTTTTGTTATCTCGATTATCAATTCATTTAAAGTGTTTCGGGAGACGTATCTTATCTCCGGAGAATATCCCCATAACAGCATCTATATGCTGCAGCACTACATGAACAATATGTTCACGGCTCTGGATTACCAAAAATTGACTTCCGCGGCCTTCATTATGGCTGCCTTTATCGTGGCCGTCGTTTTACTGCTTTTTATCGTGGAGAGAAAGATCACCAACATGATTAATTAGAATCTCAGGATAAACAAATATCTACACAGATGTCAGGGGACACACCTCTTATTTAGGGTCAAGGCTTTGGGGGCGAGGTATGTCCCCAATTAATACAAGGAAAATTGCGCAGCGCACGGAGGGAACCACCGGAGCGCCAGATACAAGTAACTTAAAAACTTTTTTCATGGGTGGTAACAAACTTAGAACCGGCGATAGGGGGGTGTGTGTTGAATCGTAACCACCGAATAAAAAATATACTCCATATTACAGTTTTACTGGTACTGGCTGTCATATTCATGTTTCCCCTGGTTGTAACCGTCACCAATTCATTTATGAGTGAACAGGAAATCGCCCATAATTATGACCCGGTGACGGACAAAAATTTAAGCAGCTATAACGATGACACCGCGAGTCACTTCGCCCGGTTCCGGCTTATACCTGACGTGGTGGTGCTGAAGCAGTATTATAACGTGCTCATAAAAAAGACCCAGTTTCTTTTCATGTTCTGGAATTCCGTGCTGATTACCTTCCCTATCGTCATTGGGCAAACAATTGTTGCAACCCTGGCTGCCTATGCCTTTGCCAAGCTGAAATTTAGAGGCAGGAATTTCTTGTTTTTTTTGTATATCACAGTGATGCTGATGCCATTCCAGGTAACTCTTGTGCCCAATTATTTAATGGCCGGCCAGCTGGGCCTGCTTAATAGCTACTGGTCCATTATCTTTCCCGGCATCTTCAGCACCTTTGGCGTATTTCTTTTAAAACAGTATATGGAGCAAATACCGGACTCCTATATTGAAGCGGCCCGGGTGGACGGAGCCAACCAGCTCCAGATTTTCCTCAAAATCATCGTGCCCATGTCCAGGGCCGGCATAGCAGCCATGGCCATACTTGTTTTTATCGATAACTGGAACATGGTCGAACAGCCGTTGATTTTTTTACAGGATGCGGCCAAACAGCCTCTTTCACTCTATCTTTCCAGAATCATCGACGGTGAAAAAGGATTGGCCTTTGCCGCGTCCACTTTATATATGATGCCGGTGCTGCTGAACTTCCTTTACGCCGAAAAATACTTGCTGGAAGGGATCCGGCTTTCTGGAATTAAAGGCTGAGCAACTAGTGCCTTGTTATATAAATTCTTGCACACTTACTCTACAAGGGCTATTGTGTCGCTGCACTAGTCCAGGAAGGGAGACAGAAAATTGGGGAATGAAGCAATTGCAGGTGATGCGCAAAGAAAAAAGTTGACCGGAAAGTTGAGCCTGCTGTTCCTAATGGCGATGATCGGGTTAACTTTCTTCTCCAATACCATCAATAACTTTACTCTGCCCAGGGTCCAAACGGCCCGGCTGACGAACGGAGCGTTAATCAAAGAAATATTCGGTGAAGGGACGGTCGAGGTCAAATCAACCCGGGAGGAATACGCAGATGCCAATTTGCGAGTAAAGGAGGTCATGGTAGAGCAGGGGGACAGGGTTAGCAAAGGCCAGCCCATCATCATCCTGGACGTGAACGAACTGAAGTCGAATTATCAGGATGAACAGGCCCGCTACCGGCAGCTGCAGCTATCCCTGGCTGGGGCCCGGGAAGAGCAGGCGCAAAAACAAAGGGATTACGATAACCTGAAGTACCTGTTTGATAATGAAGCCGAAACGGCGGTAAACCTGCAAAATGCCGAAAAGAACCTGGCGGACGCGAAAAGAAACTGTGAGGACATTCAGCTTAATCTGGAAATACAGGCCAGAAAGGTGGATACCCTGGCCAAACAGGTGGCAAAGAACGGCGTGTATACAGCGCCCGTGGACGGCATGATCACAGAACTGAATTTCGCCGAAGGGGCTATGACCAATAACTCTCTGCCCCTGTTTAAATTGGCTGATCTAGGGCAGGGGTTCCGGCTGATAGTGTCAATTGACAATGATTTGGTTGATTACGCCAAACCCGGAGATACGGTGAGTGTTAATATTCTCTCCCTGGGGGATCAAAAAACCGAGGGGAAAATTGACAAGATAGTTGAGAACAGCCAGCACAACGGGGATGAGAAGGATTTGTGGATCGACGTGTCTCTGGAAGGCCTTACAGGCGGCGAAAAGGGAGAAATTTATTTAAGCAAAAAAACAAAGCCTTACGCCACTCTCGTACCTGACAGCGCGGTTTATGACGACAGCGGCGGCTCCTATGTCTTCGTTCTGGAATCAAGAAAAGGACCTTTGGGTACGGAGAACTATTTGCAAAAGGTGGAAGTCAATGTGGAAGACAGCGATAATGAAAAGTCCGCTCTCACAGATATGGTGATGGGCGAAGTGGTGATGCAAAGCAATAAGCCGGTGGAGGACGGGGATAGAGTTCTGAAGGAGGCGGCAAATTGAAACCGGCCCAATCAGCCTATCCGGCTTATCTTATGCTGGCCCTGGGCCTATTGGTTTTAATCTGGAGCACCGTTCTGGGGTCATCCTTGCCCGCTAAATTGGCGGATCTTGGCGGCCTGCATAAAACCAACAAAATCACCGCTACCTGGCTGAGCAACTCCAATCAGCCGGAAGAAGGCTCTTTTTCTCTGCAAGATATGAGGCAGCTTACCCAATACAACCTCCGGGACTATGATCTGGCTTACGCCATGGAGGCTTTAACTTCCGCCGCCTATCAAAAAAACCAGAGTTCAGCCCAAGTGTTAGGGGTGAATGACAGGTACGATCAATTTCATCAAATAGACCTGCGATCAGGCTGTTTTTTAACTTTCGAACAGGAAAACCAGCAGGTTGCCGTAATTGATGAAGATCTGGCTCAGGCTCTTTTTCAGAACTGCAATGTGGTGGGCCGGAAAATAGAACTGTATGGCCGGGAATTTAGAATAACCGGGGTGGCCGGGGCTGACCATTCCCTGATCGGGACTCTGACGGACAGGGGATACGGCACAGTGTACATACCGGTGAAAATACTGTTGGAACTGGAGGAAGATTGCAAAATAACCTCATTGGAAGTGGCAACAAAGGATGCCGGCACCACGGGCCGCAATACCGCCGTTTTAGAAACGGCCCTGGCTTCCATCGGTCAGGACCCCGCCGATTACAAAATCATCGATTATAACGTGGCGGATCTCCTGATGGAACAAGAGAACCTGCTGCGTAATTTCGTGGCGGGGATGGTGGCCATGGTGATGCTTTTCGGCTTGCTCAGGCGAAAAATAAGGGGTATTTATCATTTCTGCCGCCTGAGGCTCCGGGATAAATATTGGTCGGAGATAATCAAGGGGGACGCCGCCAGGCTTGTGCCTGGTATGGCAGAGATATTAGCGCTTGTTGCGGTGATGCTTTTGTTATGGAAATTAATCAGCTTTACCTTATATATTCCGCCGGAAAACATACCCGATGAACTTATTGATATTTCATTTTGGGCCGACCTCATTAAAAACGGGATTCAAACCGGGCTGCAAAGCGCCGGATATGTGGCGCCGCCAGGAGAAGTTCAGTTGAATATTCTTAATACTATCCAGAACTGGAACTTGTTCTTAAACATCTTTGTTGGTTGGCCGCTGTTCTTGCTGGGACTTTACCAGATCAATCTGTTGCAGGAAAGACTACTCAAGGTTGAAGTGTTTTGCAGCGTTTTCATGCTGGCCGCGTTAAGTTTGGGCGCCGCCTTGCTGTTGATAATAAAAATGACTCCTGTCATGGAGACCAGGGAGGTGTTGCTGGTATTCAGTTCTATATTTTTAAGCGTGGTTATAAAGGTCAGGGGACACACCTGCTGAAGTCCTGGTATTTCTTTGGGGACAGGAATGTCCCCAATTAATAGGAATGTCCCCAACTAATAGGAGGGTAGCGGATGGCGAGTTTATATCTGAAAAATCTATCTAAGACCTACCCCGGCAGGGTTACGGCAGTCAGGGATTTCTCTCTGGAAATAAAGGATCAAGAATTCTTAATCCTGGTAGGTCCCTCCGGCTGTGGCAAAACAACCGTTTTAAGGATGATTGCCGGGCTGGAGGAAATTTCATCCGGTGAATTATATATTGATGACCGGCTGGTTAATGACGTGGCTGCCAAGGATCGGGATATCGCCATGGTTTTTCAAAATTATGCTCTTTATCCCCATCTATCGGTCTATGACAATATGGCTTTTGGACTTAAGTTGAGAAAGATAGCCAAAGCTGAAATCAGGAAAAATGTGCAGGAAGCGGCCAGGATTCTGGCCCTTGAAGATCTTCTGAAACGCAAACCCAAGGAACTTTCCGGTGGGCAAAGGCAAAGGGTGGCCCTGGGACGGGCTATTGTCAGAAAGCCCAAGGTTTTCCTGATGGATGAGCCTCTGTCCAACCTGGATGCGCAGTTGAGAACCCAGATGAGAATAGAAATTGCCAAGCTCCATAAAAATCTGCAGACAACTTTTGTTTATGTAACCCATGATCAAACCGAAGCCATGACTATGGGTACCAGAATCGTGGTGATGAAGGATGGCCTGATCCAGCAAATTGACAGCCCGCAATCCATCTATGACCACCCGGTCAATATGTTTGTGGCCGGTTTTCTCGGCAGCCCCGGGATGAACTTTCTGGAAGCTTTAATTATCGAGCAAAACGGCTGTATTTTTGCCAAACTGGCCGACGCCCTACTGCCTGTTCCCACTGCCGGGGGACAAAAGTTAAAAGAGCAGGGGTATCTGGACCAGGAAGTGGTCCTGGGGATAAGAGCGGAGCATCTCTGCGGAAGCGGAGATTTTTTGGACCGCCATCCCGAGTGTGCTTTGCGCGGGAGGCTGGAGTTTACCGAATTGAGAGGGGCTGAAACTTACCATTATGTAAGGATAGCTGGCAGAGAGGTGGTTGTCAGGGTGAATCCGGAGTTGCGCGCCGAAACCGGACAGGAAGTCAGGGTGGGTTTTAATATGTCCAAGGCCCATTTTTTCGATCAAGAAAGTGAGGTGAACGTCAGTATTCAGTAGACAGTAGTCAGTAGTCAATCCGGAAGTCAGAATTCAGGAGTCATTAGACAGTAGTCAAGTTAGAATATCTTTTTGGGTTCAAATCCCTACTGAATTCTGGCTCCTGAATTCTGAATACTTAAAGAAAAGGGGTGTTTTGATGATAAAAAACAAATGCGGAGTTGTCCTAATTCTGGTTCTGGTCCTCTCCATGGGGGTATTTACCGCCGGCTGCGGCAATACTCAGGTTACCAGGGAAGATAATAATCCTAATTCCCTGACCATTGCGGTTGTGCACAAAGATATGTACCTGGATACGGCAGTAAAAAAGTTTGAGGAACTTCATCCCGGCGTTAGTGTGGAAGTGAAAGAATACACCTCCAATCCTTCGGAAATAGGTGAAGGTGTCAGGGCGGTAGATCCCGGCGATATTGAAAAATATGTCACGGCTATGAATACCCAGCTCATGTCCGGGCAGGGCAGCGATATAATTTTATTAAACAATCTGCCCTATCAGACCTATGCGGATAAGAATCTTTTAGTTGACTTGGGCGGGCTGATGCAGTCGGATCAAAGCTTCGACAGTGGAAAATACTACCAAAATATTTTCAAGGCTTTAGAATATAAAGATAAACTATATGGGCTGCCGGTTAATATCGGTATCGATATGATTGCCGCCGATAGAACCTTACTGGATAATTCCCAGGTGCAAATCGACGATAGCAACTGGGATTGGAACGATTTTGTCGAGACGGCGGAAAAGGTTATTAACGACAACCAAAACGGGGGAACCCAGGAGATGTATGCCTTGGCCGGGATGGATGAAAAAAGACTGATTACGACTCTGGTTAAAGAAAACTATGACAACCTGGTCGATCCGGAGAAGAAAACAGCCAATTTTACCGGCCAAGAATTTCTTGATTTACTGAACCTGAGTAAATATCTGATTGACCACAAACTGGTTAATACGGATACAGCCCAGACCAACATTACGGACCTGGCCTCCCGGGGTAAACTTGTTTTTAATTTCACTTCTCTTAGAGGGTTTTTTGACCTGCAAGCGGCCAAGGCGATTTTCAGCGAGGGTGTTCAGCTTTTAAAGCCCCCCGGAAACGTGTTCTTTTCCACGGACTCCATGTATGGGATCAGCAGTAAATCATCCAATCAAGAACTGGCCTGGGAATTTTTAAAATTTTTGGTTTCTGATGATATGATGACCCAGGGAGGAATGCCGATTAATAAGAGTGTGCTTCCCCAGATTGCCCAGAATTTCACCCAGGCTATACAAAAAAGGGGTGGGAGAATGATTATAAAGGACGACGGCATTCCAGGTCAATCTATAACACTGCAACCCCCCACGCAGGAGGATGTCGATTATATGGAAAACCTGCTGAGTCAAGCGAACGTCTACATCGGAACGGACCAGAAGATTATTTCGATTGTTCAGGAGGAAACCGCGGCCTTCTTTACAGGACAGAAGACAGCGGAAACGACTGCCCAATTGATTCAGGACAGGGTGAGCACATACTTAAATGAATAATAGCAAAAGTTTTTAAGAGACCTTGAAAAACCAATGTGATAGAAGAGCACCGAATGGTTCGGTGCTCTTAATTATAATGCAATAAAGCAATTTATGGAACTAATTCTATAGCTCAAATAGCTCGCGCAGGTAATCCCTGCGGCCGTGTAAGATTCGAATTCATAAAGCTATTACTCCTCTTTAAAATTATATCACATACTTTAAAGGACTTTTAAATTATTCTAACATATGCTCTCGTATACACTCAGCTGGGTTCACACTAAGTCCTCCATTCACTACGACCGGGGATATACAAACACCCTTAGAAGTATCTTTTGCGAAAGTCCGTAATATACATTAATGGTTGTTAAAACCTTCAAAAGTTAATTAGAAAAGTACAAGAACAAGGATCTTCAAGATTTGGAAAATGGTGCATGGGCAAAGGTAGTGGTGGATAAACAAGGGGTCGGTCCGTGCTGGCATGATCACGGAATTTAGGACTGCCGGACCTTAGCTTTACCGGTTATAGCATGAAAGCCAGAGATATAATTAATCTCTGGCTTTTATAGGTTCTTAATTTTATAGGTTCTTATTAGATTGTTAATAGGTTAATGGTAATAACTTGAGTTGTTTTGTCCCAGTTAACCTCGGTTCCTAACGATTCACTGATAAAGCGCAGTGGTACCATTGCGCGTCCATTTATGAGCTGGGCAGGTACACCCATGGTAACTTCTTTATTATTGACGTACGCTTTTGTTTGATCAATGGTTAGCTTAACGGTGTTGAGATGCCCCTGGTTGGTAAACTCGGCGTTTTCTTGGTTTTGATCAATGGTTGGCTCAAGGGTACTGTTCTCTCTGGCTGCGGTAATGGTTTTTGTGGATTCATCCCATTGAGCCTCTACGTTCAGAGCCTCAATAAAGGCCCGCAACGGAACTATAGTGCACCCATCTATTACCGTTGGCGGCACATCAGAAATGAGTGGTTCATAGTTTACATATACCGTGATGCCGCTGCCGATGGGGGGCGTGGGGCGTGGTGTGACAGTCGTTGAGCTGTCGCCGCCGTTGTAAACCTGATCAATTACACTTGGCTGGCCATCCTGTCCGTAGGTACTGTCGGTGACCGAAGATTGTTCCCCGTAAGCACTCAGAGTTAGCGCGAAAATCAGTGCAACTGAAACAAATAAACCAGCTGTTAATTTAAGTCGCATATTAGCACCTCCTTTCTCAATAATTAACTTCTATGTAATTAATTGATTTCCTGCTGCTGGTACAAAGTGCCAGTCACCCAACTTATTATATGAAGTTGGCAGCGGATTACATGGAAGCGCGTTGCTGTGCTTTGAGATTCCCGAGCTGCGCTCACAATGACAGAGGTGAGAATAGTGTGGATAGCCGGGCATTTTAAATTATATTAAAATATACGATATGGGAACAGTGTTTTTGAGGGACATATAGTTAATTCGTCGAAATTATGGATATATCAAAATTATGTATATTAATAAGCCAAATTTCTATTTTTGGAGGTCGATTTGGTGCGCGCGAAAAAGAAATTGCTTTGGACCGGTTTGCTGCTGCTGGCGATCTGCGTAGTGGGCTATGCGGGCCTGGCTTCAGCCGGGGAAGACGGTGCTTCCGGTTCATTGAATGATCCTTTAGTTACAAAAAGCTTTGTTGTAAAATATGTGCAAGAATGTTTGGCTCAATTCGATCAGGCCGGTGGGGGAGGATCTATTGAATGGAGCACCTCTACTCTGGCGCCTGGCCAGGAGTTTATCGGTAAATCGGGCACCGAGTTTATTGTGCGCAGCGGTGAGGCCGTGGTGGTGGACCCGTCCGGCAGTGGCATTGTGGATATAACCGCCGGTAAGAATGTGACCGCCGGTCTGACGGCGGAAAAGAACCACCTGTTTACCCATTCCCAAGGAAGATGGCCGCGGGGTAACGGCCATTAAACAAACAACAATCATGTACAGAGGCAATTAACATTTAGGTATGTTTATAAAAATGCGTAAACCAAGTTAAATAGGAATTTGCTTTTTCCATCTCATTAATAGCATAGTATATTATTGCCCGTCAAACATAAAATTGTAGCCGGTTCATGCATATCTACCGGATAATAACCTGACTGATTCACTAAAAAGAATGGCAGGCATACTCTAATGCCAAATTATGCTCACACTCAAACAGGCCATAACAGGATTCCATATAACAACACATGAACAATCCTAATAGCCTATACTGTCCAATCGTGAACCTATCTTGATAAGACCCCTAAGCTAAATACAGTCCTCATAAGGTGTCAACTGAGAATATTCATCCTCATACGGCATTTGGAAGATAGAATCATCATGGGTTATATCATAAGACGGTCCGGAAGGTTTTGGAGCAGGTATATACTGATGCTCCTGATAAAGATTAGGGGGATCATGATTTCCTGGCATCCACAGATCCAGGTGCAGCAATATCTTCTTGATGGTCTCTTCATCTTTGATAAAGGATATGATGCGCATGCAGCCATTGCACTTGGGGCATAGCAGCGGGTCGGCATGGTATACCTTTTGAATCAGGCGGACCCAGTTCCTGCGGAATGCCTTTTTTGAAATATCTGAATTAACTAGTGAAGGCACTTGGTTGTCAATCTCTGTTTTTTTGCGCATGCCCCGTGACTTATTTGAATAGTACCCGTAATACCGGACATGTTGTTCACCCCTATTTGGTATATGTGTAACAAGACAGGCCAACCAATCCAGCGCCACAAAAGTTTCACGGACTCCGCTGTTTTTACCTTTATATATTACTCGTGCGACACCGTCATTCGATTCGGATGCCGGTATATAGAGCAGTCTTTCCTGTGCGATGGGAGCCCGGACAATATATTGCGCCAACTTTTCAATCCTCTCCTGGTCGGAAGGCCAGATGGATTCTCCACAATATACGTTAAACCCGCTGTGATGCCAACCCATCATATTTTCTATGATGAGATCAGTTATTTTTCCTTCCTTTTTCAGCATATTGAAGACCTCCAGGCGAAACAACCCTTCCAGGACTGAAGCGTCCGGTACGGTCCCAACCATAAACCGTCGTCTTGATCAAAACAGCCATCGGTGGCGATGATGTGAAGATGTGGGTTGGAATTCAGAAAATCTCCAAAGGTCTGCACAGCTATGACAGCACCTGGTTTAGGATCATCCAACGAAACCCCTTGCTTCAGGTAAACAGATAGAACCTTCCAGGCGCATCGGCTCAACTTGGCCAAAAGGCTGCGGTCATACATGAAATATAGTCTAAGCCTTTTGGGAATACTGAAGACCCATTGGCGATGGGGTACTTGTTTCAGCACCTCTCCACACAGGAACTCACCAAATTCAACTACACGTTTTTGATGGCAGGAAGGGCAAAAGTGCCGGCGTTTGCAGGAAAATGGAAGTAGATATTCATGGTTGCAGTCATCGCATTTCACCCGGGCAAAACCCAGATAAAGGTCACCGCAGTCCAGATATTTGTAGATGATGTCCAGCACATAAGGCCGCCAATACCCATACTCCTTTTGGTACCTGTCTTCCCATGTACCTTCCAGTTCTTCAAAATGTGCTTCCACACACCGGTAA